>WNFI01000472.1_pt2 | contig 20481 bp, 17 predicted proteins | sample 5400471 | NCBI WGS metagenome assembly WNFI01 (sample SAMN13153348, study PRJNA577476) | soil metagenome | isolation source: 100 cm saprolite on Douglas fir-dominated hillslope | place: USA:California | collected 2013-09-17
TCGTCGGAGTTGAACTCGTAGAGCAGGTTTCCGCTCGCGCGGATCACCGCTTCGTGGCGGTGGCGCCACTCCTCGGTCTCGCGCACCGCGTCCTGCCGCTCGACCAGGAGTGCCGCCGAAAAGAGCGTGGTGACGATGATGGTCGCGAGGTAGCCCTGCAGGTGCAGCATCGAGCGCCCGTCGGCCACGCCGTCGACGGAGAAGGGGCCGAAGCCGTGCGCGGTGTGCCAGTAGCAGATGAGGCCGAAGATCGCGAGGCCGAGGGTCGCGGCGCGCAGCCCGAAGCGCAGCGCCGCCCAGATGAGGAACGGCGCGCAAAGATAGATGAGCGGCGGGATGAACCCCGCGACCACCGGGCGCGTGCCGAAGACATAGTTGGTGGTCATCATGAGGCCCGCGTAGAGCACGAGCAGCTCCGGCAGGCGCGAACGCCCCAGCTCGAGCGCTTCCTCCCAGCCGTGGCGGCTCCACGCGAGGATGAGAGGCGCGGTGAGCAGCATGCCGAGCATCGTCGAGACGAAGGTGACCGACCACATCTCGCGAAACGGGCCGCTCGCGTGCATGTAGGTGAAACCCGCGTCGAGGATCGACATCGCGGCCACCAGCGGCCCCATGCCGATGAGGAAAGAGGCGACGCCCCGAATGGTGTCCACTTGAACGCGCGGGCCGGCGAGCCGCAGGAGTCCCGCGGCCACGAACAACGGCTGGGCGGCGTTCACCGCCATGGTCGCGGCGATCTGCTGCCAGGTCGCGTTCAAGTCGAGGCCGACGGCGAGGGTCGCGATCAGCACCAGGCCGAGGTAGGCGGGCCAACGCCGCACGGGCGCGACGAGCAGCACGCCGAGGGCGACCCCGTGCGCCGGCCAGATGAGCAGGGGCAGGCGCGTCTGCAGGGGCAGGCTGGCCGCGTAGGCGGCCAGCGCGTAGTAGACGACGCCGAAGGTGACGTAGGCGAGCGTCTGCCGCACCGAAACGGCGGGCGCGAGGCGGGGGATCGAGGGCGATTCGGCGCTCATCTTCATTCTCTGATCGAATTCTACGGTGTCCGGCGTTAGAATGCCCCGACTCCGACAACTACCGGCCCTCCCGTGGAAGCCCATATCCTGGTCGTCGATGACGACGTTGCGATTCGCGAGCTGATCAGCGAATACCTGACCGAGCACGATTTCAAGGTGTCGATGGCCGAAACCGGCGCCGACATGGACAAGGTCCTGAGCGTCGAGATCGTCGACCTCGTGATCCTCGACCTGAAGCTCCCGGACGAGGACGGCCTGGCGATCGCGCGGCGGCTGCGCGAGTCGCTCGACCTGCCGATCATCATCCTCACCGGGCGCAAGGAGGAGGCCGACCGCATCATGGGCCTGGAGCTCGGCGCCGACGACTACGTCACCAAGCCCTTCAGCCAACGCGAGCTCCTGGCGCGCATCAAGGCGGTGCTGCGGCGCACCGAGGGCAAAAGAGCCTCACGGCGCGGCGAGAGCGTGCGCGCCTTCAAGTTCTCCGGCTGGGAGCTCAACACCGGCACGCGCAAGCTCAAGAGCCCGGACGGACGCAATGTCGAGCTCACCAACAGCGAATACGCGCTGCTGGTGGCATTCCTGCGCGCGCCGCAGCGCATCCTCACGCGCGACCAGCTCCTCGAATCGAGCCGGCTGCACGACGACATCTACGACCGCTCGATCGACGTGCAGATCCTGAGGCTGCGGCGCAAGATCGAAGAGAGCCCCAACCAGCCCTCACTCATCCGCACCGAGCGCGGCGCCGGGTACTACCTCAACTCGACCGTCGAAACCGTGTGACGCTGCTCGCCCTCGACGGAGTCCTCGCCGTCGTCGCGGCGTGGTTCGCGATAGGGCTCGCAGGCATCCTTGCGCTGCGCAATTTCCGCGTCGTTGCGCGCGTGCTGTTCCCCCTGTCCGCCGCATTGAGCATCGCGCTCGCGGCGATCGCGCTCGCCGCGCTCCCGGGAACGCCGCAGGCCACGGTGCTCGCGATCGGATTGCCGGGCCTTCCGTTCCATCTGCGTCTGGATGCGCTCTCGTCGTTTTTCCTCGTGCTCATGGGAATCGCGAGCGCCGGGATCTCGATCTACGCGGGCGGGTATTTCCGCGAAGGAGAGGGGACGGCGCCGGGGATCCTGTGCCTCCAGTACCACGTATTCCTCGCCGCGATGGCGCTGGTGCTCATCGCCGATGACGCCTACGCGTTCATGGTGAGCTGGGAAATGATGGCGCTCGCCTCCTTCTTCCTCGTGACGACCAATCACCGCATTCCCGAGATCCAGCGCGCGGGATACCTGTACCTCCTCATCGCGCACATCGGGGCGATCGCGATCCTGCTGTGCTTCGGCGTGCTGCAGGCGAACACCGGCGACTACACCTTCGACAACATGCGCGCACAGCACCTTTCGCCCTTCTGGGCCTCGTGCGCGTTCCTGCTGGCGCTGTTCGGCTTCGGCGCCAAGGCCGGAATCCTGCCGCTGCACATCTGGCTTCCGGAGGCGCATCCGGCCGCGCCGTCGCCCGTCTCCGCGCTCATGAGCGGCGTCATGCTGAAGACGGCGATCTACGGCCTCACGCGCGTGTCCTTCGACCTGCTCGGCACGCCGCTTTGGTGGTGGGGCGTCGTGGCGCTCTGCCTGGGCCTCGCGACCGCCCTCTTCGGCGCGGTCTTCGCCGCCGCGCAGGTCGACATGAAGCGCCTGCTCGCCTATTCGTCGATCGAGAACATCGGCCTCATCGTGATCGCCTTCGGCCTGGCCATCATCTATACCGCCTACCAGATGCGCTCGCTCGCCGCCCTGGCGATGACGGCGATGCTCTACCACTGCCTGAACCACGCGGTCTTCAAGAGCCTGCTGTTCCTCGGCACCGGCTCCGTCCTGCATGCCACGCGCGAGCGCAACCTCGGCAAGCTCGGCGGGCTCATGCGCTTCATGCCGTGGGTCGCGTGGACAACACTCGTCGGTGTGATCGCATGCGCGGGCCTGCCGCCCACCAACGGCTTCGCCTCGGAATGGCTGCTGCTGCAGAGCTTCCTTTTCACCGGCGGGCTTCCCAACCCGTATCTGAAGATGCTGGTTCCGGTCTTCGCCGCAGGCGTGGTGCTCGTCGCCGCCCTCGGCGGTTACGTGATGGTGAAGTTCTTCGGCGTCATATTCCTCGGGCGGCCGCGCGAGGAGCGCCTCTCCGAGGCACGCGACGCAGGCGGCCTCGAGCGCCTGGGCCTCGCATGGCTCACGAGCGGCTGCGTGCTGCTGGGACTCTTTCCGGTCGCCGTGATCCAGCTGATCGACCCGATACCGTTCGCGCTCGTGGGCCGCGGGCTCGCGCAAAGCGGGCGCATCGGCGACTGGTTGCTCCTGGCGCCGGTGTCCGCGGAAAGAGCCTCCTACAGCCCGCTGCTGGTGACGCTCGCGACGCTCGTCATCGTGCTCTTCACGATCGTGCTGGTGCGCCGCTTCTACCACGGCAGGATACGGCGCGCCGCGCCCTGGGGATGCGGGTATCCGATGCAAACCGCGCGCATGCAGGACACGGCCGAGGGCTTCGGGCAGCCGATCCGCCAGATCTTCGAGCCCTTCTACCGCATGCGGCGCGAGCTGCCTTCCTCCTTCGACACTGCGCCGCGCTATCACGTCACGGTCGAGGATCCGATGTGGAGCTGGGTCTACCTGCGCATCGCCGCCGCGATCGAGGCCGTGTCGCGCTTCGTCGGCCTGCTGCAGCGCGGGCGAATCGCGATCTACCTGCTCTACAGCTTCGTCACGCTCGTGGCACTCCTTTTCCTCACGCAGGCATGAACCTCGAAGGCTTCCTCGCCCAGATCGCCGCCATGGTGCTCGCACTGGTGGGCGCGCCGCTGCTGGTCGGGTGGGTGAACCAGTGCCGAGCGTGGCTGCAGAACCGCCGCGCCCCGCCCCTCACCCAGCCCTTCCGCATGCTGCACAAGCTTTTCTGGAAAGAGTCGGTGATCGCGCACGAGGCCACGGCGATCTACCGGATCACCCCTTACGTGGTGTTCGCCTGCATGCTTCTCGCGTCGATGATCATCCCGACGCTGTCGATCAACATGCCGTTCGCCCCGGTGGCCGACGCGATCGCGCTGGTTGGGATCTTCGCGCTGGCGCGGGTCTTCATCTCGCTCGCCGCGATGGACGTCGGCACCGCGTTTGGATCGATGGGCGCGCGCCGCGAGATGCTGGTGGGATTCCTCGCCGAGCCGGCATTCCTGATGGTGCTGTTCACCGCCTCGCTCATCTCGAATTCGACCTCGCTCGCGACGATCGTCTCCAGCATGGCGCACCGCGAGCTCGCGATCCTGCCCAGCCTCGCCTTCGCCGGCGTGGCGTTCACCATGGTCTCGCTCGCCGAGAATGCGCGCGTCCCCGTGGACAATCCCGTCACCCACCTCGAGCTCACGATGATCCACGAAGCGATGGTGCTCGAGTATTCGGGAAGGCACCTGGCGCTCATCGAGTGGGCGGCGGCCCTCAAGCTCTTCGCCTATTCGTGCGCGGGCCTTGCGCTTTTCTTCCCGTGGGGCGTGGCGGAGGCCAACGACCACGTCGCGCTGCTCTGGGCGCTGCCGGCATTGGTCGTGAAGCTCGCAATCGGCGGCTTCCTCCTCGCCCTGGTCGAGACGCTGCTCGCCAAGATGCGCATTTTCCGCGTCCCCGAGTACCTCGCCACCGCGTTCCTTCTCGGGGTGCTTGCACTCCTCGTGCACCTCCTGCTGGGAGCCTAGTGAATCCGCTCACCACTCAACTGGTCAACCTGTTCGCGAGCGGGCTGCTTCTCCTTGCTTTCGCCATGCTCGCGCAGCGGCGCATCGTCACGCTCATCAATCTCTTCGCCCTGCAGGGATTGGCGCTCGCCGGCTCGACCGCGACGGTGGCCTTCGCCACCGGCCAGCATCACCTCTACTACTCGGCCGGGATCACCTTCGCCCTCAAGGTGGTGGTGCTGCCCTATGTCCTCCACCGCCTCGTGCGCCAGCTCAACGTGAAGTGGGACATCGAGACCCTCATCAACATACCGACGATGATGCTGGTGGGCATCCTGCTGGTGGTGTTCTCCTTCAACCTCGCGATTCCGATCTCGCAGTTCTCGCAGTCGATCGCGCGCGGCACGCTCGGCATCGCGCTCGCCTGCGTGCTGATGTCCTTCCTCATGATGATCACGCGCTCCAAGGCGGTGCCGCAGGTGATCGGCTTCCTGTCGATGGAGAACGGCCTGTTCTTCGCGGCGACGAGCGCGACCTACGGCATGCCGATGGTGGTCGAGCTGGGCATCGCCCTCGACGTCCTCGTGGGCATGGTGATCCTCGGCGTGTTCCTGTTCCAGATCCGCGAGAGATTCGATTCGCTCGACATCCATCACCTCGAGAAGCTGCGGGAAGACTGATGGAAATGCTCGCGATCCTGCTCGCCATTCCGCTCCTGGGCGGCCTGTGCCTCTGGGCGCTGGGCGAGCGCGACAGCGCGCCCGAGATCAACTCGGCGTTCAGCTTCGCCACCCTCGCCGCCGCCGCCTGGCTCACCGCGGAGGTGGTGTCCGCGGGGCCGGTGATGGGACTCTTCGACCAGTTCTTCGTCGATCCCCTCAACGTCTTCCTGGTGGCGCTCACCGCCTTCGTCGGATTCACCACCTCGCTCTTCTCGCGGCCGTACATGCGCATCGAGCGCGAAAAGGGGCGCATGACCCCGCGGCGCCTGCGCCTCTACCACAGCATGTACCAGGTGTTCATGTTCACGATGCTGCTGGCGCTCACCACCAACAACATGGGGATGCTCTGGGTGGCCATGGAAGCGGCGACGCTGGCCACCGTGCTGCTCGTCTCGGTGTACCGCACCGCCGCGAGCCTCGAGGCGGCGTGGAAGTATTTCATCCTCTGCGGCGTGGGCATCGCCCAGGCGCTCTTCGGCACGATCCTGCTCTACTTCGCCGCCGAGAGGGTGCTCGGCGCCGAGGGCAACGCGCTGCTCTGGACCCACCTCGACCTCGTCAAGGACCGGCTCGAGCCGGCGATCATGTCGCTCGCGTTCGTGTTCCTGCTGGTCGGCTACGGCACGAAGGTGGGCCTGGTGCCGCTGCACAACTGGCTTCCCGACGCGCACGCCGAGGGCCCCACGCCCATCTCCGCGGTGCTTTCGGGTTTGCTGCTCAATGTCGCGCTCTACAGCGTGGTGCGCTGCAAGGTGCTCGCGGACGGGGCGCTCGACTCGCGCTTCGCGAGCAACATGATGATGGGGTTCGGGCTGCTCTCGATGGTCGTGGCGGCGTTCTTCCTTTCGCGCCAGCGCGACGCCAAGCGCATGTTCGCGTACTCGTCGATCGAGCACATGGGGCTCATGACGTTCGCCTTCGGGATGGGAGGGCCGATCGCCAATTTCGCCGGGCTGTTGCACATGACGGTGCATTCGCTGGTGAAGAGCGCGATCTTCTTCGCAGTGGGCCATGCCACGCAGAAGGCGGGAACGCAAATCATGGAAGACATCCGCGGGCTTCTCAAGGTGAGCCCGACCGTCGGCTGGGGGCTCATGTTCGGCACGCTCGCGATCCTCGGCATGCCGCCCTTCGGAGTCTTCGCGAGCGAGTTCCTGATCCTCACCACCGCGATGCGCGAGCACGCCTGGGCGACTCCGATCCTGCTCCTCGCGCTCGGCGTGGCGTTCGCCGCGGTATTCGGCCGCGTGCAGCCGATGGTGTTCGGCGACACCGCGGCCACGCCGTTCACCCACCAGCCGGCGCTCACGCCGGTGTTCGTCCACCTCGGGTTGAGCCTGATGCTCGGGCTCTACATTCCGCCTTATCTCGCGGCGTGGTACACGCAGGCCGCGCGCATCCTCGGCTGACCATGCGCATCCCCGGAATCTCTCTCGACGCGCGGACGCTGGCGGGCGCGGTCCCCGCGTCGCTCGCCCGCGTCGATCGAGAACAGTGGGTCGCGGCGGCGCGGCTCGCGCGCGAAAGCGAGGGACGCATCGCCGCGCTCTGGGGCGCCGACCACCGCGACCGTGACGGGGCTTTCTCCGTGCTCGCGGCGTACGCGGTGCGCGATGGGCTGGCCATCCTCGAGCTGCCGGTGCCATCCGCCTCGCCCGCCTACCCTGACGTCTCGGGGCTCTTCCCCGGGGCCGCGAGAATGCAGCGCGCCGTTTACGACCTGCTCGGCGTGGCCGCCGAAGGCGCGGCCGACACCCGGGCGTGGCTGCGGCATGGCGGGTGGCGCCAGGACGAATTCCCGCTGCGCCGCGATTTCGATTCCGGCGCGCGGCGCGAGAACGCGCCCGACCAGTACCCTTTCGTCCGCGTCGAAGGCGACGGCGTGCATGAGATCGCGGTGGGGCCGATCCACGCCGGGATCATCGAGCCAGGCCATTTCCGCTTCTCCGTCGTCGGCGAGAAGACGCTGCGACTCGAGGAACGCCTCGGCTATACGCACAAGGGGGCCGACAAGCGCTTCGAGGATTTCACGATCGCGGACGGCTATCGCCTCGCGGGACGCATTTCGGGCGATTCGACGGTCGCCTACGCATGGGCGTACGCGCAGGCGGCGGAATCGCTGCTCGGATTCGCCGCGCCCGCGCGCGCGGCATGGATGCGCGCGCTCCTGCTCGAGCGCGAGCGGGTGGCGAATCACCTGGGAGACCTCGGCGCCCTCGGCAACGACGCGGCGCTCGGCTTCGCCTTCGCGCAGTTCATGCGTCTCAAGGAGGACTGGCTGCGGTTGAACCACGAGGTTTTCGGCCACCGTTTCGCGATGGACTGCATCGTCCCGGGCGGCGTGGCCGTTGACGCGACCGATGCGCAGCGCGCCGCGATCGCGCGCCAGGCGCAGGCGATCAAGGCCGAGACGCGAGAGCTGCAGAACGTCTTCGACGAGCACTCGGGCCTGCAGGATCGCTTCATCACCGCCGGCAGGGTCACGCCGGATCTCGCCCGCGCTCTCGGCATCACCGGACTGGCCGGCCGCTCGAGCGGGCAGGCCTACGACTTGCGCGTCGATTTTCCCGCCGATCCCTACGGCGAGCTCGGCGTGGGAAAGATCGTCCACGTCGCGGGCGATGTCGCCTATCGCGTGCGCGCGCGATTCGACGAGCTCTACGAATCGCTGCGCTTGATCGAGCTCATCACCTCGCGCATGCCCGCGGGCGAAACGCGCGTCACGCTGCCTGCGGCGGCGCCGCGCGCCTTCGGCGTGGGCTGGATCGAAGGATGGCGCGGCGAAGTGCTGGTGGCACTCGAAGCGGGTGCGGACGGGCGGATCCGCCGTGGGCACGCGCACGATCCGTCGTGGCAGACCTGGCCCCTGCTGGAGCACGCGGTGATCGGCAACATCGTTCCCGACTTCCCGCTCATCAACAAGAGCTTCAACCTGAGCTACTCGGGACACGACTCGTGATTCCGCTCATCTTCAAGGTGCTGAAGACCCCGATCGTGTCGGAAGACGCACCGCAGACGCGCGAGGATTGGCGCGCGCGCGCCGCCACCATCGAAGACAAGATCCTGAGGATGCTGGGCCGCGCGCTCGTCATCCGCCACGTCGACGCGGGATCCTGCAACGGCTGCGAGCTCGAGATCCACGCGCTCAACAACCCGTACTACAACATCGAATCGCTCGGCATCCGGTTCGCGGCCAGCCCGCGTCATGCCGACCTGCTCCTGGTCACCGGGCCCGTGACCAAGGCCATGGAAGGCGCCCTGCGCCTGGCCTACGAGGCGATGCCGGATCCGAAGCTCGTCGTCGCCGTCGGTGATTGCGGCTGCGGCGGGGGAATCTGGGGCGAGAGTTACGCGACGTGCGGGCGCGTCTCCAACGTGATCCCGGTCGACGTCGCGGTTCCCGGATGCCCTCCGCCGCCTACCGCGATACTGCAGGGCATCCTCACCGCGATCGCCACTCGTGCGGCTTCGACGCCGCGCTGAGGTTTCGCACATGAGCACGCTCCAACACCTCTTCGAGAAGAATCGCGCCTGGGCCGAGCGCATCAGCAGCGAGGACCCGCAATTCTTTCCCAGGCTCTCGCGCCTGCAGCGGCCAAACTACCTCTGGATCGGCTGCGCCGACAGCCGCGTGCCCGCCAACGACATCGTGGGCCTGCTTCCCGGCGAATTGTTCGTGCATCGCAACGTCGCGAACATCGTGGTGCACACCGACCTCAATTGCCTCTCCGTGATGCAGTTCGCGGTCGACGTCCTCAGCGTGTCGCACATCATCGTCGTCGGCCACTACAATTGCGGCGGCGTGAACGCCGCGCTGCAGAAGAAGCGCCTGGGCCTCATCGACAACTGGCTGCGCCATGTTCAGGATGTTCACGCCAAGCACCGCGAGCTCGTCGCCTCCCTTCCCGACCCCAACGCGCAGGCCGACCGCCTCTGCGAGCTGAACGTGATCGAGCAGGTCGCCAACGTCTGCCAGACCTCGATCGTTCTCGATGCGTGGGAGCGCGGGCAGGACCTGACGGTGCACGGATGGATCTACGGGCTGAAGGACGGGCTCATTCGCGATTTGCGCACCAGCGCGAGCGCGCCGGCCGAGGTCGCGCCCGCCTACCGCACGGCCATCGCCAGCCTATAGGGGCTTTCTGCCCTACTTCTTTGCCGCCTTCGACGGATCGTCGTCGGGGTTGATGTAGGTGATGTCGAACGGGCCGTCACCGTTCAACTGCACCACCGTCGACCCCTTCGCGTACGCAAAGTGATGCGCCTTGCCGGGCAGGTAGTGATAGCCGCCGGCTTTCAGCATGTGCGCTTTCGTCATGTCCATCTTGTCGCCGTCGCCCAGGTAGAACGTCCCCGAGATCACGGTGAGGCTCTCGGCTTGCGCATGCCAATGCGGCGGGATCTTGTAGCTCGCCCGCGCCATCAGGCGCATCACGAACGGCCCCGGCTTGCCGGGGTCGCCAAAGAGCACCGCGACTTTCGCACCCTTGGGGAGGTTTGGTGGTGCGGGCCCCCATTTGATGTCGGCCGGATTCATCATCACCTGGCCCGCGGGAGCGTCGGCGGCCGGGGCCGCCGTGGAGGCGACGAGAACGGCAAAGGGCGTGACAAGACTTGCGATGCGGCGCAGGGATCTCATGGAGGTCTCCTTCCTGATAGAGGCAGGATTCTGTTCCCGCCCCGGGATTCGTGCAACGCGTTTCTTTCGCATGGAGCCGCCCAAGTCACGCTTTATACTTGCGCGGCCCCATGCACCAGCTCGTTCCCCTCATCGCGCACTACGGCCTCGCGCTGATATTCGTCAACGTGTTGGCCGAGCAACTCGGATTGCCGCTGCCGGCGGTTCCGACCCTCGTGATCGCCGGCGCGCTCTCGGTGGACGGGGGGCTTTCCGCGTGGGGGGTGTTCTGGGTTGCCCTGATCGCCTGCATGATCAGCGACGGAGGCTGGTTCATCGCGGGGCGCCTGTACGGAAACCGCGTCATGAGGCTGCTTTGCCGGATCTCGCTCTCGCCCGATTCGTGCGTGCGCCAGGCCGAGTTTCAATTCGAGCGCTGGGGCGGGCTCATGCTCCCGCTGTCGAAATTCCTTCCCGGCCTTTCCACCGTCGGGCCCCCGCTCGCGGGCGCGATGCACCTCACCTGGCCTGCGTTCCTCTTCTGGAACAGCGTGGGCGCGGCCATCTGGGCCGGAGCGGCACTCGCCGCGGGAATCGTCTTTCACGCGCAGATCACGCAACTGCTGTCGTGGCTGGAGGATTTCGGCCTCGCGGCCGTCGCCATCGTGGTCGCGCTCCTGGCCGCATACATCGCCTTCAAATGGTGGGAGCGGATGCGCTTCTACAAGATGCTTCGCGTGGCGCGCATCACCGCCGGGGAATTGCGCCAGTTGATGCACAAGGACAAGGACACGGTGGTGGTCGACGTGCGCTCGCCGGTGGCGCGCGGCCTGGATCCGCGGTTCATCCCGGGCGCGCTGGCGATCGACGACTCGGACGCGCTCTCCCAGCTGGGGCACCTGCCCCGCGATCGCGAGATCATCTTCTACTGCACCTGCCCCAATGAGGCCTCGGCGGCGGCGGTGGCGAAGAAGCTGATGGAGGCGGGCTACACCCGCGTTCGCCCGCTCCAGGGCGGCCTCGATGCATGGATCGAGGCGGGGCACGAGATCGAGCGGCGCGGGGTCAGCTAGACAGAAGCGCCACGGTTCCCACGCCGCCGTCGGCGCAGATCGACACGACCGCGCGCTTCCCCGGGCCCATCGCGGCGAGCTCCTTGACCGCCTGCGAGAGGATGCGCGCGCCGGTGGCGCCGAACGGGTGGCCGATCGAGACGCTTCCGCCGTTGGGATTCATCCGCTCCCACGGGAATTTTCCGAGACGCGCGTCGAGGCGCACTTTCTCACGCAGGAAATCCTCGCTCTCGAGCGCGGCGACGTTGCACAGCACCTGGGCCGCGAACGCCTCGTGAATCTCCCACAGGTCGATTGACTCGAGCGTGAGGTTGTTGCGTGCGAGCAGCCGCGGGATCGCGTACGCCGGCGCCATGAGCAGGCCCTCGTGGAAGATGTCGACCGCAGCGATTTCCCAATCGGCCAGTCGGGCGCGCGGACGATTCGCGGGCAAGCGCGCGAGGCCCGCATCATTCGCGACCCAGATCGCGGCCGCGCCGTCGGTGAGCGGGGAGGCGTTGCCCGCGGTGATCGTGCCCTGGCCGCTGCCACGGTCGAACGCGGGCTTCAACGACGCGAGCTTCTCCGCCGAGCTGTCGGCGCGCGGCACGCCGTCCTTCGCCATTCCCGCGACGGGAACCACCAGGTCGTCGAAGAACCCCGAGGCCATCGCCTTCACCGCGCGCTGGTGCGATTGCAGCGCGATGCGATCCTGGTCGCTTCTCGCGATCTTCCATTGCTTCGCCATCTCCTCGCAGTGCTCGCCCATGCTCTTGCCGGTGGCGCGGTTGGCCACGCTCGGCACGTGCAGGCCGAAATCCTTCCAGCGGAACTCGCCCAGCCGGTCGATGCGCTCGCCGAAGCTGCGCGCCTGCGAGAAGCGGCGGATCAGGTCCGAGAGCCCCTGCTTCAACCCGATCTGCACGCGGCTCATGCTCTCCACGCCGCCGCACAGGGCGACGTCGAGATCCTTGCCGAGCATTCCCGCGGCCTCGAATACCGCCACCATGCTGGTCGAGCACGCGAGGACGGTGGTGAACGCGGGCGTGCTTGGATCCACGCCGGCGTCGATCACGACTTCGCGCGCGATGTTGCTCCAGCCGAGGTTGGGCGCCACCGTGCCCCACACCACGAGGTCGGGGCGGCCGCCCTGGGGAAGCTGCGCCGCCATCGCCTTGGCGACGGGCACCGAAAGCGCCACCGCGTCGAGGCCGCGCAATCCGCCGTCCACGCGTGCGAAAGGCGTGCGCACTCCGGAAACGAGCCAGGTTGTTTCGTGGTTCATGGCTTATCGTCCTTTTCGCCGGGAACGCCCCGCGCGGGTTGGCTGTAACCCTCGCGCATGCGCCAGCCGGGATCCTTGAAGATCAGATTATTGAGCGTTCCGCCCGTATCGTGGTTGAGCTCTTGGCCGGGATGCTTCTCGCGCCAGCGCACCATCAGCCCTCGCCCGGTGCGATACCACGGCACCTCGAAAGTCCACGCCTTGAGGCTTTGCACGCGCCATCCCTTCCGGGGGGCGCCGCAGCCGGAAAGAAATGCGGCGGCGAAAACGAGAAGCGCAATAACCCTCTCCCCGGCCCTCCCCCAAAGGGGAGGGAGAACTTTCACTTCCATCCCTTGCCTCCGTGCTCGCGCTCGAAGCGCTCGCGGTCGCGCGCGAACTGCCGCTCGAGCTCTTCGCGTCCCTGCTTCGCGAGGCTCAAGCGCCGCGCCTCGTCCTGGTAGAAGGGCAGGGTCGCGTCCACGCTCGCGATATTGTGCCGCCGAAATGCATCGGCGAGCTCCTTGGCGCGAAACGGGTCGACACCGAGCCGCTCGAGGACCGACCTTCCGACCTTCAGCGCCGACTCGAACGTCTCGCGCTCGACCACGGTCACGCCGCGCAGGCGCAGCTCGAAGTAGTGGCTCACGTTGCGCGCGCGGCTCACGATCTCGAGATCGGGGAAGTTGGCGCGCACGCGCTCCACCAGCGCGATGCTCGCGTCCACGTCGTCGATGGCGTTCACCAGCAGCCGCGCCTTGCGCGCTCCCGCGGCCTCGAGGAGGTCGAGGCGCGTCGCATCGCCGTAGAAGACCTTGTAGCCGAACTTGCGCAGCGAATCGACCTGGTCCGGGTCGTGGTCGAGCACCACGGCGCGAATGTCGTTGGCGAGCAGCAGGCGCCCGACGATCTGCCCGAAGCGCCCGAACCCGGCGATGATCACCGGGCCAACGGGGGCGATCACGTCGGGCTCGCGCTCGGGTTGGGTGTCGCCTGCATTCCAGCGATCGTAGGCTTTCAGGAACAAGGGCGTGGTGGCCATCGAGAGCGCGACCACGATCGTGAGAAGCCCATCCCACTCGGGCGTGAGCACGTTGGCCGCCCGTGCCGAGCCGAAGACGACGAACGCGAACTCCCCGCCCTGCGACAGGATCAACGCGAAGAGCCACCGTTGCCGGCTGCCCACGCAGATGGCGCGCGCGACCCACCGCAACGTCGTGATCGTGATGGCGAGGTACCCGATGAGCAGCAGCACCACGCTCATGGGACGGCTCGCGAGGAGGCCGAAGTCGATCGTCATTCCCACCGAGATGAAGAACAGTCCCAGCAGCAATCCCTTGAACGGCTCGATGTCGCTCTCGAGCGCGTGGCGGAACTCGGAGCCCGCGAGAAGGACGCCGGCGAGGAATGCGCCGAGCGCCATCGACAGCCCGGCGAGCGCCATCAGCTCGGCGATGCCGATCACGAGCAGCAGCGTGAATGCGGTGAAGAGCTCGCGCACGTTGGTCTTCGCGATGAGCCGCAGGAGCGGGCGCGTGAGGTAGCGCCCGATGACGACCACGCCCGCGATCGCGGCCACCGCGGCGCCCACGCTCACCCACAGCGTCGTGGCGCCGGGCTTCTCGACGTGCCCGATCAGGGGCACGAGCGCGATGAGGGGAATCGCGGCGATGTCCTGGAAGAGGAGGATGCCGAACGCGGCTCGCCCCGTCGGAGTGTCGAGCTCGTTGCGATCCTCCATCGCCTGCACCGCGATCGCGGTCGAGGAGAGCGCCAGCGCCAGGCCGGCGACGAGCGAAGCACGCCACGAAAGCCCGAGCGCGAGAAGCGCCAAACCGAGGGCGGCGCCGCAGACGGCGAGCTGGATCGCCCCGCCGCGAAACACTTCCTTCTGCATCGTGACGAGGCGGCGCGGGTCGAGCTCGAGGCCGATCACGAAGAGCATCAGCACCACGCCCAGCTCGGCCAGGTTCTGCGTGGACCCGACGTCGCCGATGAATCGCAATCCCCACGGCCCGATCGCGGCACCCGCGATGAGGTAACCCAGCACCGACCCCAGGCCCAGGCGCTCCGCGATCGGAACGCAGATCACCGCGGCGGCGAGGAAGATGAGCGCTTCGTACATCAGCCCTGCGCCCTCTCGCGCGCGCCGGCGCCCCACGCCTCGAGCCGGGTGCGCAGCTGCCGCCCCGCTTCGCGCAGCGCCTCGTCGCTCACGTCATGGGCGCCGTGCACGACGAAAGGGGCAAGCCAGTTCATGCCGCAGTAACGCGCGGTCTGCTCGACCACCGGCACGAAGGCGGCGAAAGCGTGCGCGTGGCGGCCCCCGGTCGAATAGGCCGGCGCCTCGCTGGTCGTGGTCACCCACAGGCAATCCTTGCCCGCGAGCGCCGTGCCGCCCTTTCCATGGGCCCAGCCGCCGATCAGCACCTCGTCGAACCAATGCTTCATGAGACCGGGCACCGTGTACCAGTAGAGAGGATGCAGCCAGACGACGAGATCGGCGCGCGCGAGCGCCGCCTGCTCCGCCGCGGGATCGACGTCGAAGTCCGGATAGAGGTCGTAGAGCGCGCGCAGCTCGAGATCGGGCAGGTCGCGAATCGCCTGGACCAGCGCGGCGCAGGCGCGCGAGCGTCTCGGATAAGGGTGCGCATGGATCACGACGATCATCGCGGGTGCTAGCGGCCGAAGAGCTGCGTCCAGCTCCACCTTGCCCAGTCGATGTGGTCGAGCGCGATTCCGGCGAACACCGCCGCGCCGATCCAGTTGTTGCGCAGGAAGGCCTTGAAGCAGCCCTCGCGGGTGCGATCGCGAAGCAGGGGGTACTGCAGCAGGACAAGCGCCGCGGCAATGGCGACGCCGGCGAAATAGAAGACGCCGTAGCGCTGCCAGACGCCGATCGCGACCATCGCCATGATGAAAAGCGCGTGGAAGCCCATCACCGCCGCCACGTCGTTGCGCCCGAAGAGGATCGCGGAGGTCTTCAACCCGACCTTCAAGTCGTCGTCGCGGTCGACCATCGCGTACTCGGTGTCGTAGGCGATGGTCCAGAGGACGTTGGCGCCGAGCAGCGCCCAGGCGAGCGGCGGCACATATCCGCGTTGGGCGGCGAAGGCCATCGGGATGCCGAAGCCGAACGCGATGCCGAGCCACGCCTGCGGCATCCAGAAAAAGCGCTTGAGGAACGGGTAGACGATCGTAATCGCGAGTGCGGCGAACGACAGCTTCACGGTGAGAGCGTTGAACTGCACCACGATCGCGAAAGCGCAGAGCGCCAGCACCGCGGCCACGGCGAGCGCTTCCCACGGGCGGATCGTCCCGGCGGCGAGCGGCCGTTCGCGCGTGCGCTCGACCTGGGAGTCGAAGTTGCGGTCGGCGAAGTCGTTGAGGGCGCATCCCGCGGAGCGCATGAGGATCGTGCCGAGGACAAAGAGCCACAGTACGATCGGATGAGGCATGGCGTTGCGGGCGAGCCACAATCCCCACAGCGTCGGCCAGAGAAGCAGCAGGATGCCGATCGGCCGATTCAACCGGATCAGCTTCTCGTAGGCGTCGAGACGCGCCGCCACCTGTTGCGTGGAGATCTTCATGCGCGCAGGTAGAACTGGCGCGTGCCGAGCCAACGGTCGAGATGGCGCATCACGGCAGGCGACTTGGCGGCGATGAGCTCATCGGCGACGGCGCGCGCCGCCTCGATGAGATCGACGTCGCGCTCGAGGTCGGCGAAGCGCAGCAATGGCGCCCCGCTCTGGCGGGCACCGAGGTATTCTCCCGGCCCGCGCAACAGGAGGTCCTGGCGCGCGATCTCGAAGCCGTCGTTGGTCTCATAAATCACCTTCAGGCGCGCTCGCGCCGCCTCCGAAAGCGGCTGGTAATAGAGCAGTATCGCAAGGCTTTGCTGGGACCCTCTGCCGACGCGCCCGCGCAGCTGGTGCAGCTGGGCGAGCCCCATGCGCTCGGCATGCTCGATCACCATCAGCGTGGCGTTGGGAATGTCCACGCCGACCTCGATCACGGTAGTGGCGACGAGCAATTGTATTTTGCGCGCCTTGAAGTCCGCCATGACCTGCGCCTTTTCGGCGGGCTTCATGCGCCCGTGCACCAGGCCCACGGCGAGGTCGGGAAACGTCGACTTGATGGTCTCGAAGGTCGCGATCGCGGTCTTCAGCTGCAGCGCCTCCGACTCCTCGATCAACGGACAGACCCAGTAGGCTTGCGCGCCGTCGCGGCAGCTATCGCGAATGCGCGCGATCACCTCGTCGCGTCGATCCTCGGCGACGAGCTTCGTCACCACCGGCGTCCTTCCCGGCGGCAGCTCGTCGATCACCGTCACGTCGAGATCGGCGTAGTAGCTCATCGAGAGCGTGCGCGGGATGGGCGTGGCGCTCATCATCAGCTGGTGCGGCTCGACCGCGCTCTTGCTGCGCCCGGCCAGAGCCAGGCGCTGCTCCACGCCGAAGCGGTGCTGCTCGTCCACGATGGCCAGGCCCAGCTTCGCGAACGCCACGCCTTCCTGGAAGAGCGCATGCGTGCCGATGGCGAGCTGCGTTTCGCCCTTCGCGATCGCCTCCACGGCGAGCTTGCGCTCGCGTGCCTTCATACCTCCCGCGAGCCACGCCATTTTTACTCCGAGCGGCTCGAGCCAGCGCGTGAGCTTCAGGTAATGCTGCTCGGCGAGGATCTCGGTGGGCGCCATGAGCGCCGCCTGCCAGCCGTTGGCGATCGCCTGCAATGCGGCCAGCGCGGCGACCAGCGTCTTGCCGCTGCCGACGTCGCCCTGCAGGAGGCGGCGCATCGGATGCGCGAGTGCCAGATCGCGCGAGATCGCCACGCGCGCCTGGCGTTGCGCGCGCGTGAGCGGAAACGGCAGCGATTTCACAAGCGCGTTGGTGAGCGTGTGCGCATCGGGCAAGGGCGGGGCGTTGCGGCTGCGCCGCTCGCGATACGCGATGCGCATCGCCAGCTGCTGCGCGAGGAGCTCGTCGAACTTGAGCCGCCGCCACGCCGGGTGGGTGCGCTCCTGCAGGCTCGCGGCGTCGACCTCCGGCGGAGGACGGTGGAGCAGCAGCACGCTCTCGCGAAAGCCGCCGAGCTTCACCTTCGCGAGCGTGGCGGCATCGAGCGTGTCGTCGAGGGCGAGAGAATCGAGCGCGCGCTCGATCATCGCCGCGAGCGCGGCCTGCGACAGGCCCGCGGTGGTCGGGTAGACCGGAGTCAGCGACTTCGGCAGCGGCGCGCCCTTCGCCACCACGCGGTACTTGGGGTGGACCATCTCGTCGCCGAAGAAGCCCGGGCGCACCTCGCCGAAGAGCCGCAGGCGACGCCCCGGCGCCAGCTGCTTCACCTGGCTGGGATAGAAATTCAGGAATCGCACCCAGAGCTCGTCGTCGCCCTCCGCGAGCTTCACGACAAGCGTGCGGCGCGGACGATACTTGACCTCGGTGGAAACCACGTCCGCCTCGACCGCCACCGGCACGCCCGCCCGCGCTTGCTTCAACGGCGTGAGCCGTGTTTCGTCCTCGTAGCGAAGCGGCAGGTGCAAGGCGAGGTCGCGTTTGTGGCGGATGCCGAGCCGGGCAAGCTTCGCCGCGATCGCTTCGCTCGCTCCGGTGCCGCTCGCGGGCGTCGGGGCGGCGGTCGGGGCGCGGGTCGCTCGGGCGGCGGACAAGAAAGCCGGTTATCCCAGGTACATGACCGCGTCGATCTCGACCTGCGCTCCCCGGGGGAGCGAGGCCACGCCCACCGCCGCGCGCGCGGGATAGGGTTCCTTGAAGTACGACGCCATGACCTCGTTCACCTTGGCGAAGTTGGCGAGGTCGGTGAGGTACACCGTCACGCGCACGACGCGATCGAACTCTCCGCCGGCGGCGCGGCACACCGCGCGCAAGTTGTCGAAGACCCTGCGCGCCTGCGCCTCGAAGTCGCCTTCGACGAGCTTCATCGTCTTCGGGTCGAGCGGGACCTGTCCGGAAAGGTACACGGTGTCGCCGGCGCGGACCGCCTGCGAGTAGGTGCCGATGGCGCCGGGTGCGTCAGGTGTGGAGATGGGTTTCATGGTGATTGGGTCCCGGACCATTGCCGCAAATGCGGCGTCCGGGATGACGTCATTGTTTTTTCTTCAGGCGTGAAATGCGCACGACTTCCGGAATCCTGCGCAGGCGGCGGAACACGTGCGCCAAGTGCATTCGGTTCCTCACCTGGATCGTGAAGATCACGGTCGTGTAGGCGGGACTCGCGCGCTGCTCCGTCTCGATGTGGTCGATGTTGGAGTCGGCCTCCGAGACTTCCGCGGCGAGGCGCGCCAGCACGCCGCGATGGTTCTGCGCGGTGAGCCGCACGTTCACGTCGAAGAGGCGGTCGGCGGACGGATCCCACTGCACGTCGACCCACTTCTCCGGATCGAAATGGAACGGATGGATCGCCGGACAATCGTGCGTGTGGATCACCAGGCCCTGCCCCTTCTTGATCTGCGCAATGATGGGGTCTCCCGGAATCGGCCGGCAGCATGCGGCGAACTGCACCGCCAATCCTTCAGTTCCGCGGATCGTGATCGAGTCGAGGCGGTGCTCGCCTTCGCCCGCGGAGTCTCCGATGGAGAGCAGTTTCTTTGCCACCCCCACGGCAAGACGCTTTCCGAGGCCGATGTCGGCGAGAACTTCCTCGCGCGTCTTCGCCGAGTCGCCCCTGAAGAAGCGCATCCAGTGCGCATCCCCGATCTCGTCGGGATTGGCCTTCAGCGAGCGCAGCGCCTGCACCAGCAGCAGCTCGCCCACCTCGGCCGATTCCTGCAGCTGCATCGTCTTCAGGTAATGACGGATGTGCGATCTCGCCTTGCCGGTGGCCACATACGAGAGCCACACCGGATTGGGACGCGCCTGCGGGTCGGTGAGGATCTCCACCCGATTGCCGTTGCGCAGGATCGTGCCAAGCGGCACCGGCTCGCCGTCGACCTTGGCCGCGATGCAATGGTTGCCGACGTCGGTGTGCACCGAGTAGGCGAAATCGATCGGCGTGGCGCCTTTGGGCAGCGCGAAGATCTTGCCCTTGGGCGAGAACACGTAGACCTCGTCGGGGAAGAGGTCGACCTTGATGTGCTCGAGGAATTCGAGCGCGTCCCCCGATTCGCTCTGGATCTCGAGCAGCGACTGCAGCCACTGGTGCGTCTTCAGCTGCACGTCCTTGGCGTCGCCCTCGGAGCTCTTGTACATCCAGTGCGAGGCCACACCCGCCTCGGCCACCTTGTGCATGTCCGGCGTGCGGATCTGGATCTCCACCGGCATGCCGTACGGGCCGAAGAGTGTCGTGTGCAGCGATTGGTAACCGTTGGCCTTCGGGATCGCGATGTAGTCCTTGAACTTGCCGGGAATGGGCTTGTAGAAAGTGTGCAGCGCGCCCATCGCGAGGTAGCAGCTAGGCACGTCGGGGACGATGATGCGGAAGCCGTAGATGTCGAACACCTCGGAGAACGAGATGTTCTTCTCCTGCATCTTCTTGTGGATCGACGAGATGTGCTTCTCGCGCCCGCTCACCTGCGCCTCGACCTTGAACTCCTTCAGCCGCGACTGGATCGCCTCCTGGATCCGGCCCACGGCGTCGCGCCGGTTGCCTCTCGCCTTCTTCAGCGCCTTGTCGAGCACCTTGAAGCGCGTCGGGTGAAGATAATGGAATCCCAGGTCCTCGAGCTCGTAGTAGAGCGAGATGAGGCCGAGCCGGTTGGCGATCGGCGCGTAGATGTCGAGTGTTTCGCGCGCGATGCGTTCCTGCTTCTCGGGCGGCACCGCCTCGAGCGTGCGCATGTTGTGCAGGCGATCGGCGAGCTTGATGAGGATCACGCGCACGTCGCGCGCCATCGCGAGCAGCATCTTGCGGAAGTTCTCGGCCTGCGCGTGCTGCAGCGTCGCGAACTCGATGCGGTCGATCTTGGAGACGCCGTCGACCAGCTCGGCCACGGCCTTGCCGAAGCGCTTCGCGATCTCGGTCTTGGTGGTCGGCGTGTCCTCTACCACGTCGTGCAGGAGGGCGGCCATGAGCGCCTGCGCGTCGAGGTGCCATTCGGCGAGGATCTTCGCCACCGCGAGCGGATGCGTGATGTACGGCTCG
>WNFI01352713.1_pt1 | contig 20480 bp, 14 predicted proteins | sample 5400471 | NCBI WGS metagenome assembly WNFI01 (sample SAMN13153348, study PRJNA577476) | soil metagenome | isolation source: 100 cm saprolite on Douglas fir-dominated hillslope | place: USA:California | collected 2013-09-17
CCTCGCGCCAACCGCAATGACGTGTAAACAGCCGCCAGACCCACCAACAAGTTGGAGACGAAAACCGGGCCGGAATGGATCCTGATTCCGTAAATCATCCAGAGCACAGCGGCTGCGGCCTGGATTCCGCGCAGGACTCCCGCCTTTTTGAAAAAGTAAGAACTGGCAAAGATGGCTGTTGCTGTCCAGCCGAGTGCGCTAAGCCACATATTCAGGCCCCTCAATTTGCGCGGCGTCATCGGCGCGCTCATTCTTCGCTGAGCGCAACGTGAGCCAGTCAGTGCGGGCGCGCGCCCATTCACGCACCAGAAAGCCGTTGCCCTCAAAAAATTCGTGGATCTCCGGCGGTTGCCAGCCGGCAACTTCCTCCAGGATCGGCACCAGCATGGCGAGCGCATTGGCGCTGAGCACGGTGCGCTTGGCGATCTGGGTTACGTCACGCGCTTCTGAAACGGCAATGGTCAGGCCGGCGTCGCGGTTGACGTGGAGCATGGCATGGACGTCAGAGCTGCCGTCGCCGGCATAAACAACACGGTCCGGGCCAATCTGCAATTCTTCCTGAAGCTGCACCAGCCGCGCGACTTTCCCGTAACCGGCAGTGACGTTAACGATTGTTTCAATTTCCCCGCCCGACCTGTACTTGAACTCTGTTCCATAGATGTGGTCAGGCGGAACAATCCCATCCAGGGCCGACTGCACGATCTCAGCGGGCGCCGCTGAAAGAACGTAAAAATTGAAATGGTAGCCAGGCACACCTTTATCAAGGATCTTGTACAGAAGATGGATCTGCTCCTTCAGTGGTATGCGCTTGCCTACTTCAATCAGGTGTTCACGCCGGACATGGCGGAACTGTGGATCATGCAAAAGAAGATAGGAGAGTTCCGCGCCCTGCTGCACCAGATTCAGCTTCGCCATGCCCTGCGCTTTGCGTTCGAACTCCTCCGCTGGAATTCCCAGCAGCTCGCTGAGAATGAAGCCGGAGTCGTTAAAGCTCAGCGTTTGGTCAAAATCGCTGGCAAATAGATATTCCTTTTTGAGTTTTGGATTCATGTATGGATATTAGATGTGCTTAGTGGCAATTGGACGTAAATTGAGTGTCAAATTTCCGCATGGCTGCCTGAAAACGCACCCAGCGAAATTTGAACACCAGGAGTGCAAAAAAGCTGTGGATGGGCCAACGGTTTCGCATAATCCAATCTATTAGGCCGCAGCGTTGAAGTCCAATCGATTAAATCTATACAGCGAATTCGTATTCGTTCCGGGTTCGGAAACCGGGCCAACCGAAAGATCTAATGCTCCTGCAACATTGAAGCGAAGCTTTGTTTTCAATTCACGCGATTGACAATAGTGATTTGACTCTCGTATGCTTCGCCTGCCCAAGGTCACCTCATGAATCCAGCGCATGTCACGCACAAAGTGCTCTCCACCGGCGATGTTGTAGTCATCGGCCTCTATTTCTGCGTTGTCTTCGCCATTGGCTTTTATTTTTCGCGCAAGGAGCGGACGTCCAAGGATTATTTCCTGGCCGGCCGCAACGTGGGATGGGTCGCGATCGGGGCCTCGCTGTTCGTTTCGAATATTTCCACCGAACATTTCATCGGACTCGCGGGCTCCGGAGCGTCCTCGGGGCTGGCCGTTGGACACTTCGAGTGGCTGGCTTGTTTCATGTTGCTGATCCTGGGCTGGATCTTCGTGCCGTTTTATCTTCGCTCCAATGTTTTCACCATGCCTGAATTTCTGGAGCGGCGCTTTAACCGCTCCTGCGCAACGTACCTGGCAAGCATCTCTTTGATCGCTTACATTTTTACGAAGATTTCGGTCCACCTCTATGCGGCGGCCATCGTGCTGGAGCGCGTGGTGGGATGGAGTCCCATGACGACGGCTGTGATTCTGGTACTGGCGACCGGAGTTTACACGATTGCCGGCGGGCTGGCGGCGGTGATCTATACCGATCTGGTGCAGACACTGATTCTTGTGGCCGGCGCCGTAGTGCTCACGATCGTTGGATTGCATGACGCTGGCGGATTCGCAGGGTTACGCGCCGCCCTGCCGCCGGATTATTTTCACATGATGAAGCCGGCTAGCGACTCGGCCTTTCCGTGGACTGGAATATTTTTTGGTGCACCCATTCTTGGCATCTGGTATTGGTGTACCGACCAGGTGATGGTCCAGCGCGTGCTTTCCGCAAAAAGCGAGGGGCACGCCAAAGCCGCGACGATATTTGCCGGCTTCCTGAAAATTCTGCCGGTTTTCATTCTGGTTCTGCCTGGCCTGATCGCCGTGGCGCTCTACCGCGATCTCTTCACCTTTGGACCGGACGGCCGGGTCCTGAACGGCGACATCGCGTACCCAACACTGATTGTGAACCTCCTGCCCAGCGGCCTGGTCGGAATCATGATCGCCGCTCTGCTGGCTGCGTTGATGGGAGCCATGAGTGCCGTCTTCAACTCAGCGTCAACCCTGGTTACCCTGGATTTTTACCGGAGATATCGTCCCGCTGCTTCAGAAAGAAACCTCGTCAATTTTGGCCGGATCGCCACCGGATTCATGGTCCTTCTTGGCCTGCTCTGGGTCCCTTTCATTCATCTCATCAGCAGTCAGCTCTATATATATTTGCAGAGCGTGCAGGCATACATCAGCCCTCCGATTGCCGCATGTTTCATTCTTGGTCTTATCTGGCCGCGACTCAATGGAGCGGGCGCCATCTCATCGTTGCTGACCGGCTTTGGCCTGGGCACAATACGCTTTTTGATGGAGTTGAAAGATCGCGCTGCCGGCGGACACTTCTTCACTTCCGGAGTGGCGTCGTGGCTGGTCAACATGAACTTCCTTCACTACGCCATCTTCATGTTCGTGATCTGCTCCGTGGTATTGATCGCAGTCAGCCTCGCCACTCCGGCGCCTGACAGAAAGAAGCTGGCAGGCCTGACTTTTGCCACAGTGCAGGAACACCTCGATCTTCAGCCGGCCGTCTCGGCGGGTGCGCCCGGTTATAAGCCAGCTGCGGAAACGGCCATGGAGCATCGCCTGAATGTCGCGTTCAGCGTGGTTTTGGCACTGACCGTGGTGGCATTGTGGATCCACTTCCGGTAGCTCTATGACGATTTGCACCCTTCAAGGCAGAACGGAGTATGAACTGGCTTTGCGCAAGCTCGGCGCTTCGGGTGTGAATCGCTGGCTGAGAGGCCCACTGCGCGGTATTGCCGAGATTTACATTCCTTACCGTTTGTACAAGGTCACGCTGGATGACCGCCAGGTCCGGAGCGCCCGGTATTACGCCGTTGACGCGGCCGCGGGCACGCTCGACCCGTATGAATTTGTTATTCTTCCTGAACCTGAAGCCTGGGTGGAAGTGCAGACGCGCAACCTTCATCCCGCACGGCTGAGCGAGAACGAAACCAGGAAACTCGCACTCGACAAAGTCCGCCGGCTGCTCTTCTCTCGTGGATTCTTCCGGCTGGTAAATCCGCAGATCACTGCCGAACTCGTCAAGCCGGAATTCTATGTTCCTTACTGGGTCGGCTTTTATGGGAATGAGCAGAACGTGAGGATCACCGTGATGGACGGCGTACGGCAAACCATCGAGGGAAGCAAGGCGCGGCAGTTGGTACAAGCATGGTTACTTGGCGTTCCACAAGCTAATGTTTGTGTCGCGGCCAGGCCGTAGCGTTTCACCGAGATTCGTCGCGCTGCGAGGCGCTATTCGGGGATGACTTCGATGGCGCTGATCGAGGGATAGTTCGTCGCAGGAGTGAAATAGATCTCAAGTTTTCCCTGTGCCGTCGGTTCAATGTGCGGGAAGGTTTTTACCAAAGGCGCGGTGCCGGCTTCCTGGAGAATGTCGAACCGCTTTAAGAGCATGGATCCATTGCAGGAAACGTCAAACACCCGGCTGCCCACGCCTCCGATCGAGCCATTTTGAGCCCCAAACCAGTGCTCCATAAAATACAGCTTTAGAGTGTACTTGCCGTTGGTTGCAACCGGCACTGTGTAATGAAAGTGCCCGTAACGATGCCATTCGAAGAGACCGCCGTCCGGGGTCCTGGATAGATCGTTCCCCAGGCGAGTCGCACGCCCACCAAAGAAGTAGCGATCGGGCATCCATGTATTCCCCTTGGAATCACCGTAAAGGGCCGGCGCGGCGGTGATGCGGACGGGAAGCATGCGGTGGGGAGTGCCAGGCACGATTTCGATCGCATTAAAAAACGATTCGGGACTGCTAAATTCCAGGTGAATGGCTCCGTCACTCTGGGGCTGCACGTCGGTAAAGACTTTCGTGGTAGCAATGTCATCTCCGCCGGCGTCATCCACCACGTCCAGGTTATTCGGAGAGCCTCCATTGATCGAGAAAATAATGTTGCGGCTGTTCTCCAAGAGTCCCGCTGTTTCAGCGAACAGGAGGTGGAGTTCATAAGTCCCCGGCGGCACAGGATACTTGCAGTGAAAAACACCTCGTCTCCCGGTCGAGAAAAGCTGGGGATCATCCGTGCCTTGGATCGGGTGATTGGCCACGGAGAAGGATGCGCCCCCGGTACAGAAGTGGTCTTTCTCCCAGGTAAACCCGCTCCGGTCCGTGTATGGCGCGCGATCATACCCTGCGATGGAACGCAGGGCCTTCCCGGAAAAGCCAACTGGAGCGATCACTGCCTGGGCTTGAACGCGGCTTTCATGGTCGGCCGCGTGACTCAACCTGTACCATACCAGCCCTCCAATGACGCAGACTAAGATCCCCACAACGGCAGACACCCGCAACATTCCGCGCCGCAACTTGAAGTTCTTAGAAGAGTCGCCGCCACGTTGCGGCCCGTCAACCTCGGGTGTTGCCGGGAGTGGGGCCGCCATGTCGCTTGTTTGAGGCTGAGTAAAACCATTCCCCAGAGGCGGAGCGCCATTCAGAGACTGGCCGGCATGCCCTCCGTTGGTCTCGGTGTGGGCCGGTAAATCCACGTCACTCTTGTGCAGGAACTTGGGCGTGTAGTGTCCCGGCGGCAGGCAGATCTGGATCGAGTGTTGTGCCCCGGCGGTCCGATAATAGTCTTCCAGTCTCTTGCGAAGCGCATGGGCCGTGACGCGCACGATCGTATCCACCTGCGGATCAAAATCGTCCGACCGTCCGAGGGCCTGGACGGCAATGCTGTATTCCTTGACGTCGTCGATTTTGCCCTCGAAGTACTTTTCGCACACAAAGCTCAAGAGCCGAACGAGGTTGTTGGTTCGGCCAAGCACTCCCGACGTCAAAATTGACTCTAATTCTGCCCGCTCCGCGTCGAGTCTGTTGATGGCAGATTGCAAGTATTCGTCCCTCCGAGAAAAACAGCTCTTTCAGAGCCCGAATTCCACAAGTGGCTTGAGGAAGTATAACCCAACTCTTAACCCTCAGAGCTGCATCGAACGCCTTGATTTCTCTTAGAGTTACGGTGAAAACCCCAGACAAACCGCTCTTTGCAGACCCGGACACGGCCAGACTGAATCGTGCGGCCCTTCTTAGTACCGGGAAAACATTAGAATTCTAACCGTTAATTCACCGTTACCAACTTCACGAATCCTTAACAACATTGTCTAATTCGAGCGTAGTGTGGACATGAAATGTGGGCGATTCATCGGTTTTGCCGGATCGTCACGTTGATGATTGGCTGCAGATTGAAGGGTCCACATTCCGAATCACAATCAGATAGAGGAGCTTCCAAGATGAGACTGGCCTATCGTCCGTCGCTTTCCCGCCGTGTGTCTTTTGTCAAAATCATAAATGTTCGTCAGATTGCATTGAGGATACTGGTGTTTCTCACCGCGGCGTTGCTGCTACCCATGTCAGCAGAACTGGCCGGAGCCCAGGACATCTTTGGCCGAATCTCCGGAACCGTTACCGATCCGACAGGCGCCGGGGTTCCCAATGTGAAAGTGACCCTGACCAACCAGGAGACCAAAATTGACCGCACGGTCAAAGCCGATGGTCACGGGTTCTATGTAGCCCCAGAGCTGCCGGCCGGCACCTACAAGGTGACGGCAGAGGAAAAAGGCTTCAAGGCGGTCACCAAAGCCGGAAATGAACTGGTGGCGGGCGGCCGTCTGACTGTGGACCTCACGTTGCCAATTGGCGAAGTCTCGGAAAAAGTGGAAGTCAACGCAGTGGGCGAAACGGTGAACACAATCTCGGGAGAGATCTCTCGGACCATCGACTCCCACCAGGTAGAGCATATGGCCCTGAACGAGCGGAACTATGGCCAGCTGGTTTCTCTCATCCCTGGCGCCGTGCTGACGGGATTTGATCAGACTGCGTTAACGACAGGAATGTCAACCACGAGCGCGTCGGTGAATGGCATGCGAGCTGACGGAAACCTCTTCACTGTCGATGGCGGCTTCAATATGGATTCAGGCTCAAACGCGACGCAGCTCGACAATGTAGGCATTGATTTCATTCGTGAAGTCTCCATCCAAACGTCGAACTTTTCAGCCGAGTACGGCCGTAACGACGGCGCATCGGTCAACGTGGTCACCAAGAGCGGTGGCGACCAATTTCACGGAAGTCTTTTCGAATACGTCCGCAACGAAATCTTTGATGCCGCGTCTCCTGGCGCCAAGCTGAACGCACCTCCGGGAACGCCATCCATTCAGATCAAAGGGCCCCTCCGCTACAACGATTTCGGTTGGAGCCTGGGCGGCCCCATCAAGCGGACCAAGCTTTTCTTTTTTGCCGGCCAGGAATGGAAGGTCCTTCGCATATCGGCAAACCCGTCAAACTTGACTATTCCCACTACGGCTGAGCTTGCCGGCAACTTCAGCGCCGTCAGCAAAGTCCTGGTCAAGCCGCCGAACGCTCCCGCCGGATGCACGATCATCGGCAACGTGATGTCGCCGCAATGCATCACGCCGAACGGACAGGCCATTGCCAACGTTTACGCCTTGATGCAGAAGCAGGCGTCTGTTTTCAATAATGTCGACAAATCCGCCAATGCGACGTTTCAGCCGTACAATCCGCAGAACTGGCGCGAGGATATCATCCGCATCGACTACCAGATGAGCGAGACGCGAAGCGGCTATTTTCGCTATATCCACGACAACCTGAACCTGATCGATGGGTTTGGGACCTTCGCACCGGGCGGCACTTTGCCCACCTCGCCTACCAACCGAATTCGTCCGGGATACAGCTATCAGGGCGGGTACGTGTGGACGATTACCCCGCATCTGCTCAACGAGGCAAAACTCAACGTCTCCTGGAACAAACAGAGAATCCCCCCAACCGGAAACACGTGGCAGGATGCCACCTATGGGTTCAATATCCCATTGCCGTTCCCCAATGCGGGCCGGTTCCCCAATGGAATACCGCACGTCACGTTCTCAGGGATTGCCGGTAACTTCCCAACGGCGGCCCCGTCGCAGTTTACCGGTCCGTTTTTTTCATTGCTCGCGCCCACGACGGACATTTCTCCCTCAGATAATCTCAGCTGGCAGTTAGGGAGACATACCATGAAGTTCGGCGCCCTTTACGCACGCAACCGCAAGGACCAGAATTCACGGCCGAATTCGCCCAACGGGGCGATCAACTTCGCCATCAACAATAATCCGAACACCACCGGCGATCCGTTTGCGGACGCACTGATGGGAAATTTCTCATCGTTCGCGCAACAGTCGGCGGATCCGATTGGCCATTTTCGGTACAACGATATTGAAGGCTATGCCAGCGATAGCTGGAAAATCACGGCTAGACTGAATCTGGAATATGGCGTCCGTTATCAATACATCGGGCCGACGTACACCCAAGGTAATAACATCGTGAACTTCGATCCCAGCCAGTTCAAAGGATGCGTAACCTCCGTAAGCAAAAACACTAATATTCCCACGGCCACGGCGGGTTGCCTTGACCAGGGATTTGTTATTGATGGATTGGTGCGCCCCGGGGCCGTGCCGTCGGACCAACTGGGTAGAGTGCCCGGCGCCACGAGCGCTTTCGTACAAGCCGTGCCTGCTACCGGGGCACGTGGTTTGTTCAAAGCGCAACACCTGTTCGCGCCCCGTCTCGGCTTCTCCTGGGCGCCTTTCAGAAATGACAAAACCGCTGTGCGCGGCGGCTTCGGCATCTTCTATGACAAACCGGAGGGCAATATCTGGTTCGGCCAGCCAGGCGTCGTCCCGTTCCTGCAGGCAGCCCAATTTAACAACGCGAATTTGGCGAATCCTGCGGCAGGTAGCGCGGGTGCCGTCAGCATCTTCGGCTTGAGCGCGGTTGACCCCAAATTTGTGGCTCCCCGGACCATGCAATACAGCCTGAGTGTCCAGCGTGAAATGCCCTACGGTGTGCTAGTGGAGACAGCGTACGTAGGCAATATGGGACGGCATTTGATCCGCCAGCCCAACATTAATGTGCCGTCCTTTGCGACTGCGCTCGCCAACCCGACACTACAAACCAACCAAACCCGCCCTTTCCTGGGCTACTCGGATATCTCGCAATTTCGCAGCGACAGCAACTCCAACTACAACGCCCTTCAGCTTTCAGCCACCAAGCGTAAAGGCGATTTGACGGCGACCGTCAGCTACACCTACGCAAAGGCGCTCGGACAGACGGGCGGGATTAACGACAACCCGGAACCGGAGTGTGCGTTCACCTGCACGCTTCCGGGCGGACAGGTCGTGAGCTGGCGAGACTATTACTACGGGCCGCTGGGTTTTGATCGGCGACATGCTTTCGTCACGACCTATACATATCGCCTTCCATTCTTCCGCAGCCAGCAGGGTATCGCCGGCCAAACTCTGGGCGGTTGGGAGTTCAGTGGCATAACCCGGGCGCAGTCCGGCCAGCCGCTTACGGTCTCTGGCACCGCGAGCGTTGGACCGGGCTCCGGGTTCTTCCGCCGCGCGAATCAGGTCCCTGGCGTGAGTGTGAACGATTTGTCCGGCTGCCCGGCAGGAAAGGTTTGCTGGTTCAATCCCCTCGCTTTCGCGTTGGCGCCGAATACTGGCGTAGGTAACGCGCCTACCGGTAACATCACCGGCCCAGGCTACTATGCTTGGGACACGTCACTGCGCAAGAATTTCCGCTTGCCCAGGGAAGGTACGAGTCTCATGTTCCAGGCGGATGCCTTCAACGTCTTCAATCGCACCAATTGGCAGAACCCTGGAACCGGCGTGGGCGGAGGCTTGGGGATAATCAACGGCTCCAACCCGCCACGCCAGCTTCAGTTCGGAGCCAGGTTCGCCTTCTGACCTCTTGCTGACTTCGGGAGTCAATCGCAAACCTGCGGTTGACTCCCGGAGCGACTGCGAACTCAGGACGCTCAAACAGCGCAGCGAGTGAACGACACACATTCGTGTGGGACCAGAATCGATATTATTTATGATGATTGAGCTGCGCCGCCATCTCCGGAGATTTTTGTTTGCGGTTCTTTTTTTTGTCCAGTTTGGGGCGGCGCAGGTCGCGCCCCTGATCGCTAATATCGGTGCTCGTCACAACACAAGCCTGGATGGCCCATGGCACGTGATCGTCGATCCGTACGATGTTGGAGCGCTGGATTATCGTGCCAAGCCCCTCAAAAACAACAACGCGTTTTTCAAGAACTATAAACCGCAATCGAAATCCGAGTTGGTGGAATACGATTTCGATCATTCTGACCAGCTCAACGTCCCCGGGGACTGGAATACTCAGCGCGAGTCGCTCCTTTTCTATGAAGGAACGCTCTGGTACAAGCAATCGTTCGATTATCCGCAATCGGCGCAGTCACGATTGTTCGTGCATTTCGGAGCGGCCAACTATCAGGCTGATGTCTACCTCAATGGCGAGCCGTTGGGGCGCCATGAAGGCGGTTTCACACCGTTTGACTTCGAGATTACGGACCGCGTCCGGCCGCAGGGAAACTTTCTCGTAGTCCGAGTGAATGACAGTCGCGAGCGCAGCCTGGTGCCCGCGCTTACGACCGATTGGTGGAACTACGGAGGAATCACTCGCCCAGTGACGCTGGTCGAGGTGCCGCAGACGTTCATTCAGGATTACGTCGTTCAACTCGACAAGGGATCAACGCGCAATATCAAAGGCTGGGTGCAACTGAGCGGACCTAAACTGCAACAGCGTATCACCATCCGAATTCCCGAAGCGGGATTCAGCCAGGAGTTCCAGACCGACGCCAAGGGACGCGCCGACGTTTCTTTTAACGCACACCTCGCTCTTTGGTCGCCGGAAAACCCGAAGCTTTACAAGGTTGAGATTGCCAGCGAGACCGACCAGGTAACCGAGAGCATCGGATTTCGCTCGATAGAAGCCAAAGGCACGGACATCCTGCTTAACGGAGAGCCGGTTTTCCTGCGTGGCATCAATCTTCATGAAGAGGCGCCGTTGCGCCCCGGCCGCGCGTGGAGCGACGACGATGCCAAGACACTGCTGACTTGGGCCAAAGAGCTGGGTTGCAACTTCGTCCGGCTGGCGCACTATCCGCACAACGAAGCGATGCTGCGTATGGCAGACCAAATGGGAGTAATGGTCTGGGCCGAGGTGCCGGTTTACTGGAACATCCAGTGGGAAAACCCGCAAACCCTGCACAACGCCGAAAATCAGTTGCAAGAGATGATCACCCGCGACCATAACCGCGCCGCTCTGATCATCTATTCCGTGGCCAACGAGACCCCTGTCAACGACGCGCGGAACCGCTTTTTGCGGCAGCTCATTCAGGACGCCCACGCCACCGATCCGACGCGCCTGGTTTCCGCCGCCCTGCAGAACCGTGAGTACGTTCAGGGGGACCGCATCCGTATCAGCATTGAAGATCCGATCGCGAACGATCTCGACGTGCTGGGCAACAACGAGTACATCGGCTGGTATACTCGCACCGTCGCGGACGCAGACCGGATTGACTGGACCTCAAAGTACAACAAGCCGCTCATCATGAGCGAATTTGGGGGCGACGCACGCTTCGGTTATCATGGCGATTCGCTTACACGCTGGAGCGAGGAGTATCAGGAAAATCTTTATCAACACCAGATAGCCATGCTGAAGCGCATTCCTTTTCTGCGTGGAACCACACCGTGGATTTTGAAAGACTTTCGCAGCCCGCGGCGCACACTGCCCGGGATCGAGGATTACTTCAATCGCAAAGGGTTGGTAACCGAACATGGGGAAAAAAAGAAGGCTTTCTTTGTCCTTCAGAAGTTTTACCGGGAAGTGCAAAGCGCTCGACTACGCTAGCAACGCGCGCCGCTGGCGGCCAACGGTCCTTGGATGTTTCATGATGCGTGGCCGGCAAAAAATCAGCATCGCGGCCGTGACAGTCGTTCTTTTCGCGGCATGCGGATTCCCGCAATCCAATACAACCGCACCAGACCAAACTGAGCGCCGGATTGACTCCATTCTCAGCCAGATGACAATCGAGGAAAAGATCGACTTGCTGGGCGGGGTCGATGACTTTTATCTGCGCGGTGTCCCCAGGCTCGGCGTGCCCCGCTTCAAGATGGCTGACGGACCGCTCGGCGTGCGCAACTACGGGCCCGCCACAACCATGGCCGGCGGAATCGGCCTTGCGGCAACCTGGAATCCTGCGCTGGCAGAGCAGGCCGGCACGGAAATCGGCAGAGACGCGCGTGCCAAAGGCGTTCATTTTCTGCTGGGGCCGGGAGTGAACATCTATCGCGCTCCCATGAACGGCAGAAATTTTGAGTACTTCGGTGAAGATCCTTTCCTGGCTTCACGCATTGCGGTCGGCTATATCAAAGGAGTGCAAAGCCAGGGCGTGAGCGCCACCGTGAAGCACTTTATGGGAAACAATTCGGAGTTCGACCGCCACAATACCGACTCGGTCATCGATGAACGCACGCTGCGCGAGATCTATCTTCCGGTCTTCGAAGCGGCGGTCAAAGAGGCCCACGTCGGGGCCATCATGGATTCCTATAACCTGACTAACGGAGTGCACCTGACCCAGAATGGTTATCTGAATACTGATGTGGCGAAGAAAGAGTGGAGTTTCAACGGGATCATTATGTCCGACTGGACTTCCACTTACGACGCAATTGCCGCGGCAAACAGTGGCCTGGATGTAGAAATGCCCTCCGGCAAATTCCTCAACCGCACCAACCTGTTGCCGGCAATCAAGGATGGCAAGGTCTCTGTTGCGACGATTGATGATAAGGTCCGCCGCATTCTGCGCGTAGCCGCGCAATTCGGCTGGCTCGATCGCGAGCAGACAGACCACTCGATTCCACGCTACAACCAGCAAGGACGACACGTGGCGCTACAGATGGCGCGGGAAAGCATGGTACTGCTGAAGAATGGAGGCGCGCTGCTTCCGCTGAATAAGGGCACCATCAAATCCGTTGCTGTGATCGGGCCGAACTTTTATCCCGCAGTACCTGTCGGAGGCGGTAGCGCCCGCGTAGAGCCTTTTGCTGCCGTCAGCTTTCTGCAAGGCCTGGGCGATTATCTGGGGACTGCTCTGCCCGTGTACTGCGCCCAGGGAATACCAACGTTAGACCAGATGGCGAAGGCTACGCGCTTTTCTAACGCTGCTGCCAACGGCGAACCGGGCCTGCGCGCGGAATATTTTGCAAGCGCCGATCTGAGCGGAATTCCCACGTTGACTCGCACGGAACCATACGTCGACTTCGGCCGAGGGTCGTCCCGGATTTTACCCGAGCATACACTCTCCGACCGCTTCATCGGCTACTACGTTCCAGATCGTTCAGGCCTCTACGACGTATTTGTGGAATCGAGTGGAGAGGATGGCGGCTTTTACCGTCTCTACGTGGACGGCCAGCTGGTCTTTGACAACTGGGCCTCTACGACGGCGCTCATGAACCTGACCAGTCTTCAGTTGGAGGCAACGACCCACAAATTTGTTCTGGAGCACCATGGTCGGTCTCGCTGGCTGGGAGCAAAGCTGAGGATGGGAATCGTCCAGCATGATGGCGTAGTCGATCAACAAGCGAAACTGTTGGCCGCCAGAGTTGACGTGGTCATTGTTCCAGTCGGCTTCGACCCTGAGACTGAGAGTGAAGGGGCCGACCGTACTTTCCGTCTCCCTCCCGGACAGGAGCAACTCATCCAGGAGATGAGTGCGGCCAATAAAAATGTCGTCGTGGTGATTACCGCCGGTGGAGCGGTGGATATGAATTCCTGGCTTGACCGCGTGCCCGCGGTCTTGCAGGCGTGGTATCCGGGCCAGGAGGGTGGGACTGCACTGGCGGAAATCCTGTTCGGAGATGTGAATCCGTCTGGCCGCTTGCCGATCAGCTTCGAGCGGCGATGGGATGACAATCCAGTACACGATTCCTACTATCCGCAAGCCGGCGCCAAGCAGGTCATATACAAAGAAGGCGTGTTCGTCGGCTATCGCGGGTACGAACATAGCGGCAAGAAGCCGCTGTTTCCGTTTGGCCACGGCCTTTCGTATACAAGCTTCACCTACGACAATCTGTCGATTGCTCCCGGGACCACAAAGGCCTGGTCGGCGGAAGTGGCATTCGACGTGACCAATACCGGAAAACGCGAAGGCGCTGAAGTCGCCCAGGTGTATGTCTCTGACAAGCACTCCAAATTGGAGCGTCCAGCAAAGGAGTTGAAAGGGTTTATAAAAGTCAACTTAAAGCCCGGAGAAAAACGCCGGATCAAGCTAATGCTGGATGAGCGGGCATTGTCCTACTACGATGTGGGTTCGAAACAGTGGCGTGCCGATCCCGGACAGTTCGAAGTGCTGGTGGGGAGTTCATCTGCGAATATTCAACTCCAGGGCCAGCTTACTTTCGCCGAAACAAAGACCGCTACCGCCGGTCCGTTACCCGGCCACAAATCAAAAGCGGGCAGAAGTCACACACCAAGTCGCGCCGGAGCCATGCTCCGGTGAAATTCGCTTGCGTGGCAATTCACAATCTCCATAAGACGGTATGGCATGCCGCGTATAATCCCGCGTGCAGCCGCACCGGATTGTCGCGCGTGAGCTGACAAAATAGGAGTAGCAGCATGTCATCCTTTATTTCCCGTCGTGGGTTCATTGGGAGACTCGGTGCTATCGCCGCATCGACCGCTCTTTCCCGTACCGCGCTTGGCTCTCTGCTGACGCCAAACATAGGCTCTACCTTTCTAGACGGAATTTTGGGAGAGATGTATCCGCCAATGGACTTATCGTATTTCGACACACCGATCAGCCCGGGGCCCTCTGAGTTTCATCTCGGATACGCTTCGATCACCTGGGGCGGCGACGACCGTCAGGCGATTGACGACATTTCTGCGCTTGGCTTTCCGGGCATTCAATTGCGGTCGAACGTGATCGCCGCATTTGAAGCAGCAGCATTGAAAGAGTTGCTGCAAAAGCGACACCTCACTTTTGTGGCCCTGTCCAGCGGAGCTGCACGTGTCGATTCCGGCAGTGAGGCTGAAGATATCGCCAAGCACGTCGCCAACGCCAAATACCTTCACGACGCCGGCGGACTCTATCTTCAAATGACTGACCAGCGCCCCAAAGAGCGCTCGATCACAGCCGATGATTACAAGAAGTTGGGCCGCATCCTTACCGAGATTGGCAAACGTTCAGCAGACTTAGGCGTTAGCGTCGGTTATCACAACCACATGGGATCGATGGGCGAGAAGCCGGAGGAGGTTGATCGCGTCATGGACGCGTCCGATTCCCGCTATGTGAAACTGGAACTGGACATTGCCCACTATGTTCAGGGCGGCGGCGATCCGGCAAAAGTTATTGAACACTACCGTGACCGATTGTTGTTTCTGCATATCAAGGACGTAGAAAATCTCGATCCGCCGGTCAACGGCAAAAACTACCGCTTCGTCGAGTTGGGCCGGGGCCGAGTCGATCTGCCGGCAACCTTCGCCGCGCTGAAACGCGCAAACTTCCGCGGCTGGACCGTGGTGGAACTGGACGCTGTGCCGGACAAGACTCGAACGCCAAAAGAATCGGCGACGATCTCGAAGACCTACCTTGAACGGAAGCTGGGGCTGCGAGTATGAGCGGGCCCTTCAGAATTGCAGTCATCAACGACGAGATCTCCCAAGACTTCGGCCATGCTTGCGAAGTTGCTGCCAATGAGTTCGGCATGAATTGGATCGAGCTGCGCGGCATGTGGAACAAGAACGTGCTCAAGCTTGACGCCAAAGAAGTGGAAGAATCTCGCCGCATTTTAAAAAAATATCGCTTGCGCGTAACTGACATAGCCAGCCCGCTTTTCAAGGTTGACTGGCCCGGCGCGCCGAAGTCTAAGTTCAGTCCCAAGCGCGATCAGTTCAACGCCGACTTCACCTTTGATCAGCAGGATGAAGTTCTGGAGCGCAGCATCGAGCTCACCAGGGCGTTCCAGACCGACCGCATACGCTGTTTTGATTTCTGGCGGCTTGACGATCAGGCGCCCTACCGCAAAGACATTGATGCCAAGCTGCTCGATGCCGCAGCCAAAGCCGGCAAGAAGGGCATCACCCTGGTCCTGGAAAATGAGATGTCATGCAATACCGGAAACGGCGCCGAAGCAGCTCGGACGCTGCAGGCCGTGCAGTCTCAGTACCTGATGCTCAACTGGGACGCGGGCAACGCCAGTGAGCGCGGCGAAACGCCGTATCCTGACGGTTACAATCTCCTGCCCAAGAACCGGCTCGGCCACGTGCATTGTAAGGATGCAGCGAAGAAACCAACCGGTGAGGGTTACGAATGGGCAGCCATGGGACGAGGCATGATCGATTGGCAAGGACAGTTTCGCGCCCTCAAGCGTGATGGATACCATTTCGGCGTTAGCCTGGAGACGCATTGGCGCGGCGCGGGCACTCCGGAGGAATCCACTCGGCAGAGCTGGGCGGGAATGAAAAAGCTGCTGCAACAGGTGGGAGCACTCTAAACAGATGACCGTCCACGTTGGTCTGATCGGCGGCGGCAACATCAGCGGCACTCACGCGCGCGCTGCAACCGCCATCCCTGACGTAAAGATCGCCGCCGTTTATGGCGCCAACCATGAGAAGGTAGCGCGACTCTGTAAAGAATTCGGTGGCCACCCTTACCACGATTTTCTTTCGTTTCTGGCGCATCGTCCGATGCAGATGGTGATCATCGGCAGCCCTTCAGGCCTGCATGCCGAACAAGGTATGGCGGCGGCCCGCCGCGGCCTGCATGTGCTGGTAGAGAAGCCCATCGACATCACCGCGCAACGGGCAGACGCGCTGATTAAAGAGTGCGAGAAGGCGAAAGTGAAGTTGGGAGTCATCTTCCAGGACCGCTTCAAGCCCGACATTCTCCGGCTGAAGCAGCTTGTAACTGATGGCGCGCTGGGCCGGCTTCTTCTGGCTGATGCGCGGGTGAAATGGTTCCGGCCTCCTGAGTATTACAGCGGATCGCGCTGGCGCGGCAGCTGGTCGCTCGATGGCGGTGGAGCACTGATGAACCAGGGAGTCCACACCGTCGACTTACTTCTCTGGCTGCTAGGCGAGGTCGCAAGTGTGCGCGCGCGAACGACAACGTTGCTGCACCGCATCGAGACCGAGGACACAGCGCTGGCTTTGCTTGAATTCGTGAATGGAGCAGTGGGCGTGCTGGAAGCGACGACCGCGGCCTATCCCGGATATCCGCGCCGAATTGAGCTTACCGGCACCGAGGGCACGATAGTGCTCGAGCATGATCGGATTGTGGCGGCAGACGTGAAAGGAAGCCGGCAAGACATCAGCAGCAGCGAACCATGCGACCAGAATCTGAGCGCCTCTTCTCCGCTGGTCACGGATTCTCGCGGACATCAGAGTGCAATCGAGGATTTCATCCGCGCAATTGACGAGAACGGTACTCCGGCCTGCGATGGAAGTGAGGGACGACGCAGTGTAGCGTTGATCGAGTCGATTTATCGCGCCGCGTGCACACCGGAGCGGAATGTAAAAGTTTCGTAAGCAGTCAGAGCGTTTAATCCTAATGAAAGTTCTGGAGGCAAGATGAGCAACAAAAGAATCGGACGAAGAGAATTCATGGGCGGACTTGCTCTGGGAACAGCCGCGATGATGGTCTATCCGCAGCGTGTGCTGGGCGCGAACGATCGGGTTCGCGTGGGCATGATCGGCGTCGGCGGCCGCGGGCAGGAGTTGCTCAAGTGGGTGGTCGCGGTCCCCAATGTTGAGGTTGTGGCCATCGCCGACATCTACAAACGCCGCCATGACGAAGCCAGGAGCGTTGTGCCCAGCTTGCAAACCTTCGACGACCATCGCCGTCTCCTCGATATGAAAGATGTCGACGCCGTCTTAGTCGCCAGTCCGCTCCACCTGCACACCAGACACTTTCTCGATACATTGGCCGCGGGCAAAGACCTCTACTGCGAGAAAACCATGACCTGGTCAATCGCCGAGGCAGAGCAATGCCGTGCAGCGGCGAAAAGCTCGAAGCAGGTAGTGACCATCGGCCTGCAGCATGAGAGTTCAGGTGCTCTCGCCGATGCAAAGCAGTGGATCAAACAAGGCCTTCCCGGCAAGATCACGCAGGTTGAAGCGTGGATGAGCCGCAACACGCCGCATGGCCAGGGCCAGTGGGTGCGTCCGGTTCCCGCCGACTGCGTGGCCGGCAACGTACGCTGGGACGCCTTCCTCAATGGACGCCCGGCGCGAAACTTTGACGGCTACAAGTTCATCAACTGGCGTTTGTTCTGGGAATTCTCCGGAGGTAACATCACCGAAAACATGGTCCACCAGATTGCCTGGATCACTACCGCTCTCGGTCTCGATCTGCCCACGTCGGCTTACATGTCCGGCGGCGTCTTTTCCGAGAAAGACGGACGCGAGGTGCCGGATACCATTGCCGTCACTCTTAACTTCCCTAACGATCTCGTGGTGTTGTGGCAATCCGTCTTCAACAACAGCCACTACGGCCTCGGAGAGCGGTTCCTGGGCAGCGATGGCGCGATCGAGCACTTGAGCGGCGTGAACAATATGGTGACAGGCAGGTCTGCCTCGTCGATCCATTTCTATCCGGAAAAGGCCAATCGTCCCAATGACGCCGCGCTTACCGGGGAGACCAAGGACCAGAACCACATGGCCAACTTCATCGAGTGCGTCCGCTCGCGCAAACAGGCCAACGCGCCAATCGATGTGGGATACCGGTCAGCGGTCGCAGGTCACATGGCCAACCTCGCGTATCGCACCAAAAAGCTCGTCACCTTGGAAGAAGCCCGGACGATGCCGCCCATGTGATCGATCCGGAGTCATTAGCAGATTACGCGGCTCACGCTGGCGCGGAGACCAGGGTCCACAGGTAGAGGAGGATACCGGCCGCAAGCCGGAGGCCTCCGAGCCCGGGGAAGACCACAAACGAGAGGGGATTGTTCCATTCAAGGCTGATCCCCTCAGAACGACGGTAACATCGTTGACCTTGAAAACGCCGTTAAGTATTTCTACCCACGGCCGATTGAGTGGTTATCGAACTCAATTGAAGCTGCATCCGGTCTGATGCTGCATGAAAGAAGGAAATCCCTCAGTGCTGACAATACTCCTCATCGAAGATAGCAAGCTGATTCGAATCGCCAATGCACGTATCCTCACCAGGGCCGGATATCGGGTAGTCGTCGCCGGCGACGGCGAAGAAGCGCTAAGCACGGCGTTTCACGGCGTTCCCGATGTAATTCTTCTGGACATGATGCTGCCTAAGATGGGAGGGCCGGAAGTGCTGCGGGCTCTGAAGCAAAACCCCGTTACTGCCCATATTCCGGTCATTGTCCTCACAGGCCTTTCTCAGAAAAACGAGCAAAGGCTACGCCACGACGGGGCTGCCGCTTTCCTGGAGAAGGGCAACTTGCTTGATAGTGCTCAACCGCTTCTCAATGTGCTCATAGAGGTGTTGGGGCGTGAGCCTTCCCTGAACTGTTTTCCATCGACCGGTACGGTCGAGTGTGATCCACCTTCCGCTTAAATTCAGGTGGATCCACATTGTCCGCACGCTGACCGCGGACAGCGGGAGGAACCCGGCCGGACATACATCACCACTAGGCCCGACACCGGCCCTATGGACGGCAAAAAGGGGGCTCTACCGATTAAATCCTTTTCATGTTGAGGACCTTCACGCAGGCGGCAATCACCGTGCCGCGATCATCGCCGTATTTCAGGCTTGAAAGCTCGCGGATTAGCCTGTATGTCCGCTTGTGCAAGCGCATGCTCAGCCGGACAAGATTCGGGGAGTTCGGCGGTTCTGGTTCTGCCACAGGCAGGTTTTCCATGCGGATGAGCATCTCGGTCGCTACCTGCAAGGCCCGGCCCTGAGATCCATAGGTGGGAGCGGCTTTCTTGATAGCTCGGGCGGTCTGCGCCGTTACCGTGTACTTGGTGACGACGATATCCGCGGCATCGCCGCCTTTGTTGATTCCTCGCTTCTGTTTCCAATCATTCATAACGGAAATTCCGCCGATGTTGCTACACCATCATGGAGACGCCAAGCAGGCCTTGCGCTGGCATCAACCGGATGAAAAACCTGCATTTCTAACGATTTTACCCGATTTCTGCGCGAAACCAGTTATCTTTTTTTCATGAACGGTTTGCCACATTTGAGTGCCGTTCCAAAAGGAGACACTGGGATGAAAAGCACCCTCGTTAGGATTATTGTGGTCACACTCTTGCTCGTGAGCTGCGGCTCGGCCCCCGTGCTGGCTGACGGACCTGGTATTCCGCCACTCTGCTGGCCCGGCCAAGCTTGCAGCTAGGCGGCCCATCAGATTGCCGAAGAACCACGTCACTCAAAAAGGGGGACAGGCCTCCAGACTGTTATAAAGCGTACCAGTCTGGTAGTCTGGCCCCCTCTTTAAATATGGGCATCACTAACATAATTCTGCTCAGCATCCCGTTGGTGCTACAGGGATTTCTGCTGGTCCTGCTGTTCCGGCAGCGGCTCTATTGGCAGTACCCTTTTTTCTTTGTCTACACCGGTTATTCGGTTCTTGCCACGGTAGCTTTGTTGGTTGCGAGTTCACACTACCGCGTTTACTTTGTTGTCTATTGGGCCAATTCAGCAGTGTTAACTGTGCTTGTAATTCTTGCCCTTCACGAGGTGTTTCGGCGGGTTTTTTGGGGCTTTTATGTACAGTATCGTTGGTTCCGGATGCTGTTTCCAGCCGCAGCAGCTGTCGCGTTTCTGGTTGTGTTCTGGGGCAATCCCGGCGCCCGCAATTCTCAGGTCTATCCGCCGATAAAACTAATTCTTCTTTTGAGTACTAGCACCAACTGCATGCAGGGTGCAATTTTTTGCCTCTTGATCGTCATCGCAAAAACGATTCGTCTGCATTGGCGGGTTGCTCCACTTGGCATCCTTCTGGGCTTTACTCTTTCCGCGCTTGGAAACGCCATTTCTTATTGGTCCATTTCCCGATTCGGGACAAGTATAAAAATTTTTGTAGCCTATGTGCCTCCTGTGGCATATATATTGGGAATCATGGTTTGGCTCGATACGTTCCTCCGACCTGAGCCAGAACCTAAATGGGTTTCGGCGGTAACCTTACGGCAGGTGGCGGAGCAAATCCGGCAAGATTCAGTGATGCTGAAGAAGGTGCTGGGAAGATCT
>WNFI01674061.1_pt1 | contig 20479 bp, 21 predicted proteins | sample 5400471 | NCBI WGS metagenome assembly WNFI01 (sample SAMN13153348, study PRJNA577476) | soil metagenome | isolation source: 100 cm saprolite on Douglas fir-dominated hillslope | place: USA:California | collected 2013-09-17
GGACGTGTACCGCCTGCAGGGCGTGAAGATCAACGACAAGCACATCGAGGTGATCGTGCGCCAGATGCTGCGCCGGATCGAGGTCGACGAGCCGGGCGATACGCCGTTCATCCAGGGCGAGCAGGTCGAGCGCGCCGAAGTGCTGGAGGAAAACGAGAAAGCTCTCAAGGCGGACAAGAAGCCGGCCGGCTTCCGCAACATCCTTCTGGGCATCACCAAGGCGTCTTTGTCGACCGACTCGTTCATCTCGGCGGCCTCCTTCCAGGAGACCACCCGGGTGCTGACCGAGGCGGCGATCATGGGCAAGCGCGACGAGCTGCGCGGCCTGAAGGAGAACGTGATCGTCGGCCGGCTGATCCCGGCGGGCACCGGCCTGGCGTACCACCACATTCGCAAAGCCCAGGCTGCGGAGCCGGTGCTGGCCGATATCCCGGCCGGAACCGAGGCGACGCCGCAGCCCACTCAGGCGGAAGCGACCGCCGGCGGTTCGTAAAGAAGAGGATTTCTTGGAAAGCTCGAAGGGCCGCTGCCAAGCGGCTCTTTTTTTGATCTGCGCCGCGGCGCTGCCTCTGCCCGGGCGCGCCGAGCCGCGCCCTCAATGGGAATTCGGGCTGGGGGCGACGACGCTGCGCCTGCCCGACTACCGCGGCTCGGATGAGAGCCGCAGCTACTTGTATCCGTTCCCGTACTTCGTCTATCGAGGCGAGCGGCTGCGCGTCGACCGCCAAGGTGCGCGCGCCGTGCTGCTCGAGTCGCAGCGCGTCGAGCTCGACTTCAGTCTGTACGGAACGCCGCCCGTCGACAGCTCGAAGAACCGTGCGCGGCAGGGCATGCCGGACCTCGACCCGACGGTCGAAGCCGGGCCGCAGCTCAACTTCACTCTCGCGCGCGAGCGCTCGCAGGAGTGGCGGTTGGACCTGAGGCTTCCGCTGCGCGCAGTGATCGCGACCGACCTTCGGCATGCCCAGCAGGCGGGGTATGTGTTCTACCCGCACCTCAATCTGAATCTGCGCCCGGAGCTGCCCGGTGGCAAGTGGAACGTCGGCCTGCAGGCCGGGCCAATGTTCGCCACGCGCGAATATCATCGATACTTCTACGGCGTCGAGCCGCAGTTCGCGACGCCGCAGCGTCCGGCGTACGAGGCGAGCGGCGGCTACTCGGGTACGCTCGCGCTCGCCACGCTGTCGCGGCGCGTCGGCAAGCTGTGGATCGGCGGGTTTGCACGCTACGACACGCTGCACGGCGCGGTCTTCGAAAACAGCCCGCTCGTCAAACTGCACCATAGCGTGATGACGGGGTTCGCGGTTGCGTGGGTGTTCGCCGAATCGGAGCGCAGCGTCGAAGCGAACGAGTAGCGCTTTGCTTCGCTCGGAAGGTGCCGCATGTCACATCCGGTGCCACTGTCCATGATCCGGGCTGGGCCGGCCGCCAACTATGACAAACCCTGACACCCTGCGCGGGGTGGCGCAGGGGACAATTTTACTTTCCTTCACGTAGCGACCCTGCCGGGGGGGCGGGGGTAGGTGAAAAAACGCGTCTCCGTCGAGAACCTGGCATTCGGCATGTACGTGTCCGAGCTGGATCGGCCCTGGACCGACACGCCGTTCACGTTTCAGGGATTCGTCCTGAAAACCCAGGCGCAGCTTGACGCGCTGCGCAAGCACTGCCGCGCCGTCTACATAGATCCGGAGCGCGGCCTGGACTCTGGAGAGCACGGCCCGGTCCGCCTGGCCGCCGCAGCCGAAGCGCCGGCTTTCACCCTGCGCGGCAACGCCAGCCATCGGGGCGCCGCGAGCATCGAAAGCGAGTTTCCGCGCGCGCGCGCCGTCCATGCGTCGGCCGGCGCCGTGGTCGAGGACGCTTTTCGCGCGCTGCGCATCCAGGGGGCGATCGACCACCGGCTGCTGCGCGACGCCGTTGCCGCGATGACCGACAGCCTGCTGCGCCTGCCTGATGCGCTGACCCTCGCCAACCGCCTCAGCACCAAAGGCTCGCGCCTGCTCACGCGCGCGCTCAATTGCTCGATCTACATGATTACATTCGGCCGATTTCTCGGCCATCCCCGCGAGCAGCTCGAGCTCATGGGCCTCGTCGGCCTGCTGCAGGACGTGGGCAAGCTCAGACTGCCGAACGCGCTGCTGGAAAAAAAGGGGCCTTATACGACACGGGACATCGAGCTTGCGCGGACGCACGTCGGGCACTCGGCAGCCATCCTGAAGGCGTGCGAGGGACTGCCTTCGCGCATCGCGGAGCTGGCCCTGCTGCACCATGAGCGCCAGGACGGCTCCGGCTATCCACAAGGGCTGAAAGGCGCCGAGATCGGCCTGATCGGATCGATGGCGGCGATCGTGGACGCATTCGACGCCATGACGACGGCGCGGCCGTTTCCGGTTCAGCTCTCCGTTACCCAGGCATATGGCGTGCTTTACAAGCAGCGCGGCAGCATGTTTCACGGCGCGCTGGTGGAGGAGTTCTGCAAATGCCTGGGCGTCTACCCGGTGGGCTGCCCGGTGGAGCTCAACACCGGCGAAATCGGCGTCGTGCTCGGGCAGCATCGGGCCCAGCGGCTCAGGCCAAGAGTGATGGTGATCGCCGATGCGGCGGGCAACCCGCAGCGACCGCACAAGCTGCTCGACCTGTCGCGCGAGCCCAAAGCATCGGCCGAGGAGCCCTACCGGGTGCGGCGCACCCTGGAATACGGCAGCGTGCGGGTCGATCCTGGCGAGTTCCTGCCGAGCTGAGGAGCAGGCCGCTTTTCTTTTGCAAAGGTTTGCTTGGCTTTGCGCCAGTCGCGGCCGAGACTATTGACGTTCGTCCATGATGGCCAAAAAAACGGGGAAGGCCATTACGAACCGCCCGATGGCGAAGCTGCCCGCGGGCGTCATCACCTAATAGGGCGCCTTCGGGCGCCCTTTTTTTCGCCGGGCATTAGGGCACCGTAGAATCGGGTCCCATGACCTGGTCCATCGTGGCGCGCGATTCCGACGGCGCGTTCGGGGTCGCCGTGGCGAGCCGGTTTTTCGCCGTGGGCGCGCACTGTCCCCATGCGCGCAGCGGAGTCGGCGCGGTCTGTACCCAGGCGCTGGTCAATCCGCACTACGGCCCGAAAGGCCTGGACCTCCTTGCCAAAGCTGTTTCGCCTCCGGACGCTGTCAGCGCGCTTACCGGTGAAGATGAAGGCAGCAGCCATAGGCAGGTGCATATGATTGACGCGAAAGGGCGCGTTGCCGCGTTTACCGGCAGCGCCTGCATCGACTGGTGCGGACAATTGGCGGGGGAAGGATTTTCGGTCGCCGGCAACATGCTCGCCGGGGCGCAAGTGATCGCAGAGACTGCCGCAAGCTACAAGAAAAACCGTTCCATGAAATTCGCGGAGCGCCTCATCGCCGCTCTCCAGGCGGGCGAGGAGGCGGGCGGCGACAAGCGCGGCAAGCAGGCTGCTGCGCTGCTCATCCATACGACCGAGGATTATCCTTTCCTCGACATCCGGGTGGACGATCACGCGGCGCCGCTCGCCGAGCTGCGCCGCCTTTACGAAGTGAGTCTGGAGCGTTTCCAGCCCTTTACCGCCTGCCTGCCGAGCCGCGCGCGGCCTGCGGGGATCACGGATCGGGCAGTGATTGAAAGGGAAATAGAGCTGTTCAAAAGAAAAACAGGCAGGTCATGAGCTCGTTGCTGGAAGTGAAAGACCTTCAGACCCGCTTTTCGGTCGAAGGCGGCGAGTTTCGCGCCGTGGACGGGGTGAGCTTCGCGATCGAGGCGGGGCGCACGCTGGGCATCGTCGGCGAGTCGGGCTGCGGTAAAAGCGTCACCGCGCTGTCGATCATGGGCCTCGTGCCGCAGCCCCCGGGGCGCATCGCCGGCGGCGAGATCCTGTTCGAAGGGGCCGATCTGCTGAAGCTCGGCCAGGCGCAGATGCGCGCCCTGCGGGGCGATCGCATCGCGATGATCTTCCAGGAGCCGATGAGCTCGCTCAACCCCGCGTTCACCATCGGCGAGCAGATCGCCGAGGGACTGTCGCAGCATAGGAACATCAGTGAAAACGAAGCAAAAAACCATGCGATCGAGATGCTGCACCGCGTGCGCATGCCGTCGCCCGAGCGGCGCTACCATGACTACCCGCACCGACTCTCGGGCGGCATGCGGCAGCGCGCGATGATCGCGATGGCGCTCGCCTGCCGGCCGAAGCTGCTGATCTGCGACGAGCCGACCACCGCGCTCGATGTCACCATCCAGGCGCAGATCCTGGATCTGCTGCGCACCCTGCGCGGGGAAACCGGCACCGCGATCATCCTCATCACCCACGACCTGGGCGTGATCGCCGAGCTTGCCGACGAAGTGGCGGTGATGTACGCCGGGCGCATCGTCGAGCGTTCATCTGTCGCGGAGCTGTTTGCCGAGCCGCAGCATCCTTACACGATCGGCCTGCTCGGCTCGATACCGAAACTGCATCTCGAGCAGGCGCGGCTCGCGGCGATCGAAGGCCAGGTGCCCAACCCGCTGGCCGTGCCGCGCGGCTGCCGCTTCGAGCCGCGCTGTCCGTTCGCCGTCGAGCGCTGCGGCCGCGACGATCCGGTTCTGTCAAGGATAAAAAGTACTCATGAAGCCGCCTGCTGGCGAGCTCCGCTGTGACCGCCTTGCTTCTAAAGGCAGAGAACCTCGTGAAGCATTTTCCAGTGCGCAGCGGCCTCTTCGGCCGTCAGCGCGGCGCGGTGCGCGCGGTGGACGGGGTGAGCTTCGAGCTCGCCGCGGGCGAGACCCTGGCGCTGGTCGGCGAATCGGGCTGCGGCAAATCGACAGTCGGCCGCCTGGTGCTGCGGCTGCTCGAGCCGAGCGCCGGCCGGGTGCTGTTCGAGGGCGAGGACCTCAACGCGCTGGACGCGCGCTCGCTGCGCGCGCGTCGCAGGAAGATGCAGATCATTTTTCAGGACCCTTACGGCTCGCTAAATCCGCGCATGACGGTGGGGGACATGGTGCAGGAAGCCTTGCACCTGCACGGTCTTCACCCCGGCAATGAGAAGAAACGCATTCTTGAACTGCTCGGGCTGGTGGGCCTTGCTTCAGAACACGCCAACCGGTATCCGCACGAGTTTTCCGGCGGCCAGCGCCAGCGCATCGGCGTCGCGCGCGCGCTGGCGGTCGAGCCGAAGCTCATCGTCTGCGATGAGCCGGTGTCGGCGCTCGACGTCTCGATTCAGGCGCAGGTGATCAACCTGCTGCAGGATCTGCAGCGGCGCCTCGGGCTTGCCTATCTCTTCATCGCGCACGACCTGGCGCTCGTGAAGCACATTGCCGCGCGCGTCGCGGTCATGTACCTCGGCAAGATCGTCGAACACGCGCCCAAGCAGGAGATTTTTTCCCGCCCGCGCCATCCGTACACGCAGGCATTGTTGTCGGCGATCCCCGTGCCGGAACCTGCGTTGCGGAGAAAACGCATTATCCTGCAGGGCGATGTGCCGAGCGCGCTTGATCCTCCGTCGGGATGCCGCTTCAGGACTCGCTGCCCGTATGCCGAGGCGCGCTGCGCCGCGGAGGAGCCGGTTCTTGTGAAGGGCGTAGCATGCCACTTCTGGAAAGAGATTCCGCCGCCGCCGGAGCACGCCAGCTTGATTCCGGTCAATGAGCGGCTCACGATGCTTCAGGCAGCGTTCCATCCTGAAGGAGGATCCCGATGAGATTCAGCCCTGTGGTCGCGCTTTTCTTCTTTGTTTCCGCCGCGCAAGCCCTAACTCTGCGCATCGGACTCGCCGAGGATCCGGACGTTCTGGACCCGACGCCGGCGCGAACCTTCGTCGGCCGGCTGGTGTTCTCTGCCCTGTGCGACAAGCTGTTCGACCTGGATGAGAAGCTCAACATCGTGCCGATGCTGGCCACATCCTACGAATGGTCGGCGGACGGCAAGGCGCTGACTCTGCATCTGCGGCAGGGGGTCACGTTCCACGACGGCGAAAAGCTCGACGCCGCCGCAGTGAAGTTCAACCTCGAGCGCCACAAGAACATGCCCGGCTCGAGCCGCCGCGCCGAGCTCGCGCCCGTGGCGAGCGTCGATGTCGTCGACCCGCAGACAGTCCGCCTCAATCTCTCGGCGCCCACCGCCCCGCTGCTCGCCGTGCTCAGCGACCGTGCCGGCATGATGGTGTCGCCGAAAGCCGCGGAGGCGGCCGGCGACAAGTTCGGCGCGAAGCCGGTGTGCTCGGGGCCGTTCCGCTTCGTCGAGCGCGTGGCGCAGGACCGCATCGTGCTCGAGCGCTACCCGGGCTACTGGAACAAGAGCCAGATCCATTTCGAGCGCATCGTCTACCTGCCGATCATCGACGCCACGGTGCGCCTCGCCAATCTGCGCTCCGGCCAGCTCGACCTGATCGAGCGCATGGCGCCGTCGGATGTGCCGGGCCTGAGGGGCGACAACCGCTTCAAGGTCGCGAAGATCGTCGAGATCGGCTACCAGGGCATCACCATCAACGTCGGCAAGAGCGATCTGGCGCAGAAGCACGCGGCCGGCAAGGACGCCCGCGTGCGCGAGGCCTTCGAGCTCTCGCTTGACCGCGACGGCATCGTGCAGGTGGCGATGGACGCCGAGGCCGTGCCGGGCAATCAATGGGTCGCGCCGAGCAACCGCTTCTACGCGAAAAAATTCCCGATTCCCAAGCGCAACGTAGCAAAAGCGCGGGCGCTCCTCAAGGAAGCGGGCGTGCCGAATCCCAGCGTGACGCTCATGACGCCGACCAACTCGGACCAGCAGCGTCTCGGCCAGGTGGTGCAGGCGATGGCGAAGGAAGCGGGTTTCGACGTGAAAATCCAGTCGACCGAGTTCGCCACCTCCCTCAACCAGGCCGACAAGGGTCAGTACGAGGCCTACGTGCTCGCCTGGAGCGGCCGCGCCGATCCGGACGGCAACCTGCAGAGCCATCTCGGCTGCGGCGCGCCGCTCAACTATTCCGGCTACTGCAACCGGAGCGTCGACCAGGCCATGGCCGACGCGCGCGCGCAGAGCGATCCGGCGAAGCGCCGCGCGATATACGAGTCGATCGCGGCACAGGTGCTGAAAGACCGGCCGATCGTATACCTGTACCACCGCCACTGGCTCTGGGCACACAACGCCAGGCTCAGCGGCTTTCGCACGGTTCCCGATGGCATGGTGCGCGTGCAGGGCCTGAAGCTGAACAACGCGGGAGGCTAGGAGGGGCGCCCGGGCCCCGCACATGGGCAACTATCTGCTGCAGCGTCTGGCGACGATCGTGCCGACGCTGATCCTGGTTTCGATCCTGGTATTCGGGCTGCAGCAACTCCTGCCAGGAGACGCCGCGATCGTTCTTGCCGGAGAGGACCGCGATCCCGCGGCGGTGGAGCATCTGCGCCAGAAGCTGAACCTGGATAAGCCGCTTCCCGTGCGCTACGTTCTCTGGGCGGGCGGCGTCCTCCGCGGCGACCTCGGCGAATCGCTGCGCATCCAGAAGCCGGTGAGCGACCTGATCCTCGAGAAGCTCCCGGTCACGGTGCAGCTCGCCTCGATGGCGATCGTCATCGCCATCCTGATCGGCGTCACGGCCGGAGTGATCTCCGCGGTCAAGAAAGACACGGCCTGGGACTACGCCGCGAATATCTTCGCGCTGTGGGGCCTGTCCACGCCGAACTTCTGGCTCGGCATCCTGCTGATCCTGTTGTTCGCCGTCCAGCTGGGCTGGCTCCCGGCTTCCGGTTATGTGAGCCCTTTCGAAGACCTGAAAGGCAATCTCGCCGCGATGATCATGCCCGCCTTCGTTCTCGGCAATGCCTTCGCCGCCGTGCTGATGCGCCATACGCGCAGCGCGATGCTGCAGGTGCTGAGCGCGGACTACGTGCGCACGGCGCGCGCCAAGGGCCTCGCCGAGCGCGTCGTGATCCTGAAGCACGCCCTGCGGAACGCCCTGATCCCGGTCATCACGCTCGGTACGCTCGGCTTCGGCGAGCTGCTCGGCGGCACGGTGCTCACCGAGACGGTGTTCACCATCCCGGGCTTCGGCAAGCTGATCGTCGACGCGGTATTCAACCGGGACTATGCGGTGGTGCAGGGCGTGGTGCTGTTCACGGCGACCGCCTACATTCTGCTGAATCTGCTCGCCGACCTGGCTTATTTCCTCGTCAATCCTCGGATGAGGGGCTAACGGTGGCTGCCGTTCTTTCTGTCAATGGTTTCTCGGAAAAGAAAGAACTGACGCCCGCTCGGCGGGCATTGCGGCGTCTGGTTCGACGCAAGGGTGCGATGGTAGGGCTCGGCGTCGTCATCTTTTTCGTTTTGATCGCCGTTCTCGCCCCGCTGATCGCGCCGCATGACCCGCTCGAGACCAGCTGGAGCGCGGTACGCAAGGCTCCCACCATGGCCTATCTCTTCGGTACCGACGAGATCGGGCGCGACGTGCTGTCGCGCGTCATCTGGGGCACGCGCGCCTCGCTGCTCGCCGGGGTCGTGTCGGTATCGATCTCGCTGTCGTTCGGCGTGCCGATCGGCATGCTGGCCGGATACTCAGGCGGCTGGATCGACGGCGTCATCTCCCGCTTCACCGACGCGATGCTCGCCTGCCCGTTCCTGATCCTCGCCATCGCGCTCGCCGCTTTCCTCGGGCCGAGCCTCAGCAACGCCATGATCGCGATCGGCATCTCGGCGACGCCGATCTTCATCCGCCTGACGCGCGCCCAGGTGCTCGCCGTGAAAATCGAGGACTACGTCGAGGCGGCGCGCGCCCTCGGCAACCCGCACCTGCGGATCGCGCTGCGCCATATCCTGCCCAACGTGGTGGCGCCGCTCATCGTCCAGGCGACGCTCGCCATCGCCGCGGCGATCATCGCCGAGGCGAGCCTCTCGTTTCTCGGTCTGGGCCAGCAGCCTCCGGCGCCGAGCTGGGGCAGCATGCTGAACACCGCCAAGAACTACGTCGATAATGCGCCCTGGATGGCGATCTGGCCGGGGTTGTCGATATTCCTGCTGGTTCTTTCTTTCAATCTTCTGGGTGACGGACTAAGAGATGCGCTCGATCCTAGGCATAGCTAGTTTTTTGCTGAGTTTGACTTGTGCTTCCGCTATCGAGGCGCAAGAGCGATTCCCTTCGAAACCCTTGCGAATCGTGGTGCCGTTCGCGCCCGGCGGCTCGACCGACATCTTCGCGCGGCTCATCGGCGAGCGGCTGGGGAGCGCCGTGGGCCAGCCGGTGGTGATCGAGAACCGCCCCGGAGCGAGCGGCAACATCGGCGCCGAAGCGGTGGCGCGGTCGGCGCCGGACGGCTACACGCTGCTCATGGCGACGACCGGAGTGATGGCGATCAACAACGCGCTCTACAAGAACATGACCTACGACGCGGCGAAGGACTTCGAGGCGGTGGTTTTCATCGCCTCGATCAGCAACGTCGTCATCGTGCCGCCGGACTTTCCGGCGAGGAACGTCGCCGAGCTGATCGCGCTCGCCAGGCGCGAACCGGGCAAGCTCTCCTTCGCCTCCTCGGGCGCGGGATCTTCGACCCACATGTCGGTCGAGCTCTTCAAAAGCATGACCGGCACCGACATCCTCCATATCCCGTACAAAGGCAGCGGCCAGGCGCTGCCGGATCTCATGTCGGGACGCGTATCGATGATGTTCGAGAACATGCCCGGCGCCGTGTCGCACATCAAGGCGGGCAAGGTGCGGGCGCTCGCGGTCACCGGCCTCAAGCGCGCGGCGGCGATGCCTGAGCTGCCAACCGTCGCCGAATCGGGGGTGCCGGGCTACGAGTCGCTGTCGTGGAGCGGGATCGCCGCTCCGGCCGGCACAGCGAAGGAAATAATCAAGAAGATAAACGAACAAACTGCGGCGATCCTCGCCACGCCCGAGATGCGAGCAAAGCTCGCCGAGCAGGGCGCGGACGCCATCGGCGGCTCGCCGGAGCAATTCGCCGGGCACATCCGGGCCGAGCGCGAGAAGTGGAGCCGGCTCATCCGCGAGCGGAACATCGTAGTCAACTAGAATCGGCGTCATGGGAACCATGCGGGAGCTGAAGGCCATTCCGGCCGCCGAGCGGGCGGCGCGCGCCGATCTCGCGGCGGCGTTCCGCCTCGCCGTGCGCATGGATCTTCACGAGGGGGTCTGCAATCACTTCAGTCTCATGCTGCCAGGAGGCAAGCGCTTCCTGCTGAATCGCTACGGCCTGCACTGGAGCGAAGTGACGGCCTCCAATCTGCTTGCGCTCGATGCCGACGGCAAGCTCCTCGAAGGCGAGGGCGAGTTCGAGAAAACCGCCTTCCATATTCATTCCCGCATCCACCTGGGCAGCCCGCGCGCCGCCTGCGTGCTGCACACGCACATGCCGCACGCGACCGCGCTCACGCTGCTGGAGAACGGCCGGCTGGAGATGGTCGAGCAGAATGCGCTGCGCTTCCACGACGACATCGCCTACGACGAGACCTACAACGGCCTGGTGGTCGATAACGCCGAGGGCGACCGGCTTGCCCGGGTCCTGGGCGAAAAGCGCGTGATGTTTCTCGCCAATCACGGCGTGATCGCAGTGGGCCCCTCGGTGGCGGAGGCTTTCGATCTGCTCTATTACCTGGAACGCGCCTGCCGCCTGCAGGTGCTTGCCCGCTCCATGGGAGGAAGGCTGCGCGCGGTGCGTCCGGAAGTCGTCCGCGAAACCTACCGGATGCTTGTTGCCGATGCGCCCAAGTACGCCCAGGCGCACTTTGACGCTCTGAAGCGCCTCCTCGATCGCGAGGAGCCCGACTATTCTCGGTAAGCTGGTGCAGCTGCGCCCGGCAGCGGCGGATGACTTCCCTGCCATCCAGCCGATCTATGCGCACGCAGTGGCCCAGGGCCTGGCGACCTTCGAGGAACAGCCGCCATCGGCGGAGGAGCTGCGGCGGCGCTTCGAGGACATCCTGCGCCAGGGATTTCCCTACCTGGTGGCGGAGTTCGGCGGCGCAGTTGCCGGATACGGCTACTGCACGCTCTACCGCACGCGCTCGGCGTATCGCTTCGCGCTGGAGGACTCGGTCTACGTCAGGCAGGACATCCAGGGCCGCGGCATCGGCAGGGCGATCCTCGCCGATCTGATCCGGCGCTGCGAGGCCTTGCGCTGCCGGCAGATGATCGCGGTGATCGGCGACAGCGCGAACGCGGCTTCGATCGGCCTGCACGCGAGCGTCGGCTTCCTGCGCGTAGGAACCCTGCGCTCGGTCGGCTACAAGCTTGGGCGCTGGGTCGATACCGTCATCATGCAGCGCCCCCTGGGACCAGGTGATGGAATGCCTCCCGCCGGCGGTTAACCCGTACAATTGGCGCTCCAAGGAACATCCAGAAAAGATTCAGGCCATGAGACACACCACGCGCAATCTTCGAAATCGCATCCGCCTGCAAAAGATCGGAAAGAAGCTGCGGCGGGAGGCGAAGCAGCAGAGAAAGCAGCAGAGAGCAGCGACAAAGTAAGACCGGCCGGCGCTACGCCCGCCGTTACTTGCCGACGGTAAGAACCACTTTTCCCTTCACCTGGCGGGCGGCCATCAGCTGCAGCGCCTCGACGGCCTTTTCCAGAGGAAAAGTCAGCGAGACGTGAGGTTTTAGCTTGCCTTCCGCATACCAGCGGCCGAGCTGGCGGATGCTTTCGGCGAATTGTTTCGGCTCGCGGCGCGCGAAATCCCCCCAGAACACGCCGACGATGGAGGCGCCTTTCAGCAGCGCGAGGTTGAGCGGCAGCTTGGGGATGTCGCCGGCGGCGAAGCCGACCACCAGCAGCCGGCCGCGCCAGGCGATCGAGCGGAACGCGGGCTCGCTGTAAGAGCCACCGACCGGATCGTAGATGACGTCGACGCCGCGGCCGCCGGTGAGCGCCTTGATGCGCTCGCGCAGGTCTTCGCTCGCATAGTTGATGGTCTCGTCGGCGCCGTGCTCGCGGCACACCGCGAGCTTGTCGTCGCTCGAAGCGCAGGCGATGACGCGCGCGCCGAGCGCCTTGCCGATCTCGATCGCCGCCAGGCCGACGCCGCCGGCGGCGCCGAGCACCAGCAGCGTCTCGCCCGCCTTGAGCGCGGCGCGATCGCGCAGCGCGTGGTCCGAGGTCCCGTAGGTGAGCAGGAAGGCGGCCGCGCTTTCATAACTCATGCCTTCTGGAAGAGGAACCAGGCGCGCGGCCTCGGTCTTCATCTCCTCGGCGAAGGCGCCGTAGGTCGTGAACGCGATCACCTTGTCGCCCGGCTTGACGTTGCTCACGCCCGAACCGACCTCCTTGACGACCCCGGCGAGCTCGCTGCCGGGCGAGAACGGCAGCGGCGGCTTGAACTGGTACTTGTTCTGGATGATGAGCACGTCGGGAAAGTTGACGCTCGCCGCCTTCACCGAGATCACGACCTCGCCGGCGCCGGGCTTTGGGGAGGGCAGGTCCTCGATCACCAGCGATTCAGGCGGCCCGAACTGCTTGCAAAGAACTGCCTTCATAAGAAAAAAATCCTAGGTGGAGCGAGCGGAAAGCCCGCCATCGATCGTCAGGATGCAGCCGCTCGTGTAGGCGGACCTGCCGGACGCCAGGAAAACCGCCGCCGCGGCGATCTCCTCGGGCGTTCCCGGCCGGCCGAAGGACATGTTCTTGAACAATTCCTGGTAGCGCGAGGGGTCTCCCAGCAGGGTCTCGGCGCGCTGCTTATAGAGGCTGGTTAGCCGGTCGGTGGAGATCGGCCCGGGGTTGATTCCCAGCACGCGGACGCCGTCGGCGTGCGAGGCGCCGCCAAGGGCGCGGGTGAAAGCCATCAGCCCGGCGTTGGCGGTGCTGCCGGCGATGTACGCGGCGTCGAGCTTCTCGCCGGCGCTGCCGATGATGTTCAGGATGACCCCGCTGCGCTTCTCCTTCATCCGCGCGTAGACCCGGCGCGACAGGTTGATGTAGCCGAAGACTTTCAGGTCCCAGGCCCGGCGCCAGGTCTCCTCGTCGACCTTCAGCAGGTCGCCGCCGGGGATCGCGCCGGCGTTGTTCACCAGGACGTCGAGCTCGCCCGCCCAGTCGGCGAGCTCTTCAGGCGCGCCGCGGCGCGAAAGATCGACCGCTTTCGAAACAAATTTTGCCTCGGCCGGAGGATTGCGCGAGGCTATGCGCACCTGCGCCCCCTCGGCGGCGAAGGCATCGGCGCAGGCACGGCCGATTCCCTTGGAGCCGCCGGTGACGAGGACGCGCTTCCCTTCGAGGTTCAAGTCCATAATGGAATTTTTCAGCTAGTCTTGCACGGTTTCCCAAGCGACGCCATGCCGTTTTTGAATTCTGATGATGGAGTAAAGCTTTATTACGAGGAGGCGGGCGCCGGCTCGGCGGTCGTTTTCGTCCACGAGTTCGCCGGCGACTCGCGCAGCTGGGAGCCGCAGCTGAGGTATTTCTCCCGGCGCTACCGCTGCGTCGCCTACAATGCCCGCGGCTATCCGCCTTCCGAGGTTCCCGGGGATGTCGAGCGCTACTCCCAGGCGCGCGCGCGCGACGACATCCGCTCGGTGCTCGATGCGCTCGGCATCGAGCGCGCGCACATCGTCGGGCTGTCGAAGGGCGCGTTCGCCACGCTGCACTTCGGCATCAGCTACGGCAAAAGGGCCCTGTCGCTCACCATCGCGGGCGGCGGCTACGGCGCGCACCCCGCGCAGTACGCCAAGTTCCAGAAGGATTCGCGCGCCAATGCCGAGGCGATCCGCCGCGACGGCATGGCGAAGTTCGCGGCGACCTACGGCCACGGGCCGACGCGGGTACAGTTCCAGAACAAGGATCCGCGCGGCTTCGCCGAGTACATACGGCAGCTCTCCGAGCACTCGGCGGAAGGCTCGATCAACACCCTGCTCGGCGTCCAGGCGCGCCGGCCTTCGCTCTACGATCTGACCGCCGAGATGGCGCGCATCGACGTCCCCACGCTGATCATGGCGGGCGACGAGGAAGAGCCCTGCCTGGAAGTGTGCCTGCTCATGAAGCGCGCGATCCCGGGCGCCGGCCTAGCGATCCTGCCGAAGAGCGGCCACGGCATCAACCTGGAAGAGCCAGAGCTCTTCAACCGGCTGCTGGAAGACTTCTTTCATCAGGTGGAGAGCGGGCGTTGGACGCCGCGGGATCCGCGAGCCCCGGTCGCCTCGGTTTACGGACCCGGCGGAAAACCGTGACGGCGGGGAAGCTTGCCGTCGAAAAGCGCGGTGCTGTCGGCTGGATCATCTTCGACCAGCCGGCGCGCAAGAACGCGATCAACGGCGCCATGTGGCGCGGCATCCCGCCGGCGATGGCCCGTTTTGACGCAGATGAAGAAGTGCGCTGCGTGGTGTTTCGCGGCGCCGGCACCGAGGCCTTCGCCGCCGGCGCCGACATTTCCGAGTTCGAGAAAAACCGCGCGCAGCGCTCGGCCGTGTCCGAGTACGACGGGCTGCTGGACAGGGTGCTGCACGCCATCCAGGACTCGCCCAAGCCGTCGGTGGCGATGATCTACGGCCACTGCCTGGGTGGCGGCGTCGAGGTGGCGCTCGCCTGCGACTTGCGCTACTGCGGGCAATCGGCGCAGTTCGCGATCCCGGCGGCGAAGCTCGGCCTGGCCTACAACATCGAGGGCCACAAGCGGCTCGTCGAGACGGTCGGGCACGCGCACGCGAGAGAGATCATGTTTCTCGGCCGGCGCTATTCCGCCGATGAAGCATTAAGTATGGGTTTGGTCCACAAAATTTGTCCCGATCCACAATTGGAAGGCTTCATCGAAGAAACAACGAAAACCTTGGCAAAAAATGCACCGCTGGCGATCGCGAACTCGAAGACCATCATCGAGGAATACGTGAAATCGGATGGCAGTCCGGACGTGGCGCGCATGCGCTCGGCGATCGAGCGCTGTGCCAGGAGCGCCGACTACGAGGAAGGGCGCAAGGCGTTCATGGAGAAGCGCAAGCCGCAGTTCAAGGGAAAGTGATGAAAATCGAGAAGCTTAAAATCCGCACCATCGGCGTACGGGCGGTCGCTGCGCCGATGAAGCGGCCGCTGAAGACGAGCACCGGGGCGCTTAGCGTCGCGCCGCTGCTGCTCATCGACCTGCAGACCGACGGCGGAATAGTGGGGCGCGCCTACCTGTTCGGCATCGGCAAGCACAACCTGCCGCCGCTTGCGAAGCTCGTCGAGGCGATGGCCGAAATGCTGAAGGGCGAGGCCGTAGCGCCTTTCGACATCGAAAGGAAGCTGCGCGCGAGATACGCGCTGCTGGGCGTGCACAACATCGTGCTGTTCGCGATGTCGGGCATCGACATGGCGGCCTGGGACGCGCTCGGGCAGGCGCTGGGCCAGCCCCTGGTGCGCCTGCTCGGCGCCGTGCCGCGGCCGATTCCGGCCTATAACTCGAAAGGTCTTGGAATTTTAAAAACAAAGGACTTGATCGTTGAAGCAGGCGAGCTCGTCGGCGAAGGCTTCAATGCGATAAAGCTTCGCCTTGGAAGGCCAAGCGCAGCGGACGATATGGAGGCGGTCAAGGCGGTAAAGAAAGCGATCGGCCCGCGCGTGACGTTGATGGTCGACTTCAACCAGGCGCTCAGCGTCGCCGAGGCGCTCAAGCGCGGCCGGATGATCGATGCCGAGGGAGGCGTCGACTGGATCGAGGAGCCGATTCGCGCGGATGATTTTTCAGGATGTAATTTGATAAGAAGGGAAATACAAACCCCTATCCAGATCGGCGAGAACTTCATGGGGCCCGAGCAGATGGCCCAGGCGCTTGCCGCTGGCGCCTGCGACTACGTGATGCCGGACGCCCAGCGCATCGGCGGCGTCACCGGCTGGATGCGCGCCGCGGCGCTGGCGCAAGGCGCCGGCGTCGAGATGTCGAGCCACCTTTTTCCCGAGGTGAGCTGCCACCTGCTCGCCGCAACGCCGACCTGCCACTGGCTGGAGTTCGTCGACTGGGCCGAGCCGATTCTCGAGGAACCGGTTCAACTTAGGGACAGCCACGCCCTTATTCCCGATCGCCCCGGGGTGGGAATCAAGTGGAATGAAAAAGCGGTGAAGCGCTTCGCTATCTGATGTTTACCCGGCATTATCCGCACTGGCCGCCCGGCATCCCCAGGGTAATGGAGGTGCCGCGCACGAGCGTGTACGCGAACCTCGCTTCAGGCGCGGCGAAGCATCCCGACGCGGCGGCGATCGACTACTACGGCACGCGGCTCTCGTATGCCCGGTTCAAGAACGAGGCCGATGCGCTCGCCGGATTCCTGCAACAGCGTTGCGGCGTGCGCAAAGGCGATCGCGTGCTCCTCTACCTGCAGAATAGCCCGCAGTTCGTCATCGGCTATTACGCGATCCTGCGCGCCGACGCAGTGGTCGTGCCCGTAAACCCGATGAACCTTACCGAGGAGCTGCGCCACTACGTCGAGGATGCGGACGCTGCGGTTGCCATTGCCGGCCAGGACCGGTTCTCCCAGATCGCGCCGCTTCTCGGAAAGCAGACGCTGAAAAAAATAATCGTCGCGACCTATTCGGATTACCTGACTGAGCCGAATCCGTTTCCCTTGCCCGGCTTCGTGCCCGCTCCCAGGGAGCAACCGGGAAGCGAAAACGCAATCCCGTGGGCCGACGCGCTGGCGGCGGGCCTGCAGCCCGGCGAGCACCGTGCAGGGCCCGAGGATCTCGCCGTTATGCCCTACACCTCCGGCACGACCGGCAAGCCGAAAGGCTGCATGCACACGCACCACAACGTTCAATCCACCGCGTTCGTATATATGCTGTGGCGCGGCGCGGGCGACGGCGGCACGGTGACGCTGAGCGCGCTGCCGATGTTCCACGTCACCGGCATGCAGGCGGGAATGAACGGCCCGCTCTACAAGGGATCCACCATCGTAGTCATGTCGCGCTGGGATCGCGACTGCGCCGGGATGCTCATCGAGCGCTCGCGCGTCACGAACTGGTCCGCGATCACCACCATGCTGGTCGATTTCCTGTCGAACCCGAAGCTCGACCAGTACGATCTTTCCTCGCTGCAGGTGCTGGGAGGCGGCGGCGCGGCGATGCCCGAGGCGCTGGCGCGCAAGCTGGAGGAAGTGATCGGCCTGCCGTACGTCGAGGGCTACGGCCTGTCCGAGACCATGGCGCCGACCCACATCAATCCGCCGCATCGCCCCAAGAGGCAATGCGGCGGGATCCCGATCTTCAACACCGATGCCCGCATCATCGATGTGGAGAATTTTTCTGAATTGAAACCCAACCAGGTGGGCGAGATCATCGTCCACGGCCCGCAGGTATTCCAGGGCTACTGGAAGCAGCCCGAAGCGACCGCGCAGGCATTCCTCGAGCACGACGGCAAGCGCTTCTTCCGCACCGGCGACCTCGGCTACCACGACGAGGAAGGCTATTTCTTCATCACCGACCGCCTGAAGCGCATGATCAACGCCTCGGGCTTCAAGGTCTGGCCGGCGGAAGTCGAAGCCCAGCTCTACGCGCACCCGGACATCCAGGAAGCCTGCGTGATCGGCGCGCCGGACGGCTACCGCGGCGAGACGGTGAAAGCGGTCATCGTCCTGAAGAAGGAATCGAAGGAGAAAATCACCGCGAGCCAGATCACCGACTGGGCGCGCGAGCGCATGGCGGCCTTCAAGGTCCCCAGGCTGGTGCAGTTCGTGGACGAGCTGCCGAAGACGGCAACCGGCAAGATTCTGTGGCGCAAACTTCAGGAAGAGGAAAACCGGAAAACTTCATGAGATTTCTGATTGCATTTGCTTTTCTTCTCGCTTCATCTCCCCTCATCGCCCAGGGTGACATACAAATCGAAAAGCCGTGGTCGCGCGCCACTGCCCCGGGGGCGAAACTCGCGGCGGGCTACATGGTGATTCGCAACAAAGCCGCGAGTCCAGACCGGCTGATCGGCGCGAGCTCCCCGCTCGCCGCCCGGATGGAGACGCACATCACTGTGAAGGATGGCGAGATCCTGAGGATGCGCGAAGTGAAGGGCTACGATGTTCCGGCGAAGGGCAGCTACGAGCTCAAGCCGGGCGGCGCGCACCTGATGTTCGTCGACATCAAGCACCCGTTCAAGGAGGGCGACAAAATTCCAGTGACGTTACGGTTCCAGAATGCGGGGGAAGTGAAGGCGGAGTTCCAGGTGTCCCGATCTACCGCGCCACCGCCTGCGCATATACATTGACCCAGTTCAATGCGGCGTAAGCGATCCACCAGGCGAGCCCGGCTATGAAGGCGGAGCAGGGGATCGTCAGGACCCATGCCCACACGATGTTGCCGGCGACCCCCCAGCGCACCGCGGAGACCGATTGCGCGGTACCCACGCCGACGATGGCGCCGGTAATCGTGTGCGTCGTAGAGACCGGAATGCCGAGGCCGGTAGCGATAAACAGCATGAGCGCGCCGCCGGTCTCGGCGCAGAAGCCGCCGACCGGCCTGAGTTTGGTGATGCGCTGCCCCATCGTCTTCACGATGCGCCAGCCGCCGAACGCAGTTCCCAGGCCGATCGTCACGTAGCAGGCAATCACCACCCAGGCCGGCACGGTGTCCTTGGTGCCGACGTAGCCCGCGGCGACGAGCAGCATCCAGATGATGCCGACCGTCTTCTGCGCATCGTTGCCGCCGTGTCCGAGGCTGTAGAGGGAGGAGGAAACCAGCTGCATGCGCCTGAACCAGCGATCGACTTTCGACGGCGTCGAGCGGACGAAAATCCATGACACCGCCAGCATCAGGAGCGCACCGAACAGCATGCCGACCAGGGGCGAGATGAAGATGAAGGCGACGGTTTTCAGGATACCGGCCGGGATCAGCGCCCAGGCGCCGGCCTTGGCGATGGCCGCGCCGCACAGGCCGCCGATCAGCGCGTGCGAAGAGGACGAAGGCAGGCCGTACCACCAGGTGATCAGGTTCCAGGAGATGGCGCCGACGAGCGCGCCGAGCACCACGTAGTGATCGACGATGCCCTGATCGATGATTCCCTTGCCCACGGTCGTCGCGACGCTCAGGTGGAACACGAAGACCGCGATGAAGTTGAAGGCAGCAGCCAGAAGGACTGCCTGGTGGGGCTTGAGGACCCGCGTCGAGACGACGGTTGCAATCGAGTTCGCGGCATCGTGAAACCCGTTCATGAAGTCGAAGACAAGCGCGACGAGCACGAGCCCGATCACGATGCCCAGGCTCAGCTGGGAGGCTTCCATCACGAGTTTTCTAGGACGATGCCTTCGACGATGTTGGCGACGTCCTCGCAGCGGTCGGTAATCGACTCGAGCAGGTCGTAGACGACGCGCAGCTTCATCACCTGCTTCAGATCGCTCTCCTCGCGGAACAGCTTCGACACCGCCGAGCGCATCACCCGGTCGGCGTCGGACTCGAGCCGGTCGATCTCTTCGCAGCACTTGAGGATCGCCTCGGAGCGCTTCACGTCGGTCAGCAGCCCGACCACCGTCTGCACGCGATCGCAGCACATCTGGCAGATCTCGGCGAGCTGCCTCGCCTCGGGCGTGACGCTGCGCAGGTCATAGAGCGCGACCGACTCGGCGACGTCCTGGATGAGGTCCAGGATGTCGTCCATCGCCGTGATCAGCTGGTGGATCTGCTCGCGGTCGAACGGCGTGATGAAGGTCTTGTGGAGCAGGGCGATGCACTCGTGCGTGATCTTGTCGGCCGCGCGCTCTGCGGCGTCGATGCGCTGCGCGTGCGCATCGAGCTCCTTGAAGGTGCCGATCATCACTGCGAGCTCGCGGGCGCCTTCGACGATGCGTTCGGCGTGGGCGTTGAACAGGTCGAAGAACTTGCCCTCGCGGGGCATCAGGCGTCCGAGCATGGGATCAGTCCTTGGTTCCGAGGCCGTGGGATTTCAGTTTAGCTATGTCCTGGACGGTAAACCCCCAATCGAGGAGCGCCCGGTTGCCGCCTTCGCCGCGCTCGGGCGGCGGCCGCTTGACCTCCGGGGGCGTGCGCGAGAAGCGCGGCGCGGGTGCGGGCTGCTCGACCCGCTTCACGCTGATGTAGGCGCTGCGCGCCCGGTTGTGCGGATGGCGCGGCGCTTCCGACCAGGAGAGCACCGGCGCGAAGCAGGCGTCGGAGGAGTCGAACGCCTTCACCCAGTCTTCGCGCGTCTTCGACTTGAAGATCTCGGTGAAGCGCGCCTTCATCTTCGGCCAGCTTGCCCTGTCGTGCTGCAGCGTGAGGAATTCGTTTGCGTTCAGCCTCAGGAGCAGGTCCTTGTAGAACCGTTCCTCGATCGAGCCGATCGAAACGAATTTGCCGTCCCTGGTCTCGTAGACGTTGTACCAGGGAGCGCCCGTGTCGAGGATGTTGCTGCCGCGCTCCTCGGACCAGGTGCCCGCGCCGATAAAGCCCGAGAACATCGCGGCGAGCAAGGCGGCGCCTTCGACCATCGCGGCGTCGATCACCTGGCCTTTGCCGGAGCGGCTCGCCTCGATGAGGCCGCAGGCGACGCCGAAGCCGAGCAGCATGCCGCCGCCGCCGAAGTCGCCGATCAGGTTGAGCGGCGGCACCGGCGCCTCGCCCTTGCGGCCGAAAGCGT
>WNFI01192408.1_pt1 | contig 20472 bp, 8 predicted proteins | sample 5400471 | NCBI WGS metagenome assembly WNFI01 (sample SAMN13153348, study PRJNA577476) | soil metagenome | isolation source: 100 cm saprolite on Douglas fir-dominated hillslope | place: USA:California | collected 2013-09-17
AGAAATTCAAGACAGAATAGGCTACTCTTTGGACGTCGAGGAGGTAATCGACGTTATAACGGGGAGTCTAAAACATATTTTCCCCTACTCCACCGCCTCTTCCATGGTTATAAAACAGGACAAAATTGTTTTAAAAACGTACGTTGAGGAGGCAGTAGCCCGTAAATTCATGGAAGAAGTCAAACAAAGTATGCTCGCTTCTCTAAACGCCCTTCTTCCCTTACTTCCTGCCAAAATAGAAGAAAAAATAAGCGGAGTGCCACTTGATGACAGCAATAATTCTAGCGCCTCTTCGTTTTTCCACATCCCTTTGGTGGTAAACAATCAGGTTGTGGGACTTATAAATATTTCTTCAACAAAACCAAATCTATATAGAGAAGACGAAATGACCATTCTTTACCAAATAGCGGGCCAAGCCTCCAATGCCCTAACCCGCCTTCGCGAAGTTTTGGACACAGAAAAAGGCAAACTCACTTCCATGATTGCTTCTCTCTCCGATGGAGTATTTATGCTGGACAACGAAAAGAACATTCTTATAATTAACGACTCGGCAAAAAGATTTTTGAGGCTAAAATCTAATCCGGCTTTCTTTGAGATCCTAGATTCTTTCCCAAAAGAATACGATTTGGTAAGTAGAATTGAGAAAGTCGTCCTGACAAAACTTCCCACCGGAGACATAGAAGTAAAAATCGGAGAAAGTATATTCCAAACTTTTATTACACCTGTAATTTCAAGCCCCAACAACAAGGTAATTGGAGTTTCTTTCCTCCTCCACGATATTACTTTGGAAAAAAGCCTTAGCGAAATGAAAGAAGACTTTACAAATATGATGGTCCACGAGCTTCGCGCCCCTCTAACCAATATAAAAGACGCTTCATCTTTAATTCTGGACGGGGGCAAGCTTTCGGAAGAGGAGAAAGAACAGTTTATGGGAATGGTGCATTCACAAGCAAAAATACTTCTGACTCAAGTTTCCGATCTTTTGGACGCATCCAAAATTGAAGCCGGAAAATTTGTAATTAATAAAAGTCAAAACGACTTGGGCAAAATAATCCAGGACGTTATAAAAACTTTTCTTCCTCAAGCCGAGAAAAAACAAGTTAATCTGTCTTCTAAGATCTCTCCCCTGCCGGCAATTGATGTCGATTCGCTTAGAATAACCCAGGTCCTAAACAATTTAGTTTCAAACAGTCTTAAATTTACACCCATTGGAGGACAAATAAGAATTCAGGCCGCTCTAAAGGGAAACTTTTTTATAGAGGTTAGTGTATCCGACACCGGCTCCGGAATTCCTAAAGCCTTGCAAAAAGATCTTTTTTCCAAGTTTTATCAGGTTACGAAGACAAGTAACAGTATGCAAGGGTCGGGGCTTGGGTTATACCTTGTTAAAGGTGTCGTAACCGCTCACAATGGATCGGTTTCTCTCGAATCGGAGGAAGGAAAAGGGACAACAATCATATTTACTCTTCCAGTAACACAGAACTATCCCCGCAACTACGCCAATCTTAATTGATTAAAATTAACGCAGTGTATAATTTCCTTTACTATCCACTACAATTTCGATATCTCCCCTTTTATCGGTTCTTAAATAATTAATTTTTGAATCTTCTAAATCCTGCAAAACTTCTTTTGTGGGGTGCCCATACTTATTTTTGCCAACCGAGATAACAGCGAGTTTTGGATTGAGTTTAATTAGATTCTCTTTATCTATTCCAAAGCGCGAACCGTGATGAGGAATTTGAAAAACAGTAAGATTTTGTAAATAAGGCTGGGCATTTAATATTTCCCTAACTTGAGAGTCTCCGGTTGTCAAAACGCTAAATGACTTGTAGGAAAATAGAAGTTCCAGTGAGCCAAATTCGCCGCTCTCCCCAATCTCCCCATGCGGGCTTGTTTCGTTTAGAAACTCTCTGGAAGGACCGACAACTTTTATTTGCAAGTTATCCGGAAGTTTAAAAGAATCTCCCTGAAAAACACTGCGGGTTTTTATTTTTAAGTTTTGAATGTCATTTATAATCGCCTTGTATGTTAAAGTCTTGTTGGAAAGCTCCTCTGTGTTAAAAGATAGGACCTTATATCTTTTAAAAACGTGCTCGTAACCTTTCATGTGGTCTTCGTGCGGATGGGTAAGGAAAGCTAGCTCAATTTCCCTATCCCAAAAGGGCATGTGCGAAGAAAGGCAGCGAAGAATCGAGTCGTCCGGACCTGAATCAACCATAATGTCTATTCCTTTGGGGCTTCTTATAAAAATTCCGTCTCCTTGTCCAACGTTGCAAAAAATTATATGGAGTTTCCCGTCGTCAAACTTAAATTTTTGATAGGCAAAAAACCCAACCAGCGAAATTAAAAGCAGGAAAGTTATAAAAATAAACTTTTTCATTTATTTCGGGCCAGTATAAAACTCGCCAAGAGACAATAATAACCAAGAACTATTTGCCAAGATAAATTTTCTATCTTGATCGTTCCCGATAAGCCCGAGAAAAACCTTACAACCGACTCAAAAAATATCAAAAGAGGTAAAGATAGATACAATAAAATTTTTGCAATCGGAAAAATAATGAACGAGATAACCGCACTTACTCCCCCAATTACCATTAAAAGCGGTATTGTCCACAAAATGAGGCTGTTTACGACTATCGACCAGAGAGAATAAGTTCCAAAGTTGGAAACAAGAATCGGCAAAGTAGCAGCTTGGGCAAAAATTGTAGTCTGAAATCCATCTAGAATTTTATTCTTAAAAAATGGTTTCATGTATAAAAGGCCTATTGTCGCCAGGAATGAAAGCTGAAAACCTATATCGTTTAAAAGATTTGGATCCCACATTAACATTACGAATCCGGCCAGAAGCAAACCATAAAGCGGCCACGTCTGGCGGCCGAAAATAGACGCTGTAAAAACCAAAATTCCCATAATAGATGCTCTAATTATGGAAGGTTCAAGTCCGGCCAGAACCGCATATATGATAATTCCTACAATACTTATGACAAGAGCGATTTGTCTTTTGAAAAAAAGTAGAAAAATAGAACTTAAAAATCCCGCGACCAATGTAACATTCATTCCTGAAGCTGCAATAACGTGCATAACACCGGCAGTCTTGAGATCTTTCACAAAAGACGATGGTATGTATTCTTTAATTCCAAAGACAATTCCCAGCATTAATCCCGAAAAATTCTGGTTGAGGCTTTGCTGATAGAACGAAATTATTTTTTGGCGTATAGCGCTTGAGACTGCTAAAATAAAATCGCTATTGTCCTTTTTGAGCTCAATTTTCGCATTTATACTAAAATTTTCTTTGTTATTTATCACTTTACTAGCCAGACTGCCAGTAATTTTGGCCCTATCACCGTAATGAATTTCGGGATAGACAGGTGCAAAGACCATAACCCTCTGATTTTTATAAACTATGGGGAAAATTTGATTGCGAATTGAAACTTTGGGCTCGGAAAGAAGAGTTGTTTCTAAAGAAATCTCTTCTCCGCCTCTCAATTTCGGCTGGTCTTTGTAGAAAAACAGGAATCTGGCTCCAAGAATTATGAGAAATACTAAAGCAATTAGGAAGAATCTTGTACTTGAGTTATTCAATATGTGGATATTCTTTCTTTTAGCTTATCAAAAACCTTCTGATTCACGATTTTTTTAGACAAAAGATCGTCTATGGAAGTGTATGGTCTGTTGTCGATTACTTTTTGCGCCGTAACCTGACCAATACCCGGCAGACTGTCGAGTTCTTGGAGGCTTGCCGAGTTAATATTTATTAGATTGTTCGTTTGCGATGTGTTTTGGACTGCTGCGGCATTTGCCTGACCCAATTTGGGAATGTAAATTTTGGTACCGTCTGCCAATTTTTGAGCAAGATTAAGATTTTTAGAAACCCAGTCCCTGTCCGCAGTTTGCGACAGTCCCGAGGCTAAAATCAAAGCGTCTTGTACCCTTTGGCCTTCCTCCAGCGAATAAATCCCAGGCTTAATAACCTCTCCGGAAACATCTACAATTATTTTCTTTTTTGTTGCAATACCCTGAACACTTTCGGCGGGTTTAAAAGTTATTTCATCGGGTCATTTTAAAACTTTAAACTACAAAGTTTAGGATTTTCCCCGGGACGTAAATTATTTTTTTAATGTCTTTGATGTAATTTCTTGCTCTTCCCTTACGGGCTAGGCCCTCCACAAGCTTTTGGTCTGCGATTTTTGAACTATCAACTGCAATTGAGTCTCTAAATTTACCGTTTACCTGTACAACTATTGTTGCAATATCTTCTTTTAGCAATTCGGCCTCGAATTTTGGCCAACTTGAGAGGTGAATGCTGTCTTTTGAATACGAACTGTACAATTCCTCTGTCATGTGAGGGGCAAAAGGAGCCAAAAGTTTTAAAAAAGTTAGCACTTCTTCTTTTGAAATGCTAGTCTGTTTTGCCAAAAAATTGTACCATTCCATAAGTTTTGCGATTGCAGTATTAAATCTTAAATTTTCCATATCTTCTGTAACTCTTTTCACGGTTTTATGCATCATCTGCAACGAATTTTTCGATTTTTGTTCTTCTAATTTTACCTCTGATAGTAACTTGTAAACTCTATTTAGGAATTTAAAAATTCCCTCAATTCCGCTGTCGTAAAAATCCCCGCCCTGATTATAAGGGCCTAAAAACATCAAATAGGTTCGCAATGTATCAGCTCCATACTTCTTAATATACTCATCCGGCACAATCACATTGCCTTTGCTTTTACTCATCTTTGCCCCCTCTTTTATAAGAAGCCCGTGGGCGTAAAACCTGGCGAATGGTTCTTCAAAATCCACCAAGCCCATGTCCTTAAAAACCATTGTCACAAATCTTGAATACAAAAGATGCAAAACCGAATGCTCCGCTCCCCCAATATACATATGGACAGGAAGCCATTTCTTGATTCTCGATTCAATCCAGGGACTTTTCTTTTCCTCGGTCGAAGTGTAGCGGAAAAAGTACCAGGCCGAATCTAAAAAGGTGTCGGAAACATCCGTTTCCCTCTTAGCAGAGCCCCCGCATTTCGGGCAAGTTGTATTAACAAAACTTTCTATGGATGCCAATGGCGATTTTCCCGTTCCCTTTGGTTTCCAGTCCGAAACGTCGGGCAAAAGTACCGGCAAATCCTTCTCCAAAACCGGCTGCCAGCCGCATTTTGAACAATTAATCATAGGAATTGGCGGCCCCCAGTAACGCTGTCTAGAAATTAACCAATCTCGAAGATGGTAGTTAACAGTTTTTTGACCTTTAGGCGAGACTTTAAGACTTGTTGGAGCGATTTCGATTTTGTGGGCTTTGGCAAATTCCCTATCTCTCTCATCTTCCACAGGAACCGCCATTATTGCCCCAGTCCCGTACTCCATAAGGACGTAATCCGCAATCCAAACAGGAATATTTTTGTTTGTAACCGGGTTTTTTACGTAAAATCCAGTGAATACACCGGACTTTTCTTTGTTGCTTTTGACTTTTGATTTTTGATTTTTGACTTTAGTGACGTAATCGTCTATTTCTTGCGCTTTCTTGGCATCAACACGTTTTTTTATTTCCTCTATGTATGGGTGCTCTGGCGAAAGCACAAGAAATGTTGCTCCGTCTGCAGTTTCGGGGCGGGTTGTAAAGACTTTTATATCGTCAAAATCAATCATTAAGCCCTCGGACCTGCCAATCCAATTTTTCTGGGCAATTTTTACTTTCTCCGACCAATTTAGCCCTTCCAAATTATCTAAAAGCCTCTGTGCATAGTCGGTTATTCGGAAAAACCATTGCTCCAAATCTCTTTTTTCAACAATTGTCCCGCATCTTTCGCATGCACCATTTATTACCTGCTCGTCGGCTAGGACTGTTAGGTCTTTTGGACAAAAATTAACAGGAGATTTCTTTCTGTAGGCAAGTCCCGCCTATTAGATGGAGCTGTCGGTAGAAATTTTCTTCCGAGATTTTTGCGAGCTTTCTTGGATTTTTGTTTACCTTTAGTGCGTAATTTTCGCTGTGAATTCCAAAACCGTCGAGTCCAATAGGCTCGAAAACGTCAAATCCTTTCATTCTGGTAAATCTCCCGTAGATGTCCGCACCGGTAAAAGCATAAACATTGCCAACATGGAGTCCCTCTGCAGACGGATAAGGGAACATCATGAGGTTATAAAAAGGTTTTTTTGCAGCATCTAAGTTAACTTTATAAGTTCCCTCTTTTTCCCAGCGGTCCTGCCATTTTTTTTCGATGTCTTGAGGGGTGTACTTTTTCATACCTAAAGTATAACATAGTAATTAAGAAATAAAGTAACTCGTAATTATGAAAAAAATCCTCTTTTTAATCTTTCTATTTTCTATTTACTGTTTACTGAAACTGTGGGACAGACTTCTCCCGGGCTTTACTCGGGAACCAACTACCTCGTAAAAGCAGGCTTTCAGTATGTTAGACCAACAGGCAATATTGCATTTTCCTTTGCGATCTCCCAAAACATAATTGATTTCGGAGTTATTACGCCCACAAATCCTGTAACCCGCACCACAAATCTGACCGTTTCTGCAGGCTCGGCAAAAGGATTTACAGTGGTTTCCTCCGAAAACAAACCCCTTACCGGCATAGGCGGCACAATTCCCGACACAACTTGTGACCTTGGTACCTGCAACTCTTCGAAAGCATCTGCTTGGACAAGTAGCCTCGCCTATGGTTTTGGATACAGATGCGACAACATTTCGGGGACAAATTGTGCTTCGGGATTTAGCGATTCATTCTACAAAGCATTTGCACTAACTCCTTCTTTGCAGACTGTTATGACAAGTAATACCGGCGGAACGAGCAGGAAATCACAGTTAACTTACAAGGTAAACGTTTCAGGGACTCAACCGCCCGGGATTTATACAAATATCGTAACTTATATCGCGTCACCGGGATTTTGAAAGAATTATGAATTTAAAATTACGAATTAAGAATTTATTGTTGATCCTTTTCATTCTTAACTCTTCATTCTTAATTTTTCATTCCAAGGCTTTTGCCCAAGGCACAAGCCTTGGTGTTTATCCTCCGATATTCCAAATCGACGCTACTGCCCCAGCCAATATCCAGGCTCCTTTGACTATCGAGAACCAGGGCAACGATCCCGTCAATCTAAGAATAGAATTTAGGCCTTTTGTTTCGTCGGATCAAGAAGACGGACAAATTAAATATATCAGGGAATTGGAGGCAAATTTCGAAGATCCGTTGATTTTCCAAAGAGTAAAAATATTCGATGGCGCAAATCAGATCACAACGCTTTCCCTGTCCCCTCAACAAAAAAAAGATTTGACTTTAAGGATTGACTTACCCAGAGATGAGCCTGCAACAGACTACTACTTCTCCATAATATTTTTGAGCGGAGAAAATCCCTCGATTGAATCCAATTCTTCTCAAAGCGTCTCGGGAATAGCTTCAAATGTGCTTCTCTCGATAGGACCTAAGGGCAAAGCAAACGGAAATATCCAGGAATTTTCTTCTCCTTTCCTCGTGGAAAAAGGGCCTGTTCCCTTTACGATTAGAGTTAAAAACACAACCAATCATTTTATAAGCCCCCAGGGCAATATCCTTATAACCAATATTTTCGGACAAACAATCGGCCGAGTGGATTTGGCGCAAACCAATATTCTGGCAAACACGGTAAGAAACAATTCGTCTGTGTGGCCAGAAAAGTTTGTTTTGGGCGCCTACAAAGCAAAACTTACGCTTGCCCTTTCCGATTCCGGCCCAATATACAAAAGGGATATTATATTCTTTGCCTTTCCGTTTAAGACAACTGCCGCAATTTTGCTTGGACTTTTGGCAATAATCTACTTCGTAGTAAAGGTCAAAACCAAATTATAAAACTGTATCAGTCTATAATAATTGCTATACGACAAAAATACGAAAGCAGTTTTCTCAACAATAAATTCCCGTTCGGTTTTTAATTCTGCCGGCCAAAGTCTATAACTAGAGAGTTTTTAAAATATCGCAAGAAGAAATAACTTTCCATTTTTGGACCGCAAATTACTGTCAGTCCCCTAAGCCGACCAACAAAAATCCCAGACTTCTTACGTTTTTATTACATCCCCAAGAAAACGACTTAGATAATTAATCAATCATTTCAAGCCTTTTTTAAATTTTAATTATCATATCACTTACGCAACTACCCTGCTAAAACGTTGTGAAATGTTTGTGGTAAATAAACCAAAATCACTAGGATTCGTGCAAATAAATTTCAAAAAGTATGCTTTTACCCTACGCGCAAAAGTACAGGGCAAAAAGACGAATGTTACTTATTGATATAGTCTGATATATTATTGGTAAGGAATAAAAGGCGAATGCCTAACTGTGAAATACCATCCTAAAGCTAAATTTTATTTTTTTTCACAAGCTCGTCTTGCCTCTTGACAAACTTCCGTTATTTTATCTATTCTTATAGTATACGGACAAATAAAGTGTATAATCCGTATAATCTCGAAGCTAAATCCTTCAGGCAGGAAAAATTGCTCGGTAAATGAATTTTCTGTCTGAATTTAAAAATTACCTCTTATCTCAAAAAAATCCGTCTTCGCGCCTGACGGTTAAAAACTACCTCTCTGATATTCGTAAGTTTATAGACTGGTTTGAAAAAACCTTCAGATCGGATTTCACAGCAGAGGCAGTTACCCAGGAAACCATCGAATACTTCAAAAAATCCAATTCCACCCTCTCCCCTTCTTCGCTGGAACGCCACGTATCGTCCCTTCGCAAATTCTTCCACTTCCTCAAACTCGAAGGAACAATCGCTGAATCTCCGTTTGATCAGCTAGATACTAAATCCCAAATACAAAATACTGATCTTTGGCACCTCAAAGAGTTCAAGGATTATCTTTATGTTTATAACGCTTCGAGGCTAACGATCAAAAACTATCTCATCGATATAAAAAACTTCTTAAGTTGGGCCGAAAAAGTAACATTCTCCAAAGCAGAATGGAATGTAAAAGAAAAAAACATCTTCGAAAAGATAAATAACGAGCTTATTGGCGAATATAAATCCCGACTTATGGGATCCGCAACCGAGGCGGGATTTTCCCCGGCAACTGTTAACCGCAAGCTTTCTTCGCTTAGAAAATTCACTGCTTGGGCCAGGGAAAAAGGATACATTAAAGATGTATCAAGTATTGAGTATCCAGTATTAAATATGGGTCGAGTTTCGAAGTTAAAAGATATACCTAATACAAGATACAAGATACAAACTACTGCTCGAGAATACTCGAGCTTCCCTCCCATAAGACTGATTCAAAAAGTTAATCGAGGAGCTTTATTTTTGGCAGATGCAGTCTTAATAAATCCGGTTGCCAGTGTTGTGAAAAGTCTCGAGCAGCTTAAATGGAGATTGCAAGGCAAACCGGTCTTTGCCGAAATTAAGAATAAAGAATTAATAATTAAGAACTTACCTAAAGGATTCTATGCTCCTCTTTTAATCTCCACCAAATATTTCCCGTTCTATAAAAAAGCCTTGTTTTATCTACGTCATAAAAGACCACAATGGTACAAAACATATCATTCCTATCCATTGACCCATTACCTCCACATAGCTATTCTTGTGCTTTTAATGTCTGCTGCCGGCTTTGGAGTCTATCAAAATATAACTGGAAAAGCTGTAAATCCAGGAGTTTTAGGCATACAAAATCCCAAAAATCCCCCCAGAGTTTTTTCTTTTCAGGGCCGGCTTACCGATAATTCAAACAACCCGATAACAGCAAAAACTGACCTTCGTTTTGCTATTTATGATGCCGCAACAGCAACGGGTTCGGCTCTGATGTGGCAGGAAGTAGACTCGGTTACCCCCGATTCCGACGGAATTTTTTCGGTACTCCTTGGAAATGTATCGACCATGCAGCAAAGTTTATTCGCCGAACACGCAGGACTTTATCTGGGAGTGACGGTTGGCAAAACTCCCGAGCTTACTCCCCGCCAGCAACTTGCAACGGTTGCCTATGCCCAAAACTCCGCCACCTTGCAAGGACTGCTTCCAATAACCAATCCCGATGCGGGGACAGCCAACGTAGTCTTGGCTTTGGATTCTTCGGGAAATCTAACAATCGGAGGCACGGCAACACCCACTTTCCAGGCTACAGGCGGACAGTTTAAGATTTCGGGAAATCCTTTACTTCTCACAACCACGTCAGGCTCAAACGGAAATGTCCAAATAGCCCCCGACGGACGTAGTTTTATTGATCTACAGAAACCATTACAAAATACATCAAACAATAACAACGTCACGACAGCCCGTGGAGCACTAGAGGTAAACGATTTGTTCGCAGTTTTGGCTACCTCGAGTGGCCAATCGGCCTTTACCCTCAATCAAAACGGAGCAGGTCCGATCATTAGCGCCTCATCAAGTGGAACTGCCAAATTCACCGTAGACAACTCCGGCAACACTACAATTGCAGGAAACTTCCTTCCGGCAACCACCTTAAGCAAGGATTTGGGTTCGAGTAGTCTTAGGTGGAATAATGTTTATGCCGGGACTATAAATTCAGCAGGGACTACCACCACCGGCCAGGCAACATTTACCTATTCCCCAGCCGATACAACCGTAGGTCAATCCACAGTTCTCCTTAATCCCGCAACCGCAATTGCCAATGCCTCTCTTTTGGGAGTTGCTGTTGGTGGAGTCGAAAAAGCCAGAATAGACGCGGAAGGAGATGCGGCTCTGGGCTTTACCGGAGGGACTCTTACTCCTAACTCCAATCCCCTAACTATTTATAATCACGGAACAACTCAAGTTGCTTCGATAGATACAGCGGGAAACATTACCAGCTCGGGATCTTTCTTGGCAGCCAACGGAACAGCCGCAGTACCCTCTTATGCTTTTACCAACTCCGCGGCAACAGGACTCTATAGAGGAGGAACCGACATTTTGGGAGTTTCAACAGCAGGAGTGCAAAGGGCAACTTACGACGCGTCGGGCAACTACACACTTTCGGGAGGAAACTTTTCACAGACAGGAACAGGGACTTTCGGTACCGGAACTGGAGCAATATCCTTAAACGGAGCAACAACTGTAACCGGAACCAATACTTTTACAACCGGGACCGGAGCGGTTTCTTTAAACGGAGATACGACAGTTGCCTCCGGAAAAAACTTTACAGTAACTTCAGGCGCTACAAGCTTAACTTCGGCAGCCACAACCGGCACAAATCTTTCCATTGCTTCCGCCTCTTTAACATCCGGAACAGCTGTTAATAATACGGTTACGGCCAATGCAGGCAACGGACAGGTAACCAAAGGAGAAAGTATTCTAATAACCGACGCGACAACCGGAGGCGGAGGATATACGGGCCTTTCTGTAAATATTACAGGATCTGGTGTTGGCAGCGGCAATAAATACCTTTTGGACCTTAATCCCGGAGACGTAAATAAAGAAATGATTGTCGACTCCACAGGCGCTCTTAGGCCAACACAGTCGGTTGCAACCAACACCACTACTGTCGGCTCCCCTTCTTTTTACTTTAAAAACGGATACTTTGACCAGATAACCGCGAACAATATTGCAGGAACTGTTACCACAGGCGCGACCTCCTCCACCTCTTGGACAATAGGATCCACCCAGACAGGAGACGTAAACGAATCTTTAATTTTCCAGAGAAATTCGGGCTCGGGTAACGCAACTTTGCAGTGGAATGCGGGAGCAAACGATCTAAGGTATCTAACTGTAAACTACCCATTCAATTCCACCTATACTGTTGCCGATACTTCTATAGGAACAGGCGTAAATTTATACTCCGGAACTTTGACTAACAACACCACCGCAGGGACTCAAAAACTCCTCTCTCTAACCAACACAGGAACAGGAACAACAGAAAATGGAATTTATGTTAACAACACCGGAACCGGACTTACCGGAATAGAAGTTGCAGGAACCTGGACAACAGGAATCTTAACCAACAACAATTCCATAAACGCAGGTTCAGGCACAATAACCGGCGGAGCAATCTCCGGTTCGAGCCTTACTTCAACCGGCCTAACCCAAGGATCTGTAGTTTTTGCAGGAACGGGTGGATTGCTCTCACAAAATAACGCAAACTTCTTCTGGGACAACACTAACGCGAGACTTGGAATTGGAACGACGAGTCCTAATGCAGCCTTGGACGTTAGAAGTGCTATCTCAATTGGAGCTAACGCCGCCTCCGGCGGAACGCTTAGATTCCCCAACAACTCCACAATAACCATGCGAAACGTATTAAACACTGCAGACCTGCAGTTTGCTTTTTTTGATACGGGAAATAATATAGTTATCGGCGATACTACATCGGGCAAATCTCAAATTGTAGGACTTTATGCTAACGGTGTCGAGCAATTTTGGGGATCCGGTTCTGTGGCAAGGATTTTTGGCCCGAATGGATTGGCTCTAAACGCAGGGGCGGCAGTCGCAACTTTTGGAACCTCTGTTCCTTCCGTCCAATTCCAAAATGGTTCGGCCAGCACACCATCTATCCAATTTGCCAACTCCACCGGAACAGGACTTTACAGAGCAGGGACGGACATTTTAGGAATCTCGACAGCAGGATCTGAAAGATTAAGAATAGATGCTTCAGGAAATGTGGGAATTAATACAACAACTCCTGTTGAAACCTTAAATGTTAATGGCAACCAGAGAATAGGTTCTGCTCCGGCAACTGCAACAACACTTAATGGAGCAGTTGATGCTTCCCAAACAAGTATAACGGTAATCTCAACCACCAGTTATCCCACCGCAGGAACATTGTTAATTGACTCGGAAGCAATGACCTATACAGGAACAACATCAACAACATTTACTGGAATAACAAGAGGAGTACTTGGAACATCAGCAGCAACTCACACAACAGGAACAACAGTTGGAAACTACCTTTCCACATTCATCGCAACATCAACCACCCCAAGAATGGTATTAACAGGAGCAGGCAATGTTGGGATTGGGACAACGAGCCCCGCGGCTACTTTATCAATCAACGGCAGCCTAAGAACCCTTGGTTCTAATGTGTATGGTCTTGGTAAAAGTTTGATTCACTTTGATGGAGCTTCCCCAACAGGTGCTGATAATGCTGCGGTTACAGAAAATATTTCTGTTGATTCGGGTAATACCTATGATGCAACGGGCCTTATGCTTAGAAATATTCCTGTTGCAACAGCCGCAGAGACAAATCCAAATTGGAGGCAACTCTGGATACAAGACGGACCAAAATCCGGAACGGGAACGATAACTAATTCATATGGACTTTATGTGGATGTTCCAACTTCGGGAACCAACAACTACGCTGCCGTTTTTGCATCCGGAAATGTTGGAATAGGAACAACGAGTCCTCAAGACCTTCTGCATGTTAATAGCTCCGGCAATAGTCCGCAATTTAGGATTCAGGGAGCAGGCAGTACGTGGGGTGCCGGTATCGGATTACAGGGTATTGCGAATACAACCTTTGCAATTCAGGATGTAGGGCAAATCGGTACATTGGGCTCTGGTGCAATAAGACTTGCTATAAATTCTTTGGGAAATGTCGGACTTGGGACATTTGCACCTCAAGTTAGACTCCAAGTAATCGGAAATTCGGGAGATACGCAGTTTATTAGATATGCGACAAGCGATTATGCCGCCGGCACGACTGGGAGCGGAACCTCGTTTAGAACAATCGCCTCTTCTGGAAATACAAATTCAAGTATCCAGGCGTTTAAAGCTGGTAATAGTACCACTGGGGATCTGATTCTTCAACCGGATGGTGGAAATGTTGGAATTGGGACAACTGCACCCTCCCAACTATTAACAGTAAATGCCGGACAGATTTATGTAACCGGGAGTCAAGTTTCCGGAGGAGCGGGAATTTATACAGACTACAGCGTTACAACCGGCAATGGAAATTCTTATGGAATAAGATCTTTACCAACCGTTGCCAATACAAATTCAGGCACATTATATGCCAATTGGGCCGGCGCGATAGTTAATACCGGAGTTACACAAACAAATTATTACGGGAATTACATCGCAGCCCCAACCCTAAACGGAACGGGAGCTATTACTAATAAGTACGCTTTTGTTACAGAAGCGTCAGCAGGAAATGTAGGAATTGGGACAACAACCCCCGGCGTAAAATTAGCTGTAGCGGGAACTACGGCAGCTACCTCCGCCCTGAAAGTTGCCAATACCGACACGACCAGTACCGAAAGCATTTCACTGGGAGAAGTTGCAACCGATGCCACTACTCCATTTTATATTCAGCGCACCGGATCGACCGCTGCATCAAATGCCAATGGTGTGGAAATTTGGAATGCAAATAGCGGATTTATAAGGGTTGGAACAAACAACACGGAAAGACTAAGGATTGATAGTAGTGGAAATGTAGCGATTGGAAAAATTCCTGTTTCAGGCAACAATTTCGAGATAGTAGGAGATCGAACATTCGCTGGAGCAGCCGATGGCAATACAGCTGCAATCGGCGGGAGTACATTTACTTTCAACAGCACCTCTAATTTAGCATCATCCTTAAATTTGAATCCTCCCGTAAAAGGTGGTGGATCAAACAATCCGGCAATTGGCGCTGCGACTTTATATGTTAATGGTGAGCCAACATGGGCAGGAGCGACAACTGCGGCACTCTATGTCGCGAGCGGTAAAAGTTTTTTTCTCGGCAATGTGGGAATTGGGACAACGAGTCCTAACACATCGCTCGATGTTACAGGAAGCATTACATCGCGAGCATTAAATACTGCTAATGGAGCTGTTTATACCGACTCGACAGGAAAGCTTTTTACAACTGCAACGGGAGGAGCAGGAACTCTTTGTCTTACCTCTGCATCCGGCGCTGCTCCACTATGGTCGGCTTGCTCGGGATCTGCAGCAACTGCATGGTCGTCGCTTACTGCCCCATCTGCAAACTTGGCTCTGACAATGGCAGCCAACACTTCGACATTTACTTATAACGCAACAACCGGTGCATCTACGGATTTATTTAAACTTACAGACACAACCAACAATACCGGCACAGGGTATCTTCTTAATGTCACGACTGCCGCCGGATCCGCAGCGGTTCCTGTTCATATCGTGGCAACCGCAACAAACAAAAATGGTTTAGTAGTTGATACAGGAGGAGGAGCCGGTGCAGGAATTATTCTCCGGGATGTAAATAGTACATCTCGAACTGTCTCATTTAACCAGGATGGAAATGCCGGATATGTTACAGGTACGAATCTCGGAACAGGCGCTAGCAACGGTTTTTTTGTTACTGGAGCCTCAAGCACATTAAGACTTACTACAGACGCTGCAAATCCGATTACCTTCGCAACAAATAACGTTATTAGAGAGACAATTGATTCATCGGGAAATATAACAGATACCGGAACCGTTACCGCCCACCAATTTACACTCGACGCCGGCGGCGAACAAAACGGAATAACTTTTGTAAGTAGAACCAATACTAAAATATTCAGCCCGTTAGCCAATGATGTAGACATACAATCTGGAACCTCGCAGCGGGAGTTTCATTTTTTGAGCACCGCATTTGTTGTCGGAGAAGATCAATCGGGAGCCCCGCTCTCTACTCAAACTTTAAGAACAACAAATGGATCAAGTGGATCGCTTAATGTTTCTGCGTCAACCCTTATAATTGCCGGAGGAGCAGGTACGGGGTCGGGAACGGGAGGGTCTATAAAGCTGCAAACAGCCCCGGCAGGAGGATCGGGAACCACCCAAAATACCTTGGTCGACAGATTAATAATTGATCAAAATGGGAATTTTCAAGTTAAAAACTTTTCTGCAAACAATGCCAGTGCCAACGGAGTAGTTTATGCTTCGGATACTTCGGGAACTTTGGCCGAAACTGCAACCGGCGGGGCGGGAACTTTGTGCTTGGTATCAACCGCAGGAGGCGCTCCGACTTGGGCTGCTTGTTCCGGATCTGCTGCAACTTCCTGGTCTGCCCTAACCAACCCATCGGCGAATCTGTCGCTTTCGATGGGATCCAATATAACGACATTTACTTATGGCAATACGACAGGATCAAGCGATTTGTTTAAACTTACCGATACATCAAGCAATACTGGTACAGGGTATCTTTTAAACCTTACAACCGCTGCAAGTTCCACTCTTAAACCATTTAGGGTAACGGCAGCCGGAACAGACGCAATCGGCGTAGACAACGCAGGCCAAGTTGGAATTGGAACACTGTCCCCTTCTTCAAAATTAGATGTAAACGGAGGAAGATTAAGGATTTCGGGAACAAACTCTGCGGCAAATAGCATTGGACTTTTGATGGACCAGACCATGTCGGACGGTACAGGGACAAATGTTGGCATTGTCTCCCAACCAACAGTTAGCGCAACAATAAATGCTCTCGAAGGAATCCAAACCAATACCGGAACATCAGCTTCCGCGATAACACTATCAAGTCTATATAATATATACGTCGCGAATCCCAGAAAAGGAGCCGGATCTACAATTACAAATAATTACGGACTCATTACCGAAGCTCTAACATCCGGAACAAACAACTGGGCCATTTATACTTCCGGCACCACGCAAAGCTACTTTGGTGGTAGTGTCGGAATTGGAGTAACGGTTCCTGGATCGCAGCTTGACATAAGCGCTCCGGCTGGAACGAGGTCTCTCAATGTTTATCAGGCAGCAGCTAATTCTGCCACTCCAACTCTTATCCGATATCAAACCGGCGCATCGGCTACAAGCGTAGGATTCGCCGGTGTCTATTCATCAACAGGAGAACTTTCCTACCAAGGAGTTAATGGAGTTGCTATAACAGGCGGGTCAACGGGAACGGGAAATCTGGGAGTTTATGTAACAACTACAGGGAATGTTGGATTAGCTACTTCCTCTCCCACCCAAGCCCTGGACGTAAACGGAAACGCTAGAATTAGAAATCTATCTGCCGCAAATGGAGTTTTGTATTCCGATGCAACCGGTCTTGTAACACAAACTGCAACAGGCGGAGCGGGAACGCTTTGTCTTACGTCAACCGGCGGAGGATCTCCTGTTTTTGCATCTTGCGCAGGAAGCGGCGGAAGCGCTCCAACTGCTTGGAGCAACATTGGAGGACCAACTGCAAATCTTTCCATGTCTATGGCGGCGTATACGACAACCATGACTTGGAATTCCCTAACAGGAACTTCAAATTTATTTAACCTTACCGACTCCGGCAGCAACAATGGAACCGGAAATCTTGTAAATCTTACAACTGCAACAGGGTCTACTCTAAAACCTTTCCATGTTTCCGCAGCAGGGGTAGAAGCAATCCAAGTCTTGGCAAATGGTAATGTCGGAATTGGGACAACGAATCCTCAAGCAAAACTCGCTGTGTCCAATGCTGGCGCGGAAGGACTCGAGATTGCTCCTTCCGGCGGAAGCATCGTTGAATCAGCCTACAATAGGTCGAGCAGTGCTTATACAAGTTACACTCTGGACTCTTTGACCTGGAAGTTTCGCCCCAGCGGTTCTGCATCCAATAATGTTGTTATTGATTCATCGGGAAATGTTGGGATTGGTATAACAGCCCCCACCGCTTCCTTACATATCTCTTCTTCGGCTAACCAATCAATGGGCTTATTAAGCTCCACCAGCTCGACTTATAATGCAAATCTTCTTGATCTCCAGCAAACTAACACAGGATCTACGGCCAACTACAACTTCCTTCGGGCTATTGATAATTCTAATGCTGTTACGAGATTTGTTGTCACCGGCAACGGAAAGGTTGGAATCTCGACAGCAAGCCCTCTTACTAATCTTGACGTTGTGGGAGGAACAACTGCGGGGACCAGAATCACTGCCGCTACTTTACGAAATAATATCCGGGCTAATACCACCGGTTGGGGCGTCAGTTTGGCTTTTCAGGATGATACCAGTAACCCTTCAACCCGAATCGATTCGCTTGCCGATACTTCGGGTAACCAATGGTTAGAATTTCCAACAAGTTATGGAGGCACAGGAAACTTGCAGACTGCATTCAAAATTGGCGCTTCAACGGTTTCATCAGGCAGCCCGGACTACATAAGCATAGAGAATGGAGCGTCAGCAAATGCCTCGAACACTGTTCCTACTTTAAGACTTACAGGAACCGATACAAACATAGGAATGACTATAATACCAAAAGGGACAGGAGGGGTTGGAATTGGCACAACAAATCCAACAGCGCTTCTCCATGTAGTTGGAACTGCCACCAACTTTTCCGGTACTTCCCAAACAGGAACTTTGTTGGATTCAACTTTTTCTACCGCCGCCACCACTCAAGGAGTGGGATTGCAAGTTAATTTTAAAGCGAGCAATGCCTCCTCCTACACAATGAGTAGTCTTTATGGAATATATCTAAATAGCACACTATCTCCTGAAGCTAACCCTACCATAACTAACTTTTACGACATGTATGTTACCGCCCCCAATTTAAACACTCACAATGTTACCAACTCTTATGGGTTGTATTTAAATTCTGCATCAAATGGGGGGCACGGTATTGGGATTTATGTTACACCTGCCAGTGTCGGCGGCTCAACCGGCGGTTTTTCATTCGAAGCGGCTAATGGAGTTGGCAACAACATCGGTCTTGGCACCGACAATAATGGTGTTTCTAATGGACAAATATCCAATGAGATAGCGATTGCCAATGCCAGCAACACGCCGGGCGCAACTGCGGGACAAGGTTTTATTTATGTTTCTTCTGGAGCTTTAAAATATCAGGGACCTTCTACTCTTACTACTCTGGCCAATGCCGACTATGCCGAGTCAATGCCGTTTTTGGGCGAACTTAACCAGGGAGAGTTAGTTTCGATAAGTTCAGTCGTCAACCCGGCGTCTGATATATACAATAGGTTCTTTGTTGAGAGGTCTCAAAAGGAATACGACGACAAATTAATCGGAATTGTATCCTCCGCATCGGACGAACCGGGAACCCCAACAAGACAAGTTGCCCTCGTAGGAAGAGTTCCTGTTAAGGTTACTAACGAAAACGGAGCTATTAAAAAGGGAGACTACATAACCTCTTCGACAATAAAAGCAGGCTATGCAATGAAAGCCCTAAAGGCTGGAAGAGTGGTTTTTGTAAACGCAACACATTATGATCCAAATTCCACCGTTGCAATAAACGTAAGCTCGCTAAAGGACTACGCAATAACCAAGATTGGCGAAGCCACTTATCAAGTTAAGGATCTCTTGGGAAATGTTATAACCAAGTCGGAAGTTTTGGCTACAGCTGTAATAGGAAATCTAAAAGCCGGAGCAATAAGCGCGCAAGAGATAACTGCTCAGAAAATAAGCGCGGATAAGGTTGTCTCCCCTCTTGCCGAAATCCAAAAGATAAAAACAGATACTATTGGTAATCTCTCTTCGGATAGATTGGCTATAAAACTTGAAAACCCAACAGGATCCGCATCTGCCAAGCCAAGACTCGAAATCCAAAATGCTTCAGGAAGTGCAGTTGCAACTTTTGACGACAAAGGAAACGCATCTCTTTCGGGTCAGTTAATTTCAAGGGGCTTGAATACACAAAACGCTACGATTTCAGGAACCTTGAGAGCTAAAAATATTGTCGCAGACAACATCACCTCTGAAGTATCTAGTATCAAGTATCTTGTATCTGGTATAACGGATAAAATATCCTCCATTTCGGGGACACTAAATACAAAATACAAAATACCAAATACCAATACTGTCAATATAGCCTCTTACAGCGCGCAATTAGCCTATATAGATAACCTAAATGCAACAACCGCGGTGTTTGCAGAAGGCTTTTCCTCCCTTGGTCCTTCTTCTTTAACCGATACATCCATATCCGGACAGCTGTCGGTTGGAGCAAGCCTTATTTTGGCTAACAACTCTATAAATGTTTTGGGCGGCGACCTTAATATTCAGCCTCTAAAACAAGGCGGAGTATCCTTCCTATCAGGCAAAGTATATATAGATGTTGAGGGAAACTTAAGCGTAAATGGAAATGCAACAGTCAGAGGAACTCTCTTTGCAAATGTCCTCTCACCTATTCCAGGCTCTGACTTGGTAGTTAAATTAGCAACTAGCTCCGGGTCTTTTGTAATTAAAAATGCGTCTGGCTCGGCGGTCGCAAAAATAAATAGCGAAGGCGACGCAACATTCAGAAAATTAAACCTGTCTCTGGTGCAGCCTGCTTTTGCGCTATCGGAAAACGAGGTAATTGCAACAGGAAGTGCCGGAATTGCGACAATATCTGCACGTCTTACAGAGTTAACTGTCCGAAATAACCAGGTAACACCAAAGTCTCTTATTTATGTAACGCCGGTTGGAACAGCAAGCGCACAGGTGCCATTCTTACTAAGGCAAGATCCGGGAAAGTCGTTTACAGTCGGAATCGAAGGATCAAATGGCACAACTGTTCCCTTTAACTGGTTGATAATCAATTGATGCGAAATTATCCTTGACATTATACTTTTTTATTTGTAAAGTGAAACAATACAAAACATCGAATTTATAAATGAGAAATAAATTAAGTAGTTATCTTGAAGGATTATCGGT
>WNFI01000293.1_pt1 | contig 20464 bp, 14 predicted proteins | sample 5400471 | NCBI WGS metagenome assembly WNFI01 (sample SAMN13153348, study PRJNA577476) | soil metagenome | isolation source: 100 cm saprolite on Douglas fir-dominated hillslope | place: USA:California | collected 2013-09-17
ATTCTTTTCAGTGTGGTTGTGGTCTTGTGGCATCTGCGCCGGCGCCGGGGGGAATGGAAGCGCTGCCTGCCACTCTTGCTGCTTCCAGAAATCCTGTTGGTGGCGCCATGGCTGATCAAGAACGTGGTTGAGGTTGGCAATCCTGTGTCGCCGTTCGCCAACAGGCTGTTCCCGAATCCCAACGTTCATGTCGTCTTTGAAGACGAGTACCGAGACGGCCTATCGCATCAGGGTCACGTTACATGGCCCGAAATACCGATGGAAGTTGCGGTTCACGGCGAGAGGCTGCAAGGGCTCTTCGGGCCTCTCTTCCTGCTGGCGCCGCTCGGGCTGTTTGCCCTGCGATGGCCGATGGGCCGTCGGGTGCTGGTGGCCGGGTTGGTGTTTGCGCTCACGTACCCGGCGAATCTCGGGACCCGCTTCCTGATGCCGGCGATTCCCTTTTTCAGCCTGGCCCTATCGATGGCGCTCTCACGATGGCGATTCACGCTGCCGGCGGCGCTGCTGTTTCATTTTCTGACTTGCGAGCCGGCGGCACTCGAGAAGTACGCGAGTCCCCGTGCGATGCGCCTGGAAAGAGAACGCTGGGACGAGACCCGCCGCGAGCGTCCGGAGGCGGAAATACTTGCCGACCGGATCGAGGGTTACGGCATGGCACGGTTCATCGACGCGAACCTTGCAGCGGGCGCGCGAATTTTTCACCTGGGTGTTGGCGAAGTACCGGCGGCCTACATGGAGCACGTGGTAGACGCGGAGTTTGAAGCCGCGCTGAATTACAAAGTGAGGACCATGCTGTGGACCGGTGTGTTCAAAGAAAGGCAGCCTACGCAGCGTGACACGTTTTCCTTCCAGTCAAAGCGTATGACGTCGATTCAGGTCCGCCAGCTAGTGCAGTCCGAGGCAATTTGGACGGTGGCAGAGATAAGGTTTTACCAGGGAGGCCGCGAACTGATGCCGCAGCCGGACTGGCAGTTCACCGCGCGGCCGTTTCCGTGGGATGTGCGACTGGCATTCGATCGAAATCCTGCCACGAGCTGGCGGGCATGGGAGCGGTCGCGTCCGGGCATGTTCGTGAGAGCCACATTTCATGAGCCGGTCGAGATGGACCAGGTCTCGATCGACGGGCCTCACGATCAGGCGGATCTGCGAATACTGGTGGAGGGCGAAGATTCCGCGGGGCGCCTGATCCCGCTGTCATCGAACGCGGTTCGACAGGACCTTCCAACTCCAGATGGCTGGCGACGGATGATCGGCCATCAAGTGAAGGCATATGGATACTCGCACCTGCTTCTCGACCAGACCAGCCCCAATTTCGAGGACATCCGCAACGCTCCCGGCGAATGGGGGATGACGCTGGTGGCGGAAGTCAATCACTACTTTCTGTACAAGTTGCAGTGATCGTGCGGACGCCGCCTGCCAGCTACGCAGCCTGACGCTCGACGGTTACGGCGGTGCCGTATGCCAGCACTTCGGTGACGCCGTTCATGAGCTCGGTGGATTCATAGCGCGCGCCCACGATGGCGTTGGCGCCTAATTCGGCGGCATGCTGGAGCATGAGGTCGAAGGAATCGGCGCGTGTCTGCTCGCAGAGTTTACTGAACAGCGTGATGTTGCCGCCTACGATGGTCTGCAGGCTCGCGCCGATGGTGCCGACGACGGAACGCGAACGCACGATAATACCGCGCACTACGCCCAGATTGCGGGCAACGCGATAGCCGGGCAGATCGAACGCGGTGGTGACCATGTTGTGCGGAATGGCGGGTGAAGTTCGAGGGTTTGTGGCCATGTGGGGCCTCCGCAGCAATCATAACCGAAGTGGCCGCGAGCTTCGCTGAGCGGAACCTCTCCATTTCTGGCGCGGCCCAGCCTAATGAAGCCGATTGCCGCTAGAATGGCTGAATGGGCATACGCGGAGGCGCGCTGTTGCTGCTGGTGGCGGGCGCCATGATGGGCCAGACGTTTAATAATCAAACGCTGACCGGTAAATATAATTTTCGCCACCTGTCATTTACCACCGATACGTCAGAAAATGTCACCGATATTCGCAGCCTTTGGGGATCCGTCACTTTTAATGGGAGCGGAAATTACGGTTTCAGCGGGCAGTCGGCGGCGAATGGCGCTGCGCCGGTGGCGGCGAGCGGAAGCGGGACTTACACGGTGACGCCAGCAGGAATGGTGATGCTGACGAATCCACAAAACAACACTCTGCAATTGAATGCGCGGTGGGGCCTGGTTTCGCAGCCGACCGTAACACCCGCCGGCCCGCAGCCTGGCGAGGCCATGCTGATAGGCTCGAGCACGGAGAACACCGGCAACACGTTTGACCTGTTCATCGCGATCCTGGCGGACCAAAGCGCCTCGAACGGCGTCCTCACGGGCAGCTATTTCGCGTCGACCCTGGCCTTTCCTGCCGGGTCGGCCGCGCAGGTGCGCAGCGCGCTGTTCTCATTGCAGGCCAGCGGACAGGGAGGGTTCGGCAGCATCTCGGTCAGCGGCCACGGCGCGAATCTTTCGGCGGGCGCGTTCACGGCGCAGACGGTCACCGGTGCGACTTATACGATACATGCGGATGGAAGCGGCTCGGCCGCGTTTCCGCTGCAGTCGGGGTTGACCAGCGCGACGCAGATCCTGGCCGGCAATGAAACGATATACGTTTCGTCGAGTGGCAACGTCATCCTGGGGGGCGCGAACGACGGCAGCACGCAGGATATCTGGGTAGGTTTCAAGGCCGGCAACGGCCTGGCCTGGACTGACAAGTTCTGGCACGCAGGCTTGCGCTTTGAAAACCCAGGGAACGCCAGCGCGTACAGCGGGTCACTAACTTTGATCAACGCCAGCAGCCTGACGTTCACGCGGCGCCTGCACCAGCTGCAGCCAACCGGGGCTGTCACGTATGACTTCACCGGCACCAACGCTTTTACACTGGGAGCGGATGGCTCGGGCACGGCGGCGCTGACGCGCGTAGCTCTGGGCGCGGCGGGCAACGGTTTTGTGGGGACCGCGGTCGATCCGAACGATCCCGGCGGCTACGAGGTGTATCTGGGTGTCCGCATGCCGCCGGTGTCCGGCACGGGCGTTTTTCTGAATCCGCAGGGCGTGGTAAACGCCGCGAGTTCTGCGCCGGTGGGCGATTCCATCGCGCCGGGCGAGTTTGTGGCGTTGTACGGATCGAACCTCGCGGCGGCGACGCAGAGCGCCGCCGCGCCGTACCCTACCAGCGGCGTGGCCGGTGTAACGGTGCTCATTAACGGCGTGGCTTCCCCAATCTATTTTGTGAGTCAGGGGCAGATCAACGCGCTCGTGCCCTACGCAACCACCGGAGCCACGGCGAGCATTGTGGTTAACAACAATGGAACCCTGTCGAACACGCTGCAAGTACCGGTGGCGGCGACGGCGCCGGGCGTGTTTACGGTCGACTTGAACGGCATCGGCTCGGGCGCGATTCTGCACGCCGATTATTCGCTGGTGACTTCCTCAAAACCTGCCAAACGCGGCGAGACGGTGCTGATTTATCTCACTGGGCTCGGCGCGGTGAACCCGCTGGTTGCCGATGGAACCGCGGGGCTAGCCAGCCCTTTGAGCCGGGCCGCGGCGACGGTCAACGTGCTGATCGGCGGGTTGCCCGCGACGGTTTCCTATTCAGGGTTGGCCCCGCTCTATCCGGGGCTGTATCAACTCAACGTGGTGGTGCCGGCGGATCTGGCGGTCACGGCCACCGGTCCCTTCCCGCTGGCTGTGCAGACGGCCGACAGTTTTCACGATCAGGCGGATTTAATCGTCAGCCCGTAAAGCTGGGCCTGGCGATGTGACGCTACGCTGGTTCCCTCGCGACCTTGCGCGGTTAAAATGGAGACATGTGGGCTCCGGCCATGGCTCTGCTCCTGTTGTTCGCGCCCACGACGGATTATCAGGGCGAAGGCCTGAAGGCCCTGGAGGCCAAGCAGTACGACCAGGCCGTGCAGCTATTCACGCACGCGGTCCAGGCCGATCCCGCCGACTACTCGGCCCATTTTAATCTCGCGCTGGCATTCAGCCTGCTAGGCAAGGATGCCGAGGCGATTCCCGAATTTCAAAAGACCCTGGAACTCAAACCTGGCTTGTATCAGGCGGAGCTGAATCTGGGCATCGTACTGTTGCGCGGGAAGCGGGCCAAAGACGCCGTGGCGCACCTGGACACGGCGGCGCAGGCGAAACCCAAGGAGTTCCGCCCGCAGTCGTATCTGGCCGAAGCACTGCTGTCGGCGGACGAACCGGCCCAAGCCGAAGCCCATTACCAGGCGGCGGCGGAGATCGATGGCAAGTCGGCGGCGGCGCAACTGGGCCTGGGGCGGGCGCAGGCGCGGCAGAAACGCCTGAGCGAAGCCGCGGAACACTTCCGGAGGGCCGCGGAACTAGATGCGAGCTTCAGCGACGCGCTGCTGGAACTCGCCGGGCTCTACGAACAGAATCGCCAGCCGGACGAAGCTATCGCCATCTACCAGAAGTTTCCCGGCCGGCCGGCTACGCAAGAGCATCTGGGCGAGCTGCTGATCGAAAGCCAGCGGTACGCCGAAGCCATCCCCTATCTGGAGAAGTCCGTGGCTCAGAGTGCAACGGCGGCGAACCGGCTGGCGCTGGCCACGGCGTATCAAATGAACAAAGAGCCACAAAAGGCGCTGGTGCAGCTGGAACAGGCGGCCTCGGCGGAACCCGCGAGCTACGATCTGCATATGAGCTATGGGCGGGCACTCCGCGATCAGCATCAGTTCATTCCGGCGGCCAACCAGTTCGCAGCCGGGGCCAAACTGAAGCCGGATTCCAAAGAGGCCTGGAACGAGCTGGCGGGCGTGCTCACGCTGGCCGAGCAATATCCGCAGGCGCTGGCCGCGCTCGACCGCGTCCGCGCTCTGGGCCAGGAGATTCCCGGCGACCACTATCTGCGCGCCATCATTCTCGATAAACTGCATGACTACAAGCCGGCGCTCGAGAGCTACCGGCAGTTTCTGGCCACGAGCGAGGGCAAGAACCCGGACGAGGAGTTCAAGGCCCGGCAAAGATCGCGCATCATCGAGAGGATATTGAGCAAGAGATGAAGCTCGCCATCCTATTCCTTGCGCCGCTGCTGGCCGGCGGCCAGAAGAGCTCCGGCGGACCGCCGGAAGACATTGCCCGTCTGCAATCGGAGCCCAATCTGGAAAAGCGCGCCCACGCCGCTCTGGATAATGCCGAGGAGGCGCTGAAGCGGGCGCGCGAGGCATACACGAGCGGGGACAATGCCGGCGCCGAATCCCGGTTGGAAGAAGTGGAGCAGTCCGTAGAGCTGGCGGACAACACGCTGAAGCAGACCGGCAAGAACCCCAGCCGGAGCCCGAAACATTTCAAGTACGGGGAGCTTCGGACACGCGGGCTGCTGCGCAAGCTCGACGGCTTCCGCGACGACATGAGCGTAGCGGACCGGCCGGCGCTCGATCGGGTGATCGCCACGGTTCAGAGAATTCACGATGCCTGGCTGGAAGGTATTATGGGGAAAAAGAAGTGAAACGCGCGATTCTGTTTTTGTACTTGCTGGGCGCTTCGGGGGCGTGGGCCGAGCGCGACTTTCTCACCGCCGACGAAACCGACCAGGTGCGCCTCGTCCAGGAGCCGAACGAGCGGCTCAAGCTCTATCTCCATTTCGCCCGGCAACGGCTCAACGTGGCGCAGAACATGCTTTCGAAAGAGAAGACGGGCCGGTCGATTCTTGTGCACGATTCGCTGGAAGATTTGAGCCAGATCATCGACGCCATCGACACGGTTGCAGATGACGCCCTGAAGCGCAAACTGGATCTCAAAGAAGGCATGGCTGCCGTCGCCACCGGCGAAAAGGAACTTCTCGAGGGGCTGGAAAAAATCCAGGATAGCCAGCCGAAAGATATCAGCCGCTACGAATTCGCGCTGAAGCAGGCCATCGACACGACACGGGATTCGCTCGAGCTGTCGCAGGAGGACGTGGGCGCAAGGGCCGCCGCGGTGCAGGCCAAAGAGGAGAAGGAAAAGAAAGATCTCGAGTCTCTGATGCAGCCCAAGGATGCCGATGCGAAGAAGGCGGAGGAGAAAAAATCCGCCCAGGCCGATGGGACCAAGCGCAAACCGCCAACCCTGTACCGCAAAGGGGAGAAGAAGGAAGAGTAGCGGTCCCCTTCCAGAATTAGGTCATACCCCCGCAGCGGAAGTTGATTCTGTTTGTCTATTCTTGTCTGAAGGATAGTCCCCGAGGCGAGCGAGTCGGTCCTCGGTCTAACATGTCGAACCGTTAGCCCATATTGCGGGCGCAATCCTCCCGGCGGTCCGGTCCACTCTGGCGGCGAAATAGTACTGCAACGCGGGTGGTCCTAAGGCGAAACAAACACTAAAAGATCGCGCTTGAACGTCCGATGGTTTGGTAGCCACGTGATGAACCTTCTTTGCATGTCGAGCGGCGCTCCGACCGGCGCGGGTGCGGTATGGCCAGGCGCTATGGAAGGCGTTAACGCCGAGGCCGTAGGCTTGTGGGAGGCGGTCGAGTGCCTGAAGAGTTCGCGCGTCGATGCCGTATTGGTGCGGCTTCCTTTTGAGGATTGGACGCCGGAGGACATGCTGGAGCAGATCCAGCGCATTGACCCTGCCACGCCGGTCATCTTCTGCGACACAGAAGGAAGGCTGCCAGATGCCGTGCGCCTGACGCGGCTGGGCGCCTTTCATTACATGGCTGCGGACGAAGCCGGCGAACTCCTTGAAGTGCTGGAGCGGGCCGCGGCGCAAAGCCGGTCTCACCGGCTAACCTTGGCCCAAGCCGCGGGAGCGAGCGAACCCTGGCGAAAATTCCTGGTCGGCGAAAGCCAGCCCATCCAGCACCTGGCGCGTGTGATCCGGCTGGTCGGCCCCAGGCGCTCGACGATACTGATTTCGGGCGAGACCGGCGCTGGTAAAGAAATGGTGGCGCGCGCCATCCATATGGCCAGCGACCGTGCGCATTTGCCGCTGGTCGCGGTCAACTGCACGGCACTGCCGGAAAACCTGCTCGAAACCGAACTGTTCGGCCACGTGAAGGGCGCGTTTACGGGCGCAATTACGCATCGCGTCGGCCGCTTCGAGCAGGCGCACCGCGGCACGCTGTTTCTGGATGAAGTCGGCGATCTGCCGATGGATATCCAAGCCAAGCTGCTGCGCGTTCTGCAGGAGCGGGAATTTCAAAGGATCGGCAGCTCGGAGACGGTGAAAGTGGACGTCCGCGTGATCGCGGCCTCCAATATCGACCTGGCGCAAGCCGTGCGCGTGGGCAAGTTTCGCGAGGACCTCTATTACCGTCTCAACGTCGTACCGTTGCGGGTGCCGGCGCTGCGGGAGCGGCCTTCGGATATTCCCTTGCTGGTACGTCCGGCAATTGGAAAACGCCACGGAAATGGCGATCGCCCTGAGCGGAGATCGCGAAACGTTGTATCCTGCGGATTTTGCGCTTCCTCCCTCACCGCATTTGAAAAACGGAGCTGGCATGACGTTGCCCACCATCTCCCTGCCGGACGAAGGCCTCGACTTCGCGGAACTCGTCGGCAATATGGAGCGCGCCATTCTCGAGCAGGCGCTCCGCAAGACGGGCGGCAACAAGGCGCAGGCGGCCGGAATGCTCCGGTTGAAGCGTACAACGCTCTCGGCCAAGTTGAAGAGTCTAGCGCGCTCGGCGTAGTTGCGCGGGTGGTCAATTGATGATGCTCACGTCGGCTGGCCGGTAGTCCAAGCGCCAAGGGCAAAGACATCACCGCAGAGGCGCTGAGACATCGAAGCATTGCTGTTCTGGCGCGTTGTGAGCGTCAGGAACAATGGGTGAAAATCAATAGCATCGCTTCTCGTTGCACGGCGGCGCGGCATCCCATCCTGAATTACCAGCGGAGCCAGTCGGCGACATTTCTTAACGACCTCGGCGGTCGTTGCCTCAGTGCGGAAGGTGAATCGGCCGACTTAGGGACTCTCGGCTACCGAGCCTCGCGAGGCCGCCTTGTTCTATAATCGGGAACCGAGTGGCCATCCGATTTGCTGTGTCGTTGGCCGGGGGCTTGCTGTTGGCGGCGGCCTGTCCAGAACTGCGCGCGGCTGAACCGGTTTCCTTTTCGCGGCAAATCCGCCCCATTCTTGAAGCCAGCTGCTGGAAGTGCCATGGTGCGGCCATGCAGCTTTCGCGGTTCGATTTGCGCACGCGCGAGTCCGCGTTAAAGGGCGGCGAGCATGGGCCTGCGATCGTGCCCGGTAACGCTGGTGAGAGCCGGCTATTCCGTTTGGTCGCGGGAAGCGAAAAGCCAGCGATGCCGATGGACGGCACCAAGCTCACCGAAGAGCAGATTTCCACCATCAAGAGCTGGATCGAACAGGGAGCGCCCTGGGATAACGCGGGCGTGCCTGCAGGTTCCGCGCAGGCGCCGGCAGCGATCGAGGACGCGCCCATTCCACCCGAGGCGCGAAAGTATTGGGCGTTTCAGAAACCGGTTCGGCGGCCGGCGCCGCAGGCGCGGAACGCTTCCTGGAGCCGGCACCCGATTGACGCGTTCCTGATGAAGGCTATGGAAGAACGGGGCCTCACACCGGCACCGGAGGCCGACGCGCGCACGCTGGTTCGCCGGGCGTACTTAGACTTGACTGGCCTGTTGCCCACGCCAGCCGAGAGCGACGCGTTCGTGAGCGACCAATCACCCGATCGCTGGGAGCGTCTGATCGACCGCCTGCTGGCGTCGCCGCATTATGGCGAGCGCTGGGGACGCCACTGGCTGGACGTAGCCCGCTACGCCGATTCCAACGGATTTGAGCACGATTTCGACCGGCCCAACGCCTGGCGCTACCGCGACTATGTAATCCGCGCCTTCAACCAGGACAAGCCTTATGACCTGTTTCTGAAAGAGCAGATTGCGGGTGACGAGCTCGAGCAAGTCAGCCACGAAAGCCTGATCGCGACGGGCTTTTTGAGGTGCCACGCAAAAGTCGGGTTCCGCGAGAAGGACAATCCGCAGAACCGGTTCGATTATCTGGACGACATGATCGCGACCATCGGGCGCGGCATTCTGGGCCTGACGGTGCAGTGCGCGCGGTGTCACAACCACAAATTCGATCCCATTTCGCAAAAAGATTATTACCGGCTAGAAGCGGCGCTATTCGGTTATGTGGAGGTGGACCACGCGCTGGCGTCGCCCGGGGAAGCCGCCGCGTATGAAGAGAAACTCCGCGACATCGCAGCGCGAATCCAGCCGCTGCGCGACGAAGTGCGCAAGATCGAGCAGCCTTACCGCAACCGGCTGCTGCCGGAGAAGTACAAAGAATTCCCGGAGAACGTCCAACTCGCCATCCGCACGCCGGAAGCGCAGCGCACGCCCGGCCAGGTGCTGCTGGCGGCGCAGGTGATCCGAACGACGGATGTCTCCAGTCGCGAAATCGAACGCATCATGAACCCCGCCGATCTCTCGCGAAGGCGGGCGCTCGAGGCGGAGATCGGGCGCATCGAAAAAGAAAAGCCGCCGCCGGTTCCGGCCGCTATGGGGATCACCGATGGCGACTACCGGTTCACTCCCGATGGCCCGGGCGACGAACCCGAGCCTGGAAAAGGCGTGAAACAGGAGGTGACGGAAGGGACATTTTTGCATCGCGGGCCGGGGCGCTACCAGCCGCCGCCGGCGTATTTCCTGTTTCACGGCGATGCGCAGAGCCGCGGGCCAGTGATGCAGCCCGGTTTCCTGAGCGTCATCACGTATGGCAACCCGCCCACAGAAATGCCGCCGGCAAACGGCCAAACTTCCGGGCGGCGCCGGGCGCTGGCGGAGTGGCTGGTCTCGGCCGACAATCCACTCACGGCGCGCGTGATTGCGAACCGCGTCTGGCATCATCATTTCGGGCGCGGCGTCGTCGCGACGCTCGACAACTTCGGCAAGATGGGCGAGAAGCCCACGCATCCCGAGCTGCTCGACTGGCTGGCGCTCGATCTGATGGATCACGGGTGGAGTCTCAAACACCTGCACCGGCTCATCATGACTTCGAACGCCTACAAAATGGCGTCGCAGTTCGAGAATGCCGTCGATTTGGCCAAGGACCCCGAGAACGATTACCTGTGGCGATTCCGCATGCAGCGTCTCGATGCCGAGATCGTACGCGACACCGTGCTCGGGGCGAGCGGCGCGTTGAACCTCGAGATGTACGGGCCGCCGGTGTTTCCCAAGCTCCAGCCGGAAGTGCTGCACACCATGAACAAAGGGATTTGGGAACGGGAAGACGACGGGCCGAAAGTGTGGCGGCGCAGCGTGTACGTGTACCGCAAGCGCGGACTGCCCTTCCCGCTGTTCGAGGTGTTCGATCTGCCGGATCAGAACATCACGTGCAGCCGGCGCAATGTGTCGACGGTCCCGACACAGGCGCTGACGCTGTTGAACGACGATTTCGTGCTCCGGCAGGCGCAGCTTTTCGCGGATCGCATCCAGGAGGCCGCGCCACGGGACGCCGCGGCGCAGATCCGGGCGGCGTATGCGATTGCGCTCAGCCGGCCGCCCACTGACGGCGAGATGCGGCTCGCGCTAGACTTCTTGCAGAAGCAGAAGGTGGTGGATTTTGCGCACGTTATCCTCAATTTGAACGAATTTGTTTACATGCGATGAAGAATTCCCCTCAGAGTAGAATCGCCGCCGCAGGGAAGCCATGAAATCTTTTTGGTCGAGACGCGATTTCCTGTTTCAGTCGGGCGGCGGTGTGAGCGGCGTGGCGCTGGCGTGGCTGCTGGATCAGCAGGGCATGCTGGCGGCGGATCGCGCCGTTTCGTCGGGCGCGTGTGAGGCCAAGGCCTCCGGGCCGACGCCGTTCCTCGCCAAGAAGCGCTGCGGCAATATTCGGGGCAGCCGCTTACGGGAAAAGGCGAGGTGATCGTTCGCCAGGGCAACCCCGGGCCGCTCATGCCGAGCCCGTTCACTTTTAGCAAGTACGGTCAAGGCGGGCTCGACGTCTCGGAGATTTTTCCGTCGATCGCCGAGCACGCCGATGAGCTGGCCGTGCTCCGCTCAGTTTACGGAGCGTCCAACGATCACGTGCAGGCGCACTACTTGATCGCCACCGGCACGGTGCGCATGGGTTTTCCGAGCGTCGGATCGTGGGTGACGTATGGACTGGGCACGGAGAATCAGAATCTGCCCGCGTTCGTGGTGATTTACGATGCGCGCGGCGGCCCTTTCGGCGGGCCGGCCAACTGGAGCGCCGGCTTCATGCCCGCGGCGTATCAGGGAACCGTTTTTCGCGCTTCGGAAAATCCGATTATCGATCTGAAACCACCAGCTTACGTGACGCCGGAGGAACAGCGCGCGCGGCTGGATCTGCTGGGCCGGTTGAATGCACTCGATTTCGAGAAACATCCGTCCAGCTCCGAGCTGGCGGCGCGTATTTCATCGTATGAACTCGCATATCGTATGCAGGGTTGCGCGCCGGAAGCGGTGGATGTGAATCGCGAGAGCGAAGCCACGCGAAAACTCTACGGGCTCAACGAAAAAACCACAGAACCGTTTGGCAGGCAGTGCCTCATGGCGCGGCGCCTGGTGGAGCGCGGCGTGCGTTTCGTGCAGCTCTATCACGGCGGCCTTGGTAATCAAAATACCGATACGTGGGACGCGCACGACGATGTGAAGAAGAATCACACGACGCATGCGGCGGAAGTGGACCGGCCGATTGCCGGGCTTCTGACCGACTTGAAAGCGCGCGGGCTGCTGGATTCAACGCTGGTTGTATGGCACGGCGAATTCGGGCGGATGCCCATTTCGCAGCGCGGCGTGGGCCGCGACCATAATCCCGGCGCCATGAGCATGTGGATGGCGGGTGCGAAGGTCAAGGGCGGACAAGCCATCGGCGCGAGCGATGAATTCGGCTACAAGGCGGAGCAGCAACCCATCTCCATTCACGATCTGCACGCCACGGTTTTGCACCTGTTGGGAATGGATCACACCAAGCTCACCTACCTCTACAACGGGCGCAACATGCGGCTCACGGATGTCTACGGCGACCCGATCCCACAGATCGTGGGCAGCTGAAGCGCGCGCTTTCCCGAATGCAGACCCTTCTCGAAGTGCTGGCGGAAATCCGCCGTCTGGATAGCCGCGAAGCGCTGCGTTTCTATAACGGCTTCCGCACATGGAAGCTCACGTACCGGGATCTCTACGGACAAATCGGAGCGTTCGTCGGATATCTTGATCGCGCGGAGTTGCAGAAAAACGATCGCGTGGTCATCTGGAGCGAAAACCGACCGGAGTGGGTGAGCGTCTTTTGGGCATGTGTGGCGCGGGGCGTGCACGTCGTGCCTGTGGATTACCACTCATCCGTCGACCTGGTCCAGCGTATCCATGCCGAAGTGCAGGCGCGCTTGATCGTGACGGGTGATGCCGTCCGCGGCGAAGGCTTGAGCCTGCCGCGGTTTTCGCTCGCGGCACTGGGCGAACTTCCGCCCAACGAACGCTTCGAAGCATCACCAATTTCACCGGACGACGTGGTGGAAATTGTGTACACATCCGGGACCACGGGTGAACCCATGGGTGTGGTGCACCGGCACAAAAACATCTGCGCCAACCTTACGCCCATCCAGGCGGAGATGTGCAAGTACAAGAGATGGGCTCGGCCCTTTCAGCCGGTGCGCATTCTCGACATGCTGCCGCTCAGCCATCTTTTCGGACAGTCGCTGGGAATATTTGTTGCGCCACTGCTCGGCGGCGCGGCCGTATTCATGCGGGAAATGCACGCCGCGGCGATTCTTGGAACCATCCGGCGGGAGCGTGTTTCAGTGCTGGTTTCGGTGCCGAAACTGCTCATGAATTTGGAGCACGAAGTCGAACGCAAATATCAACCGGTGAAAACGCCGGCAAAGCGTAAAGGCGTTCCTGGAATTCTGGAGCGTTGGTGGCGATATCGCAAAGTGCACGCCGGGCTAGGCTTCAAGTTCTGGGCACTGGTGGTTGGCGGCGCGGAAGTGAACGCGGAAGTCGAGGCGTTCTGGACGCGGCTCGGATTTCTGGTGGTGCAAGGCTATGGGCTCACCGAAACCAGCCCAGTGGTCGCCCTCAATCATCCGTTCAACGCGCGTAGCGGTTCCATCGGAAAGCCGCTGCACGGGCAGGAAGTGAAGATTGCGCCGGACGGCGAGATTCTGGTGCGTGGCGAAAGCGTGATTCACGATTACGTCGGCGCGCGCGCGGGCGAACAGGGGCGCATCGATGAGCAAGGCTGGCTGCACACGGGCGACATCGGGGAGATCGACGGCGACGGCCGTCTCTATTACAAGGGCCGCAAGAAGGAGATGATTGTCACCTCCGAAGGTCTGAATGTGTATCCGCAGGACGTCGAAGGCGTGCTGAATACGGTGCCGCGAGTGAAGGAGAGCACGGTCGTCGCGGTGCGGCGCGATGGTGAAGAGTTGGTACATGCGGCGCTCATTTTAAGTGACGCCTCGGCGGATCCGGCGGCGATTATCGCCGAAGCGAACCGCCGTCTGGAATCACATCAGCGCGTTCAGAGTTGGTCGGTATGGCCGGAGGAAGATTTTCCGCGCACCGCATCCACCATGAAAGTGAAGCGGGGCGAGGTGGCGCGCCGCATCGCGCACGGGCAAACGGCCGGCAAGCCGGAGGGCGCCGAGAGTATCCTGGGCCGGCTGAAGGGCGGCACGGTCCCGTTGGCTCAGGATCTGGGCCTTTCCTCACTCGAGCGCGTCGAGCTGCTCTCGGAATTGGAGAATCACTACGGCGTGGAAGTGGACGAGCGCCGGTTCGCGGAGGTGTCTACTCTCGGTGAGCTGAATGTGCTCCTGCACGACGCCGCCGGGGAGCCGGCTCATGCCGAGCGGGCGTTGTTGCCGCGTTGGAACAGAAGCCTGCCGGTGCGCGCCCTGCGTTTTTTCCTTTTTCAAACTGTGATCATTCCACTGTTTCGGAGCTTGCTGACGATGGAGGTGGAAGGCGCGGAAAATTTGAAGGGCGTGCACACTCCCGTGCTGTTCGCGTCGAATCATCAGAGCCATCTGGATACGCCGGCGATCTTCGCAGCGCTGCCGATGCGCTGGCGCTACCGCGTTGCGCCGGCTATGTCGCAGGATTATTTCCGCGCCTGGCTTGAACCGCGGGGAGCACCGTGGCAAAAGCGGCTGGCGGCTATGTTTGAATATTTCCTCGTCAGTGGCATTTTCAACGCCTATCCCTTGCCCCAGCGCATGGCCGGGGTGCGGCGCGCGTTGAAATATACGGGCGAGCTGATCGACGGGGGCTACTGCCCGCTGGTATTTCCAGAAGGCAAGCGCACGCCCGACGGATCGCTGCAGCCATTCAAAACAGGGATCGGGCTCATGGCTACGCGTTTACGCGCGCCCGTGGTGCCCATCCACGTTGCGGGGCTGTTCGAGATCTACTCGATCCACGATCATTGGCCGAAGCGCGGAACCGTGCGCGTGACTATTGGCTCACCACTGCATTTCGAAGACGATTCCAACGAGGAGGCGGCGACATGCGCGATCGAGGAAGCCATTCGCCGCATGGCTGCAGCTCATTTGACTTCGTAACCGACGAATTCCTGAAGGAGGACGTTGCCCTTGTACTCCATCTCCTGGTGAATGCCGATTTTCGACGTGTAGTAGGCGTCCGGCGTGGCCTGCATGAAAGGCCGCCCGTACATTTCCTGGGAAAGTGAATTGATGCGGGCAAGGCCTTCATGCCAGCGGTGCTTGGGCGCATCGTCGAAAGACTCCGCCAGCTGCCCATCGATATACGCGGCCACCTGCGCTGCGCGCGCGCCGGGCGAATGCTCGTCCGTGGGGATGATCAGCTCGCTCAGCTCATCCACCATGGCGAATTCTTCCTTCGAGAAAAACTTAAGCGCGGGTTCACTGGCCAAGCCGGACGGGGCCACAGCTCCCGCGACGGAAGCAGCAGCGGTTAGCTGAATCAGCTCGCGCCGTGTCAGATTGTCCTGGTCCGCCATTAAACTTCTCCTTTGCGCAGTTGGTCCGCCAGATGGTCGCAGGAGCGCCATGCCAGAGCCATGATGGTCCACGTGGGATTGTGGCAGGAAGCGCTCACATGGCTGCTGCCGTCGACCACGAGCAGGTTCTTCACGTCGTGCGACTGCTGAAACTGGTTCAACACGGATGTCTTCGGGTCCGTGCCCATGCGCGCCGTACCCAGCTCATGAATCGACCAGCCTTCAGTGAGAACCTGGCGCTTGACCTCGACGATCTCGATGCCCGCCTGTTCGAACATGTCGCGCGCCGCGTCGGACATGTCGGCGGCCATCTTCTTTTCGTTATCGCCGAATTTGTAATGGAAGCGCAACGCCGGAATCCCCCACTTATCCTTCACCTCGGGATCGATGTCGACATAGTTTTCATAGCGCGCCAGCACTTCGCCAAAACCGCCCATGTCGATGAACGCGCCGGCGTAGTCCCGCACTTGCTTTTTGTAGTTCGAGCCGAATCCCTTGGCCCAAAACGCGCTTTGCGGAAACATGGTGTTGCCGCTTGAACCTTCAAAGCCGTACGCGCGGATAAAGTTGGGATGTTTCTCTTTCAGGTTGCGGAACCGAGGAACATAAAAACTTCCGGGGCGGCCGTCATCAAGCGTGCGCGCCTTGCCAACCAGATCCTTGACGATGCCCGTGACGCCCGGGCCCATCAGGTGTTCGCAGAAGTTGTGCCCGACGTGGTTGCTCGAATTCCCGATCCCGTTCGGGTAAGTTTTCGATTTGGAGAGCAGAAGCAGCCGCGCGCTCTCGAGGGTGGACGCCGCGACGATAACCGCCTTGCCGCGGGCTTCATACGACTTGCCGGTATCGGTATCGATGAACGCGACGCCGCGCGCTTTGCCTGAGTCCGGATCGACGGTCACTTCATAGGCGGTGGCATTGGTACGAATGGTGAGATTTCCGGTGTCGAGCGCCGGGTAGATAAGGCCCGTAGGCGAATCGAACGCGGCGTGGATATCACAACCACCGGTGCGCCGCTCGCACGCGCCGCGTCCGAAACAACGGCTGCGGTATTTGTTTTTTACGCCGTCGGTGGTGACGCCCGCTCGGTATGGCGTCAACACGCGTCCCATCTTTGCAAGGCTCTCACGCAGCATGGTTTCGGATTTCGTCAGGCGAACGGCACGCTGAAAAATGCTGTCGGGCAAATAAGGGAGATTCTCCTTGTGCCCGGAGATGCCCAGGTAGAGGTCGACTTTGTCGTAATACGGCGCGAGATCCTGGTACGAAATGGGCCAGTCTTCGCCGTAGCCGTCGTGGCTCTTGGCTTTGAAGTCATAATCGGAAAGACGAAGCGCCAGACGTCCCCAGATATTCGTTTTACCGCCCAGGCATCGGGCGCGCACCCAAGCATAACTCGTGCCGGTATAAGGATTGTCTTTCTCGTCAACAACAATATTTTTACTGTAATCGGCGGAGTTCCAACCCTCGACGTAATTGTAGACATGGCTGTACGGCATGCCTTTTGCGTAGGGCCGCGGACGAAAGTTGTATTCGTTGCGATTGAGGGCGTGCGTATCGGGCGGGATGTCGCCACGGCGCGGATGGTCGTAGGGCCACTCCATGGACTTCAGCTCTTTGTTGATGTTGAGCTTCTTTCCGGCTTCAAGGAGCAGCACCTTCATACCGTGTGAAGTGAGGACGTGCGCCGCCATGCCGCCAGCCGCGCCCGAGCCTATGACAACGGCATCGTAAACCCGCTTCAGGTCGACATCGTTTCCGTTGGGCTTGTCCGGCGAGAAGAACAAGCTCACGGCCGCCCGCCTCGCACCATGTTGCGGAAAGTGTCGTACGAGCCGCGCTGCTTTTCCTGCTCGATCATGGCGATGGCCAGCGTCTCCAGATTCCTGGCGAGGTCCGAATTCTTGTAGGTTTCCCGCATGGCAGGCACGACGTCCGACATCCTGATCCAGACAAACAACAGTTCGCGCGAATTCTGGATGAAGAGCTCGCGTTGCAGAACGCCGCCGGTCACGAAAGACGCCGCCATTTCCCAGTAACTCGACACCATCCTGAAATAGGCATGCTCCTGCGACCCTTGCGGGCAGATTTTAGAAAACTCGTCCAGGTTGCTCGCGTGAAAATTCTTCATAAACCAGTCGCGCGCCTGGCGGAGCTTCTCGTCGCGGCGCAGTTCATAGAGCCGCAGCAACAGGTTCGCATCGTCGTATGTCGCCGGTCGTTCGGCCTTTGAGGGGCTAGCCATTTTATAAGTCCTTTCCTGATTTTTCCAGTTTACCGAAAACCGGCGAAGTGGAACGCCTCAGCGCACTCTGTAAACTATGGACGCCCTCCTCAGCCGCCGTCAGAAGAGCCTCTCCTGCTTCTTGAGCGTACCGAAGCTGCCGATATTGGCCACCGAAAAGGCGACGCGAAATTGATTCTCGTTACGTACGCCGAAGTTGAAGCGACGGTATTGCACGCTGAAACCGCAGCAGTCGGTGTTGTAGGTCACTTGCGCGGTAGCGAATTGCATGATGCCCTGGCGATAGTCGTAGACGGCGTCGAAGGCAGTATTCCATCCGCGATGGTTAGGGTCGCCAAACCCGACGCGCCCGCGAAACTGGTTGGCTTTGGGCGAGAGCAGCCTCGAAGTGTCCGGATTGGCGCTCTGGCATTGGGCAGCGTCAGACGGAAGCAGCGGCAGGCAGCTGACGGAGTTGTGCCCGGCGGAGATGAAGTAGTTGCCCTTGCGGAGATCGGTAGTGAAGCCGCTGTTCACAAAGCGATTCAACAGTGGATCGAAATCCGTCCGCCACTCGAAGCTGATTCCCGGCTTGGGGGTGCCCCGGAATACCGACACAATGGGCGAATAATTCCGCGGACCGCTTAGAAACGCGTACGGTGTCAACTCGACCGAGCTCAGCACCACGTTGCGCTGCCCCGCTACCACGGCGCCTCCAAAGCTTGGGTCAAAATAGCGCTGCTGCCATAGTTGCCAACTGAATACTTCCGATACCTCAGTGCCGCGCTTGGCGTAAAGCCGGTTCGTCAAAGAAATTTCCAGCTCGTTTGTGTTCGACACCAGTTCCATCTGATCGAATCGGATCACCGCGTTGAAGTCTTGCACGCCGTTCACATAGTGGTAAGAAACCCGGGGCTCAATCACATGTTTGAGCTTGTCTCCCAGCCACGTTTTCCGGTTGAAGGTGCGCTCCAGCGACGGCGCGATCAGGTCAGCGGTAAACTCGCGCGTGCTGCGGATCAAATTCTGTCCGATCACATGGAGATCCTGCTGGGTCTCTCCGTATTGCGTTTCGCGGATGGAGAAACCAGGCACCAGATGAAAACCTTTCCAATCGAACGCGGTCATTACGTGCGGCGCGACATCCGCGCGCTCGGAGAACTGGCTCGTCTGAAATAGCGGCTGCGCGCGCCGCAGCAACCCGACACTCGAATCGAATGACACCCAGATAGGCAGCCCGGCCCACACCTGGCGGTCGCGGCTTGCGAACTCGAATTCCGGTAGCTTCCGAATCACGATGGAATCGTGAGGCTGTGTGCTTTGAAAATTTTCGAGCCGCGCGAACACGGTATTGAAGCTGAATGAAGACCAGTGCTTGGTGATGAATCCAACGGAGTAATTTTCCGAGAAGATGGCTTCGTTGAACGACTCAGTAAACGCCTGCCGGAATGTAAGCGAGCTGAGGTAATTGATGGTGCCGCGGGCTGTGAATCCGTCGCCCAGGTCGGCTTTGGCGGTCGAATAAAGACTAAACCCACCCTGCTTGATGCGGGTGCCATCCGATTGGAGCAGTCCGCGATCCTGAACGCCGTAAAAGATCGCATCAAAATCTGCGCCGGCGAAGGGCTTCCCGCGAAAGTCGATGTGATGCGCGAGGCCACGCTGAGTAAAATCCTGCACACGGTACGTGGCGTCGTAACTACGGTTGATGGCCCAATAATAGCCCAGGCCAAACATCTTGCCACGGACGGAGCTATTGCCGATGTTTGGCATCAGAAAACCGCTCTTGCGCGGGAGCTTTTCGAGCGACTTATAGAAGTATGGCGTGTAAAAGAGCGGTAAACGCTTCAGCCAGAAGATGCTGCGGTGTGCGATGGCGCGATCGTCCGGGATAATGTCGAACGTCGGCCCCTTCAGCGTCCACCACGGGTTGGGAAGCTTGCAGTTGGTGACGAAGCCGTTGTGAAGGATGTATTTCTCCTGCAGCCGTTCGGCCCATTCACCTTCGAAATAAAGCGGGTTGTTGGAAGTCAGCAACCCCGGCCGCGCATCCACATGCGTCCGGCTCCACCCGCGCACGTTGTAAAATTTGCCGGTCTCGGTATCAGTATTGTATTCGACACGGTCGGCGTGGATCTCCTCGTCTTTGGCGTACTGGTGGAAAATTACGTTACCGCGTGCCTGGGCTTCATGCGTGTCTTCGTTGTAATCAATCTCGTCGGCCGTGAGCTTGACGTCGGAGCCTTCGATTTCGGCCTTACCGCGGAGATGCCGTAAGGGCGGGTCGCTTTCCTCTGTGTCCGCGTTCGTGTCCCAGATGCCGGGCGGCGGTGCATTGGGCCGCGGCAGTTTGACACGGAGGTCAGGCTGCACCGTCGACGGAGCCGGCGGAATGGGAGGTCCATATGGCGGGCGGCCGATCTGCGCCGAACCACCTGCTACAAAAGTCAGGGCAAGGAAAATTCCGAGTGTGATGGAAAACTCGTGACAATCCGCAACAGGCGTGTTATCAAGACAGAAAGAGAAATGGCGCGTGAAGTTCCCCAATCGAGCAACGTAGCACACCTGATCGGTGGGATGCGCGGATGAAACCATGAATTGCCGGTACTGCCAAAGCTGGAACGCCGAGGACGAACATCGCTGCACGCGTTGTGGTAGACGCCTGAAGATCGCCGAGGTTTCATCGAGCTTTGCCGCCAGCCGTTCGGCGCCCGCACTGGCTCTCGACGACCGGCCTGCCGTGGTGGTGGAGGTCGATGAGCCCGCGCCCCAGCCCGTGGCACGGGCGCCAGTTCTACAAGGATTGATGTTCGAGGAACTGCGCGCCAATGTGATTCCGTTTGAGTCGTTCGCGGCCCACCGCATCCAGCCTGCGCCACGCTCCTCGGGACCGGCACCAAGAACAGCGCCCTCAAACCTGCAGGCACAACCTGTCGTCGAGCCTTCTATGCCGGCCCGGCCAAAGCCCCGGCGGCGGACCGCGACTTCCGAGCAGAACGATCTGCAGGGCGGCCTCGACTTCCTGGTGCCGGCCCCGCAGGGTCCGCGCACGCTCAAGACTCAGGTTGAAGCGGTGATCTACTGCGATTCTGATGTTGCCACGCCCAAGCACCGTGCTATCGCCGCGGCGATCGACGGTGGCATGATTTTTGTGGCGTTCGGTTTGTTCCTGTTCGCGTTCCACTGCATGGGTGGAATGTTTCGGCTCAACCGGCAGACGATCCCGTTCTTTATTGCAGTGTTTGGCACCCTGGCCATGTTCTACGGCATGCTCTG
>WNFI01684698.1_pt1 | contig 20453 bp, 16 predicted proteins | sample 5400471 | NCBI WGS metagenome assembly WNFI01 (sample SAMN13153348, study PRJNA577476) | soil metagenome | isolation source: 100 cm saprolite on Douglas fir-dominated hillslope | place: USA:California | collected 2013-09-17
CGAAGCCCAGCAGTGTATTGCCAACTGAATCGCCCACCAAGATGAAGTCTACCCCGGCTTCGTCGGCCAGCCGCGCGGTGATCGCGTCGTAGGCGGTGACGGCGACGATTGGCCGTTGGCCCTTAAGTTTGCGCAGGGTGTGGGTGGTGGTTTTCAAAATGGAAGGGGATTTCGACAATACACCGGGCCCACCTGAAGAATCAAATGGGCTTGGCGTTTCCGTTGAGGTGGTAATCGAAGCTCAGTCGAACCGCCACTTACTTCAGAAAGGAAGGGATTTTTTCACCTGCGATCATCTGTTCGAAGCTTTCGCGGGCATTGATAAGTTCGAACGAGCTGCCCTTGACCAACACCTCGGCAGCCATGGAGCGTGTGTTGTAGCGACTTGCCATGGTGTAGCCGTAGGCACCTGCGCTCATGAACGCGACGAGTTCGCCTTCGCGGACTTCCTGAAGCTGGCGATCCTTGGCGAAGCAATCGCCGCTCTCGCAAATCGGGCCGACGATATCGGCTTTGAGTGCGGGGCGGGTCGTGTCGCGAACGAGCGGGACGACCTCGTGGTAGCTTTCGTACATGGCAGGACGAATGAGGTCGTTCATAGCCGCATCGATGATGAGAAAGTTCTTCCCGGCGCCACGCTTGAGATATTCGACCTTGGAGAGAAGTACACCGGCGTTGCCGACCAAGAAGCGGCCGGGCTCCAGCAAGATCTTTAGGCCGAGCGGTTGTAGTAAAGAGGAGAGAGCAGCGCCGTAAACTTCCGGCGTGAGGGGGCGCTTGTCTTCGGATTGGGCCGACCACCAGGAGGCTTGGCCACTGGCAAGTGCATCCTTATAGACGATTCCGATTCCGCCGCCGATGCTGAAGTAGGTGATGCCGTACTTAATCTTTAGCTCTTGAACGAGGGGTGTCACCTTTTCGACTGCTTCTACGAAAGGTCCGACCTCCGTGAGCTGCGAGCCAATGTGCATCTGTACACCCTTGATGGTGAGATTCTTAAACTTGGCGCATGCCTCGTAGGCCGCGGTGGCATTTTTCAAAGGAATGCCGAACTTGTTGTCGCTTTTGCCCGTGGTGATCTTGGCGTGGGTGTGCGCATCGACGTCGGGGTTGATGCGGATGGCGATGGGTGCCTTCACACCCATCAGGCCCGCGACGTGGTTGATGCGAGCAAGCTCGGGTTCGCTTTCTGCGTGAAAACTGAAAATTCCGTTTTCCAGAGCCAGCTTGATTTCCGCCTCGGTCTTACCGACGCCGGCGAAGACGCTCTTGCGCACATCCGCACCGGCGGCCATGACACGGCGAATTTCGCCGCCGCTCACGAGATCGAAGCCAGCACCGAGATTCGAAAAAAGTTTCAGCAGAGCCAAATTCGAGTTCGCCTTCATGGCGTAACAGAGTTGAACGTCGAGTCCGCTGAGGCTGTTCAAAAGTCTTTGATAGTTATCTGTCAACGTCGCGGAACTATACACGTAGGTGGGAGTCCCCCAGAGTTGTGCGACCGTGGCAAGGTCGACAGATTCACAGTGCAATTTTTGGCTTACGTAGTGGAAGTGATGCATGGGTTGAGCGTTAAAAATGCGCAAAACCCAATCGCTACGCGACTTTCCCCTTGAGTTCACGACTATTCTTACCGAAAGACAACCCGTGTCCCGTTCGATAAAACAGCTTTTTCATAAACCCGCGATTAAGATGGGATCGCTGGATAATAGCTCCATGCGGACAACACCCACGCAGAATGCGCAATTTGTTAGCTTTTTGGCTGAACGCGGATTCCGTCGAGTCAATGCCGACCGTTACGAGCAACGCCTTCGCCGTCGCAAAGTGATGAAGGCCGTCGCATTTTGGCTATCGGCTGTAAGCGCTGCCTGGATCGCCCTGGAAAGTGCCCGCGCTTTGTCGCTATTTTGATTTTAACCGCGATATTGGGGCGTTCGTGTTGATGGATTTGAGTGGGTTTCCGGGTTGAGCCGCTTGCCCTTGAGAGAGATGGATCGTCTACTCGGTTTATGAATTTTTCGAAATGGCACAGCGCAGTCCTTATCTGCTTCGCTGCGTTGATGCCGGGCTGCGTGAATTCGCCCCAATTGACTGGCCTGTCGGCCCGTGTGACGGCGATACGAATCGATAACATCACCGAGGCACACACGAAACTGCTGCTCACCATCCGCTACGATAACGAGAACATCATACCGGTGGGGATTTCACGTGCCGTGCACAAGCTGTCCCTTAACGGCACCTATATCGGCCAAGGGATCGGCACCCAGGCCCTCGGTTTTCCACCGACGAGCAATGCCAGCCAGGAAATTGTGATCGTGATCGACAACCGTGCTCTAGCGGCGCAACTCCCAGCGCTGCTGATTTCAGGACGACTGACCTATCGTCTAGAGAGCGAATTCACCGTCCCCACCTACGGCGCCGATCATCGGATCAAGCACGTTAAAGAGGGCGTGATTGAGTTGTAGTTAGTGAACCAAGAAGTCCGACAGGTAGTTATCAGTTTTATATCGAGCCTCGTGAGGTTCGAGGATAGGGCGGGTTGTCCCTGGGCGAGCCGTTTGCGTGCGTGCTATTCGACGAATGACTCGCATGATACCTAGGACTAATAAACAAAAAGCCGCGCCCATCAGGCACGGCTTTTGTTTCTATTTAGATCAAAAAAAGGAATCGCTTACTTGGCAGCGGCGTAATTCGCCTCTACGGCGTCCCAGTTTACCACGTTCCAGAACGCGTTGATATAATCAGGACGACGATTTTGGTAATTCAAGTAGTACGCGTGTTCCCAGACATCGAGACCGAGGACCGGTTTGCCTTCGAGACCAGCGACCGCTTTGCCCATCAGCGGGCTGTCTTGGTTAGCGGTTGAACCGATCGCGAGTTTCTTGTCTGCGGTGACAACCAGCCAAGCCCAACCCGAGCCGAAACGCGTGGTGGCGGCTTTACCTAACTCTTCCTTGAACTTGTCGAAGCCACCGAAAGTAGAGGTGATCGCTTCGGCCAAGGAACCCTTGGGGGCGCCGCCCTTGCCGGGGCCGAGGATTTTCCAGAAGAAGGAGTGATTGCTGTGACCACCGCCATTGTTGCGAATCGTACCGCGGATCGCTTCCGGAACTTTGCTTAGATCGGCAATCAGCACATCCACGTCAAGAGCGGCCAAGGCAGGCTGATCTTTGAGCGCGTTGTTGGCGTTCGTGATGTAAGCCTGATGATGCTTCGTATAGTGAATCTCCATCGTCTTCGCGTCGATGTGCGGGACGAGAGCGTCGTAGGCGTAAGGCAATTTAGGAAGTTCGTAAGCCATAATGAATTGGGATTAAATGAACGGAGTTTTAAATTTGAAGCCCTTGCTCGAAATCGTCAACTGCGACCTCGGTTTTTAAGACCGCCGTGACCTTCGCGAGTTACGGTGATGCAGGAAAATGACAAAAGAGAAAACCGATCAACAAGGGGTGGATGCGAGGCCGAATTCGGCGCGATTCACCGCTGAAATTCCTAGGTTTTTATTTTATCGCTCGCGATAAAATAAGAAAATTGTGAGCGGTAAATTAGGATTAAAAGCGGTCAATAAGTTTACATTTCACTCCACGTCGCGACGCTTCATTTTAAAGAATGCCTGCAGCAATTCGAGGCACTCTTTTTCCAGCACGCGCGGAGTAATTTCGAGGTGATGGTTAACGCGCTCTAGATCGTTCAGGTTCGTCGCACCGCCAAGGCAGCCCATCTTCGGATCTGGCACGGCGTAGACCACGCGTTTGAGCCGAGACATCAAGGTCGCGCCCGAACACATCGGACAGGGCTCTTTGGTCACGTAGAGCGTCGCGCCGGCGAGCCGCCAGTCACCGATCGCTTTGGCCGCTTGAGTCATCGCGAGAATTTCAGCGTGAGCGGTCGGATCCTTTGAGGACTCGACCTGATTGTGGGCCGAAGCAATCACTTCGCCGTTGAGCTCGATCACGGCTCCGATCGGAACTTCATCTTCCCGCCACGCATCGATCGCTTGGTTGTAGGCGAGCCACATGAAAAAAGTATCATCTCGCGCGAGTTGGGAGGGGAACACCTTTTGAAACGGGCAGTCGGGCAATGGAGACGGCATGGCTGTATTGAAAAAGCTTAAAACCTTGACTTGCCGAGGCTATTTTGACCTTTAGAACGTTTCCCTCCATCACTACTGCATGCAGTCATCCTACTCTTACACCTTCCAGCTCACCCATGTCTGACGATAAAGCGATTGAAGTGGAGGGCAAAGTCGTGGCCGTCCTCCCCGGCACGATGTTCAGAGTTGAGTTAATAGGTGGTGCGACCAAAGGGCACACGGTATTGGCCCATATTTCAGGAAAGTTGCGCAAGCATTTCATCAAAATTGCGGCTGGCGACTATGTGAAGATGGAGATGAGTCCATACGATCTCGATAAGGCGCGTATCACATACCGTCTAAAGAATCACGAAATTCCCGGTGGCCAGCCCGCTCCTCCGCCGCAGCCCGGTGGTTATCGTCCTTCCGGCGGTCATCGCCGTCGCTGAAGTGTTTCTCGTGCAGCGCTGCTGTGCGAGATAGTTTGTTTGTAGCCGACTCGGCTTCGTGCAATTTCCGTTGCGACGCGACTCGTCGTTGATTCGCTCGAACCGTGCCCGTCGAAAAAAAGCCCGCCAAGGCCAAGCCGTTTTCAAAGCAACCGGCGCCGCCTGCGTTTGCCGATGAGATCGACGGGTTTGTGGCCTATATCCAACTCGAAAAAGGTCTCTCCGCTCACACGGTCACCAACTACGAGAGTGATCTCCGTCAGTGTGCGCAATTTTTGCAGAAGCGCGGCATCGCCGGTTGGTGCGCGGCCCAGCCCGTCGATCTCACGGCGTGGTTGCACGCGTTGAGCGGAGGAGCGGCGAGCAGCGTAGCGCGCAAATTGACCGCGTTGCGTGTATTCTGTCGGCATTTGGTGCGAGAGAACATCCGTTCAACCGATCCCTCTGAATTGCTCACGGGCCCGAAACTGAGCCGAAAAATTCCCGGCACGTTGAACACTTCCGAAGTGGAGCGTCTCCTCGCCGCACCCTCGGGTGGCGATGCGTACGCGCTGCGAGATCGGGCGATGTTGGAGCTTTTTTATTCGAGTGGTTTGCGTGTATCGGAGTTGTCCGGACTTACCATCCAACAAGTGGATTTGCAGAACGACCTCTTACGTGTTTTCGGTAAAGGTTCGAAGGAACGAGTCGTGCCAATCGGTGGCAAAGCCCGCGAAGCGCTCGACGCGTACCTGCTGGCGGGGCGGCCGAAATTCGTGAAGCCCAAAACGGGAAGTCAGCTTTTTTTGAGTGAACGAGGCAAAGCCATCTCACGCAAAATGCTGTGGGTATTGCTCAAGAAATATGCGAAGCTCGCAGGGCTGGAAAAAGTGGTGAAGCCCCACCTGCTACGCCATTCATTCGCCACCCATTTACTCAGCGGCGGCGCGGATTTGAGGGCGATCCAGGAAATGCTCGGCCACGCCAACATCGCGACGACGCAAATCTACACGACAGTTGAAACGAAGCGTCTGCTCGATCAACACGCGAAATTTCATCCGCGAAACAAAACGGGCGAGTGAGTTTCTCGCAGTCGAAGGTCCAAGGCCAACCGACCATTGAGAGTTTACGGTTTTCTGTTCTCCGTTCACGGGACAGCTGGTTCAACTCGGACAACCGTGAACCATAAACCGGTAACAATTCTTCCGAATCAGAACCGACTCTGATCGCGCGCCATTTTCGCCAAGCCTTCATTCACTTTGTCCTGTGCGTTGGCTCGGCGCGCCGACTCTCCAATTTGAGCCGTACTGGAGTACATCGCAGGCTGTGGGCCAAATAAGGCATTGGCTTGCTCGATGGCTTTTTGTTCAGCGGCCGTTTTGCTCTTAAACGCGCCGGTTCGGTAGAGTTCTTCCGTGCGGCTGCGGACAAAATCCATATGGAGCGGGTTTGCCTGCGCGTAACGGTCTTCCTTCGTTGTGACGCGTGTTGCGGTCGCGCATCCAGCCAGCAAGGCGAGTGCGGCCGCCGAGAGCACGCGGGACGTTGCAATTTTCACGGAGAATTATGTAATTTATTCAGCACAAGGCGTCAACGGGCTCCCTCGAAAACCAGATTATGAAAACCCTTGACGCTTCTTGGGTTTACGGCGTGATGCATAGCTTTTATCCGCCGTGAAAGTCCTCGTCTTTGTCACTCCGAAGAAGAACGTACTCGATCCTCAAGGCGCTGCCGTGGGCCATGCTCTAGATAGCCTCGGCTTCAAGGGGCTGAAGAGCACCCGCGTAGGCAAGCTGATCGAACTTGAACTCGAAGGGACGGACACCCCGGCGTTTCGCGCCCAGCTCGACAAGGTCTGCGTCGATTTGTTGAGCAATCCGGTCATCGAAGACTATCGCTACGAAATCGTCCAGAAATGACGGGCCGCAAAAAAGCGCAGGCGTCGCACCAAGGTGAATTAACCACCTTCGGCGCACCTGCGAACCGATCGGTGCCGTCGTTAATTTTTGTCGGAGGTGTTCTTAGTCTCGTCCGAATGTCCAACTCTGTTTGCGGCTGCGCCGCGATGTGTCTTGTTGTGGCTGATCTGTCATGAATATTGCCGTCCTCCAATTTCCCGGTTCGAACTGCGATCAGGACGCCTTTCACCTGTTCGCCTCCGGCCTTAAGCTTCCGACGCGTTACGTGTGGCACAAAGACGCCGCGCTCGGTGATACGGACCTCGTTGTCGTGCCCGGGGGGTTTTCGTACGGAGATTATCTCCGTTGCGGGGCGATCGCGCGGTTCTCGCCGATCATGACCGCGGTTCAATCCTACGCTGCAAACGGCGGACTGGTGTTCGGCATCTGCAATGGTTTTCAAATCCTTTGCGAAGCGGGCCTGCTGCCCGGAGCGTTGATTCGTAACAGCTCGCTCGAATATCGCTGTGTCACTCCGACACTGAAAGTCGAAGACTCAACGCCCACGATTAATCCTCGCGTCCTCGGCGCAACAGTTCGCGTTCCGATTGGTCACGGCGAAGGAAATTTCCGCATCGATGAAGCCGGCCTTGCGCGATTGGAAGCGAAACGCCAGATCCTTTTCCGTTACGTGCAAAATCCAAACGGCTCGCTTAGCGATATTGCGGGCATCCGCAACGAAGCGGGCAATGTCTTCGGCATGATGCCGCACCCCGACCGCTGTTTTGAGCGGTTTCACCCGAGCCAGGATGGACTGCCCGTCGCTCGCGCCGTCCTCGCCACTAAATTTCCCGAGATCTTAAAACAAACCGCCTGAAGGTAGGATTCGCTTCAGCCGATCTCATCCGAAAAGCATTTACTCAGGTTTAAAAGAATGTCCGCCACTCAGCTTCCTTCCAATCCCGATCCGATCCTAAACCAGCCGATCACGCCGGCGCTGATCAAAAAGCATGGGATACTGCCTGATGAATACGAAGTAATCAAAAAGGCGCTCGATCGCGAACCGACGCTCACGGAGCTCGGCATTTTCAGCGTGATGTGGTCGGAGCACTGCTCCTACAAAAACTCACGTCCGCTGCTAAAAGGATTTCCGACCGAGAAAAAAGCGGCGACGGAGAAATTCGGGCGTGTGCTAGTCAAGGCCGGTGAAGAAAACGCAGGCATCATCGATGTTGGCGACGGCTGGGCGATCGCTTTCAAAATCGAGTCGCACAATCATCCGAGCGCGATCGAACCATTCGAAGGTGCGGCTACGGGTGTAGGCGGTATCGTTCGCGACATCTTCACCATGGGTGCGCGGCCGGTGTTGCTAACGAATTCATTGCGCTTCGGCGAACTGAGTTCGCCCACGGTCAAGCGGTTGTTCCGCGGCGTTGTTTCCGGTATCAGCCACTACGGCAATTGCCTGGGCGTTCCGACGGTCGGTGGCGATGTGTATTTCGATAAGAGCTACGAGGGCAATCCGCTGGTCAACGCGCTTTGTCTTGGCACGCTCCGCCACGATCAGATCAAACGCGGCAAGGCGTCCGGCGTGGGCAATCCCGTTTACTATGTCGGTGCTGCGACCGGTCGCGATGGTCTCGGCGGAGCGGCGTTCGCGTCGAAGGAACTTTCTGAGGAATCCCACACCGATCGTCCCGCGGTGCAGAAGGGCGATCCGTTCATGGAGAAGCTTCTGATCGAAGCGTGTCTCGAGATGATGGCTGTGCCCGGTTTGGTCGTCGGCATTCAGGACATGGGTGCCGCGGGCCTTACGTGCTCGACATGTGAGACGGCGAGCCGCGGTGGCGCGGGCATCGAGATTGAGCTCGATAAAGTTCCTCAGCGCGAAACGGGTATGAACTCCTACGAGATCATGCTTTCCGAATCGCAGGAACGCATGCTCGTGATCGTTCAGAAGGGCCGCGAACAAGAGATCGAAGACGTCTTTGCCAAGTGGGATTTGCACGCCGCTCACATCGGTTTTGTGACCGACACAGGTCGCATGATGGTGAAGCAGCATGGGATTACCGTCGCCGATATTCCGGCTACTTCGCTCACCGATAGCGCGCCGATCTATCAGCGAGAAGCCAAGGAGCCGGCTTATCTCGCGACGACGTCGAAATGGACACCTGAGACGGCCAAGCTGCCCGACTTGGATGCGGCTGGTGCTCAAGCCGTACTGCCCAAACTTCTTTCTCATCCGACGATCGCTTCGAAGCGCTGGGTCTATCGTCAATACGATCACATGGTGCAGCACGGCACGGTGGTTGAGCCCGGAAGCGATGCCGCTGTCGTGCGATTGCGCTTGGGAGATAAAGAGAAGTTCATTGCGATTAAGAACGATTGCAATGGCCGCTATTGTTACCTCAATCCCTATCGCGGTGCGTTGATCGCGATGGCCGAGTGCATGCGCAACCTGGTATGCGCAGGCGCAACACCCCTGGCGATGACCGATAACCTGAATTTCGGAAATCCGTACAAGCCCGAGAATTTTTATCAGCTGCGCGAATGCGTTCAAGGGCTTGCCGATGCGTGCCGGTTTTTCGACGTTCCTGTCGTCGGCGGCAATGTGTCACTCTACAACGAATCGCCGGAAGGTGCGATCGATCCCACGCCGACGGTATCGGTGGTTGGTTTCATCGAAGAGGAGAAGCACATCACAAAGCAGTTCGTCCGCGAGGCGGGCGAACAATTGGTTCTTCTCGGCGGCGCGCCACATGAACTCGGAGGAAGCCAATTTCTCGGCCTCGTTCACGGACTCAAAACGGGTAATGCGCCGGAGCTCGCCTTGGGCGTCGAGCAAAAGCTTCAGCACCTGCTATTGAGTCAGATCAAGCTCGGCCACATTTCGGCGGCGCACGATATTTCCGAGGGCGGATTGCTCGTCACCGTCAGTGAAATGCTTTTCACCAAGGACAAGACCTTCGGCGCTAAACTGGACCTTGCCGACTTCGCAAAGAACCGGGTGGACGCACTGCTGTATGGTGAAAGTCAGAGCCGTATCGTTGTCGCGGTGAAAGCGCATCAGGTTCTCTTGGTCAAGGGTGCGGCCGAGTCTGCAGGTATCGATGTACACGCGATCGGTGAAGTCACCGACGCTCCTCAGCTTGAAGTTCGTATCGCGCAGTTGCCGCCCATGGAGTGGTCGGTCACTGAGCTGCGAGAGGGTTGGGAAACCTCGATCGAAAAAGCCATGGCACGTCCCGGCATCGAATGATTTTACTTTGACCGTTCCTAATTTGAATCACCGCGGCATTCCGATGCTCTCTCATCCCTCAGCTCTCCACTCTCAACTGCCGACCGCATGAGCGACCGTCTTACACATGAATGCGGCATCGCGGTTGTCCGGCTGCTGAAACCTCTCTCTTACTACCAGGAGAAATACGGCACGCCACTCTGGGGATTTTTTAAACTTTTTCTCCTGATGGAGAAGCAGCACAACCGCGGCCAAGATGGAGCGGGTGTAGCCTGTGTGAAGCTCGACGTCCCGGCGGGCGATCCGTTCATGTTCCGCGAGCGGAATGTGAAGACCAGCCCGCTCGATCGAATTTTCAAAACGCTTCTTGCGCAGTACAAAGAGAAAGTGGATTCGGGCGTAATTCATCCGGAGTTTGCCGATACCGTTAAGAAGCATTTCGATTTCGGTGGTGAACTTTATCTGGGGCATCTCCGCTACGGCACCAGTGGCGGCTACAGTTTAAGTTCCTGCCATCCTTATTTTCGGCGAAGCCCATGGCCGACGCGAAATCTGGCGCTTTGTGGCAACTTCAACATGACCAACACCGCGGAGCTGAACGACAGCTTGATCGCGATGGGTCAGCATCCGATTTTCGCCACCGATACGCAGGCCCTCTTGGAAAAAATCGGGTTCTTCCTCGATGAGGAACATGAAGACATTTACCGCTTCCTCCGCACGCGTGGCTTCGCGGGCGAGGAGATTTCCAATAAAATCAGCGAAGACCTCGACTTGGCTCGCGTGCTGACACGCGCTTCACAGAAGTGGGACGGCGGTTACATCCTTTGCGGACTGATCGGTAACGGCGACGCCTTCGTCGCGCGCGATCCTTCCGGTATTCGTCCGTGCTTTTATTTTCAAAACGACGAGGTCGTTGCATTTGCATCCGAGCGCGCACCGCTCATGACGACGTTCGATCTCGCGGTGGAACAAGTAAAGGAAGTCGAACCGGGACACATCGTTACGATCAAGAAGCGTGGCACGGTCACGTCGACCGCCTTCACCGCTCCGCTGCCGCGTGCTGCGTGCTCATTCGAACGCATCTATTTTTCGCGAGGAAACGACATCGATATCTATCGCGAGCGCAAAGCATTGGGCGGTCGCCTGGCTGATCAAGTGCTTAAGGCCGTGAACAACGAGTGGGACAATACGGTGTTCAGCTTTATTCCGAATACCAGTGAGACGGCCTATTACGGTTTGATGGAAACCTTACGGCTTCGACGACGAGATGAGGTAAAGGCAGCGATTCTCAAAGCATCGTCCGAAGGCAAACTCAGCGAGGCGCTTCTCGACGATTTGATTCTGCGGAACTGGCCACGGGCTGAAAAAGTCGTGAGCAAGGATATCAAGATCCGCACGTTCATCGGTCAGGAGAGCATGCGCAACGAGCTGGCAAGCCACGTCTATGATATTACGTACGGCTCGATTCGTCCCGGGGACAATCTGGTGTGTGTTGATGATTCCATCGTTCGAGGCACGACGCTACGTCGGTCGATTTTGCGCATTCTCGCTCGGTTGAATCCGAAGAAGATCGTGATCGTTTCGACTGCGCCGCAGATCCGCTATCCCGACTGCTACGGCATCGATATGTCCGAGCTGGGCAAGTTCGTTGCCTTCGAAGCGACCATCGCGCTACTCAAGGAGCGTGGGAAGACCGACTTAATGGCGGAAGTTTACACGCTCTGTCGCGACGAGGTAGCGAACGCGAGCGGCATGTCGATCAACCACGTGCGTAAAATTTACGAACCGTTCACGCCGGAGGAGATTTCCGCGAAGATTGTGGAATTGGTACGCCCGAAAAATATCGAATGGAAGGGCGAGATCGAAATTGTTTTCCAAACCATCGAAAACCTTCATGTCGCTGTACCGAACCACACGGGTGACTGGTATTTCACCGGTAAATATCCGACTTCGGGCGGGTATCGCGTCGTCAATCAAGCGTACATAAACTACTACGAGAAGTCCGAGGGCAGAAGTTATTGATGATTTACGATCTGTGATGGGTGATTGAGATATCCGCTGCAGTTGCCTGATCCGACTGATACCTGAAACCTGAATCTGACCATTCCATGGCCGACAAGACCAAGAAACTATCCACCACGACAAAAGCGCCGTCTGCTTATGCGGAAGCCGGAGTCAATATCGCCCTCGGTGATAAATTGAAGGGTGGGCTCAAGGAAAAACTGAAGCACGCAACCCGTCCTGAAGTGATGGGTGCGATTGGTGGTTTCGGCGGTCTCTTCGATCTTTCGAAAACGAAATACAAGGAGCCTGTTCTTGTATCGTCCGTCGATGGCGTCGGTACCAAGCTGAAATTGGCTTTCGAAACGGGGCGCCACGAGATTGTCGGTCATGATATCGTCAACCATTGTATAAACGATATCGCGGTGATGGGTGCGGAGCCGCTGTTCTTTCTCGATTACATCGGGCTGGGCAAACTGGAGCCAAATATTTTCCACAAACTGATCGGCGGAATGGGCGCAGCGTGCCGCGCGGCGAACACTGCTCTGATCGGTGGCGAGACGGCGCAGATGCCCGGTTTCTATCAACCGGGAGAATACGATCTTGTGGGCTGCATCATCGGGATCGCGGAAAAGTCGCGGCTGATGAGCGGCACGACGATTAAGCCGGGCGATCAAATTATCGGACTTTCCTCCAATGGTCTTCACACCAATGGATACTCGCTCGCCCGAAAGATTCTCTTCGAACAGCTCGGTCACAAAATAAACGACCGCATTCCCGGAGAGAACCAGACGTTTGCCGACGCGCTCCTGCGTCCGCACGTCAACTACTCTCCGTTGATGCTTTCGCTGGCAAAAAAATTTAATCGTGCCTCGAGCAAGCAACGCGCAGGTAACAGCATCTTCGGCTTCTGCCACATCACGGGTGGCGGTTTTTCCGGTAATCTTCCTCGCATCCTGCCGAAGACGACCAATGCCACCATCCGCAGTTCGTCTTGGCCGACACTGCCGATCTTCGCTTACCTCGCGGAAAAAAGCGGCGTGTCTTTCGACGAGCTCTACGAAGTCTTCAACATGGGTATCGGCATGTGCATCGTCGTCTCGCCCGAGGCCACGAAAAAAGTCATCGCTGCCTGCAAGAAAGCAGGGACATCCGCCTACCACATCGGCGAAATCACCAAAGGTCGCGGCCAGGTGAAGTTGGATTGAGCGACATGAACGTTCCTTAGCTGGAACGATCCCTGTCGAATGACCAAAACCGAAAGCCGAGCCTAGCTATGTTTACGGTTTACAGTTCACCGTTCACGGAGTCGCTCATTCGACCGAATGACTTTGAACCGTGAACGGAAAACCGTAAACCGAAAACAATTTTGCTGTTTGAGTCGGCTTACCCGCCGTAGCACTCGAGGTATTTCAAGCCGGTGCTCGTGTTGAAGAGCACGACGCTTTCTTCGGGCTTAACCTGTCCGCCGGCGAGGAGCGTTTTCAGCGCGGCGTAGCAGGCGGCGCCTTCGGGGGCGACGAATACACCCTCGGCGGAGCCGACTTCCTTGGTCGAGGAGATCATCGCTTCATCCGGCACGGCAACGGCGCCGCCACCTGATTTGCGGAGGGCGTCCAGCATAAGGAAATCGCCGATCGCCTTGGGTACGCGCAATCCCGACGCCTTTGTGTGGGCATTGGGAAATTCAGCGGCGAATTTTTCGCCGGCGTCGAAGGCGCGAACGATCGGGGCACAACCCGTGGCCTGGACAGTGAACATCCGAGGACGCTTGGAGCCGATCCAACCCATCTGCTCCATTTCATCGAACGCTTTCCACATGCCAATAAGGCCGGTGCCACCGCCTGTCGGGTAGAGGATCACGTCCGGGAGAGCCCAATTGAATTGTTCAGCCAATTCGTAACCGAGTGTCTTTTTGCCTTCGACCCGGTAGGGTTCTTTCAGGGTCGAGACATCGAACCAGCCTTCGGCGACCTTGCGCTTGGCCACTTCAGCTCCGCAGTCGGTGATGAGGCCGTTGATCAGGGTAACGTGGGCGCCCATCTGTTCGCATTCGATAATGTTGGCCTTGGGTGTATCCCTCGGCATGAAAATGTGAGCTTCGAGGCCGGCTCGGGCAGCGTAGGCGGCGAGGGCGCCGGCGGCATTTCCGGCGGACGGAACGGCGAGTTTTTTCAGGCCAAATTGCTTGGCCATGGCGACGGCAGCGGCCATACCGCGCGCTTTGAAACTGGCGGTAGGATTGAGCGACTCGTCTTTGATGAAAAGAGAACGCAGCCCGTGCTTCGCCGCGAGGTGCGGGGCGTCAAGGAGGGGCGTCCATCCTTCACCCAAGGTGACGATGTCCGCCTCGGTCTTGACGGGGAGTACTTCCAAGTAGCGCCAGAGCGACTTCACGCGGCCCGGCAGTGACGCCTTGGTGAGGGTCCGGGCGGCCGCTTTCAGGTCGTAGCGGGGAAAGAGCGGCTTGGCGCAATTAGTACAAAGATTTTGCGGAACGGAGGCATCATGCTCCTTGCCGCAAGCGGTGCATTCAAGATGGGTTAAGTACACAAAATGAGAGAAAACAGAGTCTGGCGGGAGAACAATCCATTAAAGCGAGACTGAGGAAGACGGAAGGCGGCGAGTTGGAGAGCAGGGGGCTGAGTGGGAGCGCAGGCCGCTGGCCTACTTCTGCGCTCTTTCTCTGCAGTAGGGCTAGCAGCTGGCACCTTTGGAAAGAGGGTATTAATTTGCTTTTTAACCAAATAAGCAAATCTATGCACATTAATAAAGATAATAGGGACAGGCCGGTAAAAAGCGAAATGGTTGTTCATATCGCGTTGGGGAGAGGGATCCGAATAACGATAAGCTGATCCGTGGTAATCGCTGTCCTGGCTCTCATGGCTTCCCTTCGACTTCGCGCCTTTGCGCGAGTCATTTCAAAAACCCGACCCACACCTTTGTCCGAGCCGCCAAACGCCCGTTTGTAAGCCTATGACTTCCATATATGCCAAATAACGAAGTAGAAGGGTTACATGCTGCATTCCCCATAAAGTGATTTACGGCACGCAAAACCACGCGCCTGAGAGGGTGGACCGACACGTCCTTGTCGACGGCATTTCGCGATTGAGGCGTTTGTTCTGCTTCCCGTTGCCGGTCGCAGGGACGCGACGGCCCTCGGACCACATCCTCCCAATCTACAGCGGTAACCGCGGATTATGCAGATAGCACAGATACAGGAATCTAGCGGAAAAACATTCTTCCAATCCATTTACCTGCGAAGTTACTGGTCGGGTTTTATCATCCGTGGTTTCACTCGCGCATATGCTCCCCCGACGCCCGTTTGTAAGCCTATGACTTCCAAATCTGGCGAATGACGAAGTCGAAGGATTACATTCCCCGATCACTCTCCGACGCCAAATGCTCCGATGTTTGGCCTACCGTGAGAAACCGGTTCGAAGAATAGGCTCCTTTTTTGCGGCGAGCTTACTCATACATAAGAGATGGAAAAACGACTTTTCGCCGAATTGGGTTTAAGCCCAGAAATCCTCAAGGCTGTGGACAAGCTGGGTTATGAGGAGGCTTCGCCTATCCAGACGGCCGTCATCCCAACGATTCTCGAAGGACGGGACGTCGTGGGACAGTCTTCCACCGGTTCCGGAAAGACGGCGGCTTTTGCGATTCCCGCGATCGAGCGCGTTGATACCCACCAGCGCACGGTTCAGGTCCTGATCCTTTGCCCGACCCGCGAGTTGGCGGTCCAAGTGGCTGAAGAGGTGGGAAAATTGTCTCTTTTTAAACGCGGGCTCCACGTCGTTCCGATTTACGGCGGCCAATCCTATGACCGGCAGTTCCGCGCGCTGGCCGCGGGAACCCAAGTGGTCATCGGCACACCGGGGCGCGTCATGGACCACATGGACCGCGGAACGTTGAAACTCGATACGCTGAAGCTGGTGATTTTGGACGAAGCGGACCGGATGCTCGACATGGGTTTCCGCGACGACATCGAGAAGATCCTCTCCGCAGTGCCGAAGCAGCGTCAATTGCTCTTTTTTTCGGCCACCATCCCGAAGGTCATTCAAGACCTAATCGGCCGCTATTCGCGCGATCCCGCGTGGATCAAGGTGGAATCGGTTGCGCAAAACGCTCCGCAGGTCGAACAGGTCTATTACGAAGTGGACCGACGTTCCAAGCTCGAGGTGTTGACCCGCTTGATCGATCTCCACGATTTCCGTTACGGCATCATTTTTTGCAGTACGAAGATCATGGTCGATGAGCTCGACGAGCACCTTCATGCGCGCGGCTACGCGGTGGACCGGTTGCATGGCGATATCAGTCAAGCACAGCGCGATCGTGTCATGGAAAAGTTCCGACGCCGGGGCTTCGAATTTCTTATCGCGACGGACGTCGCTGCACGTGGGCTCGATGTCGACGACCTCGAAGTGGTTTTCAATTACGATCTGCCGAATGACGCGGAAGATTACACTCACCGGATCGGCCGCACGGGTCGCGCCGGGAAATCGGGTCGGGCCGTCACCTTCGTTTCGGGCCGAGAGCTCTACAAGCTTCAGTCGATGGTGCGTTTTGCGAAGCTTAGGATCCGTCGCGAAATAGTGCCTTCTCTCGATCAAGTCGAGGAGGCTCGTGCGAATGTCTTTTTCGATAAACTTCGGACAACGTTGGACGCCGGAGAGTTCAAAAAACACGACGGCGTGATCGGGCGACTGCTCGAACAAGGTTATCAGAGCACGGATATTTGCTCGGCTCTGATCCATCTGCTCCAAGGTGGAGCGGCGGCTTCTGAGGAAAAGAGTAGTGCGCCGGCCAAGGAAGTGAAGTCGGTGGAAAAACAAGCGGTGGAGAGACCGCCCGTCGAGAGGCCTTTGCCCAATCCGGATCGAGAGGCCGATATCGATGGGCCACGTGCGTCGAAAAAACCGAAATTTGAGCGAGCGGGCCGGACAGGTCGCGAGCCGGGCATGACGACGCTTTTCTTTAATGTCGGACGCAAACATGTGGTGACGCCGGCGGATATTGTGGGAAAAGTCGCAGGTGTGACACGCCTGCCGGCCAATGTCGTCGGCGCGATTGATATTCACCAACGTCATGTGTTGGTGGACGTGGCGAGCGATCAGGCCGAACTCATTCTTTCGAAGATGAAGGGCATTCGCGTGCGCGGAGAAGTTTTGAAACCGGCCATCGCTACGGCTGCGGACGCGGCTGCAGAGTGAGGCGTGCGAGCGGGATTATATCATCTATTCAATTCGCAGACTAAATGACCGAAGGTGATGGGACGGATCATCCGCGGTGATCCGTTTGTCGGAGTAGAATTTGCTGCGTTGCATCTCTGCGATGGTATTTCGCGATTTTAACGCTCGTCCTACTTTCGATGCCGTCGCAGGGACGCGACGGCCCACCTTATTTCTCCGACTTGGTTTTTTGAGACGGGGTCGCGCCTGATCGGCCCAAGTCGAGTTTTTCCGATGACTTCGGGAGAGTTACGGAGGGAATATATTCCTCAACTGTGGCCGTACCTATTTCGACTTCACCCTGGCGGCCGAGGTCGGAGAAAATTTGCTTCGGTAGGTTGGTTTCTCGACCCATCAAAGCACCGCCGGCAGAGACCAGGGCGGGTAGGGCAGTGTCTTGATCGATACCGACCGAAGGAACGCTCATCTGGGTGCGCCAGAGCATAATTCTTTTCTTCTGCTTCATGTACGCGTTGAAATCAAACGCGGTTACGATGACGAAATAACGGTCCTCGCGTGCGGCCTCCGTGATCGCAGCTCGTTCGAAATTGAGGTCCGCTTTACTGAGCGCGCGTCCGCCTACAAGACTGTACATCTGGTTAAGATTGTAGAACGTCTCGTTGCCGCTGTCGTCTTTTTCGATTTGCGGATTCGCGTAGCCCCAGTGAAACGTCACGACAAGGTCGAGATGGGGAGAGGTTTTGGTCACACCCTGATAGCCATTTACCGCCAGTGCCTTTCGCACCAATTTCTCGACGCGGGCGGCGTCCGGACTCTTTTCACCCTTCACCAAATCGCCCATCTCCTGGTAACCGCCGTTGATAAGGAGATAATATGCCGGGCTGGCCGGCGTGGGTGTCGCAATTTTTCGGCCATCGTCGGTCAGATACGAAAAGACGTTCACTTCACGTGAGCTTTCAGCTCGAACCGTGTTCGTGAGAAGGGGAACGACGGTTAAAAGAGTCAACCAAGGGGTACGACCGAACGACATATCCACACTCGACGAGGATAGCGCGAAGCGAGTTACGAAAAAGTGAATCCGTCCGAGCAGGTCTGATGCGGCAGGAGTCCTAATCATTTAACCATATAACAGCCGCCCGACCTTAAAACCGTACAAGAAAACTAAGGCTTGCCGCACGGACCCCGGCGAGCCGAGTGTCGGCTTTACCGGCTAACAGACGGCCAATCGGGCTTGATCATGTAGGCTTTATCCGTCTCACGCTTCAAGTAAGATGCCTCGGCCGTGTCACCTGCAGTTTTCGCATCAGCGGCGGCCCCGTACATTTCGCTCATGTTCCTTAGCCGCTCGTCCTGTTCGTAAAGTTGAAGAGCCAAGCTAGGCGTCACACCCGGACCGCCATAACGTTTCATGGCGATGTCCATCAGGCCCTTCTTGGTGTTAATATCGCGTTCGCGGAAAATCGCGGGTTTAGCCTGGCTTACTACGAATTTCGGCAACCGCACGATATGATTCTTTGGTTTATCGGTGTCGCGCAGATCGGTTTCTTCTTCCTCTTCGGGTTTCTTCTCAACCGGCTTTGGCGGTTCGTACTTGGGCCGGCTGGCTGCAAGCGTCTCAGCTAGGTTTGAAGAGATCGTTCTGTCTGAGTTAGACGATGAAATCGAAATGGTCGATGAGGCCGACCTCGTTGTGGTTGCCTGTGCAGATGCGCTCGTCGTTGCAGGCGGAGTTTGCTGGCCCACCAGTGCAGCGGAAGCCAATAGGGTCGAGGCAAGAACAAGGGCTGATTGGGTTGAGCGAACCATTCTAACCATGCAGAAATCATATTTGGAACTTGGTTCCGCTCAACTGCAAACGATTCATAAACTTCCACCTGTCACATGCTCGTTACGGCACGCGACTTGACAGGATCGAAAACGGACCCTACTTGAAAGTCCCGTCATGGACCTCGCGCTGAATCAACCGGTGCTGGTGTTGAACCGCTTATGGCAGGCGGTCAATGTCATTGGCGCTCGACGAGCCTTTGGATTGCTCGCTCGAGGGCACGCACAGGTCGTCCACCAAACCGAAGACGACTTCCGTACGTTTTCGATGATGGATTGGATCGACTTCTCACACCACAATCCTCCGATCTCCGAGGTGGAGACCGTGCGTACGATTAATCGCACGATTCGGTTGCCGCGGGTCATTCTCCTCACGTTTTTCGACAAGTTGCCCTGTAAGGAACTCAAACTCACACGTAACAACGTCTTCGAGCGCGATAAGAACCATTGCCAATATTGCGGCCGTACTTTCGTTCGCGAAGAGCTCAATCTGGATCACGTAATTCCGCGCGATCGAGGCGGCAAGACCACGTGGGAAAATATCGTTTGCTCGTGCATCAAGTGCAATACGCGCAAGGCGAACCGCCTGCCGCACGAGGCGCACATGAGGTTGATCCGGAAACCGGTGCGTCCGAAATGGCGTCCGGTGATCTCGCTCGTGCTCGGCAGCCAAGGCCACGAGATGTGGAAGGACTTCCTGGATCTCGCTTACTGGAACGTCGAATTGGACGAGTGAGCGGGGCCGATAGAGTCGAAGGACGAGCGTCGAAAGCAACCCGGAGGAAGTTTACGGTTAGCGGTTTACTGTTTACGGTTTCTCGGTCCGATACGGTGTCCTGATTACGTTTCGATTTCCGGTGACCGTGAACAGTGAACTGTAAACCGCTAACAATTCTTTCAGTCGTGTTCAGAGCCCAGGCTTCGCGAGCCACTTCACGAGTCGATCGCAGTGATCGGTGAAGAAGCCGTCGATGTGCGCCGTGTTTAAAAAGAGGTCGAACATGGTTTCGAGATTGTCGGCTCCTTCCATCAGCGCGTCGGCGCGGAATGTGTAGACGTGTACCTGGATTCCAGCTGTGTGAGCGTCCTTCACGAGTGGTGTGAGTTCCGCCTTGTGGTCTGGCGTGATGCGAGAGATGACTTCGTTCAACGCGGGCCCGACCGCTTGAGCATATGTGGCTACTTCGCGAAGTCCGGCGGGTGTGCGCATGGCATCGTAGTCACAATCGGCTTCTTTCCACGAATTCTCTCCCATGAGTTGGATGAGCTTGAGCTGAGTCTTCAGTTCGAAACGCAGACGTTTGAGCTCCGCAGGGTCGAAGCATTGAATGTAGATATTGTCGGTGGCTTTCGTGTAACCGTAGCGGGTCAGCACGGCCAACAGCGCGCGACCCACGTCCTTGCCTTCATGAGCATGAAATGCGGGCGCCTTGATTTCGGGGTAGATGCCAACGTGCCGCCCGGTCGTAGCGTTTAAGCCTTGAACGAGTTTGATGTGCTCTTCGATCAGGCAGAGACGGAACGATGCACCGTTGCTGGGAAAACGATTAGGGAAAACAGGCTTGCCGGTCTTTTCATCAAATCGTTCGCGTACGCTGAGGCTGCGCAATTCGTCCCACGTAAAATCGATCGCGTAATAGCGTCCATCGTCCCGTTTTCGGTCTGGAAAGCGTTCAGCGACGTTGGTGGTGGTATCTACGTGGATGTCGTGCAGGACGACGAGTCGATCGTCTTTTGTGAGCACGACGTCTTCCTCGACGAAGTCGGCTCCGAAAGCATGAGCGAGGGTAGCCGATTCCA
>WNFI01101816.1_pt2 | contig 20452 bp, 23 predicted proteins | sample 5400471 | NCBI WGS metagenome assembly WNFI01 (sample SAMN13153348, study PRJNA577476) | soil metagenome | isolation source: 100 cm saprolite on Douglas fir-dominated hillslope | place: USA:California | collected 2013-09-17
AGCTGCAGCCGAGTGAGAAGGGGACGAGCGTGGTGATGACGACCGACCTGGCGGTGAGCGGCGTGGTGGCTCAGTTCGGACGCACTGGCATCATGCAGGAGGTCGGCCAACGGATGGCCGAGCGGTTCGCCAGTTGCGTCGACCAAGAGCTCAAGGCCGCGACCCCAGCCCGCTGATCGCCGGCATCCTGCTCGCCGCCGGGCAGTCGACGCGGTTCGGACGCCAGAAGCTGCTCGAACCGTGGCGTGGTGAGCCACTGGTCCGGAAGGCCGCTCGCTGCTTCCTGGAGGGCGGTCTTCGACCGCTCGTTGCCGTTGTGTCGCCCGACCCTCGCCTGGTTGAGGCTCTCGCGGGCCTTCCTTTAACGACGGTCGAGAACGCCCATCCTGAAAACGGCATCAGTAGCTCGATCGCCATCGGCCTGCGGGCGCTGCCGGAAATGACGGACGCCGCCTTGATCGGCGTGGGCGACCAACCCTACCTCACCGCGGAGGTCATCCTGGAACTGGTCCACGCGTTCTCGCCGGGGCGAATCATCGTCCCTCGTTGGGGCGACCATCGCGGCAATCCGCCGGTGTTCGATCGTCGGTTCTTTCCCGAGCTGCTGGCCCTGGATGGCGATCGCGGTGGTCAGCGCGTGATTGCGGCACACTCGGAGTCGGTGATCGAGGTCCCTCTCCCTGCCAGGCTCGGCGACGATATCGATCGCCCTGAGGAATGGCCGGTCTAAGCGATCGTCGTCCGAACCTGGCCGTAGCCGGCGGCCAGGGCCCAGAGCAGGCCGCCCAGCACCATGGCATCGATCCGCCAGCCGTAGATACTCCCCGCCGCCGTCAGGTTGTCGAGAAGCGAATGCAAGGTGCTCATCTCCGGTTCCTTTGCTGGATTCAGCATCGCGCCACTGTATGAGCGCAGACTCTGAGCCGGATGAGAGGAGGCTGAGAAAGTGGCCGAACAGCTGAAAGCCCGTCGGGCCGAGCTGCGAGACGCGGCCGCCATTGCGGAGATCTATAACCAGGGCATCGAGGACCGCCTGGCCACCTTCGAGACCGAGCCCCGCACGCCCGAGGCGGTTGCGGGGCTGCTGGGGGCTCGGGCGGGCCGATACCCGGCCGTCGTGGTCGAGAACGAACATCGCGTCCTCGGCTTTGCGTGGACCTCGGAGTATCGGCCCCGGGATGCCTATGCCGGGGTGGCGGAGGTCTCGATCTACGTGGCCCGCGAGGCGCGCGGCCGTGGTGTGGGCCGGCTCTCCCTCGAGGCGTTGATCACCGAGGCCGAACGGCGCGGATTCTGGAAGCTGGTTTCGCGCATCTTCCCGGAAAATGTCGCGAGCCGCAGGCTCTGCACCACGCTCGGCTTCCGTGAGGTCGGCATCTATCGCCGGCATGGACAACTCGATGGGCGCTGGATGGACTGCGTGATCGTCGAGCGCCTGCTCGGCGCCGCGGCCGAATAGCCGCCCCCGACGTGGAAAGGGCGGCGAGATCGACTAACCGGCCGAGCGCGCCTGAGGGACGCTGTCGCCGCCGGTCTCGTCGACGAGGCGCAGGAATCGATCGACCAGATCCGCATCCCATTGCTTGCCGGCACCCTGCCCAAGCATGCGGATCGCCTCCTCCCTGGTACGGCGCCGCCGGTAGGGACGGTCGCTGGTCATCGCCACGAACGCGTCGGCGATGGCGATAATCCGGGCGAACAGGGGAATTTGATCGCCCCCGAGACCGTCAGGATAACCGGCACCATCAACCCGCTCGTGGTGATGGCGGACGGCCGGAAGTAGTTGCTCGGCGCCTGGCAATGGCGCGAGGATCTCCTCGCCAACGACGGGGTGCCGCTTCACCTGACTGAACTCTCCCGGATCGAGCCGGCCCTCTTTGGCGAGCACGCCGACCGGAACGCTCAGGGTGCCAACGTCGTGCAGCAAGGCGGCTTTGTAGAGGGAGGTGAGCTGCTCGTCTGGCAGCCCGATCGCGGTACCCAATTGCATGGCCCAATGGGCGACCTTTTCGGCAAGGCCGGCGCTGCTCTGGTCGCGATCCTCGACCGCGCGGGCCAGCGTGACAACGATTGCTTCGAGCTCATTGATCTGGCTCTTCAAATGTGTGATGCGAAGCTGTGCGCGCACCAGCGTTAGCAATGTCGCTTGCTCCACCGGCTTAACGGCGACGTCGTCCGTCCCCGCGTCGACCGCCCGCTGGCGCAGCAACTCGTCGGCCGCCGCAATCAGCAGCACGACCGAGGTGTCACGGGTTGCGGGTGCCAGCTTGATCGCCCGGCAGACTTCGATGCCGTCCATGTCGGGCAGTGCCGCCTCGCAGAGCACGAGATCCACCGGGTGCGCGGAGACCATCCGCAGGGCCGCGGCACCGTCCCTCGCGCTTATCACGCGATGCCCGGCCGCCTCGAGGTGGATGCGCAGGTCACGCTCGCTGACTGCGTCGTCTTCGGCCACCAGTACGGTGGCCGTCGTATCGTCCGCCGGCTCGCGCCGGGCCGAGGTCATTTGCGGAGCAGCGCCGGCAGCTTGCTGAAGTCGCGCTCGGCCGCCATCCGCATGAACGAAAATGCCCGATCGTCCTCGCCCCGTCCCCGGAGGACGTCGGCGTACATCGAGCACACCTCGGCGAGCTTGCCGGCGGCGTTCCGCTCGTTGAGCAGCCGCAGCGCGAACGCGAATTGGCGGTCGCCTCGTCCAGCTTGTTTTCCTCGAGGTCGTAGCGGGCCAGTGCACCAGCGGCTACGCCGATCTCGAAGTCATCGTGGGTCTCCCGGGCCCGCGAAAGGCAGCGCTGCTGAAGCTCGGCCGCCTGCCGTTTACGCCCGGCGGCGTAATGCACGTCGCCCAGGTTGTTGAGCACGCGGTTGGCGGCATGGTGCTGCCCAATCCTGGAGTGGAGCTGCAGCGCACGGTTGCAGTGCTCGACGGCGCGCGCGAGGTCGCCAACGGCGCGGGCAGAAACGCCCAGCGCCATGTGGGCGTTGGCGATTCGAAAAAGGCTTTCGGCATCCATGGCTGCGTCCAGTGCACGCTGAAAGTACTCGTCGGCGCTTTCGAGCTGCCCGAGTGAATAGCAGGAACGGCCGAGGTTGGTCAGGACTCTTGCGCGAAGGGCGGGATCGCCGTGCTTGCCGCGATCAAGCCACCCGAGTGCGCGAAGGTTGGCCTCCGTCGCGGCATTGAACTGTTCCTGTTGCTGCAGCACGTACCCGATATCGGCGTAGATAGTGCCGCTGAGCTCCGGGTCATCCGGTGGTGCAGTCGCGGCCGCGATCTGGAGCGAGGCCAGCGCATCGGTCAGGCGGCCCAGCGCGTCAAGAGCCCGGCCCCGAATCCGGTGCAGCTCGGCGCGCTCGTTGGCGGTGGTCGGAAGGCTGAGGCCCTCGTTGACCAGGTTGAGCGCGCGTTCCGGCTCCTTTGCTTTGACCGCCAGCTCGGCGCTCTTGCGCAGATAGGTCAGCTCGTGCGGCGACTTATCACCCGTGAAATGACCCAGTGGGAGACCGAGGCGCTCGGCCATCACTCTGAGCTTGGGCAGGGAGGGACTGCTGCGGTTGCGCTCGATCTGGCTTATGAAGCCTTTGGTTGCGAGGCCTTTCGCCAGCTGTTCCTGGGTCAGCCCGCGGGCCAGCCGGGCCTCCCGAAGACGGTCTCCGACAGTGTTCATCCGACGCTCATGAGTATAGCCTCACTAAACCTGCTGTGGAAAGTATATTGACACCAAATTGAACCGGGTGTTAGATTCCGGCTAATCGGTCGGAGCGCCCGGTCACCCAAGGAGGGTTGCTCATGTACCGATTCTTCGCGCTGATCGCTGCCGTCGTCGCCGCCTTGCTCGCCGTCGCTGACTCGCTGCCGGGCGGAAAGTAAAACGAGGTTCCGGGGGCTCGGACGGGCGCTTGCCTCCGGGCAAGCGCCTTTTTCGCGTCTAGGGTGACGCGCGGGGCGTCGCCCCACGCGAGCCGCGCTCGGGGCCTCGCCCCACGCGAGCCGCGCTTTAGTGCGTTGCGAGCGTTTGAGAGGTTAGTGCGATGCGAGCGTTTGAGACGTTAGGGGGAGGCCTTGGGGGAGGCGCTGGGCGACGGGCTCGCCGGCTGAAGAGCGGCGAGCTGCCTCAGGATGTCGCCGACCGTCTTAATCTCCTGGGCGTAGCCGACAAAGTCGCCCTTCGTCAGGTCCGTCTGCGCCTGGTCGTAATGAGCCTTGGCGGAGGCGATCAACTGGGCCACCGTGCCGCTGGGCGGCGCGCCGGGACCTGAGGGGGTGGACGGCGTTGCGTTACCAAGCAGGGACGCCAGCGCCTTGTCGAGCGTGTCTTCCATCACGACGTTCTGCCCAGTGGCCGCGATCACTTTCTTCAACTGCGGAATGGGAACGTTGGTTGCCTCCAGGTAAATCGGCTCGATGTAGAGCAGGGAGCTTTCGATCGGCAGCACCAGCAGGTTGCCGCGGATCACGCTCGATCCGGACGCGTTTAGCAGCGCGAACTGTGACTTGATCACCGGAGCTTGATCGATGTTCGACTCGACCTGCTGCGGGCCGACCACCAGGCTGTCCTTGGGGAAGCGGAAATCGAAGAGGGTCCCGTAGTCGGGTGCATCGGAGCGCGCCGCCAGGTAGGCGATCATGTTCGTCTTCCCGTTCGGCGTGTAGGGCAGGATGGTGACGAACTCTTCCTTGGACTCGCCCGGGAGCCGGCTGATGACGAAGAAGGGACGCATCGGTAAGGGGCCGCTGGCCTGCTGCTGGTTCTCCTTGGCGATGTTCCAGAGGTCCAGACGCGAGAAGAAGTCTCTGGGGTCGGTCATATGGAAGAGCGTGAACCGTTCCGCCTGCAGATTGAAGAGGTCGCGGGGATAGCGGATATGCGCCTGCAGACCCGACGGCATTTGGCTGAACGGCTTGAACAGTCCCGGGAAGATCGCGCCGTAGGTGTTCGCGATCGCATCCTTGCTGTCGATCTGGTAGAAGGTCGTGGTGCCGTCATAGGCATCGACCACGACCTTGACGGAGTTTCGCGCGTAGTTGACATTGAGGAAGGGGCCACCCAGGTCTGGCGCCATCTCGCTGTAGGGATAATGGTCCGTCACCGTGAACCCGTCCAGGATCCAGTAGACGCGGCCGTCGACCACCACCGCGTAGGGGTCCTGGTCGAAGCGCAGAAACGGTGCGAGCGCCTCGACCCGGTCCTGGACGGCGCGGTTGAAAAGAACCTGGGTCTGGGCGGTGAGCTGCGGGCTGATCAAAACGTTGATATCACCGAAGCGGACCGCGAACGCCAGGCTGCGCAGCCCCGAGGATAGCGGCACCCCCGTCTTGCCGGTCCAGTGGGTGAACTTGTCCGTCTCGAGTGGGTAATCGAACTCGAGTTGCTTCGAATCCGCCAGCACGTAATCGGTGGTGTGCCTCCCGAAGTAGATGCCCGGCTGGGTGACCTCCGGCTGGCCGGCGGGTGGGATGTCTTTGAGCGTCAGCACCGGGTAGCCCTGGGCGGTCGCCTCGTTGGCGCGGGCGGCGATCACCCCGTACCCATGGGTGTACTGCAACTTCAGGTTGACCCAGTTCTTGACTTCCGGCGGCAGGTTTTCTGGCTTGAGCTCGCGCGCCGCGAGCAGCAGCTGCAGGTACTGGCTACCGAGCTGGTAGCGGTCGACCGCCACCTCGTTCGGGTAGAACTGGTAGTACGTGCGAAGGCTCTGGATGTTCTCCAGCGTCTGCGGCAGCGCGAGCTGCGGGTCCCAGAGACGCGCGTTTTGCACCGTCTGGGGATTGCGGGCCACCGCATCGGCGGTCAGCGTGTCCGTCGGCGTAAAGGGCCGATCGGCGATGTCCGCCAGCCCGTAAGCCTGGCGGGTGAAGTCGATCTCGTTCTTGATGTAGGGGGTCTCACGGGAGAGCTGGCTGGGCACCACCTGGAACTGCTGGATGATGCCGGGGAAAACGACCGTCAAGATGAAGGCCGCCCCCAGCCAGACGACCAGTGCCGCCGCCAGGGCGGCGAGACGGGCGCCGACGGCATTGACCAGCAAGCCGATGGCGATCAACACCATCAGCACCGTCATGATCCAGTAGGCGGGAACGCGGGCGGCGAGGTCCGCATAGCCGATGCCATACACGAAGCCGCGCTTGCTCAACAAGAGCTCGTACAGGTCGAGCTGGTAATGGACGGCCCAGAGGGCGGCAAAGGCCGCTGACAGGATGGACAGGTGGCGCACCGCCCGGGGCGGCAGCAGCAGGGTCTGGAAGCTCGACCTCGAGGCATAGAGGCCGGCGACCGCCAGGATCATCAGGATGACCACGCCCAGCAGCCAGCCCCAGAGCAGGCGATAGAAGGGGAGGGTGAACACGTAGAACGAGACATCCCGATGCCAGATCGGGTCCTGCACGTTGAACGGCTTCTGGTTGAAGAACGCCAGGATGGTCTGCCACTGCCCGGCCGCGATGCGGCCGAAGAGGAGGCCGAGGAGGAAGACCGCGAGCAGGGCGAGGATGGTGGAGGGCGCCGTGAGCGGGCGCTGGCGGATGCCGATCGACGACAGGCGCCGGCCGGTGTTGGCGTTGAGCGCCGGCAACACATTGGCCGCGCCGATCACCCAGAAGAGGATTGCGAAGATAAAGAACGACCAGATCTGGGCCGTAAACCGCGTCCCGAACACGCCGCCATAGCCAAGCGCGCGGAACCACAGGTAGTCGGTGTAGAAGGTCGCGAACGGCTTTAGCAAAAACAGAAGCAGCAGGAAGACCGCGATGAGGCTGATCCAGAAGACCCCCCGTCGGGAGACCCGGATCGCGGGGAAGCCGGGCTCGGTCGGCAGGCGGCCGAAGGGCGTCTCGCCGCCCTCGAAAAATCCGCGCGGAGGGCGTCTAGACATGCGGGAAATCCCGCAACCCTGTGGTAGCGACGAACGCGGCGCGCCTCGGGTACGGTGCGGTTTGGCCCACCTCTTCCTCTATCCGCAGGAGCCGATTGTACTTCGCGACTCGCTCGGAGCGTGACGGGGCACCCGTTTTTATCTGGCCGGCCCCGGTGGCGACGGCCAGGTCGGCGATGAAGGTGTCCTCGGTCTCGCCCGATCGGTGCGAGATCACAGTGCTGTAGCCGGCTCCACGAGCGGTGGCCATGGTTTCCAGGGTTTCGGTCAGCGTGCCGATCTGGTTGACCTTGATCAGGATGCTGTTGGCGATACCGTTCTCGATGCCGCGGCGAAGGCGCACGACGTTGGTCACGAAGATATCGTCGCCGACCAGCTGCACGCGTTTCCCAAGCCTGCTCGTCAGTAACCGCCAACCCTCCCAGTCGTCTTCGGCCAGCCCGTCCTCGATGGAGATGACCGGGTAGCGATCGATCCAGCCGGCCCAGCGGTCGATCAGCTCCCCGGCCTCAAGCCTGCGCCCCTCGCCGGTGAGCTCGTAGTGACCTTCGCGGTAGAACTCGGAAGCCGCGGGGTCGAGGGCGATGAAGAGATCCCTGCCCGGCTGGTGCCCGCTGCGCTCGATGGCCTCGACCAGCAGCCGCATGGCGTCCTCGTTGGCGTCGAGCTCGGGGGCGAACCCGCCCTCGTCGCCCTGGCCGGTGCTCAAGCCGCGTTGGTGCAGGATGTCCTTGAGCGCGTGAAAGACCTCGGCCCCCCAGCGGAGTCCCTCGGAAAAGCTTGGAGCGCCGGCCGGCACCACCATGAATTCCTGGAAATCGACCTTTGTCTGCGCATGCCGTCCGCCGTTGAGGATGTTCATCATCGGCACCGGCATCACCAGCTCGCGTCCCGCCGCGAGATAGCGGTAGAGGGGTTGCCCCGCTGCCAGCGCCGCGGCACGGGCGGCGGCCAGGGACGCGCCCAGCACCGCATTGGCGCCCAGGCGTGATTTGTTCGCCGTCCCGTCGAGGTTGATGAGTCGCTCGTCGATGCCCCGCTGGTCAGTCGCGTCGGCGCCCCGCAGCGCCCCCGCGATTTCTTCATTGACGTGGCCGACGGCTTTGAGGACGCCCTTGCCGCCGTAGCGGCTCTTGTCGCCGTCGCGCAACTCGACCGCCTCGTGAGCGCCCGTCGATGCGCCCGACGGCACCGCGGCCCGCCCAAATTGCCCCGACTCAAGCACCACGTCGACCTCGACCGTCGGGTTCCCTCGCGAATCGAGGATCTCCCGGCCGTGGACGCGCGCGATGTGGGCTGTGGTCACAGGTCCTCGTCGTCCATGCCGTCCGCGGCATCGGGGCCGGCGCCCTCCATCTCCCCGACCACCTGGTCGAAGTCCTCGCCCAGATCGTCGCCTCCCATTTGCTGTCCCATCTTCTTCGCCCAGCGCGGGGCAGGCCGGCGATTCCTCGACCGCCGTCAGGCTCTTGAAGAAGATGGAGGGCCGCTTCCCGCAATCGGCGCAGCGATACTCGTAAATGGGCATCGGTCGCCCTAAACTTAGCGCATGGCAGAAGAGCATCAGCATTCCGAAGGCACCGAGCGCGTCCGCGAGGCGATCCGCGACGGCTTCACCATCATGCTGGGCGCGGCCAGCTGGGCGTTCGAGATGGGCGACCGCATGATCGACACCTGGCTGCGCCAGGGGCACATCAGCCGGGAGGAGGGCCGCCGGCGGTTCGAGGAGTTCGCATCCAACACCCGGAGTCGGCGCGAGGATCTCAGCCGCCGCGTCTCCGACCGCATGCGGTCATCGATGCCGGTCGCGACGCGCGATCAAGTCGCCAATCTGGAGCGGCAGGTCGCGGAACTGAAGAGCCAGATCGAATCGATGAAGAGCGCCGACGCGCCGTCGTCTTCAGGGCCGAGCGCGACGCGCGAACGCTCTCAACCCTAGTCGCCGCCGCCTCCGCCCCCACAGTGCTTTTTGCACCGCGAGGATGGTGGTGGCGGTAGCTGGGACTGCGCCACCTGCTCGGTGCCTGGCAGCAGGAAGGCGACATAACCGTTCATGTTCAGCTGGCGCAGACCGTCCGGAATGGCAAACCAGCTGTCCGGCTGGCCGTTGAGCGCCTCGGTCATGAAGCTATGGAAGATGGGAGCCGCGCCGACGATGCCGCTGACATTGCGCATTGGCGTGTGATCCGCGTTCCCTACCCAGACGGCGACTGCCAGGGTGGGCGTGAAGCCGACGGTCAGGTTGTCGCGGAAGTCGTTCGTCGTGCCGGTTTTGGCGGCGACGTGATGTCCGGGAATCACGAGATCGCTGTTCCGGCCGAATGCGAGCGACCGGTTGCGGTCGTCGGAAAGCATCTGCGCCATGATGAAGCTGACCTGCGGGCTGAGCGCGGGCTTGCCGTTTCCGCGCGGGTCAAAGCGGTAGAGCGTGCTGCCGTCATGCGCCGCGATCCGCAGGATTGCCTGCGGATGTTGGTAGGTGCCCTGCGCCGCCAGCGTGCTGGCGCCGGCGGCCATCTCGATCAGCGGCACTTCGTAACCGCCGAGCGTCAGGCTCGGCTGATAGCTGCTGGCCGGCTGGTTCAGCGTCGCCAGGCCCATGCGCCGGGCGACATCGACGACCCGATCGGTCCCCGTGCCCAGTTCGACCTTCACGGCCGGGATGTTGAAAGAGTTGCCCAGGGCAAACGGGAGGGGCTGCCAACCGTGATAGCGGCCGTCGTAGTTGTGCGGTGTGTAGGTGCTGCCATCGGCGAGCCGGACACTGATCGGTTCGTCCAGCACCCAGGAGCCCATCGTGAACTTCTGCGACTCGACGGCGGCGCTGTAGGTGAAGATCTTGAAGGCCGAGCCGGGCTGACGCGGGATGATCGCCATGTTGTATTCCCCGCCCGGCACGTCGGCGCCCGCTGACCCGACCATCGCCAGCACCGCCCCGGTCTTCGGGTCGAGCGCGACCAGTGCGCCGTCGGTGACGTGCTGCCCCTGCAGCGCCATCACTTTCTCCCGCACCTGGAGCTCGGCGATCGACTGCAGGTTCCAATCGAGCGAGGTGATGACCGTCAGTCCGCCATTTTTGAGCAGCTCCTGGCCGTACGTTTTCTCCAGTTGCGAAGCGACCCAGTGCACGAAGCCGGGAGCTTTGACGTCGTCCGCCGTCGAGGGCTTTTGCGGGCTGAGCTTCTGCGCGTAGGCCGACTGCGCCTGGGCTGCCGTGATGGCGCGGCTGCGGACCATCGCGTCCAGGACGACTCGCTGCCGTGCCTTCGCCCCGATGAAGTTGGTGATCGGATCCAGCTCGGTGGGTGCCTGCGGCAGGCCGGCGAGGAAGCTCGCCTCCGGCAAGGACAACTGGCTCGCGGGTTTGCCGAAGTAGGTCCGCGCCGCTGCCTCCACACCGTACGAGCGATTGCCGTAATAAATCCGGTTCAGGTACGCCTCGAGGATCTGTGCTTTCGAGTACTGATGCTCGATTTCGACCGCGAGGATCGCTTCATCCAGTTTGCGCAGGACCGAGCGGTCCTCCGAAAGGTAGATGTTCTTGACGAGCTGCTGGGTGATCGTGCTCCCACCCTGGTTGAAGCGAAGATGCAGCAGGTCGTCGAGTCCGGCCTGGCCGGTGCGGAGCAGGTTCAGGCCGCCGTGCTGGTAGAAGGTGCGGTCCTCGACGGCGATGGTCGCCTGCTGCATCGCCGGCGCCACGTGGCTGAGGGGCACGATGTGGCGCCGCTCCGAACCCTGGTGGATCTCTGCCAGCAGGACGGTTCCCGTCCGGTCGTAGATCCGGGTCGAGAGCGGTAGGCGGGCGGTGCTCAGATTGGCGGTGGAAGGGAGTCCGGCCCAGACGTAGAGCAGACCGGGAAGGACCACGAGGACAAAGGCCAGCAGCACAGACGGAACCACCATCCAGGGGCGGAACCGGAATGGCCGCCTGGAGGAGAGCGCTCGGCCACAGCGCGAGCAATACCGGCTATCGGGCTTCAGCGAGTAGCCGCACGCGGAGCAGAACGAGTCAGTGCTATTGACGGCTTACATTATAGCGAGAGGCTCATGAACCCCCCCAGGGAGGAGGGAGATTAGGGAACTACGTGGGCGCCGAGTACCCCCTTGATATGGGCCAGCGACCAGTGCTGGACCTCATCGCCGGGGTGGCCCGGGGCATCGAACGTCTCCACCGCCGAGGCCGGCACGACCACCCGGTAGTCGCGGTTGCGCAGGTCGGCGACGGTGTGCAGCACGCAAATGTCGGTGCAGACACCCACGACCGTGACCTGCTCGGGTTGGGCGGCGAGCAACCGGGCCTCGAGGTCGGTCTCGAAGAAACCGGAGTAGCGCCGCTTGCGGATGAGGGTGGCCTCGTGGAGGAGTGGCTGGAGCTCGGGGACGACCTCGGATTCTGCCGTCCCGCGCACGCAGTGCACGGGAAAGACCTCGAACTCACGGTCGTTCGGGTCGTGCGTGTCCGCCAGGAAGATCAGGTGGTCGCCCGCCCGCCGGCGCTCCTCGATGACCTCCCGGATTTTAGGGATCGCGGCGTCGCAGCGGGGCGAGGCGAGGTTTCCCTGTTTGCAGAATCCGTTGAGCACATCGACCACGATGGTGACGTTCGGCATGGCTAGATCACCGGCTCGAGCCGCGGGTTGGGGCGGTAGCGGCGCCCGGCCTTGGCACAGGGCCGACCCTCGACCATCACGACGTCCGCCGTGAAGTCATAGGTCCCCTGGAAAAAGGCGCTGCCGACCCCATACGCATCGACCGGCACCCGCTCGCGCTCGAAGCGCTGAATCTTCTCGACGTTGAAGCCGCCGCTGGCGACGATCTTGACGTGCTCGAAGCCCTCGCGGTCGAGGGCGCGCCGAACCAGGTGGCACAGTTGGGGGTTGACACCGCGCGGGTCGAAGTCGCCCATCAGTTTCTGGACACTGACATCGACCATCGTCTCCGAGGTGTCGAGGCGAACGCCCCACAGCCGATCCTTGAGCGCGCGCGCGACCTCCAGCGAAGTCCGCACGCAATCGTTCTCCCAGTCGGCGAGAACGACCAGATTTGTCGACGCCTCCATGTACTCGGCGTATTTCTGCGCCGCCAGCACGGTATCGCCGTTGTAGGCGGCGATCAGCCCGTGCGGCACCGTTCCGATCGCCCGGCCACCCCACCATGACGCCTGCGCGTCCGTCGAGACACCGATTGCCCCCGAGACGTGGGCCGCATAACCGTCGCCGGTCTGGACCAGGTGGTGGTCGTGACGGGCCGGGAAGAACATGATCTGCTTGCCGTTGGCCGCCTCCACCACGCGCCGAACGTTGGTGGCGACCTTAGTACGGCGCGAGAGCGCGCCGAGGTAGACGGTCTCCAGGCGGGCAAAGAGCGAGTAGTCGCCCTCGATGGTCATCGTCGTCTCCCAGGGCGCCGCCTCGTCGCCGTCGTAAAGCGCATGGACTCGGAGCTGCGAGAAGTCCTCCGAGCAAAGCTTGACGATCGCGATCGCTTCGTCCATGCCACCCACGACGGCCTGATTCTTCTGGAAGACCTGCATCAGAACGTGCGGATGCCGGTTGTCCGCGCCGAGCACATCGACGGTTCGGTTGAAGTAGACGTCGCTGTAATAGCCTTCGCGGATCCGCTCGACAGGGAGCCGAAAGACCGATGGGTCGAGACGCTCGCGTTTACGCGTTGGGGCTTGGGTCACCAATTCCGTGGCCACGGTAGTGGTTCAGATATTAGGCGCCGATCTTGCGATATCGCTGGTAGCGCTCCTCGACCAGGCGATCGATGTCGATCGCCTCGAGCGCGCCGAGATGGCGCCGCAGGGCCGCGCCGGCGGCGTCGGTCGCCACGCCGTAGTCATTGTGGGCACCGCCCGGCGGCTCGGGCACGATCTCATCCGCGAGGCCGAGCCGTTTCAAATCCGCGGCCGTCAGCTTGAGCGCGTCGGCCGCTTCGACCTTGCGGGCTATGTCACGCCAGAGGATGGAGGCGCAGGCCTCGGGCATGGCGACGCTATAGATCGAGTGTTCCATCATCAGGAGGCGATCGCCGACGCCGATGCCAACCCCTCGGGGTTAGCCATGCCGAAATTGCGCATCGCCCGTTCCGCCGTGGTGCGGCCCTTCTGCTGCGCGATCACCATGACGCTCTGCTTGTCGAGGGCGGCCGGCCCGCCGATGATCGCGTGGTCGTCACCGAAGACGCGATCACCGTGCAGCTCGAAGAAATCACTGAAGATCGCGTGGATGTAGTCGAGGGCGTAAGGCCGGTCCGGGTGCCGGGCGAGCTCGACCTGCTCCCAGGTGGCGGCCGCGACCGATCCGTTGTCGCTCACCGGGGGGTAACCGACGCGGGCGCGGGCGTCTCCGCCTCACGTGGTAGCTCGAAGTCGGCGGCGATGCCGTTCCTCGTGTAGAGGTCGAGCAGTTGCCGCAAGACCGCCGGCAGCTCGGGCCGGGGCACGACGAGGTCGATCATGCCGTGAACCCACAGGAATTCCGCCGTCTGGAAGCCCTCGGGAAGCGTCTCGTAGGTGGCTTGCTGGATGACCCGCGCACCGGCGAAGCCGATCATGGCGCCGGGCTCGGCGATGATGACGTCGCCCAGCGAGGCGAAGCTGGCGGTCACGCCGCCCATCGTCGGGTCGGTCAGCAGCGAGATGTAGGGGATGCCGGCCGCGCCCAGCCGGCCGAGGGCCGCCGAGGTCTTCGCCAGCTGCATCAGCGAGAGCATGCCTTCTTGCATCCGGGCGCCGCCCGACGCGGAGATGATGAGGAGGGGTAAACGGCCTTGCAGGGCACGCTCGATGCCGTTCGTGATCTTTTCACCGGTTGCCGCACCCATGCTGCCGCCCATGAAGGCGAAGTCGAGGCAGACGATGACCAGCCGGTGACCGGCCAGCATCGCTTCGCCCCAGATGACCGCCTCGTTGGCACCCGTGACGGCACGGCTCTGTTCGATCCGCTTGGTGTAGGGCTGCGAGTCTTTGAAGCCGAGCACGTCCTTGGCGATGATCCCCTGATCCTCTTCCCGGAAGGAGCCCGGCTCGACCAGCATCGCGATCCGCTCGGGGGCGCGCAGGCGGAAGTGGTAGCCGCAGCGATAGCACACGCCCAGGGCCGCCGTCAGGCGGGCGGGCTCGAGCGAGGTATCGCACTTGGGGCAGGTGAGCCGGTCGACCTCTTCCCCGACGCCGGCACGCGGCGACGGCAGAGCGACATACCGCGTTTTCGGACGAAACATGGGTTAGGCCGCGGCCCTGACGGGCGCGCCTTCCCATTTGATGACGCAAGCACCCCAGGTCAGCCCGGAGCCGAAGCCGACGAGGACGAGATGGTCGCCCGTTTTCAGCCGGCCCGCGGCCAGCGCGTCTTTGAGGGCGAGCGGGATCGAGGCGGTCGACGTGTTGCCGTAGTTGGCAATTTCGTTGACCATCACGTCGGCGCCCACACCCAGTCGCTTGCCGGCCGCCTCGATGATGCGGGCATTGGCCTGGTGCGGGACGATCAGCTTGACGTCCGCCAGCGGGACGTTGGCCTTCTCCAGCGCCTGCAGCGTCGCCTGGGCCAGGATCTCGGTGGCGAAGCGGAACACCTTGCGACCGTCCATGCGGATCTCCGGGCGGCCGCGGCCTTCCGGGCCGTCGGCGCCCGGTGCGACATAGATAAGGTCGCCCCCGGAGCCGTCCGATCCCAGCACACAGGACTTGATGCCGCCGCCGTTCGAGCTCGGCCCCAACACGACCGCGCCCGCGCCGTCACCGAAGACGACGCACGTGCCGCGGTCCTTGAAGTTGATGATCTTGGTGAGCGTCTCGCTGCCGATCACGATCGCCTGCTTCGCCTCGCCGCCACTGACGAAGCGGTCGCCAATGCTCATCCCGTAAAGGAAGCCGGTGCACGCCGCCTGCACATCGAAGGCGGGGCCGTGAGCGCCCAGCCGCTCCTGCACCCGCGACGCGACCGAGGGGAACATCGAGTCCGGCGTGGACGTGCTGCACACGATGAGGTCGGTGTCCTGGGGGCGCAACCCGGCTGCGGCCAGCGCGTCCTTCGCGGCTTCCGCGGCCAGGTCCGTGGCGGTCTCGTTGACCGCGGCGATCCGCCGCTCATGGATACCCGTCCGCTCGCGGATCCAGGTGTCGGACGTCTCGACCATTTTCTCGAGGTCGGCGTTCGTCAGGATGCCGGACGGAACATAGCTGCCGACCGACTTGATGCTGGTAAGCATGCGTCTCCCCGGCTGAAGAATCTGGCTGACCAGTATATACCGGGATCGGCGGACTGGTTACGCTTTTTCACGGAGCGTCAACAGGACCGTTGCCCCCGTCTGTGGCGCGTGTTTCAGGCGAGGACCGTGACCTGGACGTGCCGCTCGCGTGGTCCGTCGAAGTCGGCAAAGTAGATGCCCTGCCAGCGCCCGAGCGCGAGGCGCCCGTTGCGGACCGGCACGCTCTGCGAGGTGCCCACCAGCGTCGCCTTGATGTGCGCCGCGGCGTTGCCCTCGGCGTGCCGGTAGCCGTTGTCCCAGGGAACGAGAGCCTCGAGCGTACTCAGGATGTCGGACAGGGCGTCGGGGTCGGCATTCTCGTTGATGAAGACTCCCGCGGTCGTGTGCGGCACGTAAACCTGGCAGAGGCCGGTCTCGATGCCGCTCTCGCGGACCACGTGTTGCACGCGATCCGTGATCTCGATCGCGTCGGCGCGCTTGCCCGATCGGACCACCAGGATGTCGGTTTTCACCGCGCTCGCCATCATCGACATCGTAACAACGGGTTCTTGAATCTCCCAAGTGGGAGACCGGCACCCGATAATGGCCGACGTGCGCGACCTGCCCATCGGTAACGGCTCCCTGCTGGTCAACTTCGACCGCAACTATCAGCTGCGCGACATCTATTACCCGCGCGTCGGACAGGAGAACCATACGAGCGGTGAGCCCTGCCGCTTCGGGATCTGGGTGGAGGGCCGGTTCACGTGGCTCGATGACCCGGCTTGGTCCCGGAACCTCGTCTACCTGCCGGACACGCTGGTCACCAACGTCACCCTTCGTCATCCGGATCTCACCGTCAGGATGTATTACCCGGCGGTCAAGGGGCTGGTCGCCTACAAGGGCCAGCGCTGCTTCGCCGCCTGCGGTCAGGTTGGCGGTCGCTTCGGGCTGGATGGTTACGCCTGCGGCAAGAAAGATGTCGGCGGCGCGCAGGGAACCTGGCGCGACGCCGAGGATGGCGAGCTCGGCAATAACCCGATCGAGCAGGGATCGGTCGACATGACCCTGGCCCTCAAGCTGGGCCGCATCGCGCAGGGGCAGGAGGGCACCGCCTACCAGTGGTTGATCGCCGCGCGCAACTTCGCCGACATGCAGACCGTCGCCGACGTCGTCACTCTGCGCGGACCGGAAGCGTTCCTCGTGCGCACGCGCTCCTACTGGACGGCGTGGGTGAACAAGGAAGAGCGAGAGTTCGCGGACCTCTCGCCCCAGGTCGCCGACCTCTTTCGCCGCTCCCTGCTGGTGGTGCGTACCCAGATCGACAGCGGCGGCGCGGTGCTCGCCGCCAACGACGCCGACATCGTCAAGTTCGCGCGCGATACCTATAGCTATATGTGGCCGCGGGATGCCGCGCTGGCGGTCTACGCCATGGATCAGGCCGGTTATGTCGACGTTCCCCGGCGGTTCTTCGAGCTCTGCGCCCGGATCGTCACCAGGGAGGGCTACTTCCGGCACAAGTACACGCCCGCCGGCGACCCCGGGAGCAGCTGGCATCCCTGGGTCGACGCCGCCGGAAAACCGCAGTATCCGATCCAGGAGGACGAGAGCGGGCTGGTCCTCTTCGCCCTCTGGCAGCACTACGATCGCCATCGCGACTTCGAATTCTTCAAGGCTTACTACCGGCCGCTGATCATCCTGGTTGGCGATTTCCTGGCAAGCTACATCGACCCGCTCACCGGGTTACCGCAGCCCAGTTACGACCTCTGGGAGGAGCGGCGCGGCGTGATGAGCTTCACGGTGGCCGCCGTCTGGGCCGGGCTGCGGGCCGCCGCCAACTTCGCGGCGCTCTACGGGGAGACGGCGCTCGCCGACCGCTACCGGGGCGTGGCGGACGGGATCAAGCAGGGCACGCTGAAGTTTCTCTTCGATCCCGAGCTGAACCGTTTCGTCCGCCGGATCTACGCCCAGCCCGATGGCACGACCGCGCGTGACCTCACGATCGACTCCAGTGTGTACGGGCTGTGGTACTTCGGCATGTTTCCGGCCGACGATCCGCAGGTGGTGAGCACGATGAAGGCGGTCTATGACCGGCTCTGGTGCAAAACCGAGGTCGGCGGCATCGCCCGCTATGAGAACGATTGGTACTACCAGGTGAGTCAGGACATCGCCAACGTCCCCGGCAACCCGTGGTTCATCTGCACGATGTGGTATGGGCAATGGCTGGTCAGCCAGGCGCGATCGCTCGATGACCTCAAGAAGGCGCATGACATCCTGGAATGGGTGGCGGGCGCCGCGCTGCCGAGTGGCGTGCTCTCCGAGCAGCTCGACCCCTACACCAAGGCCCCCATCTCGGTCTCGCCCCTGACCTGGAGCCACGCCACCGTGGTCTCGCTGGTCAACGAGTACGTGCGCAAACGCAAAGCGCTGGCGGCGTAGGGCCAAGACCCGATGTTTCGCTTCGCCGGGCTTTGCTATTCTCGACTGCGTGCACGGTGTGCTGGCGGCGATCAAGGCTGACTTCGGCTGCCTGCTCGTCGCCGCGCTTTTCATCATCATCATGGCGTCGACGATCGTCTTCGCGACGATCCTGACGCCACCAGCCCATAACCCCTTCGTGTGATGGCTTCCTCCTTCAAACGTCTCATGGAAGACAGCCGCGAGATGTCACGGCGAAGCTTCCTCGCCATCACCGGCTGGGTTGGCTTTACCGCCGCCTCGGCGATCGCCCTCTACCAGAGTCTCAAGTTCGTCTATCCGAACGCCACCTACGAGGATCCGCCGGCCTTCAAAGCGGACGCACCCAGCACCTACGCAATCGGGTCGACGACCGGCCTCATCGACAAGCGGGTCGTCATCAATCACGATCCCAACGGTTTCTACGCGATCAGCCTGATCTGCACGCACCTGGGCTGCACGCCCCGCTACTTCCAGGACGTCACCAGCGACCTGGTCGACGCCGGCACCTCGATCTCCAAGGACCCCGATACCGGCCAGGAGGCGACCAAGGCCAACCCGGCGCTGCCCGGCTTCAAGTGTCCGTGCCACGGCAGCCGCTATTTCCGGGACGCGATCAACTTCTTCGGGCCGGCGCCTCGGCCGATGGACCGGGTCCATCTCGAAGTGGCGCCGGATGGGAAACTCTTGATCGATCGCTCCGTCATTGTGGACCGCACGTTCCGCCTGAAAGTCTGATCAGCTAACCGGGAGGGTTCATGACCGTAATCCGTGCGGCGCTTGACGAGATGTTCTCCGTCATCGGCCAGATGGTTGGCTCGGTCTTCCGCCACGGCCTTCCGCTCACCGACAAGATCGCCGCCCGCACGGCGCTCACGAACTTCTTCCTTCACATCCATCCGGTCCGCGTGCGCCGCTCCTGGATCCGGATGTCGTACACGCTCTGCCTCGGCGGACTGTCCTTCTTCCTCTTCATCGTGCTGACCGTCACCGGGCTCTTCCTGATGTTCTATTACGTGCCCTCGACTCAGCACGCCTACCAGGACATGCGCGACCTGCAGTTCGTCGTCACCTTCGGCGGCGTCATCCGCAACATGCACCGCTGGGCGGCGCACGCGATGGTGATCACGGTCTGGCTGCACATGGCGCGCGTCTTTTTGACCGGCGCCTACAAGAAGCCGCGCGAGTTCAACTGGGGCGTCGGAACCCTCCTGCTGCTGATCACTCTGCTGTTGAGCTTCACCGGCTACCTGTTGCCCTGGGACCAGCTCTCCATCTGGGCCGTCACGGTCGGGACCAACATGGCGAAGTACGCGCCCATCGCCGGTCCATACACCCGTTACCTGCTGATCGGCGGGCGCGTGGTCGGTGACAACGCGCTGCTGCGGTTCTACGTGTTGCACGTCGTGGGGCTGCCGCTGGCGGCGTTCTTGCTCATGGTCGTCCACTTCTGGCGAGTCCGAAAAGATGGCTTCAGCGGGGGGCTGTAGTTAGGCATGGCCACCGAGGCGCGCGACCGGATCGCGGCCCGCGAGCGGGTCGAACAACGCCGCCGCCAGGTGGAGGCACCGTCGACCGTCCGCGACGACAGCGAGGACGAGATGGTCGTTTCCTTCCCCGAGTTCGTCTTCAAAGAGTTCATTGCCGCGGTCGCCATGACCGTCTTCCTGATCATCGTCTCGATCTGGCTGCAGGCGCCCTTGCTGGGCAAGGCGAATCCGGGCATGACCCCGAACCCCTCGAAGGCGCCCTGGTACTTCCTCGGCTTGCAGGAACTCCTCGCCCGCTTCCCGCCGCTGATGGCCGGGGTCGCCTTCCCGACCTTCGTGATCGTGCTCATGATCCTGGTGCCGTTCCTGGATCGCAACCCGAGCCGGCGGCCGTCGGAGCGGAAAGTGGCCATCATCCTGTTCGCGCTCTACACCACGATCGTGGTGGCGCTCGTCGTCATCGGCACCTTCTTCCGCGGCCATGAGTTCATCTGGGATTGGGGCTGGGTGCTCGGCAACCCGCAGACCTGCGGAGGGAGGCCGTGCTAGGGCGCGCCTTCCTGGTGGTGAGCGTCGCCTTCCTCGTGTTGCTCGGCTTCGCCTTCTACCAGGACCTGAGCCGGCCGTGGGCGCCGATCCAGGAAAAGTATGCGGCGCAGTACGGCCAGGACTTTCCCATCCAGGTGCAGCAGCTCTTCCCCAAGGTCCAGGTCAACGGCCAGTTCATGGTGGAGCGGTGCATCACCTGCCACGTTCCCGATGTCGCCAAGATCGGGCCGCAACAGGCGGCCGGGCGACTTGGTCCCAACCATCCGTCCGTGATCTCCGACTCCGTCTTCGCGAAGTATGGCCAGGAAACCCTGGTCTGCCGGCCGGCCACGGTCAGCGTCCCCCTCGGCCTCGCCTGCCGCGGCCGCGGCGACGACCGCCACCAGCTGCCTCGATCCACGGGCCCAGCCCTACTACGTGCTCGACGCCAACGGCAAGGTCGTCAACGACCCCTCGACGAACAAGCCGGTGGTGGCGCAGCTCACCGGCTTCATCCCGAATGCCTACAAAGGGTTGGGGATCGACGAGAGCGGCTGCATCATCTGCCACAACGGCAACCGCCAGGCGACCGACCAGGCGGGCGCCCACCAGAACCTGGTGGCGAACCCCTTTGGCACCTTCGACAAGGCGCCCCAGCTCTACGAGAACAACTGCGCGCAGTGTCACGGGGCGACGGGAGAGGGCGGCAAGGGGCCGCCACTCAATGACCAGAACCGGCTGGGCTTCTTCAACGACGACTATTACTACCGCTGCATCTACCTGGGCAACACCGGCGAGGAGCACAAGGGCACGATCATGCGGGCGTGGGGCGTCAACAAGCTGCTGCCGCAGCCGGTCAACGACAACATCAACCTGCTGGTGCACTGGGTTCGGATGTGGCAGCAGTACGC
>WNFI01656035.1_pt1 | contig 20426 bp, 30 predicted proteins | sample 5400471 | NCBI WGS metagenome assembly WNFI01 (sample SAMN13153348, study PRJNA577476) | soil metagenome | isolation source: 100 cm saprolite on Douglas fir-dominated hillslope | place: USA:California | collected 2013-09-17
ACGAAAATGCCAATCGAAACCAGGCAGAAGGAACCGATGAGGAAGAGAATGTGCTGCAAATGGCCAGTGGAATCATCGTCTTGACCGACGAGGGAAGCAGCACGACCAAAGAAGGTATTTGGGCCCGTTGCAATAACGATACCCTCGGCTTCTCCCTGCTTACAAGTTGAACCACTAGAATATCGCCGCGGAAGAAAGGCGTGAGAATTTAATTCGACGCCACCGCCAAGAAAATAATCCGATTACTCACGAAAAGCATTGATCACCAGCCTTCTTGGACTGCGGAAGAGATTCTCCGGTAAGAGCGGCTTGGTCGATGGACACATTGATGGCCTCGGTCAGACGGCTATCGGCGGGGACAATGTCGCCAATTTTGAAGGCAATCATGTCACCAGGAACGAGATCGGCGGACTCGATTTCCGTCCAGGTGCCATTGCGATGAACCTTGGCCTTGGGAGCAAGCGAGTCCATGAGAGCTTTGACGGCATTACCAGCATTGTGCTCTTCGTAGAAACCGATGGAGGAATTGATGAGGAGAAGCAAAACAATACCAACAAAGTCTTCCCAGTCTGGCGAGCGACCTTGACCATTTGAAAGGGCGATAGCAACCAATGCGGCACCTTCCATGACCCAGGAGAGGGGATTCCACATGAACGATAAGAACTACGTAATATGGACACTAAGTTTAGATCTTGTCTGGAAATAGTCAACTCACCTGGAGAAAGGGATTCTGCTCCTTGCTCTCGAGCCTGTTGGGACCGAAGAGACCCAAGCGGCGCTCACACTCAGCAGATGTCAGACCATCCTCAGTGGTCTCGAGGAGCTTGAAAACATCCTCCATCACAACCGTCTCCAAGTCGACTTTGTCTTTATCATACAGGTCCTCGGCCTTGAGTTCGATCTAGGTGGTGCGGGGAGCTAAGGACCGTCGCCAAGCAGATGTAAGTAATAAAACATACCCTGCTCATGTCAACCTTGGCATCTGGTGAAAATCGTACGGAGGGCGGTAGTCAGCGCAATGTACATAACAAAGAGGGAGGTTTGCGCAACGGATAGGCAAATGACTTACGAGTGGCCTTCTCTTCATCATGACCGAAATCCTTGTATTCACGTTTCTTCTTCTCTGGCTCTGCCGGGGTGGCAGAGGCATCACTTGAAGCGGCGCCACGCTCTTTCTCAGTTATGACTGGTTCTGACATGGTGGGCGTGCGCTGTGGAAGGTGTGTGGGAAGAACGGGGGAAGGGAGAAGGGGGTGGCAGGTGGTGACGGGGGTGCTTTATGGCCCGACACGCGCACGGACGCAGCGAGTGCGCAGTAGGTGATAAGGGCAACGAAAGGTGAGTGAAAGAAGGGATGGGTTCGATGATAAAATGCCGGCTTTTATGGCGGGGTTCAGTGTCTGGGTTGTAAATGTTCGTCTCTCACGGTGGAAACAGGCATAAATAGAGATATAAATATATACATATTTGGTTCTATTTTGAAACCCTGCTCGCCGTCGGGAGGACGGTATGAGAACCAGGCAAACGGAGCGGGCATTGTGATGTTCATCATGAGTAGAGATGAACATAAGGGTTGTCAGTTCTGTCATCAACACGTATCGCTGGTAGGCGAAAGCCGTGAGACTGGATGAGCGAAAAACCCGCAATATTATTACCGTTCATGGCCTATCCATCCCTCAAGCGAGCCAAACAGCATCTCCCCCGAGTCCGAACGAATAATGCCGGATTATCCTGAGCTCCGAACCAAAGCCGATCTTGACCAGGGGACACCAGAGCTGGTTTCGCCGCTTCCTAATTCTTCGCCTCATGTTCGGCAAGATCCTCTATTCCGGTCCGGCCATTGGAAGACGGCTTGAAATGGCGAAAACACCTCGCTAAACCTCCCATCCTTGTCGTCATCCCGCACCGGCAGCACCTCGGCAGCCCTTGCTCTACCACAGTCAACTCCGCTTTGACCACATCGCCAATATGACACTTATCCCATATGATCCCGGTCTCTAACTTGGGCCTATATATTCTGAATTATTTACCGTCCCGTGATACACTTGAAACTCATTATTGCGGATGCCGCAACGCCGTCCGTGCTGCTTCAATTCCCTCCTGGAATCCCGCCTTCCGAGCCTCAGCCAACGATTGTTCCAAATACCTTTTCTTCTCCTTTTCGTCCTACCAAATACAAAAACCACACAGCCGAGTCAGCCGCTGGGAGAAATGACCGTTACGGAGTGGCAACGGGCGGGATCAATCCCATAACTGGACCAAGGTCCGTGTGATATCATCAAAGAGGGGTTCGCTTACCTCTGAGAGCATCCCCATTGAGTGTAAACTATGAGCAAGAGTCACGCTGCACTCGTGGCCTGCTACGTCTTCCTTATCTTTCCCAGGTAGGTCACTGATAGCTTTTAGAACAAGATCCAATGCACGCGAGGCCCAGACCTTTGCGTGACTCTTGCCGTCCACAAGCAGGTGATTTCCATCGGCGGAGTTAACATTACCTCCAACTGCATTCGATGCGGATGCAGTTTTAGTATTTGCGAAAAGACTTGCCACATTGGTCATCAACTGTGCCGCTGAGAAAAAGCAATGATCAGCATAACATATAACAACGGCAGCTGAGCCGTTGTTGCAGGCGGTATATGGATGTGTGAAAGATACGTTGGGCGTGGAAGGATGGACATATTAATCTCATATCACTCACCTCGACACATATTTATACGTGAGACATTTGATGACCGCCAAATTGACAGGGGAGATGAGTTGGCAGCTGCCTTATCCTCCGTAGCCATCAGAAATGAGATGGCTTGCATATAAAGGGGGACAGCCAACCTGTGAGATCACAAGTGGTCATCCTTCATCTCAGTGGGAAAGGGGGTTCTTTACTCACATAAGGTTGCCCTCCCGGCCATAAAAATCAGCCAGCCGCTCAAACACGCTCCCGATCTCCGTCCGGTCCACCCAGACCGGTACGTTCACATCTTCATTCCAGCTTTCATCTTGGGTTTCAATGTCCGACGACCGGGAGTCAATCTTCGATGGAAGATATCTCCCAAGCCGAATAGCCTCTTCCACTGCCACAGTGAGATAACGTTCTTCCGTGGCAGTGTCTTTGATCTTGGAAGCCAGCTCCCCGAGATAGGCTGCAATGGTGATGACGCGATAGCGTTCCGTTGGAGTCAAACTCGAACTAATGTCCGCTTGTGAGAGGTGATGTGGGTCACGCGGGGACGAAAGATACGCTAGTGTTTCTTGGTAGGCTTGGATGGCGCTAGGTATATCAGGAATTCCCTCCAGTGCAGAGGCCATAGCGATCATAAGTCCCGAAATTTTGATACGATAGTCCTTCCCAAGCTCTTTCACAGGATTCCCATATCCCAATGCCCTGTCTAACGCTCTTCACATGCGTAAAAGGAACAGAACAATACATAGGCGGCATGAAACCATTTATCGGAACCCGGCAAGGACTTGGAATGTGGTTCAACTCACTTTCGGTAGTAATACACAGCAGTCTTATAATCATCATGATTCTTCGCTTTAATAGCTGCACGAAGCTCCTTTCGCATGTCCTTTGGCCAAACTATGACTTTCCCATAGAGTTCACGCCTGTGAGATCAGAGATCATAAACCAGTGTGATTCGTGCGGCATCAAGAACAGGCTTAAAACTCGTGAAAATGGAAAGAATCACGTACAAGCCATACCCGGAAAGTGCCAGAACGACCAGTATGGAGATCACTAATCCAGATCGACGTGAGAGCGGCAGCCTGGGACCAGAATTTGGGGTTGCCGTAGTAGCCATACACCGTATGCCAGGAGAAGGACTCCACCTTGGAAAAGCAGGTTTCAGGTAACATGTTCTGAACGGCATAGCTAGCCGAGAGGCATTGAGCCGCGCAGCATGGTGCCTCAAGACTATCGGAGCCGTTCGATTTGTGGCTAAATTCATCGTTGCAAGGTTTCCCACGCTCCTCTGAGAACACGTGGACAATCCGCGCGCCCAAAATCCAACAACAATTTGCGAACAAATTATTTTCCTCGACTTCAATTGCTTGTCCATCAAAAAACGCTCATTCAGAAGGAGTATCTGGCTTCGGGGCCTAGGCATGTTCAAAGTGCTTTGGTCTAGTGTGTTACTACTGCTCCTCGGCATCATCCATGTCGACGCTGGTGTTGTGGACAGTGCGCCAGTCAAAGTCTGGCTAAGATCATCCTGGGCCGCATCGGATCTATTGCTCGAGATAATGTGCGCATTTCATTGTTTTAGTCCTCCAATGCCAAATATTAAAAAAATCTACAATGTTCTTCTATATGCGGTGTACAGCGAAACAGTCGCTCTCGAGAATTCAGCTAACTTCTTCCCTGCATTCGATCTTTTAACATCACCACAATCTGGAATCGTCCCTTCCCCTAGCCGTTCGCGAATTCCAAGGCTACTCTGGAATTGTCTCTCTCTCTCCATGTAGCCGCACCTAAAATAGAGGCGTTTCATCAGTTCTACATGGATCAGTTTGATTCTGGAAATGACACGGATCGTCAGCGGAGTTGGGTGGATTGGTATGGAGAACGACTGCGCGATGTGGACACGCTCAAGGCAAAGCTAGAGAATGCAGATTGGTGAGCGCGTTTGTGGGAACATTCAGAATGTACTCAAAAACCAAATTGTTCATTACATAGCTTGGATCGACCTCTCAAGGTCCTTCCATTTGACCATATCTACCCCATTGTAGCGAATGAGCGTCACTCCGCTTGCACAGCTATTCTTTACGTTTCGTTCGAGTCTCTTGATTTTTGGGACTTGCATAGAACACTCTTTACTGCATCACAACACCCTCTTGGTCCTCAGTACATCATACGATATATTCCTCCTCGTACGGATGTCAAGTCTCCACGCCATCACCTCACTGGTTACGGTGTCGCTCTTGATTTGAAGAAGACGGACTATCTTGCTGTTGATGATCGGAGATCTATGACTAAGGGTGACGAAGGTGCGTTGAATAACCCTTTTCATCCTTGTTGTTGGGGGGGCTTGCTGTAAACGTTGTGCACCAGTTCCAGGCGGAACGAAAGTTGGGGATGAAACGCCTTTTGAGGAGGATGACGATTCCCTTCTTCTGGACGCTCTTAGAGAATTTCCAGAATTCGAGAACGTCACTGAGCAAACCAGACAGTTGGACAAAGATGAACTAGCGGGTGAGAGGGCGAACATTTCCCCCTTCTCACCTCCTCCTCGACTGACCTCAGACTTTCTTTTTTCTGCTCGTCTCTCAGATATCGGGCTTAAAGCGACTTCCCTGATTATCAATTCGACTTCGCCTTTCACAATGCTCCGTCAGATCTCTCAAAATTTCCCAAAGTACGCGACGTCACTTGCGCGTCGCGTTCCTGAGCCCTCTGAAGATTTGCGTAATGAGGCAGTCGCCAATGAGATAATGGCGTCTCATTTGTTCAGTGGCGTTTGGATTAATGGTCTCAAGATTGCAGAAAAGGATCTGAATCCCTTCGGGTCAGTGTTTTTTTTTTCCGGTATAGCTAGTTGTACTCTCTGTTAACGGTTTTTTTTTATTCCCTTGAGTTTGATTCAATTTCTTCGCAAGGAACGCCGGAGGATGTTGGCTCTCACCACACTTGGATTGTCACCCTCAGAAGCAGTGGAGGTGATATCGCATCCGGCAATCGAAGAGGCTTCTCAACCATCCAGGGGCTTGAGTGAGGGCTACTTCGATGCGAGCGATCGGGAAGAAGGGGGCGATACGATCATATGGTGGAACGATATCGAGACAAATTCGCAGTACTCGAGATGGCCTCGTTCCCTCGCATCAGTGAGTACTTCTTTGTTTCGGATCGTCTCTCTCTGAGTTCTCATTTTTTTTTTGCGTTCCAAGCTCTTGCGAGGAACATTCCCTGGTCAATTCCATACCGTCAGGAGGAATCTGAATAATATTGTTGTCGTTTTGGATCTGTCTAGGCTTGATTCGCTTCGATTTATTAGTGGACCTGTGGCACAAATTATCTCTCGAGGTCTGCCCTTTCGTTTTGGCGTGGTGCCGATGCTAGAGACCGAGCGTTGTGAGTTGATCAGCATGGTTTTTTGTTGGCTAATTAACTGAGGGACATGAAAAGCACTACTCGCAGCTCGACTCATTTTGTACTCGGTGGAAAAGTTTGGACGGACCAATGCTATTAGGTTCATCGATGCTGTATGCTTTTTTCCTTTTTCGTTGTTGCCCGTTGCTCATAGGATGACGTTTGTCCCTTAAAGCTTGCGGATGCAGACATGGACCTTGGTCTTGCTCGAGTTGCATATGATAACCTTGTGCGAACATACGTTCCCCCGGAGGAAGGGGATGTCGAACCGCCCCTTCCGTTCGAGAAAGTGATCTCCGATGCCCCGTCGTCGACACCACTCGCTGCTCACCTCGAACGTGCTTCTCAGTACGCCCGTCGTCTGAGTACTACCACTGCTTCCCATTCTGCAGGACACGGATTCATCAATGGAAAGTATCACGAGTTCAATGAGGTGTGTTTGGGCTGGTTCTCTACAATGTTCACGACTGAATCCATTTGAATTATGAACTCGTCAGGAATTTCTTCGAGCCGTACAAATGGAAAGCGCTGCTCAGATTCTGGTATTGCAAGAGGTGGTATGTATTCTTATGTTATCTCGTCGTGAGGTCATGACAACCTGATCCATCTGAAGCTGTACACGGGCGAACTAAACAATGATGATAATCGGGATATGTCGGTTTACTTTTATGATTTACCCACTACATCAAAACGAAGGAACGTCTATGTTTATCCTTCGACCAAAGCGGGAAGTCTCAAAGTCTTCTCGATGCCCGAGTTATTCAACCGAAGTGGGATTGATCGTGCTGCGCTTGATTATATCTATCCTGGCGAGTGATCTTTGCCAAATGTCCTAGTACCGCTGAGGCATAATGAAGATATCCTTTAGAGTCCGAAACGCCTGTGCTCGCCACCGTTTGGGTGGTAGGCAACCTAATCGACCCATCCCATTTCGACCTGTTTCGACAGGCCATTCGTGCACAGGTCCGTTCTTTTCAAGTTGGTGTTCATTCATCCCTTTTTGAAAATTGTTGTTGTACAGAATAGTTCTGCATCATTCCGCCTCTCGTACCTACATATAGCTGAAGATCCCAGACCTTCTGATTACCGATTGATGGCATCCATACTGTTGCGTCTGCGACTCAACGATGGAGTGCTTACCTATCCTACATCTGCAGAAGATATTTTAGACCTAGTGAACCTTTCTTCGTCGGATGACAGTGATGTGGAGGATGTGGAGGATCATCCCCCCCGAACATATCATGAATCAGCGTTGATCCTAGGGAGACTCCTGGGTCTGAAGGAAGGCGATATGGCGCTTATCGTCAATGGAAGGGTGAGCGCCTTTCGTCGAAGACGTGGCCTATTCGCTCACTGATTTGCTCCATTGGTGATCAGCTTATCGGACCCATTGAACCAGGTGGCTTCACGTCGCTCGACTTTGATGCACTCCTTCAGTACGAATTAGCAAAACGGATTACGCCTGTCTTCGAAGCATTGAATACCACGTATTCAGTATTTGCAAATCTCGATTTGTAAGCCCCTCTTACCTCGCGATTGGACGTAGTATCTCAGTTACTGTTGCGTGCTAGTCGAGCATTCACGGAAATGGTGACTATGACGTCCAGTATCATCTCTGCTGCCAATGTACCCGATGCAAGTGCCCAAGGCCTTTCTAGTTCGCCGCCTCTTAGTCGCAACCGTGTATATCAGAATGTGGGAACCAACTTCAGGTAGGATTTGAGCCGTTTGTCTGCTTCCGACTGTTGTCTAATCGGGCTGTAGCTCATTCGAAGCTGGAGACATGAAAACCTCCATGTTCCAAATTGCCGCCATCCTAGACCCTCTCACTGAGGCGGCACAGAAGGTGGCACCACTTTTGAATGTAGGATTGGTATGAGATTTTGCGGTTTCATGTGGCTCACTTCGTTTCCGTAGTGGCTCTCTCAGCTTGAGTACAGTTACACTCAAGTGATTCTGTTCCCGACGTCACACACTCAGGTATAGTGCCGCACAAACAGCTAGGGCTTCATTAGTTGACTCTGTTCATGATCAGCTGCCACTAAAGAGATTCTATCGCTATAATCTGCTTCACTCTCTCTCTTTCGATCCATCCGGGTATGTTTCCTTTGTTTACTCTTGGATGCATACTAATGCAATGGTGTAGCCGGATATCGCATACTCCGTTGGTTTTCCGAGGCCTTCCCCCGGATCCTATATACACTCTTGCCATGGATGTTCCTCAATCATGGCTAGTGCGGCCACGGGAGTCGCCACATGATCTCGATAACATCCATCTTGCTTCTTTAGCGCCTCATGAGATATCTCAAGGAGTTGAGGCTGTTTTCGATCTCGACTTCCTTGTCATTGAAGGGCACGCCCGTGAACCTTCCAATGCACCTCCTCGTGGGGTTCAGCTCCAGCTGACAGATGCGTCGGGCTCGCTGATTGCTGATACCTTGGTCATGGCAAATCTCGGTTATTTGCAGTTTAGAGCAAAACCTGGAGTTTTCAAGCTTGGTATTCGCCCGGGCAGGGGTCAAGAGGTTTATGAGATGGAAAGTGTCGGAAACGAAGGATGGGATAGCCCAAATGTAAAGAGTGTTGGGGATGAAGTGACCCTCACTAGTTTTGAGGGATTGACCCTTTTCCCAAGGCTCAAACGTAGATTCGGGATGACAACAGCGGAAGTACTGGCCCCTAGCGAGTCCCAGCCAAGTATATTCTCCTCCGTAGTTTCGTGGTGAGTGGATTCGCCCTGGGTTCACTGTCGGAGTATTGATGGTCCCCACAAGGCTTGAGTCTCATTTTGGAGGGTCGAAGTCTTCGGAAGTTGCTCAACAGGCAGATATCAACATTTTCACGGTGGCATCGGGCCTCTTGTATGAAGTACGTACGTTTCTTCATTATTCCGCTATGGTATTCAGGTTCTTCACATCAGCGTTTCGTTGGCATCATGATACTCAGTGTTTTGAAGAACACGCACAGCTCTGTGAAGTTTTGGTTCATTGAAAACTTCCTCTCCCCTTCGTTCTTGGCAAGTACGCTCTAATCCATTCACGCGAAACTCGAACTGAGTGATTCTGCAGGAATTCATCCCACACTTGGCATCGGCGTATAACTTCCAATACGAACTTGTAACGTACAAGTGGCCATCATGGCTTCGTGCTCAGACTGAAAAGCAAAGGGTCATCTGGGCGTATAAGATCCTCTTCTTGGACGTGCTGTTCCCAATGGATCTTAAAAAGGTCATATTCGTAGATGCGGACCAAATCGTTCGCGCAGACCTGAAGGAACTGATCGAGTTGGACTTGGAAGGCGCACCGTATGGTTACACACCAATGGGTGATGATAGCGAGGGAATGGAAGGCTTCCGATTCTGGAAGACAGGGTACTGGAAAGAGTTTTTAAGAGGCAGTTCGTACCACATTAGGTTAGTGCAGATTCACCATTCTCATAGGATTCACTGAGACACTTGCGTTCAGCGCTCTTTATGTTATTGATCTCGTCCGATTCCGCCAATTAGCGGCAGGGGTAAGTATTAGCTAAGGTTTTGGGCGTGTTTCTTAAGGAATTTGCTAGGACCGTTTGCGGGGCCAATATCATGGATTATCAGCAGATCCTAATTCACTGGCGAACTTGGATCAAGGTCTGTTTCTGCACAGTATTTCCAGGGTTTGGGCTAACTCTTGGATACCCTAGACTTGCCAAATCACATGCAGCACGAAATTCCAATTGTATGTCTTTCTACACTTCCTCTGCGTTACGGCCTCACTAAGGCGAGCTGACCGTTACAGTATTCACTCGATAAGAATTGGTTATGGGTAAGCTTGATCCACATTGCCCATTTACGGTTCTAATTTACATTATCCTCAGTGTGAGACATGGTGTGAGTACTTTCTGAATCTCTAGAAACACATTTTTAACTGGGTTCTTCTGTCTTATAGGTAGTAAGGATAGGTTGGATCAAGCTAAAACCATCGATTTATGCCAGAATCCACGGACGGTATGTCACGATGCTTGGTTCCAACAACATACTCACTTATACTGTCACTTACACAGAAAGAACCGAAGCTTGATCGGGCGCGTCAAATCCCTGAATGGGAGGTTTACGACGCCGAGATTGCCAACTTCGCCCGCAGGTTGGTTCAGGAAGGGAAAATACATGGCGGGGCTATCGCTGCCAGCTCAAATGATCTCGCTAGCATCGGCACCCAGGCTCCAAAGCAGTCGGGGAGCGAAGGGGAGGCACGGAAGGAAGAGACGGCTGTCAATGAACGTCATGTTCCCCGTACCGGGGATGAATTGTAGCCCAATACACTCCTTCGAGGCTCGAAGATTCACTCCAATTAGAGGTGTACATAAAGTTTGCCGAAGCTACATTTTCACCCGACGCGAATTATGCTGGTATGTGATGGTGATGTGATTTAAGTCGATAGAACCCATTACAATTGGATCAATCACTCCCTTCATCTGCTATTTCTTCAATTCTGGGTCGCAATGTCGAAACCGGGATACCAGTTGGCATCCCAGTAGTCAATGTATCGGTGGAAGACCCAGCAGAACCATTCTGATGTTTCAACCCGCGTTTGTTGGACTTCTTCTCATTGTCCCCCTTCTTTTTTCCCTTCTTCTTCGGAGGAAGATCCCATTCCCACAGGGGAATGAACGAATCAACCTATTCAAGGGGAATTAGTCCAAGTCCCACGTCATGACTCGGTGAAACCATACGTACAAAGCCGACATCAGCAAAGAGCTTTGGGAAGATCCAAATACCCGGTGCGGCGACAAAAATTGTGACAATGTAGAAGATGAGTCGGAAGATGGATAGCACGAAGAAGAGACCAATTAAACCGAAGAATGCGAGTGATAGATAGTAGGCACCGAGGCGCATGATGGGTGGCCACAAAGGGAACATGACTCCCCCAAGGATAATGGCTACCATTAGAGCCCCACCAAGATAAGTCGTCCATTGCGACCCTTCGTAGAACCAAGCAAAGTACAGGTCTGGTTGAAACGTTTGTTGTTGCACGACTTGGAGATGCTTTGGTGATGAGGATGATGATCCTGAAGGTGACCCTCGTTCGACGCGGAGGAAGAAGGCAAAAGGGATAATTGAAAGAAGAAGAGCGTTGGCTTCTTCTTCCGTCTTTGGTTGAGGAGGAACACCTTTCAATTTGGCATATATCGGTGACATGATGGCCTTTACGGCAGCTTTGCCTTTTGTAAGCCCTGAGTGTCAGAAAGTATGAAATTCTATGCTGATATAATTCACCTTTGAAGTAGTCTAAGCGCTTGCCGTTTAGTATGCCTATCTTGGTCTTGACTCCTGAATTTGAATTTCTAAGCCATTTCACGAGTTTGGAAATCTGCGGCGGAGCAGAGGCTTGCTGTTCCATGCTGTAGACAGTGTTGTGGGAGCTCGTTCGGGGTGAAGGAGGTGACCTGGCAAGAGTTTGCCTCCGGTCCGAGGAGGCGTTGTTGGATGGTATTTACGCTGTTTGGTGTTTGTGGACTCCAACTCCAAAGTCGTATCTCTGTCGAGTCCGCGGGGTTGTGACGCGTCTATTCTCGGCTAATTTTCTTTTGGTGTTTTCTATGGCGCATTTTAGCCTCCCGGAGGAAGTCCTTGCTGTCCAAGACGTATCAACATACCACATACCGAATGAACTCTCCGTGCAGGGCGCAGACTCCCATGACATCCGAGTTAGTCTGGAAGGTAACGGGCTATTTGTACGCACGAGTGCGCCAGTTTACATTGAACCGTTGTATTTCAGAGGCTGTTGAAGCTGTTGCTGAATCGTCCGATGCGATCACGCAGCCAGCTGTCTTCGACGTACATCGAAGTCCCTCTTGTGTCTAAATTACTAGATTCTGTGTTGTCTGGATTGCTTGCCTCGGTGGAAGCAATCAGTCGTGAGCTGGATAGCGGGCGAGGCGGCCAGGAGATGGACTCGGGGCTCAGGGTTCCTCTCGAAATGTATGCGTTTACTCCAATGGTTCGCTGCCGCAGCAGAGAGGCACTCGCCACAAGCGGATGGTGACCCAGTTGCCACTGCATCCAAGTCTAAAGTTAGTAAAGCTTTTTCCCTTAAAGATCAAACCTGCTCAGTTCATTTGCTTTAGGGAAAGAAGATTAGCAAAACTGCACAGAAACGAGCCGCTACTTCCGAGCATTTTGTCTGGGCAAATCACATACCATCTATGCTGTCTCTCGTATCTAAAGTGCTGAGAGACTTACAGATCCATCGAGTGTACACTACCACTGCTGAGAGGGACACGTTCATCAAGTGAGTGCGCGCATGTTTCCTTATTATTTAGATACTTATGAGGACCGGTTAAGCTGCATCACCAGGCCTGCCTGGAGAATTACCGAATCTGAGGAGCATATGAAATCCAACGAGATTAAGATGGCCGTGTACAAAATCATTTGTCACGCAGTGAAGAAGCATGGGCACGCCTTTAGTGCTCAAATTTCCATCATGCAGGGCCTTCAGTACTTTGAACATCTCAGCGAGTCCATGGCGGAGATTCTAGCGATCTTGCAGAAGGAGTTTGACCACACTCAGCTCGCTGAAGAGGTGTTAAGGTAAATGGTTTGCTCGTGAAAATTTGTAGAGTCCCTCATAATCCCCTAGAGAAATTTCGCAGAAGAGCTTCAACGGCCAAGACACCAAAGGGCCACGTTCATTCTCTAGATTCTTAATTCGTCTCGCCGATTTATCTCCCCGCGTCATACTGAAGCAATTTGCCCTCCTTCGGGTGCACTTAGACTCCGATGCATATCCGATGCGTATCGCTCTCGTCGAAGTCATCGGAGTCTTGATCCGCGAAATTGCCCAGGATGATGAGGATTCACCCTCTAATGGAGATGATAATGGGGGGTTGTCGCAAGAGGGGCAAGAAAAGAAGGAAAGGAAGATCAATAAACTATTTGAGCTCTTGCTTGAGCGGTTCTGCGACACAAGCAGCTACGTTCGCGTCAAGGTGATTAACAGCCTTTCCAAACTCTGGGAGTAAGTCAATCATCATTCACCTTGAGTACATCAAGTAATACTCATAATCTAGGCTACGAGTTAAATTGCCAATACAGCGCGCACAGACGGTACCATTGGTTATAGCATCTCTCTCTGACAAGGCCTCGTCTGTCCGACGCTATGCTATCGCCTTAATGACGAACATGATTTTGACGCATCCATATGGGGCAATGTATGGCGGCTACCTTAACTTGAAAGAATGGGAGGAACGTTACCAGGCCGTCAAAGAGCAACTCGCCATCGTGGAAGCCAAACAAGATAAACATCTAACCGCCTTGACTGGTGCAGATCAAGAAGGACAAGATCACAAGCTTCAGCGCGACTCCAGTGAGTGCGAGGAGCTGCCAACTGTTGACCACCAGGGTCCTCCGGGGGCTGAATCAGCGCCCAAGAAGGAAAAGGGGAAAGCCGGGGCTCGGAAGTCTGCTGCCGAGCGAACCCTAGCACTGGAACAGGCTGAGGCTCTTGATACGCTGGAGATGGCCAATCTGACTCGATTCCGGCTAACTAAGCGTTACATTGCTGATGCCCTCCAGTTCATCAGGGAGATCGAGAGTGCTATGGACATAGCGGAACAGCTGCTTGGAAGTACGAGCAAGGCGGAAGTTCTTGAGGCTATCGAGTTTTTCAAGGTCGCGTACGAATACCAGATGGTTGGTGCTCTGGTAGGTCATCTAAATTTCATTTTCTCCCATCATCCCAGAGGGTAACAATTATGACAACAAAGGCAGGCATCAAGAAGATGCTGCACTTGATTTGGACCAAGGATAACAGTGGCTCCACGTCGGAAGATGAAAAGGAACTCAGGGGCGTTCGTCAACGGCTCATTGAGTGCTATCGTGGGCTGTACTTTGACCCTGTTGAGGATAGGGATCCTCGACAAGAAACAAACCGAATCGCCAAGAATATGATCGAGTTCGCCTCTTCTTCAATGCTGATTTCTTTGAGCTGATCAGAATACTAGGCTCACTCGAAACGCCACTTTGGCTGAACTAACTTCCCTCGAAGAGTTAATGCGAACGTTGTATGAAGATGACAGGGTGGACCAGGAAATTTTGAATACTCTGTGGCAGGTCTACGGTACGTTTCTGTTTAATCCGATGATGTGACCCTAGCCCATTTTTGTTGGATGTAGGTGCCGATCGCGAGATACCCCGCTTCCAAAGGAGGGGCGCTATCATTATTCTTGGCATGTTCGCTCTATCAAAACGGGAGGTTGTGACCGAAAGGACAGACATACTTCTGAAAATTGGTTTAGGTCCGCTAGGACGCGTAATTCTATGCATTTCCACTCATTTACTACAGACTAACTTACCCTTCAGACGGACTTGACTCTTGCGCAATACACATGCATCGCCCTTCAGCGGATAGGTGGAAATGCTAAGAAGATCAAAGGTAACACCTGCGCATCGCGTCGCCGCCGCTGCTGAGACGACTCATTCATCCTAGGATCCCTAGAGGACAAAACCATACGACTGTCAATGGATAATATTATGTTCAGGAAGATCCAGGAGACCGTTGAGCATCCATGCAAGTCCAAAGACTGGTATGAGTCGTTATACTAATGTGTTCATTCATCTAACTACTTCAAAGGTTCGGAATGGCAGAACAAGCTGTCAACACTGTCTACTTGCTTGGAGAACAACCGGATGCACTCTGCGGAGAAATCATCAAATCCTATACACACAAAGTCTTCACCGATAGCGAGCAGCCGATTGAACCAAGTGACTTCCCCACTGACTCAACGATTCCAGAGGGTGATGGACTGGCCTTTACCAAGCCAGCCGAATCGCCGGGCGACGCTGCTGTGCCCTGCGGGAACTCGTTCTTGCTCAGCCAGCTTGTTTTCCTTGTTGGCCACGTCGCTTTCAAGCACATCGTTTATCTTGAGCTTGTCGAGCGAGAGCTAAAACGAAGAAAGGAACTTCAGGCGAAAGGTACGCACTGACATGCAGTTGAGGGTATTGATTACTCATGTCATTGATCAGAGAAGGGCACCTCAGCGAATGGGAAGGCTTCAAATGCCAAAGACGTTGATGAGTTGGAACAGGTCGCTGGCAGCACCGAAGACGACACCGCCGATCGCATCGCTAAGCTTTGCGACAATGATATGTTATATGGGGAGAAATCTCTTCTTGCCTTGTTTGGACCTATGATAATGCATATTTGTGCCACACCGAAGATGTATAAGGTCTGTTGAAGCATTAGGGGTCTGCTGTCGTCTTCTCACGTTCCTTGCTAGAGTCCCACTCTTCGAGCTTCAGCGACCCTGTCTCTTGGCAAGCTCATGTGCGTCAGTACGCACTTCTGTGAGGACAACTTAATGCTCCTTTTCAAGATCATGGAGACGTCAAAGGATCCAATTATTCGTAGTAACTCTATCATTGCTCTGGGAGATATTGCCGTTCGCTTCAGCCATCTCATTGATGAAAATAACAACAAGCTGTACGACGGCCTCTCTGACCAGAGTATTGTTGTGAAGAAGAACACACTCATGGTCCTCACTTACCTGATCCTTGGGAGCATGATCAAAGTGAAGGGCCAGCTCGGTGAGATGGCAAAGTGCCTAGAAGACGAGGATCAACGAATAGCAGATCTTGCAAAACTGTTCTTCACCGAGCTTTCCAGCAACAAGGATAACGCTATATATAACAACCTGCCTGATGGTCTGTGTTGTCAGACGTCATTGCAAGACTCATTGCTCATCCAAACTTGATGCAGTGATCAGTCACCTATCAATCGGGATTCACGCCCTGGATGAAGAAGCGTTCCAAAGGACAATGCGATATATTTTTACTTTTATTGAGAAGGTACGTGTCATATTGACGGTTCGTGTTCGTGGTCTTTCTGTACCTGAATCATGTACAGGAAAAACAAGCTGAAGCTATCGTGGAGAAGTTGTGTCAGCGTTTTCGCCTTGCTCCTGATCCTCGACAATGGCGAGATATTGCCTTCTGCCTGTCTTTGCTTCCGTTCAAGTCCGAGCGATCAGTGAAGCGTTTGATCGAGGGATTGCCCTTTTATCAAGATAAACTGCATGAAGATGCGGTCTTCAATCGTTTCAACGAGATTCTAACCAAGGTGCGCCAGTGCTTCTGTGGGTGGATCCGACCAGCTTCTCATCACGAATTCCAAGGCCCGATCAAATAAATCATCAAACAAACCTGACACAGAACTGAAGGAGTTTGAACAGGTTAGTTGGTCATTGTTGGCAGCATGGATTAAGGCTTACATAGGTTTGCAGATCCTGAAAGACTCCAAGGAAAAGGGTGAAGATGATCAGGCACTAGAAGAAAGCATGCAGAAGAAGACGGCCGCCACTCGCAAGAAAGTGGCATCTCGGCGAAGTGCGTCCACTCTCGGATCTTGATCTTTCCTTAATAACACTATGTCTCACAGAACCACCATCTCGTGGGCGCAAGGTACCTGCGAGAAGCGTCACTCCGGAGAATGAGGGTTCTGAGTAACTGCAATTCCACTCTATTTATCCCTATTTACGTACGCTACATATGCGATTGTTATCCCGTACCTTGTTATCCCGCGGAAGTAACCACGCAGATTATGCAAAAGCCGAGACCAAGAGATGAAAGACAAATGAAAAGAGTGTAGACCTAATCGAAAGAATGCTTGACGAACTGACGAACTGAAATGAGCAAATCAAAAGAGCAGTGGTGCGGAGACGAAATCTAAAGAGTGTGAGAGCGCAGTGAGTGCTGTAAGAAATTGATGTAGAGTCCATTTCCTCCAATATGCCAGTAGAGTAACGCGATAGAAGGTATTATTTGAAGCTCTGAGCACCCCCACCTCCGCGTATGACAGCTTTGAGGAACCCAAAGAATCGATTGCCATACTCTTGAGCTGGCACAGGGCTAATCTTGTGCTACAATCGGATCAAATCAATGGTTGTCATCGCCGCAAAAGACATTCAACATACCCGATCGGCATGGAGACCCTTCCACGCATGTTCCAGCTTTTTGAAGGTAGTGTATGGTGTCAGGATATCGATGATTCCGAGATAATAGATGGTACCCATAGGTCGGTTCGACTCGTCCGTTGCACGGAACCCACCTTCGTCTTGGTGGAAGATGAAATGCCGTCTATCCGTCGAATCCATATCCGGAAGCATCGAAGCCTGTGTCGTCCCGATAGCTTGCGGGTCAGACTGACGCATGAGACGCCGGATTACACTTGCTTCCGACGCTGTTTCCTTCCCGGATAGAGACGCTCGCCGTCTCCGGGCCAAATGCTGAAGGACATCAGGCTGAAAGGCAGATAAAGGTGAGACTACATACACATGCCGGTGCGCGAAAGATGATTACTCACTTGGAAGACTCTTAGCGTGTTCCGCCGTAAATTGTCCCTATTCCCTCTTTGCATATTGTGTATCCCAACAAGAAGGCTGTAGTCCATAACATTGAGTCTTTTGAGAAGTTCTGAATCCCGACGCAACTGCTCGATCAAGAGGGCACGCTTTTCAGGCCCCAACTCAAGCTGTCTCCCCCTATTGATCCAGTTCAGATCTTTCAAGACGGCTCGAGGGTTGTTCTGGGTCTTCTCTTCAGGATATTCGCGCCCGACAGTAGATCCTTTCAGATCAAATGTCTCGTGGACGTCACGGTGCGGTGGAAAGAGATTGTTCATGATGACAAAGTGAATCTTCCGCCCACGAGGTAGCTTCACACGATGCAACCCGTAGAACCTCGATAGTAGCGTATGGGGGTTCGTCTTGACATGTTCGAAGTAATCAGGCAGGATTTTGCAAAGGAATTTGTGTTCGTTGTGATGGATTGTCTTGATGATGAAGCGGTAATCACGAGAAAAGTAAAAGAATGAACCGGATTTGCCCGGACTCCCGAGTTCAGAGAGGATATATTGTGAAGTGAGAGAGAGGAGGTAGTCGGCTGGGTCTAAATGAAAACATTCTTCACGAAGATCCCTGAACACCCAAGGGGCATAATCTTTAAATTTGAAATCATACTTCGCGGACGGAGTGAGCTCATTTCCGATACTAGAATGACACTCGTTAGGTGGATCTTCTGAGGAGTGTGGCTACTTACATATCGAATGTATACTTATGCCGAGCGGCATAATCCTGGGGCCCCAATGTCCTTTTCATCTTGGCGACACAACGAGAAACCTGATCAAACGCAATTTCAGTGACGAGCAGACGGAAGGTGCAAGTAAACAAGGTCTTACGCCAATGCGTATCCCAGTTAACATGTTGTACATCAGTACATAATTGGCGTGATCTTCTCCGATCAGGTTCCCCACAAGAGGCTTGTTGTCATCTTCCTCCTTACCTCTCCAAGACGGAATAGGATGTGGGACACCAAACGCCACAGCGCCGGCGGCCCCCCCAGTTGAAGGATGCGGGACAGCTGCGACACCGTCTTGGACTTTCACTCGCTTCGTACGCTCTCTCCGTATTTGCTCAGCTTCTCTAAGAATGTCCGGGTCCAGGAGTGCAGGGGTAAGAGTGGAGGCGGATGGTAGGGACAGGTCGGGAGCAGCCATATCGTCTGCGACTCTGTTGGAGTCAAGGTTCAGAGACTGAGCCTTGCGATGACCTGGCCGGAAAACAGAGCCCGTGGTGTTTCGGCGAGTCGTCTTCCAGGGGGACACAGCGGCACTAGAGGGATGAAGGTGATTTGATGAGTCGACAAGAGGGACAGTTGGGAGTTGGGCTGGTCGTTGCATTGGGAGGGAAGATGTAGACGCATGACTATTATCCTGACCGACACCCCTCTCAGGACTGGACGGTATTGGGCCTGTTATGGTATTCATCGAGCCATTATTCATTCTTGGGGGCGGTATAGACATTTTTGAGGGTGTTTTGTCCTGGCTATGTGGTGCGCTCCCGATAGTGCGGGGCGAAGATCCCAATGAGTCCAGCGAAGTAGCATCATCAGGTCTTCGTAGGTCGACAGAGGTATAGGAGCGCACAGTCATTGGTGCCCGAGACGGCCCAGGATCTAATTATGGGATTCAATTAGATGCGTGCGCAACGACATTTAGGGAAAGTTACACGACACACAAGAGACTGGAGGTGAGTTTGAAATTGGCTGAGATAGCTGTTCATCCCTGGGTAGTCCCATCATTGTAATATTATCATCTGTGGATAGTGGCTCCTCGGTCAATTGAGGGCCGAATGCTGGTCCGTTTTCATCGGTCAGGCTCTCAGACGATGGAGGCGAAGGGGGTGCGATGTATCCGTTTGGAAGGAGCATTGGAATCCTCGTTTGAGGATTGGTAATCGTTCGTTGACTCCCGACGATTTCCTTCTCGCTCAGAAGATCAGATCCTGCTGCGGTTGCCGCAATGGCATCTGAAGTGTTTATGTGCGCGGAGTTGTCTACCGAGTCGACAATCGTCCGCCCTAGATGAGACAGCTTTGACTTCAGAGAGGTGTCCTGGTCCCCAACGAGAACGACTGTATCCTCTGTGACCTCCCGGATGTGGATTTCCGCATTGCTATCACCGTTGAGCTGCGCTGTCGCCAGGATATGCATAGGGTTCACAGAGGTAGGCTGAAGCGAAAGTGTATTAGGAGGATGCGCAGCAGATGTATTCTCGTTCGCCGATGGGGTTGGGGTACCGTCAAGGATAGCAGTCGCGTATGAGCCTGCCGAAGTCGACACAATGCTTGACCGTGGGTTATCCGAGACTGATTTGAAACTCTTTCGACTGCTTTTCGGAGACACAGATGAGGGAGGTTTTAGCGATAGCCCTTGCGGCAAAGGCGAGGACGAGGGAGGTGGCGAAGTTGTGGTCACCATTAGAGGGTACAGTATATAGATGATGAATTGGACCTGTAATTGGTTCCGATCCGAATACAGCTAAAACCAGCCTTTGAACTAGCCGCCGTACAAACGTTCTTGCCCAGTAATACACCAATACGAAAGAGATAGCCGTTAGTAATACTTAGAACATGGGCTTTATTGTCGCTTGGGCGTCGCTGGTTGGTGTTTCCAGCTTGAATATCACGGTCATATCAGGTACCGCCGTGCCGGCGCCCCACTCTAAGGAGTGCGATGAAGAGAATCGCACTAGTTCCACGGTCTGCATGCATACACCTCGAACAGATAGTAGTGATTGCTTGGTCATCCGTATTTCTTCATTAGGTTAGATGCTTGAACACTTTAAATGAGTTCTCACTGGTATATCGGTAGAACACACGCCTGTCAATAAATGGTACGCGTGGGAGCTGGGTTCGACTCCCAGGTGGGAAGTTTTTTTTTCTCTCTTTGGGATAACAATTCTTTCGGGATCGTTTGCTTCTCCCTACTGCCGCCAAACCATTATCCAGCAACACACGATTGTAGGGATTGGAG
>WNFI01342613.1_pt1 | contig 20421 bp, 18 predicted proteins | sample 5400471 | NCBI WGS metagenome assembly WNFI01 (sample SAMN13153348, study PRJNA577476) | soil metagenome | isolation source: 100 cm saprolite on Douglas fir-dominated hillslope | place: USA:California | collected 2013-09-17
GCCAACAGGGAAAGCTGAGTACTCCGAAAGGGGTCCGCTCAGTTTGAGGGAGCACGGTGGAGAAACCTACTCATGGTCAACGTGAGCCAGGCGCTCCACCTTGACTCCACATCTCTCATACGGCCTTACTCCAAAAACTGCATTCCTACCCGGCAATCCAACGAATGATCAAAGCATGGCTCAAAGCTGGCATCCTGGAAGATGGCGGCTTTCATGAGACCATCAAGGGAACCCCTCAAGGAGGAGTGGTGTCTCCTTTACTCATGAATATCGCCCTGCACGGCATCGAAACAGAGATCCGGGAAGCCTTCTCCTACAAAGAGAACGTTCCTCAACTCATCCGTTATGCTGATGACCTGGTCATTTTTCATCCCACGGAGGCAGGTGTGCAGAAAGCCAAGCACCTTCTGGAGACATGGTTGAGCACGATGGGGTTGGAGTTAAAGCCCAGTAAAACCCGAAGTACCCATACGCTCCAGGAATACCAGGGACAAGTGGGGTTCGATTTTCTTGGCTGGACCATCCGACAATTCCCCGTGGGGAAGACGCACTCGGGAAAGAACCCGCGAAGCAAACCGCTTGGTTTCAAAACGATCATCACGCCTAGCAAAGAGGCCGTGAAACGTCATGTGGCTGATATGAAGGCAGTGATCGACAGAAACCGGCACGCCCCACAAGAAAAGCTCATTGGTGAGCTTAATCGAGTGAATCGGGGATGGGCCAATTACCACCGCCGAACAGTGGCCTCCAAGACCTTCCATTCCTGTGACAACGTGCTCTACCTTCAATTACGACGCTGGGCCAGGCGCCGCCATCCCCACAAGGGAGGGCGCTGGATCGCAAACAAATACTGGCATGTGCAGCAAGGACAAGGCTGGCAATTCCGAAGCCAACAAGCCACGCTGTGGAAGCACGGACAAGCGCACGTTCAGAAGCACATCAAAGTCAAGGGAGCGGCCAGCCCTTACAACGGCGATCTCTTCTATTGGAGCCAACGACTCAAGACCCACCCCATGTTTAATGGAGTGAAAGGGGCATTGCTGCGTAAACAGCAAGGGAGATGCCGGTGGTGTGAGTTGCTCTTTCAAGATACTGATGTCATTGAAATCGACCATATCACTCCAAAGAGTCAAGGCGGAAAAGAAGAACTCAGCAACAAATGTTTGCTTCATCGACATTGCCATGATGAACGACATGCTCGGCGTGTCAATGGTATCTCTGACAAAGACACGATCATTGAGGAGCCGGATGCGGGGAAACTCGCCTGTCCGGTTCTGAAGCCGAGCGGAGGGGGTGACCCCTTCGCTTAGGTTAACGATTCTGTGCGGCTCCACTCGACGTTAGCATATACCAGCCCACGGGCGTTTGAAGAGGCAGCTGATCATCAGATGAGTTAACCAACTTTTGTATCTCCATCTTTTCGGGTCATGTCCACAGTAGGGTTGTCCATTAAACGACCCAGCTTGTTGAAAAACCCCTCCTTTTTATCCGAATCCTGCTCCCATTGGAGAAAATAGCCGCTTGTACTCCCCCAACACTCTAAAACCCCCAGCCTCGTATAATTGCTGATTATATTCACCGAAGGCTTTGCTCTGTGAGTTTCTACTTTTCCAGGTTGGCTGCTGAAAGCCCTTCCTTGGAAGAGACCGCATCGGACTGCCGTCGCATGCTTGAGCAGCCTGTTGAAAAAGCCTTCAATGGATGAGCCTAATCCTTTATAAGTGATTCCCCGAACTATTGTTAAAAGCTACTTACTACACTGCGGAATGGGGAGTAACTAAGTTCTTCCTTTCTGATTGCTGTGGTGTGCCTCTCTGGTAAGAACCGGTTGAGAGGAAGATGCTCATGGCTGCGAGCATTCCCTCCGATCCTCCTGAGAGATATCATTGAGGCCTGGTTTAGTGTGCTTCGTCAATGCGTTTTGCCTCAATCGAACCATAGGTTTGCCGCGAGTTGAGCAGAAATGGTTCAGTTTCTCAAGGCAGCATCGTCAGGAAGATTTGCCGCTTCTGCGATTTCGGAACCATACTGCTGCCAGGAGAACAGAGCAGGATTTCGCCGAAAAGTATGCCTGTTCTGCCTGTTCTGCCGGTCCTCGCGGCAAACCTTTCATGGCGAAACGGCAAGAAGCGTGACAGACGGTTCTCAGCACGCAGAAAACGCGAGTTTGCCAGTAAAGGTTTGCGAGAGCATCGCTCATCCACTGTTTGCCAAGTGGGAAGAGTGGAGAGGAGTTTAAGAACAAAAGCTGCAATTCGGTTGTCCTCAAGACACCGATTGTCAACAAGGTTTGCCCTGGAGCGATCTATGGGTCAATCCGGCATTACTTTGTCACAGGACACAATGTTTGGCCGTTTTTGCAAACCTATGCTTCTTTGACTGAAGAAAGAAAAAAGGATGTTTCATATTCTGCTTGAGATCAACATCTTTTTTGCTCAAAAGCACGTTTTCTTCTCTGAAATATGGTCCGACTCAAAAACAAACTATGAGTCACTCAGCACTTTCGGCTAGACTTTGCTTCCCTCGTACAAGAGGCACAGGGTTTTTGTCTGCTGTAATGCCTTTTCTGCTCATTCTACCGTCCAATCTTTGTGTCCGATGACGGCTAAACTATCTGTCCTGTGACATACTTGTTGGCAAAGTACATTTAGGTGGGCAGCTCACGCTATGCCTAATACCCTGTTTTAACGGTTTTCCTCAACCACTTTTCTGTTCTCATGCTACCTAGACTCCTCTGTTTCGAGAGCGGCAAACATTCACGCTTTCCCCGTCTTTCAACCGGCACACAGACGTGACGGGGCTAGATGGCGATACGTCCCCCATCAACCGGAAGGGTCGCTCCATGCACATAGTTCGCTTCATCACTGGCCAGGTAGACGGCGGCTTCCGCGATCTCAGAAGGAAGAGCCGCTCTCCTGGCAGGAACGGTCTGAGCTAACTGATCCAGTCCTTCCCCCATGTCCTCTGTGCCAGGGGTTCGCGTCGGACCCGGTGAGATCGCATTGACATTGACCCCGTGTGGCCCGAACTCTGCGGCCCACGACTTGGTCAACAGCGTCAAGGCGGCTTTCGTTGCGCCATAGAGCGCCAACCCTGGGATACCAACATGGGCAGCCATCGTCGTAATGTTGATGATCTTGCCTCTCCCACGCTCAGCCATGTGAGGAGCTAACGCTGCGGTCAGATAAAACGGCCCCTTTACATTGGTCGCGATGGTGGCATCAAAGGTTGCTTCATCGACCCATGCCGTTGGTGCAATGGGGAAGATCCCTGCATTATTGACCAGAATATCGATGGGGCCGAGCACGGCTGTCGCCTCTTTGGCTAGTCGGCGAACACTCTCAACCGATGTCTGATCTGAAGCGAGAAAGGTGGCCTGACCCCCTTTGGTACGAATGGCATCCACCACCGTGTGCCCACGTTGCGCGTTTCGACCGGTAATCACCACGCGTGCCCCCTCACGGGCAAAGGATTCTGCAATGGCTTGCCCAATCCCCGAGGTGCCACCTGTGACCAAAGCCGTTTTTTCCTGTAAACGCATCGATGTCTCCTTTTCAAGCATATGCTTCTCTCCACGAATGGAGAGAAATCCCAGTTTCTTGGGCTCTCTCTTCCCCACCACGGGATGCGCAACGAGCTGTCCCTTCGGCTGAAGTGCCTTCACCGGCCCATTCAATGCTCTCGCTTGTTTCTGAGATGGGGCGAGATCGAGCTGTGTGAGGGCAGTTCCTCACGCCAAGGCCCAGCTCATGCACCTCGCCCTCCCTGCTCCTACTGTAAGGAGGAAGCGTCATGAAAGCGCCATCAACAGCGCCAAAGGCTCGAGTCCAGAATACTCCTGCCAGCTTGCTTGCAACACAAGCCATTTTTGTCCTGTACCCCATCCGGTAGCTATTGAGTAGACCGTGTTCTCATCCCTCAGACCCCAGCTCCGGCTCGCAGGTCACGCACAAGGTGGCCCAGGGAATAGCCTCCAGCCGTTTTTCAGGGATGGGCTGCCCGCAATTGCTACAGATCCCATAGGTCCCATTCTCGATGCGTGCCAGAGCCTGTTGCACTTCGGCGAGCAACGTTTTCTCATTGTCCAGAATAGCTTGATCCACGTCTGTTTCCTGGAGATCCACCGCCTCTTCTTCCGACTCTTCAACGTCATAGCTAGCTTGGCTTGCAGCTTCGGGGGGCGCGAGGATTCCAGTCAATGTCGCGATATGCTGCTGAATTTCAGCCTGCTTCTCTTCAAGTCGCTTTCTCATGACAGCCAGGTCAAGTGCCATCTATTTGTATCCTTTCTTCCAGTTGGATCGTCACGGCTCAGCTCGTTCTCCTCCAGGCACCTCCATTGCCCCATTGATAGCGTTGAAGAAGGCCAAAGCTCACCAGGAAGGTGACGACTCCAGTCGTCGTGCGGGGTTCCCGCAGATTGGCAATTGCCTGCACCAACGCGCCCAGTTCGGCCTGCTCGAGCAGACCGAACTCCAGAGAGGAGTGCGAGCTCGTCACGAGAAGATTCCACTTTGTGCCACGTGCATTGGCAGTCCTCCCGCGAACGAAGTGATAGGCAGAGACCAGGAAGACCGACTAGGACTCGGCACCTATCTCCAGGACGCGTATGCCCCGCATATCCAGCAAGTAGTGTCCCCTGATCTGCGCAATGCGGATGAGCACCGTGTCGCAGGACTGGCAGCGCACGACTGTCCCCATGCCATGCATGTAGGCGGCAGTTGCCCCCATGGCATTGGTGGCGCCGCAACCTGCACAGATGGCCTGGACGAGTGTCATGTCAAAGGGGAAGGTCACTTGCAACATGCCGCCGGCGGCGTTACTATCTAGCTTCATCTCCATCATGCTTCTCCTGTTGGTCCGAATCGCTCGGTCTTGACTCGGGTTGGTTTGTGTCCTAGTGCCACGAAACTCGTGGCGGCGGTTCCTACTTGGGAACCGTGCCGTTTCTGCCTGGGTGGCCACCACTTCACCGAGTTGCCAGCTTAGTCGCCCCAATAGCGTTCTTCTTTCCAGGGATCACCGTGATTGTTGTAGCCCAGCGACTCCCAGAAGCCCGGTTCGTCCTCGTCGACCAGACGCAGACCCCGCACCCACTTGGCGCTCTTCCAGAAGTAAAGATGAGGCACCAGCAGGCGTGCCGGGCCACCGTGCTCGGGTGCCAGCGGCTGCCCCTCATAGCTGCCGACCACCCAGGCCTTCCCTTCCAACACCTCTTGCAGGGGCAGGTTGGTGGTATAGCCCCCATCGCTGAAGGCGATCACATAGCTGGCGTCATACGTGACCTGTGCGAGCAGGGTGTCGAGGGAGACGCCTTCCCAGTGCGTGTCCAGCTTCGACCACTTGGTCACACAGTGAATGTCTTTGGTCACCGTCTCGCGCGGTAGGGTGCGAAATTCGTCCCAACTCCAGCGTTTGGGCTGATCGACTTCCCCTACAATGGAGAAATCCCAGGCCGAGAGTGGCGTATGCGGCGTCGGCCCTGCCGAAAGCACCGGAAAACCACGCTCCAGATATTGTCCTGGCGGGAGTCTGCCACTCGTATCGCTAGGCTTTCGGCGACCGCGAAACCCGCGCGAGATGAATCCTTCACTCATCGTCTTACCTCCTGCTCATCTCCCCGGCGAGTCCTGGCTCCTTGCTGGAGAGACTCGTCTGGGAGAAAATGCTCTCATTCTCGTCAGGGAACCATCTCGTCGGCATTACGCGGGGAGCGAGATTATCATACGGTTGTCCACCTCAGTAACCCTCGAGGCGGAACAGGCCGTTTCCTCCGCTGCTTTTTTCTCCGCGTAGGAACTGACCGTTCCCCGCAGGATGACCTTGCTGCCCTGCACCTCGACCGTGATCCGACTGGCATCCGTCTGCGCATTGCGCACCAGCGCCTTCTGGATTTGCGACTTCAGATCCTGTGGTACCGGTTGAGGCTTGACCGTGAGAAGATTGCTGACTCCTCTGACGCCGGAGAGGCGTTCTATAGCTGGTTCGGCATCTCGCTTCTGGAAGTAATGATCGACCTCGCCCTTCAGCGTCACCCAGCCCTGACTGACCGTCACATCAACTTTGCCAGCTGGAATAGCTGCATCCCACCTCAGGGCGTTGAGCACAGCAGCGGCGAGATCGGCATCGGTGCGTTCTGCAAAGCCGGGCAGGCGCACCTCGATATCGTTAGCTACCGCCAGGACGCCAAGAACGCGGTGCGCAGCCTCCTCCGCTGCGGGCTTTTTCAGGTACGAATCGACCCAACCCGTCAGGGTAATGATGCCATCTTTGACCACTACCCCGATTTCGTTGGGCTGCACGTGTGTATCCCACTGCAACTCTTCCAGCACATTTCTCTGTGTATTTACATCAGGATCGAAACTCACTGCCATATGCGTGTCTCCTTTCCTTGCTTATCTTCCTTCTTCATCTTTGCGGATGAGACGGATGCTCATTGCCAGGCTTCTGGCCGTCAACGTAATCACGACCGTGATGGGCAAGAGGGCTATCGCATCTGCCAGCTCACTTGATACCCAACTGGAGTGAGTTGGAGATGAGTGTGTGCCTGCTTGCAGTCTGCATGACCTACAGAGGACTCTACCTGGATAGAGTGACTTTTCACCGTACAAAGTATATGTCGGAAAGACCTCTTTGTCAAGTATTAATATAATCTCATCTACTATTTATATGAAAAATAACATATTTTTCCTCCAGAATAGCCGCTTTGCGAGGATTGCGGCCTCCCGCCGGATTGAGAGGCTCAAAGTCAAGCATGATTTGCTTACCCGGGAGATCCAGGGTGCTAGCCCTGCAAATTACAATTATCAATAGAAAATTAGATTTTTGTTCATATAAATAGTATATGAGATTATATTAATACTTGACAAAGAGGTCTTTCCGACATATACTTTGCAGGGCGAAGAAAACAGTCCTGGGCCATTCTTGAAAGCCGTATGCGGGCATCACTGGCTCAGTTGTCTGGTGTCACAAGCCTATGGTTCAGTCAGGAAATCAATGGCGTCGCTCGCTTTTGCTCTCATCAGGATGACGAGGCAGGCTACTCTATCCGTGTCTATACCTTACCACGGGTGAAGGCGTTCGCCATACCTGACTTGATCCGTACGAAAATAAAGCTACTCCCTCCAGAGATTGAAGAGAGGAGACTATTCGTGTCAGTAAGAACAAGTGTCTTCCGCTCGGTGACAGCAGCAGACCGGGTTGATTATCCAGCGCTGGAACGATCTGTCCAAAAGTGGTGGGAAGAACACGATGTACTGCAGCGATACCTCCACCGTAATGACCAGAGCGAGAAGCAGTTCTCATTTCTGGATGGTCCCATTACTGCGAATAACCCATTGGGAGTTCACCATGCTTGGGGAAGGACCTATAAAGACATCTACCAGCGCTACCAAACCATGCAGGGATACAAGCAGCGCTATCAGAACGGCTTTGACAGTCAGGGCTTATGGGTTGAGGTCGAGGTTGAGAAGGAACTTGGCTTCAAATCCAAGCTCGACATCGAAGCCTTTGGCATCGCTGAATTCGTGGAGAGGTGCAAGGAGCGCGTTTTCAAATTCGCAAAGCGCATGATCGAACAGTCGATCCGCCTGGGTTACTGGATGGATTGGGGTAATGACTACTACACGCTCTCGGACGAGAATAACTATACCATCTGGTCATTCCTCAAGGAATGCTTTGAAAGAGGCCTGATCTACAAAGGGCATGATGTGATGACCTGGTGCCCGCGCTGTGCCACCGGCATCTCTACTATGGAAACATTATCGGAAGATTACCAAGAAACCAGCCATCTTAGCCTGTACGTGCGCTTTCCTTTAGTAGATCGGCCAGGAGAATACCTGCTGGCCTGGACTACTACTCCATGGACTCTGGCGGCCAATGTTGCTGCCGTGGTGCATCCAGATTTGCCGTACGTGAAAGTGGCCCAGGACGGGGAGTACTACTACCTCGCTGAGGCGCTCTTACCACTATTAAGAGCACTTAAGGGGCGCGACAAGGGAGACTATCATGTGGTGGAAACGTTAAAGGGGAGCGACATGGTGGGCTGGAAGTATCGCGGCCCGTTCGACGAACTTCCCGCACAACAGGGTATCGTGCATACGGTCATTCCGTGGAAAGAAGTGAGCGCCACTGAGGGTACGGGCATCGTGCATATCGCTCCTGGCAGCGGTCGCGAAGACTTCGCCCTCTCGAAGGAATTTCATCTGCCGGTCATTGCACCTGTAGACGAATTTGGTGTCTACCTGGAGGGCTTCGGTTGGCTAACCGGGCAAACGGCCGCTGACGTAGGGCGGCAAATCGCAGAGAACCTCGCCCAAAAAGGGCTGCTCTACCGCACGCAGACCTACAAGCACCGCTATCCGATCTGCTGGCGTTGTAAGACCGAACTGATCTTCCGCCTGGTCGATGAGTGGTATATCTCTATGGGTCAGTTGCGCTATGAAATCATGGACGTTGTGCGCCAAGCCACCTGGATTCCAGCTTTTGGCTTGGAGCGCGAACTGGATTGGTTGCGCAATATGGACGACTGGATGATCTCCAAGAAACGCTACTGGGGACTGGCCTTGCCCATCTACGAATGTCCCCGGTGCGGCACATTCGAGGTCATCGGTAGCAGGCAGGAGTTGAAGGAACGAGCCGTAGAAGGTTGGGAGGAGTTCGAGGGCCACTCGCCTCACCGCCCCTGGGTGGACGCGGTAAAAATCAAGTGCCGACAGTGCGGCAACGCGGTTGCACGCATCAAAGACGTCGGCAACCCGTGGCTAGATGCAGGCATTGTCCCGTTTTCGACGCTTCACTATCGCACAGATCGTAAGTACTGGGAACAGTGGTTCCCCGCCGACTTCGTCACCGAGTCGTTCCCAGGCCAGTTTAAAAACTGGTTCTACTCACTGCTGGTGATGAGCACCGTCTTAGAGGGGACGACTCCATTTAAAACGCTCTTTGGCTACGGCACACTTCTGGGTGAAGATGGCACGCCGATGCACAAGTCAAAGGGCAACCTCGTCATCTTTGACGAGGCGGCTGAACGGGTCGGTTCGGATACGATGCGCTGGCTCTTCGCCACCCACGTCCCCGAGCAGAACCTCAACTTCCCCCGCATCCCTACGGACGAGGATATTGAGAGGTCTGTGGAGACGGGCCTTCCCGTACGATTAAGCGAAAAATGGATGCTGGTGCGCAGGGCACTGGACAAGCTCTGGAACGTCTACGGTTTCTTTGTGACCTATGCGAACATCGATGCATGCGATCCCACGCACCACGGGTTGCCTGTATCAAGGCGTAGTGAGCTGGATCGCTGGATTCTCTCCGAGTTGCAGCAAACAATTCGGGAAGTTACCAATGGTTTGGATCGATACGATACCTCGAAGCCAACAGCAGCACTCCAGGAATTCTTGGAGGACGTATCAAACTGGTACCTGCGCCGCAGCCGCGAACGTTTCTGGAAGGCCGGGATGGACAACGACAAAGTGGCAGCATATCTTACCTTGTATGAATGCCTGACCACCTTAGTCATGCTGCTCGCCCCTTTCATGCCATTTGCGATGGAAGAGATGTATCAGAACCTGGTGCGCAGCGTCAATGGGGAAGCCGCTTTCAGCGTTCACCTCGGCGATTGGCCAAGGGTAAATGAGGAACTGCTCGACGAAAAGTTGACCAACGAGACGCACCTTGCGATGCGCATCGTTGGTCTCGGCCGTGCCGCCCGCGAGAAGGCGCAGATCAAAGTCCGTCAGCCACTCGGCGCAATGTTTGTGCGTGTTGCGGATCGAGATGAAGAAGAGGTCCTGCTTCGTCTCTCCTGGCAGGTACTTGAAGAGTTGAATATCAAGCAGCTGCACCTCATGAGTGATGACAGTAATATGCTGGCTTACACGCTGAAGCCACAAGTGAAGGTGCTCGGCCCCAAATATGGCCTCTTGCTACAGAAAATACTGGCCGCATTCAAAGCCCTGGATGCTCATGGAGCACAAGAAGCAGCAAGGGCGCTGCACGAGACGGGCAAGCTACATTTCGCGATCGATGGTCACCACATCGAGCTGACACCTGACGAAATAGAGGTGGTAGCAACCGCTCGTCCTGGCTTCGCGGCTGCTGAGGATCGCGGCTATGTCGTCGTCCTGGAAACGACGATTACCCCCGAATTGCGCGAGGAAGGCCTGGTACGAGACCTGACCCACTATGTGCAGGGCATGCGTAAGAGGGCCGGATTCACTATCGAGGACCACATCCAGCTTTCTCTGTACACGAGTGAAGACCTGGCCTCGATACTTCGTCGCCATAAAAAGACGCTGCAGTCAGAGACGCTGGCTGATACCCTGTCTATTGTTGTAGATCAACCGGCGGCGTCTCTACGTGATGAAGTCTACCGCGAGAAAATCTCGCCGCGGGAACTCAAGAAGTTAGAGAACTACACCGTTGAGGTGGTACTGGGCAGATTATAGGCGTTTGGGCTCGAGAGTTGCCAGCCTTCGAGGCGGATCGAGTGGGCACCCGGCAGGATGAGGAGCAATTATCGCTCTACCTTGCTTTCTCAGGTGGCCTGATGTACTCCTGTCCTCCCATATAGGGGCGCACGGCTGCCAGGATGCGCACGCTGCCATCGGGCTGCTGGTGAACTTCGAACAGGGGCAGCAGGATGCGCGGCGAGGCCAGGGCAGTGCTGTTGAGCGTGTAGACGAATGTTAATTTGCCGTCCTCGTCACGGTAGCGGATATTGACACGGCGGGCCTGCCAGTCGTGGAAGTACGAACACGAATGGGTCTCGCGGTACCTGCCCTCGCCGAATCCTCATGGTCGGCTTTGCTGATCACGTACTGCTCTACTTTGCTGAACTGGTGGACGCGGAAGACGCCGCGTGTGTCTCTGCCATAGGTGCCCGCCTCTTTGCGGAAGCAGGGGCAATAGCCGACGACGGTCAAAGGCAGATCTTCGTACCTGAGGATCTCGTCCTGGTACATGCCGGTGATCGAGACTTCGGCGGTGCCGACCAGGAAGGTGTCTTCATCCTCAATGGCGTAGACCTGGTCGCGTCCCCTGGGAAACTGGCCGCTGCCGAGAAAGCCGAACTTGCGTGCCATCGCCGGTACGGTCAGGGGCGTGAAGCCTTTGCGGGCGATGCGGTCCATGGCAAAGTTCATTAAGGCCAGTTCGAGACGCGCGGCATCGCCTTTGAGGGCGTAGCTGCGGGCGCCTGCGACCTTGACCGCCCGCTCGATGTCCACCACGTCGAGTTTTTGCATCAGGGCGTAGTGGTCGAGCGGCTGGAAGTCGAAGGCGGGTTTCTCGCCCCAGTACCTGATCGGTACGTTGTCGTTTTCGTCTTTCCCGATGGGGGAGCTGGGATCAGGGATATTGGGTACGAGATAGAGCAATTGCTGGCGTGCCGCCCGGATGCGTTTCGAGATCTTGTTCTGCTCGGCGCGGGCTTCTTCTACCCGGCGCTGCAGCTCGAGCACCCGCCGATCGACTTCCAGCAGGTAGTCGATGTCGATGGGGTTGTATTTGACCCGCGCTGCTTCTTTTACGATGTCTGGATGGTTGCGAATAAAGGCGAGATCCAGCATGATAGTCGTTACTCCTTCACCGCTCAAAGTATACGTCGTGCCAGTTGTCTTGTCAAGTATTTATATTAACTCATCAACTATTTACCGATGAGTTAATATAAATACTTGACAAGACATCTCCCCCAACCTATACTTGGTACGGTGAAGACAAGAAGACCCGGCTGTCACAACCGGGCAGTCTGCTGGTAGAGGGTCGCTCGTAGCAGGTTCGGCACCACCTTACCGGTGTGCCCGGGTGTCCTGGTCGGTCTGGGACAGCAAACGCTACCTCTGAGCGAGCAGACCTCACACCAGCTCAAGCATGGAAAGGAGAGATGCAACATGAGCTACGCCAGGCAGATGCTGGACATCTACCCAAGCAACTTAACCGTGGACGCTGGCGCGCTGGCCGCCACCATTGACGCGCTCAACGACTGCAGCCAGGCCTGCACGGCCGACACCGACGCCGATTTAAACGAGTCGAGCGTCGCCGAGCTAGTCAAGTGCATCCGGCTGTGCCAGGACTGCACCGACGTCTGCGTCGCCACCGTCAGCGTCATCAGCCGCCAGGCCGAGTACGATGCCAACGTCACCAAGCCGCTGCTGCAGGCCTGTGTGGCCATATGCAAGAGCTGTGGCGACGAATGCGAACGGCATGCCCACAAGCACGAGCACTGCCGGGTGTGCGCCGAGGCCTGCCGGCGCTGCGAGCAGGCCTGCCGGCAGCTCCTGGCCGCCATGAAATAGGAGACCGGCTATTCCGGCGGGCGCTGACGCCTCACCCGCGTTCGGCGTCGGGAGTCGCCTCAACGCCCGTCGCACTTCGCGATTCCCGGCTTGCCGCTACGCAGAATCTGCTGCACCACTCTCGGGCCAAACGGACGTCGAGTTCGAGCGCCCGCTGTCCGAAGTAGTCATCGGCGTCGAAGCATGCCGCAGCTCGAAGGTGTGGGCGAGGCCATTCCGCCTATCTTGATAGTGCCACTATCGCAGAGATTATATCAATCTCTACAATGGCAATTGTCTTGCCAGGCTCTTTCACAAAATCGATTTGTAAAATGTGGGTAAAAGACAGGCCTGAAGGCAGGGGGCTTCAGCCGGAACTTTTGCTAAGGAGCAGAGTATGGACAGTATTCCAAACCACAAGCATTCGGGGCCCCCGAAGCAGCCGGGGCCCGTGTCGATCCAGTCGAACCCGCTGCGTTGGGGCTTCGGTGCAGTGCTCTTCTTGGCCTGGGGCATCGCCACCATCATCTGGGTGGCGAGCACCGTTTACTCGGTCGCGCACGGCGATGTCACGTCGGCGGTCACCGCGGTGGCCGCGCTCGCCCTGCTGGTCCTGCTGGCCCTCATGGAGGGGCTGGAAGTCTCGGTGATCGATCGCTGGCAGGAGGTGTGGCCGGGACAGTCGACGTCCTTCCTGGCGGGCTGGCTCGCCGCCAGGCAGCTGTTTGTGGCGCTGATCGTGACCGCCGCGGCCCTGCTCGCAAACCGATCCGTGATCGTCGTCCCCGGCACCTCGGTCCGGACCACCAACAGCTTCGTCCTGAGCGTGTTCGACCTGGTGTGGACGACCTTGACGGTGCTGTGGTTCGCGCAGATCCTCCCGAAGCACCTGGGGGCGACCAACCCCGACCGCTACCTCAAGCGGGTTAGCCGACCGCTGTTCCCGGTCATCAGCTTCGTGCACTGGGTGGGCCTCTCGCTGCCGGGGGAGTGGACCGCCGACGTTGTCGAGGACCGGCTCGCCTGGTCCCTGAGCGAAGAGGAGTTGATACGGCGGCGGCCGGCGCACGAGCAATCGCTGGCGGCGATCTGGTGCGAGCTGCGCAAGCCGCACCGGCGCGGAGCACACCCCGTGGGTGGAAGCCGGCCCGGGGAGGTGTGATGTCCGACACCCTGGCCCTGGCGCTGGCGCTCGTCGGGCTCGCGGCGACGCTCGCGGTGGCGATCGCCAGGCCGCCGTGGCTCTCGGAGGCCGTGGTCGCGGTCGTGGCGGCCGCGTCCCTCGTCGCCGTCGGAGCGGTGAGCGTCGACCGCGCCCGCCAGGCGGTCGACGACCTGGCCCCGACGATCGGGTTCCTGGCCGCGCTGCTGCTGCTCGCCGACGGGTGCCGGCGCGCAGGACTCTTCGACGCGCTGGGCACGATCATGGCGTCCGGCTCCCAAGACAGCCCGCGACGGCTGTTGGCGCTTGTCTTCGTCGTGGCCGCCGGCGTCACGGCGGCGCTCGGCCTGGACCCCACGATCGTCCTGCTGACGCCGGTTGTCTTCGTGACCGCAGCGCGTCTGCGCATGAACCCCACCCCGCACGTCTACGCGTGCGCGCACCTGGCGAACTCGGCGTCGTTGCTGCTGCCGATCTCCAACCTCACGAACCTGCTCGCCTTCCAGGCCAGCGGGCTGTCGTTCTCGCGCTTCGCGGCGCTGATGGCCCTACCGACCGCGGCCGCGATCGCGGTCGAGTGGGTCGTCCTGACCCGCTTCTTCGCGGCCGAGCTCGGCCGTCCGCGCGACCGCGAGGCGGTGCCCAAACCGTCACCCCTGCCCCGCTTCGCGCTCGCGGTACTGGGCGCGACTCTCGTAGGCGTCCTGCTCGGCTCGACATTCGGGATCGAGCCCCTCTGGGCCGCGATGGCCGGCGCCGCGGCCATCACCGTCCCAGACCTCGTGCGCCGGACGGCGACGCCACGCGCGGTCGTGCGCGCGTTCGAGCCGCCCTTCCTGGTCTTCGTCCTCGGCCTCGGCGTCATCGTCGCGGCGGCGAGCGACAACGGCCTTGCCGAGGCGATGCGCACCGTTCTCCCCGCCGGCGGCTCGCTGCCCGACCTCCTCCGCATCGCGGCGGTCGCCGCCGTGCTGGCCAACCTCGTCAACAACGTGCCGGCCATCCTCACCCTCGCGCCGATCCTCGCCCCGGCCGGTCACGGCCCGGTGCTGGCGGCGCTCGTGGGCGTCAACGTGGGGCCCAACCTCACCTACGTCGGCTCCCTCGCGACGCTGCTCTGGCGCCGCATCCTGCGCGCCGAGGATACCGAGGTCAACGTGGCCGAGTTCCACCGCCTCGGAGCCGTGACGGTGCCGGCGGCCCTCGTCGCTTCGACACTGTTGCTCTGGCTCGTCATGCGGGTGGGAGGCTGAGATGCGCGTGCTCGTCTGGATCGTGGAGGACACCTGGAAGGCGACGATCGCATCGGCGGCCGCGTTCCTGCCCGCCGATGCCGACATCACGCTCCTGCATGTGACCGCAAGCGAGGCCGAGGCCGTCGCCCGCGGCGCCCGGCACGGGCTGCTCGGCCGGTCTCACCCATCCCCGGCCGAGCCGCTTCACGCGATCTCGGAGCAGAGCGTGAACTACCTGCTCGCCGAGGCACAGATGCTCCTCGGGCGCCCAGCCGTGCGCGAAGCACGCCGCGGCCGCGTTGAGCGCGAGGTGGTCGCGGCCGCCGACGGGATGGACCTGCTCGTCCTCGCACGGGACGGGGATCGCGCCCACCGCGGGCCGCGCAGCCTGGGGCCCGCCGCGCGCTTCGTGGTCGACCACGCCCCGTGCGCCGTGCTCCTCGTCTGGCCCGACGCAGCACCGTCGACGACCACGACCCCGTCCCCACGCCCCGGCGCCCGCTCGCCGTCCAGCTGACGTCGGACCCTTGCGTTTGTCCGCGGCGGTCTGTCGTCGAAAAGACGGGGCGCCTGCTTGCAGGATTGAAACGTTTCGCTGTGTGCTCGGCCTGGTAAGGTTTGGTGCGGTGTCGAAAAGACGGGGCGCCTGCGGGCAGGATTGTAATAGGCGGGGATGCAACGGAAGTCATTAATCAGGAGGAAGTGCCAAATAGAGAACATTTAAAGGCAGGGTTGAGAGCCGCTATTGTGCGGAGAGGCGAGATCCAGGGATAATCCAATGGCTCGGAACCATTTGATGACCGTCTTTTTGAGCTATAAGGCCTGTAGGTGCGATTCTGACGAAAAAATACGCTGTACCATATAACTGAGGCTGAGATTTGAATCAAATGGCTCCAGGGGCTCTTCTACCCACCTGATGTTCTTTATGCTTTTACAAAGGACAGAGGGCCATCACAGCGTTGACAGGTGAAAAATGACTTTCTCCCAAGAAAGAACAACGTATTTTCCATGCATAAAAGTAGAAAATAGGCAAACTCAGCCTCAGTTATATGGTACAGCGTATTTTTTCGTCACTTTCACACTGATAGGCCTGTCGGAACTGCCGCGCAGAACCATCCGCTCCCAGCTCCTGGCAAACCCCACGTACTCCAGCTTGTGCTCGTACTGGTCAGACCAGAAGCTGTAGATATACTCATACGCCTGCAAGGTGCCGAGCACGGCGCGAGCCACCGCACGGCCTTGCTTTTCGGCGTTGTTGAAATGCTCCACCCGCACTCTGCCGAAGACCGGGTGCAGCAGGTTAGCCACATCCCCTGCGGCGAAGACATCGGGCACGCTCGTCTGGCAGCGCGCATTCACGAGTATCCCGTTGTCCAGGGCGATCGTACTGCCAGCGAGTGCGTCCACAGCCGGTGCGATCCCGACGCCGACAACGACCAGGTCGCACGCCAGCTGTGCTCCCTTCGCAGTCACCACGAGCTCCACCTGGTCACCGCCCTCAAAGCTGATCACCTGGTCGTTCGTCACGAGGTGGACCCCATGCTCGCGGTGAATCGCTGCGAGCGCCGCGGAGACCTCGTTGCCCAGGACCTTGGCAAGCGGTGCCGCTCCAGGGAGCACCGCGGTGACCTCCAGGCCCACCTGGCGCAGCGAGGCGGCCACCTCAGAGCCGATGAAGCCCATGCCGACCACCACGGCGAGCGCACCGGGCTTGGCGACCTGACGGATCGCATCACACTGCGCGACCGTGCGTAGCTGATAGACGCCCGGCAGAGTCGCTCTGGGCACCGCCAAGTTCCGGTTTCTGCCACCGGTGCAGAGCACCAGCTTGTCGTAGTCCACCGTCTCGCCACTGGCGAGTCGCAGTTGCTTGAGGGCGGTATCCACCTGCCGCACGGTGGACCCGGTGCGCAGCTCAACGTCGTGATTGCCATACCAATCGGCGGGTTTGACGTGCCAGGCACTGAGGTCTTCCTCACCCCGCAGATACGTTTTGGACAGCGGCGGACGGCCGAAAGGGATGCCGGGCTCCGCGCCCAGGAGCACGATGCGGCCCCGCCATCCCTCTTCTCGTAAGGTCACTGCCGCATTGCCGCCAGCAATTCCCGTACCAACAATGACCACAATCTGCTCACTCGTTGCATTTATGTTCATCGTAAAGAATCCTCTCGGGACATCTTGCTGTATCTGCTCCGTCTCAGCCGTGTTGACCAGCATGTTGGACTGTTTGCTTCGCCTAAAGCATTCCTACTTTCGTATGAAAAGCAAGGTGTTGAACCATTTTTAGCAGAAGCCGATTCCAGTTCCTGATCACTGTTGGCTGTATCCATACAGGCCATCTCCTTTGTCCCTTTTTGAGCGCAGGCGCTTAGGCGCTGCGGGTTTCCTCAAAGAGGTGGATCCACTCTTCAAAATTGTGTGCAATATGTGTGGCCGCCTCCTCTTGGGAGATGCGTTTGGCCTCAACATCGAGAAGGGGCTGCCAGAAACTCGTTCGCCCGACGGCAAAGCCAATGAACCCGGGAACGCGCGCCGCTGTCTTCAGCCAATGCACGACCCGGTCTCGCTCTGCACCACGTCCCAGCACAATGAGGCCGGCGGTGTTCCGTCCACCACGCCGAGCCACCTCGACTAGCTTGATACCATCTTCCTGGCGATCAAGCCCTTCGACCTTCCAGACATCTGGCTCAACCCCAGCATCCTGCAGGGCCTGGATGGCTTGCATCATCAAGCCTGGGCGTAGCTGCAGGTCATATGCATTCTTGTCCCCCTCAACCTGTTCCAGTTGCACCGGCGAGGCTGGCACCAGCAGTTCGAACATGAACAGCCTCTGTGTCCGGTGCAGATAGTCGGATAAGCGCTTGAGCCGGCTGACCTGGCGCTGGTTGAGAGCCACCTCTCCTTCAGGATTATAGCGCACGAGCACTTTGGCGAAGGTCGGATGAAACGCCTCAAGGTGCTGCGCAAAGTCCTCCCCATAGGCGAACTCGAACTCCTGCTGGCCGCTCTTCTCGACGGATGCCACCGTAATATATCCCTTGCTCGCAGCGTCGCGCAGGAGAGCGGAACCAAATTCTTCGTCAACCAGAATGCCAACGTGATCCTTTGGGACCTGGTCCGCAATGGCCTGCTGAAAGCCTGCATAGATGACGTGCTTACTGTTGGCAACGGTGACCATCTGCTCCACGTTGAGCGGTTCTTTCCAGCCGAAGAGTCCCGAGATGTAGGACGCGCGATGATCGAAGGGGAGGAGATAGAGTGGTCTCGTATATCCCGTAATCATGAGCAGAGCTCCTTCTTCGCGATGCATGCCGCAAGCTGTTCCACCTGGGTCATGCCTATCTGCCTGCTTGAAACGCCTTGTTCCTGCTGCGACACCTTTCGCTTGGTGTCAATACACGCAAACAGCGTGTGGAAGGAATCCGGGAACTTGTGCACCCCCTTATCTTGCGGTTGCCGAGTGACCTGGTCGTAGTGGATTCCGACGTTCGCGCGTGCAGCAAGCTGCGCCTTCGTCTCTCTTAAGAAACATGCAGTGATCATTGGGATTTGATATGATCTCCTGAATGGCTAGAAAGCTGGGTACGCTGAGCCCGTTTCGCCTCATGGCTGGCCGCATCCCTTGCCATCACCGTGATGGCAGCTGAAGCCAGCACCACATCCTTCAGCAAGAACTGCCCCATCAGGGTGAGCACGGGGAAGCCTGTCACCCCTGGCGCAATCACGAAAATGGTCAACGTCCCGGCAAACAGCACCAGGGAGAGCAGAGCAGCATAGCGCACCCACAGGCCAGCGATGAGCAGGATGCCAACAATGACTTCAAGCGCGCCGAGCATGTAGACGAACGCGCGGCTGTCCAAGAAAGGCAGTGACAGAGAGAGCAATCTCACCACTGGTTGGGGAGTGACGAGGTGTATGAACCCAATCCAGAGCAAGACCAGGCCTAAACTCATGCGCAGGAACAGCCCCGCGAGGCGCTCGGCGAAACTGAACAACGTCTTCATAACATCATCTAACGTCTTCATAAGATCTCCTTGCTAGTCTTACAATAAGGAGGAAGTGTCATGAAAGCGACATAAGCTGCGTCATAGGTGTACATTTCTCTTATTCGCGGATGCCGCGCGCAGGTAATGGACGCACCAGCGGACTCAACACCGGCAGGTCTTTCTTGCTGCGCGGCAAGCGTTGGCGCACCAGGTAGTTTGAAGCGTTCGCCAGATCATCTTTCTCAAGGGTGACATCATCGCCGAAGCGATTGAAGAACGACAACTCGAAGTTTGGTGTCTCTCCTAATGCACCGTGAGGGCAGACCTCAACACAGTCACCACAGAAGATACAGCGATCAAGCGCGAAGGCATAGCGCGTCAGGGAGCGCTCAGCCATCATCAGCGAACCGGTCGGGCAGACTTGCACACAGGCACCACAAGAGACACAGTCAGTATCATGCAAGCTGACGTTGAACGGCGTCGAAACGATGGTATCGAAACCCTTGCCGAACATGCCGTAACAGTCAGGACCAATGACATCGTGACAGACACGAACACACTGCGTGCAGTTGATACATTTATTGGGATCGCGCAGGATGAAACTGTGCGAGAGATCGACTTCATAGTCATGGTAGTCGCTGGGCTCACCATCGTGGAAACGGTTGTCCGCGAGCCCATGCTCGATGCTATACTTTTGCAGATCACATTGTCCGGCAGCGGGACACGCACATTGTAAGCAGCGGGCAGCCTCACGCTGAGCCTGCTCTTTGAGATAGCCCATCTCGATGATTCTGAAGTTGCGCTTACGCTGCTCATATGGGAGCATGGGCATCTTCACCTTCGGCTCAACCGGCTTGTAGGGCACGATGTCAAAGAGGTCAGGCTTGCGCTCCTCCAGTTCGAGGCGACGAGCCACTTCCTTCATATCTTCGCCATTAAGGAAAGCATGGATCGAACGCGCCCCGAGCTTGCCCTGGGCCACGCATTCGATGATCGTCTTGGCGCCCATCTGCGCATCGCCACCGGCGAAGACCCCCCAGCGATCTGTCATCAAGCTATGTGGATGCGTTTGGATGGTGCCCTGTTTGGTCCATTTCACACCAGACTTCTCATCAAGAACGGACGTATCTGGATTCTGACCGAACGCAGGGATGATCGTGTCACATGTGATGGTAAATTCCGAGCCGGGAATAGGAACCGGACGGCGACGGCCACTGGCATCTGGCTCGCCGAGCTTGTTGCGAATAAATTCGATGCCCGCTACCTTTCCGTCCTCGACGATGACGCGCGTCTGCTGGACATAGAACATCAATTCCGTGCCCTCAGCCTCAGCGTCCTCAATCTCTTCTGAGGTCGCCGTCATTTCTTTCACTGAACGGCGGTAGCCAGTATGAACCTTTGCCCCCAGGCGTAGAGAGGTTCGCGTGCAGTCAAACGTGGTAAACCCACCCCCGAGCACCACAACCTCACTCCCTTCCCGGATAGGGACAGGTTTCCCCTCCACCTTTTCCGCCAGGAATGCGATGGCGTTTACTACCCCTTCTGCATCCTCACCGGGCACACGTAACGGGTTACTGGTCCAGGCTCCAATGCCCAGGTAGACTGCATCGAAGCCTTCAGCAAACAGGTCATCGATAGTGAAGTCGACGCCGAGCTTGACATTGGATTGCAGGTCTACGCCAAGCTGCCAGACATGGTTGATTTCCAGGTCCATCATATCCTTCTGCAAACGGTACTCAGGGATGCCGTAACGTAGCATGCCACCG
>WNFI01293194.1_pt1 | contig 20408 bp, 21 predicted proteins | sample 5400471 | NCBI WGS metagenome assembly WNFI01 (sample SAMN13153348, study PRJNA577476) | soil metagenome | isolation source: 100 cm saprolite on Douglas fir-dominated hillslope | place: USA:California | collected 2013-09-17
TTGGGCGTCTCGGGATTTCGCGGAGTCGAATGGGACGCCGTCGAGCTGCCGTCGCAGTTCATGGAAAACTTCTGCTGGGAGTGGGACGTGCTCGCCCGCATGAGCGCCCACGTGGAAAGCGGGGAATCCTTGCCGCGCCCGCTGTTCGACAAAATGCTGGCGGCAAAGAATTTTCAGAGCGGAATGCAGACGGTGCGCCAGATCGAGTTCGCGCTGGTCGACATGCACCTGCACCACGACCACGACCCGGAGGGAGCAAAGACGCCGCTTGAGCTGCTGGAGGAAATCAGGGCGAAGGTCGCCGTCGCGATCCCGCCCCGGTACAACCGCTTCTTGAACAATTTCTCGCATGTCTTCGCCGGTGGCTACGCGGCCGGCTACTACAGCTACAAGTGGGCCGAAGTGCTCTCGGCCGACGCCTACAGCCTGTTCGAGGAGAAAGGCGTGCTCGACGCCGGGACCGGTGCGCGCTTCCGCGACGAGATCCTCGCCGTCGGCGGCAGCCGTCCGGCGCTCGAATCGTTCAAGGCGTTTCGCGGCCGCGAACCGAGAATCGACGCGCTGCTGCGGCACAATGGTATGATCGCCGCCTGAGGAGCGCTAACGCATGCGCATACCTTTCATCGCTGCAGCGGTTCTGTCGATTGCCTGCGCCGATGCCTCGGGGCAAGCCTACCGTTGGGTGGACAAAGAGGGCAAGGTTCACTATACGCAGGCTCCGCCGCCGCCCGACGCTAGAGCGGTGCAAAAAAAGACCTTTCGTCACGGCCCGGCCGAGGCTTCGAATCTGCCGTACGCCACGCAGGTGGCGGCAAAGAATTTTCCCGTGACCCTCTACACTTCGCCGGACTGCGGTGCCCCTTGCGACCGGGCGCGCGCGGTGCTGGTCAAGCGAGCCGTACCGTTCAAGGAGACGAGCGTGCTCTCCCAAAGCGACGTCGACGAGATGAAAAGGCTGTCCGGCAAGGCCGGCGTGCCACTGCTCGTTGTCGGCGCTCAGGTGCAATCCGGATTCGAGGAGGCCCTCTATAACGGCCTTCTCGACTCGGCGGGCTATCCGTCCTCGGGGCCGTCGGTGCCGGTCGAGGCGTTGCGCAAGACGGATCCGGCTGCCGGACCACTCGCTCCAGCCCAGGTGCAGCAGGGCGCGGGCGCCGGCGCGCCTCCGGGTTCCTACAGCGCCTACAGATAGGCAATAGCGTTGGCCTCCGGGCGGGACGCGAAATGAAGCTCGCGTCGTGGAACGTCAATTCGCTCAAGGTGCGCCTGCCTCATCTGCTCGACTGGCTGGCAGGGCAAGCACCGGAAATCGTCTGCCTGCAGGAAATCAAGCTCGAGGACGCCAAGTTCCCGCTCGAGGAAATCGAGGCTGTCGGATACCGCTGCGCGTGGTCCGGGCAAAAGACCTACAACGGCGGATACCGCTGCGCGTGGTCCGGGCAAAAGACCTACAACGGAGTCGCTATCCTGTCCCGGGCTGCGCTCTCCGAGGTTGCAACGGCAATGCCTGCATTCCCCGACGAGCAAAAGCGCATCATCGCCGCGACCGTGGGGGAAGGCGAGGGCGCGATCCGGGTTGTCTGCGCGTATGTACCCAACGGCCAGGCGGTCGACTCGGAAAAATACGAGTACAAGCTCAAGTGGCTCTCGGCTTTCCGAAGCTGGCTCGAAGAAGAACTTGGAAGACATCCGCGGCTGGCGGCGCTCGGCGACTACAACATCGCCCCTGCCGACGAGGACGTCCACGATCCGAAGGCATGGGAAGGTCAGATCCTGTGCAGCTCCCGCGAGCGGGAAGCCTTCCGGACGCTTCTCGCCCTGGGATTGAAAGACAGCTTCAGGATGTTTATCCAGCCTGAGAAATCCTTCACCTGGTGGGACTACCGCATGAACGCGTTCAGGCGCAATCTGGGCCTTCGCATCGATCACGTTCTGATGAGCCCCGAGCTCGCCTCGCGCTGTCTGGCGTGCACGATCGACCTTGCGCCGCGGCGGCTTGAGCGCCCGTCGGATCATGCGCCGGTGATCGCGGAGTTGCGCGCTTAGCAGTTATAATCCCGGCGCCGAGGAAAAAACCCGTCGCGAGACCGCAGACAACGGGTTTTCGACGCGAGGAAGAGACATGAAACTGGTGAATCTACCGCAAAAGCTCGTCGGTCTCGTCGTCGCGGGCTGCGCCTCGGCCGGCGTGCTCGCGCAGGCCTCCTACCCGACGAAGCTGGTGAAAATCATCGTGCCTTACTCCGCGGGAGGGCCCGCCGATATCTACTCGCGCTTTCTCGGCGACCGGCTGGAAAAGTCCCTCGGGCAGCCGTTCGTGATCGAGAACCGGCCGGGCGCCGGCGCGATCATCGGCACGGATGCGGTAGCCAAGGCCGCTGCGGATGGATACACGCTGCTCTCTCGCTCTCGCCAAAGCCAAGCCCGGTGTGCTCAATTACGCCTCCTCCGGTCCGGGAACGCCCTACCACATGGCGGGCGAGCTGTTCAAGGCGATGGCCGGGATCGACGTCGTACACGTGCCGCACAAGGGAAGCGCCGAGGCGCGCACCAGCGTCCTCGCCGGCAACGTGCAGATGATGTTCGACGCGATCACGACGATGGCGCAGCTCTCGCGCGCCGGCAAGGTGCGGGCGATCGCCACCTCCGGCGCGACGCGTTCCGCCATCATGCCAGACGTGCCGACCGTGAGCGAGGCCGGGGTTCCCGGTTATGAGTCGGTCATCTGGCTCGGGTTGATGGCGCCTGCAGCCACGCCGAAGCCGATCATCGAAAGGCTCAATTCGGAGATCCAGAAAGGTAGTGAAGATTTCCGGGGCAAAGGTCGATTGAGGGCCGGTCGAAACCGAGCGCAGGGCGAATGGCTGATCCGGTCCGCCTTTCGGTAAACGGACTTGAGCGCGTCGTCGCGGCGCACCCGGATACGCCGCTTCTTTACGTTTTGCGCAACGACCTTGGGCTGAAAGGCACGCGTTTCGGCTGCGGCAGCGGCCAGTGCGGCGCGTGTTTCGTCCTGGTGGACGGCCTTGCAGCTCCTTCTTGCGACACGCCGCTCTGGTCCGCGGCCGGAAAGAAAATCACCACCGTGGAGGGCTTGGGCGTGGCCGGCAATCTGCATCCCCTGCAACGGGCGTTCCTCGCCGAACAGGCCGCGCAATGCGGCTATTGCACCAGCGGCATACTGGTCAGTGCCGCCATGCTCCTTTCCGCGAATCCGCGACCGACCGAAGCGCAGGTTCGCGCGGCGCTCGACCGAAATCTGTGCCGCTGCGGCTCGCACAACCGCATGGTGCGGGCGGTGTTGAGCGCAGCCGCGGAGATGAAGCCTTGAACACCATAGCCGAAGGCCGGCTCAAGCGGTCGGGAAGCCTCGCGAAAAATCCGTGCCTCGCCCGGTGGCTGCGCGTGCACCGCGACGGCTCCGTGACCGTCTACAGCGGCAAGGTGGAGATCGGACAAGGTATCCTGACCGCGCTCGCTCAGATTGCCGCAGAGGAGCTGGGAATTGCGCCGACGCGAATTCGCATGGTCGCCGCCGATACCGACGCGAGCCCCGACGAAGGTGTCACCTCCGGGAGCCTCTCGGTCCAGGACTCCGGGGCCGCACTGCGGACGACTCGTTGTTCGACTGTGAGATTGACGAGACGCTGGCGCTGAAATCGCCGGGCGACTATCGCCTGGTCGGAAAGTCTGCGCCACGGCTTGATCTGCCCGACAAAATCGCCGGCCGGCCCCGATTCATCCAGGACATGGCTCCGCCGGGAATGCTCTACGGTCGTGCGGTTCGCCCGCCGCACGGCTTCGCGGCGCTGACATCACTCGACGATGGAAAGGTCAAAGCGATCCCGGGCGTCGTGGCGGTGGTGAGGGATGGCGCCTTTGTCGGCGTCATCGCCGAGCGCGAGGAGGTGGCGATCTCAGCCCAGCGCGCCCTGCGCCGGGCGGCATCGTGGAAAGACGCCGACTCGCTGCCGCAGGACATCCACGCATGGCTCAAAGCGCACGCGGTCGAACACCGCGTCATCAGCGAGAAAGCAGACGCCGAGGCGCAATCCCGGGCGACCCAAACCCTCGAGGCGTCGTATACCAAGCCCTATATCTCGCATGCCCCGATCGGCCCGTCCTGCGCGATCGCGCAGTTCCAGGGCGACAAGCTCTTGGTGTGGAGCCACAGCCAGGGGATATTCAATCTGCGCCGCGACCTGGCCATGGCGCTCGGCATGCGTGAAGGCGCGATCGTCGTGCGGCACGTCGAGGGCTCGGGCTGCTACGGACACAACGCCTCGCTCGCCTCGGACGGCGGCATAGTCGACTGGCGACACGAACTGTGGAGCAACGGCCACAGCGCCAGGCCCGGCCGCTCGGATAACCCCGCCCTTGTCGCGGCCTGGCATTTGGCGCGGCCTTTCAAGCGGCCCGCGGCGATCAATATGCCGCTCCCGGCGGGCGCCGCGGACCGCAATGCGGTACCGCTCTACGATTTTCCGAGCCAGCGTGTCGTCAACCACTACGTGCGCGAGATGCCTGTGCGCACCTCGGCGCTGCGCTCGCTCGGTGCCTACGCAAACGTATTTGCGATCGAATCCTTCATGGACGAGCTTGCAGATGCTGCTGGGCTCGACCCAGTCGAGTTTCGTCTGCGACATTTGAAGGATGAGCGCGCCCGGACGGTGGTCGAGGCGGCGGCGCAACGCGCGAATTGGACGGGCTGGACGCCCGCCGAAGGTCGTGGCCACGGCATCGGATTCGCGAAATACAAGAACCTCGGCGCTTACTGTGCCGTAGTCGCCGAAGTAGAAGTTGACAATGAAGTACGGGTCAAGCGGTTGGTCCTCGCGGTGGACGTCGGCCTCGTCATCAACCCCGACGGTGTGATCAACCAGATCGAGGGCGGCGCGATTCAATCGACTAGCTGGACTCTGAAGGAACAGGTGAAGCTCGACGCACGCGGCATCACCAGTCTAGGCTGGGAGGAATACCCGGTCCTGAAATTCAGTGAGGTACCTGCCGTCGAGGTCGAGCTGATCGACCGGCCGGAACTCCCCAGCGTCGGCGCAGGGGAAGCGGCCCAGGGACCCACCGGAGCGGCAATCGCCAATGCGGTTGCGCATGCGCTCGGGCTGCGCGTGCGCGAGGTGCCGCTCACGCCTGAACGCGTCATCGCGGCGATCGAACGTCAATGACAAGTTCGGCCTCAAACGAAGTGCCGTTGCGACTGGACTTCCGGCAGCGTCTCTGAGACCGCGATTCAACTTATGGCGCCCATCATTCGGCGTCGGGCTGGGTTCCGTCGTCGATGCCTAATTCGCCGATCTTGCGGGCAATCGTGTTGCGGCCCATGCCGAGCAAACCGGCCGCCTCGATGCGCCGGCCGCCCGTATGCGCAAGAGCCTTGGCGATCAGCGTCTTCTCGAAACTCCTGGAGAGCGCTTCCAGGATATTCGTCTCGCCGTTTGCCAGTCGGCGATCCGCCTCGCGCGCGAGCGCCGCGAGCCACTCGGCCGAGGGCGAAGCGGTATCCTGGCGCAGCTCCGGCGGAAAATCGCCCACCTCGATCACCTGGGTCGGCGGCATTACGGTGAGCCAATGACAAATATTTTCAAGCTGGCGCACGTTGCCGGGTAGGGCCTGGACCGAGAGGTAGGCCATCGCGTCATCCGACAGGCGCTTGGGCTCGACGCCGAGCTCGCGGGCTGACTTTGCGAGGAAGTGCCGCGCAAGCAGCGGGATATCTTCGCGGCGTTCGCGCAACGAGGGCAAACGCAGCCGGATCACGTTCAGCCGATGATACAGATCCTCGCGGAACCGGCCCTCGCGGACACGCATATCCAAGTCCTGATTGGTCGCGGCGATGACGCGGACGCTGGCGCGAATCGGCTGATGGCCGCCGACCCGATAAAACGTACCGTCGGACAACACGCGCAGCAAGCGCGTCTGCAGCTCGGCCGGCATGTCGCCGATTTCGTCCAGGAACAGGGTGCCGCCTTCGGCCTGCTCGAAGCGGCCGCGCCGCAGGGCCTGCGCGCCGGTGAAGGCGCCGCGCTCGTGCCCGAAGAGCTCCGATTCCAGAAGGTCCTTCGGCATTGCCGCGGTATTGATGGCGATGAAGGGTCTGTCCGCACGCGGGCTGTGGCGGTACAGCGCCCGCGCCACGAGTTCCTTGCCCGTGCCCGATTCGCCGGTTATCAGAACCGTGGCGCTCGAATGAGACAGCCGGCCGACCGCTCGGAACACCTCCTGCATGGACTGTGCCTGTCCGAGGATATCCGGCGAACCTGTCAGCGACTCCTCGGCTTCATCCTCTCGGCTGCTCTCGCCGAGCGCGCGCCGGATCAGCTCGACCGCCTGATCGACGTCGAAGGGCTTCGGCAGGTATTCGAACGCCCCGCCCTGGAACGCCGCCACCGCCGATTCCAGGTCGGAGTACGCCGTCATGATAATGACCGGAAGATCGGGAAAACGCTGCTTCAGTTTCTGCAGGAGTTCCAGGCCCGAGGTGCCGGGCATGCGGACGTCGGATACGAGCACCTGCGGCGCGCCGGCGGCTGCAAGCGCCTCCATGGCCTCGGTGGCGCCCGAGAAGGTCCTGAAGGGAATGCCTTCGCGGGTGAGCGCCTTCTCGAAAACCCAGCGGATGGAGCGGTCGTCGTCGATGATCCAGACAGGTCTCATCCAGGGGATAGAAAATCTTCTCGCGGATTTCCGCTGGTATGCCCGGTCCGTTGTCGATCACTTGCAATTCTAATGCCAGCCTGTGCAAGCGCCGCGCGAGCGTGACTTGGCGCGCGACTCGGGTGCGCAGGATGATCTCGCCCCGGTCTTGAAGCCTCGACGCAGGGTCCGTACGGCTTCCGAGGATGGCCTGCGCGGCATTTCGGGCGATGTTGAGCACGGCTTGAATGAGCTGCTCGGGGTCGCCGCGAAACTCGGGCAAACCGACGTCGTAGTCCCGCTCTAAGTTTATCCCTTCCGGAAACTCCGCAAGAATGAGGCTGCGCACCCGTTCGCACACCTCGTGGATGTTCATGGGCACCTGGTTCGGAGGGCGATGCGGGGTGAGGAGCCGGTCCATCAGGGCCTGCAAGCGGTCGGCCTCCTTGATGATCACGCGGGTGTATTCGCGCAGGCTGGGCCGGTCGAGCTCGCGCTCAAGGAGCTGGGCCGAGCCGCGCAATCCTCCGAGGGGGTTCTTGATTTCGTGGGCGAGGTTGCGGATCAGCTCCCGGTTCGCGCGGTGCTGGCTCAGGCGTTGCTCTTCGCGCTCGATGCGCAGCCTCTGGTCGATGGGCCGCAGCTCGAGCAGCAGCGCGGCCTGCGCCAGTTCGACCGGCGTCGCGATGCAGTCGAGGTGCAGCGGCTCCTGGCCCGTAGGGGCCAAGGTCAGGTCCTGATCAGCGAAACCGCGCTCCTCGCGAATCGCCTGTTGGAGCAGGCCCCCGAGGGGACCTGAATCGACGAAAAGTGCGGGAAAGGGTTGGTGGAGGATGCTCTTGCGACTGATCGCGAACAGCGTCTCCGCCGCAGGGTTGACGTACATCACTTGGAGCTCCCTGTCCAGGAGCACCACCGCGGTGGCAAGTAGCTCGAGGCCGGGAAAAACTGCCGGGATCATGCGGGAAGAGAAGTGGCACGTTCGAGGCGGAGGCGCCACGCATCGGTATCCTGCCGCACCAGGAGCGCGGCGGCCCCGGATCTTATCCACGCCGCCCGGCTCAGGGGAGCAGCGCGAGCCGCCGTTACCTGAGCCGGCCGAGTTCGCCGCGAAGTTGCTCGATGTTCTTCGCGTGCTGGTCGACCGCTTCCTGATACGGCTTGAGTCGATCCAGCACCCGGGAGTAGTTGCGTTCGTCGCCGTTGCGGGTTCCCTCCTGCTCGGCGAGCTTCTGCCTGGCGCCGGAGAGCAGTTGCTCTTCGTTCTGCAGCTCCGATTCGAGTATCTTGCGGCGGTTTTCGTTGCGCGCCGTGGCGGTCCCCGATGCCGCCGAAGACTGCATCGCGCGCGCGGGAGCCTGGGCCGGCACGACCGACACTTCCTTGCTGACGAGGGTGCAATTCTTGCCGACCGTGTCGCGCTTGACGTTGGTGTAAGTCGGTCGGCCGCTCGCGTCCGGGCACTTGTAGACCTCGCTCCGGGCGTGCCCGAAGGGCACCACCAGCGCGATAAAAACCCATCCGATCAGATGCTTGCTCGTTGCCATGACCCTCCCGATCCCGAGTGGGAACTTTAAGTGTAGGCCAAAACAACCCTGATTTCAAATGAAAAAGGACGAAACGCCCAATGTCGAGCGTCCCCTCCCTGTGTCTCGATTTGTAACCCCGACCCGGAGCCACCGGGCTCTTTCGGGCGCCTTCTTTACGAGCTGTAATACATGTCGAACTCGACCGGATGAGTGGTCATGCGAAAGCGCGTAAGTTCCTCATGCTTCAGGGCGCAATAGGCATCGAGCATGTCGTCGGAGAACACGCCACCCTTGGTAAGAAATTCGCGATCCTTGTTCAGGCACTCCAGCGCCATCTCGAGCGACGAGCAGACCTGCTGGACTTTTTTCGCCTGGGCGGGCGGCAGATCGTACATGTTCTTGTCGATCGGGTCTCCGGGATGGATTTTGTTCTGAACCCCATCGAGCCCCGCCATGAGCATCGCGGCAAAGGCGAGATAGGGATTGGTGGTCGGATCCGGGAACCGCACCTCCACCCGGCGCGCTTTAGGGTTGGTGACGAGCGGAATGCGGCAGGCTGCGGAACGATTGCGTGACGAATAAGCCAGATTGATCGGCGCCTCAAACCCCGGTACCAGGCGTTTATACGAATTGGTTCCCGGGTTGGTAATCGCGTTCAAAGCCTTTGCGTGCTTGATAATGCCACCGATGTAGTAAAGCGCGAAGTCGGACAGTCCCGAGTAGCCGTTGCCCTGGAAGAGGTTCTTGTCGTCCTTCCAGACCGATTGGTGGACGTGCATGCCCGAGCCGTTGTCGCCGACGACGGGCTTGGGCATGAAGGTCGCGGTCTTGCCGTAGGAATGGGCGACGTTCCACACCGTGTATTTCAGGATCTGCATCCAGTCGGCGCGCTTCACCAGGCTGTTGAACTTGGTGCCGATCTCATTCTGGCCCATCGCTCCCACTTCATGGTGATGCACTTCGCACTCGACGCCCTGCTGCTCCAGCGCAAGCACCATGGCGTTGCGGATATCCTGCAGCGTATCGGTAGGCGGCACCGGGAAGTAGCCGCCCTTGATCGGGGCGCGGTGGCCCATGTTGCCGCCCTCGTACTCTTCCCCGGAGGACCAGGGCGCTTCCTCGGATTTGATCTTGCAGAAGGAGCCCGACATGTCCACCTTCCATGTCACCGAGTCGAAGACGAAGAACTCGGGCTCGGGCCCGAAATAGGCGGTATCGCCCAGGCCGCTTGACTTCAGGTGGGCCTCGGCGCGCTTGGCGATGGTGCGCGGGTCGCGGTCGTAGCCCTTGCCGTCGGAGGGCTCGACGCAGTCGCAAGTGATGTTCAGCACCGGCTCGTCGGTAAAGGGATCCATTCGCGCCGAGTCGGGATCGGGCATGAGCAGCATGTCCGAGGCCTCGATGCTTTTCCAGCCCGCGATCGACGAACCATCGAAGAAATGTCCGCTCTCGAATTTGTCCATGGTAAACGCCTTGACCGGCACGGATACGTGCTGCTCCTTGCCGCGGGTGTCGGTGAAGCGCAGGTCGACGAATTTGACCTCCTTCTCTTTGATCATTTTCATGACATCATTGGCAGACATTGCCATTTCGCGATCTCCTCAGGGTTTGCGGATTATTGGTTTGGAGGGAAAACAAGGCGCGCGGACGGGAACGAGGCTCAAAAATCAGCAGAATCCATGCCATCCGGCGCAAAAAAAGCAGGCCATTGTGCCATAAGAGAGCACTGGCAGCGACTTAGGAAGGGACGCACCAAGCTGGCGCAAAGCGGCCATTATCCGCACCACAGCGGTGCGAAGCAACTGCCAACCCCTATGCCGGGGCGTTGCTGCCCCTCGAGGCACATACGCTGATGCAGAATATCCCGGGGGCGAGGCTGGTCGATGTGCGTACCCAAGCCGAATGGGAGTACGTCGGCCACATCCCGGAATCGGTGCTGATCGAATGGAACATGTTCCCGACCGGCCAGCGCAACCCGCAATTTCTCGAGCAGCTTCAAGCCCGGGTCGCGAAGACCGAAGCGCCGGTGATGTTCTTGTGCCGCTCAGGGGCCCGCTCGCACCAAGCGGCCGTCGTTGCAACTCAGGCCGGCTATCCCAATTCCTATAACGTCCTCGAAGGTTTCGAAGGCGACAAGGACGGGCAAGGCCACCGGAATACCGTAGGTGGGTGGCGCGTTGCTGGGCTGCCTTGGATCCAAGGCTGATTCCCGTTTCCGCCGTCCAAGGGGCAATGCCGCGCCAGTCGCCCAGGCCGGTTTTGAGGGTGATTCCCCTCAAGTGCCCCGCTGGTGCTCGCGTTATTCTTTCCCCAGCTCGCGCCGTGACTGCCGAAGGCCATCGGGCGTAACTTGCCTTGGCTATCCCGCTGACCAATTGACCAAGCCAGCATACGCAGTCGCCAGCACCACCGTGCCAAATACGATCCGATACCATGCGAACGGCGTGAAATCGTGGCTGGCAATGTAGCGCAGCAGCCAGCGCACGCACAAAAATGCCGACACAAACGCCGCGACCGAGCCCACCACGAAGATGCCGAGATCGCCTGAGTTGAACAACGTACGGTTCTTCCAGAAGTCGTAGGCACCGGCGGCGATGAGCGTCGGCACGGCGAGGAAAAAGGAAAACTCGGTCGCCGCCCGGCGCGAAAGTCCGAAGAGCATTCCGCCGATGATGGTTGCTCCGGAGCGCGAGGTGCCGGGGATGAGCGCGAACGCCTGCGCGATGCCGACTTTGAGCGCGTCGCGCCAGGTCATGTCGTCAACGTTTTCAACGGTGGCGCGGCGTTGGCGCTTTTCGACCCATAGAATGACGAGCCCGCCGATGACAAAGGCGAGCGCCACCGGCACAGCGTGAAAGAGATATGCCTTGATCGGTTTGCTGAAGGCGAGGCCAAGCGCTGCGGCGGGGATAAAAGCAACCACCAGATTGAGAGCGAAACGTTGCGCGGCGCGGTCGCGGGCGAGCCCCACCAGCACGCGCCCGAACCGTTCGCGATATTCCCAGACCACCGCGAACATCGCGCCGGTTTGGATCACGATCTCGAAGACTTTCGCTTTTTCGTCGTTGAAGCCGAGCAGGTCGCCCGCGAGGATCAGGTGGCCGGTGGAAGAAATCGGCAGAAATTCGGTAAGGCCCTCTACGACGCCTAGAACAAGAGCCTTCAGCAGCAGCGCTAAGTCCACGGCATCTCCGGAAAATAAAAAGGCGGAAGAAACTGCCGCCTCGAAATTCTAACGGAACCCGTCAGAGACCGCGGCGTGGTCCGACTCACGCCTTGTGGTAAATCTCCGCGCCTTTCCTGACGAATTCCACTGCCTTTTGCTCCATACCGCGCTTAAGTGCATCCGCCTCTGAAAGACCGTGCTTTTCCGCGTATTCGCGCACGTCCTGGGTGATCTTCATCGAGCAGAAATGCGGACCACACATGGAGCAGAAATGCGCAAGCTTTGCGCCTTCCTGCGGCAGCGACTCGTCGTGGAACGCCTTCGCCTTGTCCGGGTCGAGACCCAGATTGAACTGGTCCTCCCAGCGGAATTCGAAGCGCGCCTTGGACAACGCGTTGTCGCGGATCTGCGCGCCGGGATGACCCTTGGCCAAGTCGGCAGCGTGTGCCGCAATCTTGTAGGCAATGATGCCGTCCTTGACGTCGTCCTTGTCCGGCAACCCCAAATGCTCCTTGGGTGTGACGTAGCACAGCATTGCCGTGCCGTACCAGCCGATCATCGCCGCGCCGATGGCGCTCGTGATGTGATCGTATCCCGGCGCGATGTCAGTGGTGAGCGGTCCGAGCGTGTAGAACGGCGCTTCCTTGCAGTATTTCAACTGCAGGTCCATGTTTTCCCTGATGAGCTGCATCGGCACGTGTCCCGGCCCCTCGATCATCACCTGGCAGTCGTGGCGCCAGGCGATATCGGTCAGCTCGCCGAGCGTCTTCAGCTCGGCGAACTGCGCCTCGTCGTTAGCGTCATAGATCGAGCCGGGCCGCAGCCCGTCGCCGAGTGAGAAGCTCACGTCGTAGGCAGCCATGATCTCGCAGATCTCCTCGAAGTGCGTGTAGAGAAAGCTCTCCTCGTGGCGCGCGAGGCACCATTTGGCCATGATCGAGCCGCCGCGCGAGACGATTCCCGTCATGCGCTTCGCGGTAAGAGGAATGAACGGCAGCCGCACCCCGGCGTGGATGGTAAAGTAATCCACACCCTGTTCCGCCTGCTCGATCAGGGTATCGCGGTAAATTTCCCACGTGAGTTCTTCAGCTTTCCCGTCCACCTTCTCCAATGCCTGGTAGATCGGCACCGTACCGATCGGCACGGGGCTGTTGCGGATGATCCATTCGCGTGTCTCGTGAATGTGCTTGCCGGTGGAGAGATCCATCACGGTGTCTCCGCCCCAGCGTATCGCCCAAGTCATTTTCTCCACTTCCTCGGCGATCCCGGAGGTCACGGCCGAGTTGCCGATGTTGGCATTGATCTTCACGAGGAAATTCCGCCCGATGATCATCGGCTCCGACTCGGGATGGTTGATGTTCGCCGGAATGATGGCGCGTCCGCGCGCGACTTCGTCGCGCACGAACTCGGGCGTGATCGCTCTAGGAATCGAAGCGCCGAAGTCCTGGCCAGGATGCTGGAGCGCATTCAGCGAGACCAGAGCGTCGCGGCGCTGGTTTTCGCGGATGGCGATGAATTCCATTTCCGGCGTCAGCCTGTGTTTTCTTGCGTAGTGCAACTGCGTCACGATCCTGCCCGCCTTTGCGCGACGGGGCTGGCGCTTCAGACTGAAGCGCAATTCGGCGAGCACGGGATCGTTCAGACGTTCGCGGCCGTATTTCGAGGTCGGCCCGGAAAGTTGCACCGTGTCGCCGCGTTCCTCGATCCATGCAGCGCGCAAGGGGGCGAGGCCTTGCCGGATGTCGATTCTCGCCTGCGGGTCGGTGTAGCGACCGGAGGTATCGTAGACGTAGATCGGCGGATTTTTCTCGGCGCCGAAGGAAGCCGGCGTATCCGACTGAAAGATCTCGCGCATCGGCACCCGGATGTCGCGACGTGAGCCCTCTACGTACACCTTGCGCGAGTTCGGCAAAGGCTTTACCGCCGCCTCATCGACTCGGGCGGTCTGGGCAAGAAACTTCGGATTGGCGTTCATGGCGCTCCTATCACGTCTACACCGCGGGGAGCGAAGAGACCGGCTGGTCAACGCTTCCCTGCGGCGGCATTATCCGCATCAGGTTCCAAGGGTGTGCTCTCACCCGGCTTCGGCAGTTGCTCTCGCCAGGACCCCTACGTTGCTCCACGGACCTTACCCCAAGCGGGGAAGCTTGGCAAGCGTGTCGACCGCGGGGACGCATTGCGGAAGTGAGCCGACAAGCCGAAGCGCCGCCACGACGATCATGCCCCCTGGTCGCGGATCTGCTTGGCTGCGAGCATTAAGACGCAAGGGCGAGGTCGCTGAAATCCTTCCGAATCTCTGGCCGATCGGGGTGTTCCTGCTCGTCGCCGGTGCCGTCGCACCGGCGCGCTACCACGAGACGCTCGACTGAGCGCAGGTGAGCCGGAGCACGAGGTAAACAGTGCTAAAATCGCCGCCTTTCGCCCGACTTCCCATCTTGTCATGAACGTCGAGCAAGCGCGCTTCAACATGGTGGAGCAGCAGATCCGTCCTTGGGAGGTGCTCGACCAGGACGTGCTCGATCTTCTGTACGTGGTGCGCCGCGAGGATTTCGTCCCCGAGGCGTACCGGGCGTTCGCCTTCTCGGACCTGGAGATTCCGCTCTACGAAAACGCGGGCGAGGGCGAGCGCATGATGCAGCCCAAGGTCGAGGCGCGCATCCTGCAGGAGCTGGCGGTGAAGAAGAGCGAGCGGGTGCTCGAGCGGAGCTCGGCGACGCGGCGCAAGGATGGCAGACACACGCGCCTTACGACATCATCGTCCTGACCGGCTCGACGCCGCTGATGCCGCAGGCTCTTCTTTTGCAGCTCAAAGCAGGGGGACGATTATTCGCCGTCGTCGGCGACCCCCCTGTGATGGAAGCGCGGCTGATCACCTGCATCGGCGAAGGCTCATACCACACGACCGATCTGTTCGAAACCTGTCTCGCTCCGCTCAAGAACGCGCTGCAGCCGGCGCGCTTCGAATTCTAGCGGCAACTCGGTCCAGGCCGCGGCGGCTATGCCACAGCTTCGTTTCGCCCTGCCGCTGATCGTTGCCCTATGCGCTGCCCCGGTGCGTGGCGCCGACCTTTTGCAGATTTATCGCGACGCGCTCGCGAACGATGCCACCTACGCCTCGGCGCGTGCGACGCGCGACGCGGGTATTGAAAGTTTGCCCCAGGGCCTTGCCCAGATCCTGCCCACCGTCAACGCCACGGCGTTCACCCAATACAACGACATCGCCATAGCGTTCCGAGGCGCAACCCCGGAGCAGTATCAATATCGTCTGGGTAATTCGAACGGATATACCGTGACGCTCACGCAACCTCTCTTCAATTGGCAGAACATTCAGGTGTACAAGGAGGCCGGATTCAAGGCGGTACAGGCAGAAGCCACATTCGGCCAGGCGACCCAGGATCTGATCGTGCGTGTCGCGCAAGCCTATTTCGACGTGCTCGCTTCACAAGACAGCCTCGCATTCATCCAGGGGCAGAAGGTGGCGATCTCCGAGCAGCTCGCCCAGGCCAAGCGCAATTTCGAGGTCGGCACCGCAACCATCACCGATACTCACGAAGCGCAGGCCCGCTTCGACCTCGCGACCTCTCAGGAAATCGCAGCTCAAAGCGATCTCGAAATCAAGAAGCGCACCTTGCAACAGATAGTGGGCAGGTTTCCAGAAAGGCTCGAGCCGCTGAAGCCGAACATCGAGCTCAACCCTCCCAAACCGAATTCGATGGAGGATTGGGCCACCGCCGCCGGGAACCAAGGCTATCCGGTGCGCGCCCAGGAGGCCGCGCTCGAAATCGCCGCACGCGAGATCGAACGCATTCGCAGCGGTCATTTGCCCACCTTGAACATCGTCGGCACCGCAGGCCAGAACTCGACGAGTATCAGTTCTACGGCGGTCAACAACACCGCCTCGGACTCGATCAATCGCACTATCGGATTGCAGCTCGCCATCCCTCTCTACGCGGGGGGCGGCGTCAGCTCGCAGGTTCGGCAAGCGGTCGCCAATCGCGAAAAAGCCCAACAGGACCTGGAAAGCACTCGGCGCACCGCGGCGTTGTCCGCGCGTCAATCCTATCTTGGAGTGACCAACGGCATGGCGCAGGTGAAAGCCCTGGAGGCGGCGCTCGTTTCCAGCCGGAGCGCGCTCGACTCGAACAAGCTCGGCTACGAGGTCGGCGTGCGCATCAACATCGACGTCCTGAACGCCCAGCAGCAAGTCTACAGCACCCTGCGCGATCTCTCGCGGGCGCGCTATGACACGATCCTAAACGGCCTGAAACTCAAGTCCGCCGCGGGGACTCTCGGCGAGGCCGACATCGAGGAAGTGAACCGTCTGCTGGGGACGAACTGACCTCCCGGCAGGGAAGCGTCTTTCTGCGGCCTCAATTGGGGGGATGTAGAGAGCGTGCCCCTTTTTTCGACAACCTGCTGGCGGCAGAGGAGTCGATCAATCGCTCGCAGATCGCGAGCGTCCGCCCGGCAGCGCCTCGATGGGCCGCGCAGAAAGCGATTCCGGCCCTTCCCATGCGCTCGCGCGACCCCCGGTCCTGCAGGAGCGAGCGCGCAAGCCGCATCGCCTCCCCGGCGTCGTTGACCCGGACGGCCGCGCCGGCGGCGATCGCGCTTTCGGCGGCCTGCGAAAAATTGTAGGTGTAAGGCCCGACCAGCACCGGCACGCCCGCCGCGCAAGCCTCGATCAGGTTCTGCCCGCCGTAGGCAAGCAAGCTTCCGCCGACGAAAGCCGCATCGCAGGCCCGATAATACGCGTCCATCTCGCCCATGCTGTCGCCGATCATGATGTCGCAGCCTTGATCGAGCGGCGCATTGGCGCTGCGCCGCGTGAACTTCAGCCCCCGGGCGGCGAGGAGTTGCGCCACGGAGTCGAAGCGTTGCGGGTGGCGCGGCACGATCACCACGATCGCGCCGCCGAGGGAGTTTTTTTCCAATGCGTCAAGGAGCAGCTCTTCCTCGCCCTCGCGCGTGCTTGCGGCAAGCAGCACCGCGCGGTCGCCGAACCGGCGTCGGAACTCGGCCGCAAGCGATTCGCTGCCGGCGCCCGGCTCGGCATCGAACTTGAGGTTCCCGGTGACTTCCACCGCGCGAGCGCCGAGGGATCGAAGCCGCTCCGCGTCCTCGGCTGTCTGCGCCGCGACGGCGCTCAGGCGATCGAGCGCCGAGCGCACCAGCGGCCCGACCAGGGCGTAGCCGCGGGCCGACCTGGCCGACATCCGGGCGTTGGCGCACCGCCAAGCAAATGCTGCGCCGCCTCCCGCCCGGTCGCCGTCATCTGGGTAACGAGGAGCTCGCACTCAGGATGCCGGGATTGCAGCGCGCGCAGGAGCGGCTCCGCGGCGCGAGTCTCACCCACCGATACCGCATGCAGCCAGATCACCGGCTTCGCGGGCGGCTCGCCGTAGAAGCCGAATCGCTCGCCGATGCCCCGCCTGTATGCGGGCTCCGCGCGCCCCCGCCACCACAAGCGCGCGAGCACCCAGGGAAACGCGAGCCAAAGGAGCACCTGATAGCCGATCCTCCACATCAGAACGCCCCGAGCGTTTGGAGCGCGACGTCGTAGAACCGCGCAGCGATCGGCTCACGCGCGGAGCCGACGTCAAATCCGTGATGTCTTCCCTTCGCGGCTCGCGCGATCAAAGCGCCTTTCAGCAGCTTGTGGACGACATCGCCAAGCGAGGAAGTCTTGACGATCGGAATTCTTTTCATCGACACCCGGAGCCCTCCGGCCGCAAGGCGCGGAAAGCGGTTAGAATACCGCGCATAAGCCGCTGATTATACGGGTTGGCCGGCCCTTCCTTCGCCCCCATGCCCTTATCCGTAACCATCATCACCCGCAACGCCGCGGCGCAGCTCGAGCGCTGCCTGGAAAGCGTCGCTTTCGCCGAGGAGGTCGTCGTGGTGGACTCGGGCTCCACCGACGGCACGCTCGAGCTCGCCGCCCGCCGCGGCGCGCGCGTGATCCGAAAGGAGTGGCTTGGGTTCGGCGCGCAAAAGCAATTCGCCGTCGAGGCCGCAAGCCATGATTGGGTTTTGTGCGTGGACGCGGACGAGCGCGTGAGCCGGGAGCTTCGCGAGCAAATCACCGAGGAGCTCAAGGCGCCGCGCGGCTTTGTCTACGCCATGCCGCGCCGCAACCGTTTTCTGGGACGCTGGCTCAAGCACGGCGAAGGCTATCCCGACTGGAGCGTGCGCCTGTTTCACCGCGCGCATGCGCGCTGGAGCGGCGAGCCGGTGCATGAGAAGGTGCTGACCCGATCGCCGGTGCTCAGGCTGTCGGGCGATCTGCTGCACGATTCCGCGGAAACGCTGGAGAAATACCTCGACAAGCAGAACCGCTACACGAGCCTGCAGGCCGAGTCGCTGCGCGCCGCGGGCCGCCGCGCGAACGCGCTGCACCTCGTGCTCTCGCCTCTGCTGCGGTTCATCAAGTTTTACCTGCTTCGGCTGGGCTTTCTCGACGGCGTGCCGGGCCTGGTGCATATCGCGATCGGCTGCATGAACAGCTTCAACAAGTACGCGAAATTGAAAGCGCTGGAGCGCGCCGCGGAATGACGGTTCTGGTCACAGGTGGCGCCGGCTTCATAGGCTCGAATTTTGTTCTTGACTGGTTCGCGCGCGGCGGGGAGCCCCTGGTCAACCTGGACAAGCTCACCTACGCAGGCAATTCCGCGAACCTCAAGGGTCTCGAGGGCAATCCGGCGCACGTATTCGTCCACGGGGATATCTGCGACCGGGCTCTGGTGCGGCGGCTCCTCGAGGAACACGCCCCGCGCGCGATCGTGCACTTCGCCGCCGAAAGCCACGTCGATCGCTCGATCCACGGGCCTGCGGAATTTGTTCAGACCAACGTCGTCGGTACCTTCGGATTGCTCGAGGAAACCCGGGCCTGGTGGGGAAAGCTCGCGCCCTCGCAACGCGGGGATTTCCGGTTCCTGCATGTCTCGACCGACGAGGTATTCGGCTCGCTCGGACCCCGCGATCCGCCGTTCAGCGAATCGACCCCGTTTGCACCCAACAGCCCCTACGCCGCTTCCAAGGCGGCCGCCGACCACCTGGTCCGGGCGTACCATCACACCTACGGGCTTCCGACTCTCGCGGTCAATTGCTCGAACAACTACGGCCCCTACCAATTTCCCGAAAAGCTGATCCCCCTCATGATTCTGAACGGCCTCACCCGCAAGCCCCTGCCTGTGTACGGCGATGGGGGCAATGTGCGCGACTGGCTCTACGTGCAGGATCATTGCGCCGCAATCCGCCAGGTCCTGGCGCGCGGCCGCGTCGGTGAGAGCTACAACGTCGGCGGCAATAACCAGAAGACCAACCTCGAGGTGGTGAACGCCATCTGCGCGCTGCTCGACGAAGCGAGGCCCAACCGCAAGAGCCCGCATTCCACCCTGATTTCATTTGTCAAGGACCGCCCGGGCCACGATCACCGTTACGCGATGGACTCGACCAAGATCTCCAGTCAAATCGGCTGGAAGGCGGCCGAGAGCTTCGACTCAGGACTGCGCAAGACGGTCGCCTGGTACCTGGACAACCCGGATTGGGTCGCCCATGTGACGAGCGGGGCCTACCGCCACTGGATCGAGAAGAACTACGCCACGCGGGGCGAGGCGTGAAAGGCATCATCCTCGCCGGCGGCTCTGGCACGCGGCTCTACCCGGTCACGCAGGTCGTCTCCAAGCAGCTGCTGCCGGTCTACGACAAGCCGATGATCTACTATCCGTTGAGCACGCTGATGCTTGCCGGCATCCGCGACATCCTCGTGATCTCGACGCCCCAGGACACCCCGCGCTTCGAGCAGCTGCTCGGCGACGGGGCGCGCCTGGGGCTGAATTTCCGCTACGCCGCGCAGCCGCACCCCGGGGGCATCGCCCAGGCATTCCTCATCGGCGAGAAATTCATCGACGGCGAGCCTTGCGCGCTGGTGCTCGGCGACAACATCTTCTACGGCCACGATTTGCAGTCCGACTTGCAGCGCGCGGCGAAGAAGAAGTCGGGGGCGACGGTGTTTGCCTACCCGGTCCGCGATCCGCAGCGCTACGGCGTGGTCGAGTTCGACGCAGCCGACCGCGCGGTGAGCATCGAAGAGAAGCCCAGCCGGCCGAAGTCGCGTTTTGCCGTGACGGGGCTTTATTTCTACGACGGCGAAGTCGCTCGCGTCGCGCGATCGCTCAAGCCATCGGCCCGCGGCGAGCTCGAGATCACCGATGTCAATCGCCACTACCTCAGGCGCGGCGAGCTCGACGTTGTTCCGCTGGGGCGCGGGCACGCCTGGCTCGACACCGGCACCCACGAATCCCTGCTCGAGGCGAGCCACTTCATCGAGACGCTGGAGCGCCGCCAGGGAATGAAGATCTGCTGCCCGGAGGAGATCGCGTGGCGGATGGACTATATCAGCGCGGCGGAGCTCGAGCGCCTGGCGGTGCCTCTCAAGAGCAGCGGCTATGGCGACTACCTGCTTTCGCTGCTGCGGGACGGGGCGGGTCCGCGCGCCGCATGAAGGTCGTTCCGACACGACTCCCCGATGTGCTCCTCCTTGAGCCCCGAGTGTTCGGCGACGCGCGCGGATTCTTCTTCGAAAGCTGGAACGAGCGGGAGTTCGAGCGCGCGGGAATCCGTGCGCGCTTCGTTCAGGACAATCACTCGCGCTCGGAGAAGGGCGTGCTGCGCGGGCTGCACTACCAGATCCGCCAGCCGCAGGGCAAGCTCATCCGCGTCGTCGCCGGGGAAATCTTCGATGTCGCGGTGGACATCCGCAGCGGCTCACCCACCTTTGGCCGGTGGGAAGGCATTCGCCTGAGCGCCGAATCGCACCAGCTGCTTTGGGTACCGATAGGTTTCGCGCACGGGTTCTGCGTGCTGAGCGAATTCGCCGAAGTGCTCTACAAGACGACCGACTTCTACGCGCCGGAGCACGAGTGCTGCATTCTCTGGGACGATCCGGAGCTCCATATCGACTGGCCCCTCCCGGGCGCGCCCACGCTGTCTGCCAAAGACGCCGCAGGGGTTCGGCTCCGGGACGCCGAAGTGTTTCCGTGAAAATTCTGCTGACGGGA
>WNFI01312743.1_pt1 | contig 20408 bp, 14 predicted proteins | sample 5400471 | NCBI WGS metagenome assembly WNFI01 (sample SAMN13153348, study PRJNA577476) | soil metagenome | isolation source: 100 cm saprolite on Douglas fir-dominated hillslope | place: USA:California | collected 2013-09-17
CTATCTCGACTTCATCAACCTGTTCCTCATCCTGCTGCGCTTCTTCGGCGGCGGCGATCGCCGCCGCTGAGGCGAAGTCGGCGCCGATGCGGTAGTGTCGTTCGCGATGGCTCCGCGCAGGAACGGCAGCGAGGCGGAGGCGCCCGCCGGCGGCTGGGACCGCGGCGCCTTCTTCGACGTGGATGGCACGCTGGTGAGCACCAACGTGGTCCACGCCTACGGCTACTACGTGCTCAACCGGGGCACGCTCTTCGGGGCCGCGGGCCGGCTGCTCAAGGGCCTCGCGATGGCGCCGCTCTACGCGGCGGCCGACGCGATGAACCGCAAGGCCTTCAACGAGCTGTTCTACCGCTCCTATCGCGGCCTCTCCGAGGACCGGCTGATCGAGCTGGCCGAGAACCTCTGCGAGGAGGTGCTGCAACCGGCGGTGTTCCCAGGCGCCCTCGACATCCTCGCCGAGGCGCGCCGCGCTGGCTGCAAGATCGTGCTCTGCACGGGCGCCATCGACATCACCATGCGCCCCCTTGCACGCTACCTGGGCGCGGACGATCTGATCGCCAACTCGCTCCAATTCGTCGAGGGATTTGCCACCGGCAAGGTGATCCCGCCCATCGTCGAGGGCGCGCACAAGGCCCGCCGGATCCGCGACTACTGCGTCGAGCACGGGCTCAAGCTCGACCAGAGCCACGCCTATTCGGACAGCCTGAGCGACTATCCGATGCTAGCGGTGGTCGGCCATCCCACCGCCATCAACCCCGACGGCAAGCTGCGCGCCCACGCGCGCGCCTACGAGTGGCCGATCCTCGACCTTCGCTGAGTCGGCGAACGTCCACTTCCGGACAACAGACGAGGTGCCCCTTGTCCTGGGGCGGAGCGCCTACATCTTTTGTAAATGCAACACTGGAGAGGGCTGGCGCTCTGGCTCGCCGTCGTGGGCGCAAGCTGCGCCAAGCCAACGCAGCGAGTCTCGAGCGCGCCGCTCGCCGGGGAGAACCCCGTCCCCCCGGCGAACGCCGTCCCCCCGGCGAGCCCCATCCCCCCGAAGGACCCAATCCCGGCGGAGAATCCGATCACCGCGGAGAACGCGCTGCCCGGAGATCGGGGGTGGGCCGCAGGCACCGGGGGCGGGCGCGCCGTCGAGATGTACCTCGACCGGGTCTCGGCGCGCGCCGGCGACGCGGTGCAGGCGAAGGTCTCCTCCGACGGCCCGCACGACGCGACCTGGGCCCTCTACCGCATCGGATGGTACGGGGGCGCAGGCGCGCGCAAGGTCGCCTCGGGCAGTTCCGGCCGGCTCTCCAACCAGCCCGCCTGCCCGGTCGAGCCCCTGCGGGGCTTCCTGCGTTGCGCCTGGCCGGCCGCCTTCTCGCTCACTGTGCCTGGCGGCGCAGTCTCCGGCCTGTACGTCGTGAAGGTCACGCGGGACGACGGCCCGGCCGCGCTTGCTCCGCTGGTCGTGAGGGACGAGCGGGGCGCCTCGCTGCTCTTCCAGAGCAGCGTCACCACCTCGCAGGCGTACAATCCGTGGGGCGGCGAGTCCCTCTACCAGGACGCCGGCCGCACCGTGCCAGGGCAGCTGGCCACCGCGGTCAGCTTCGACCGTCCCTACCGGTATTTCGGCGGAGCGGGCCACGTGCTGCTCTGGGAGGCGCCCTTCGCCCGCTTCCTCGAGCGCAGCGGCTACGACGTCACCTACACGACGAACCTCGACGTCGCCCGCGCCGGCGCGCCGGCGCTGACTTCGCGCGGGGCCTTCCTCTCGGTCGGCCACGACGAGTACTGGCCCCCGCAGGAGCGCGATGCGGTAGAGGCGGCGCGGGAGGCGGGCACGCACCTGCTCTTTTTCGGCGCCGACGCGGCCTACTGGAAGGTGCGGCTCGAAGACCCCGGGGCGGACGGCAACGCGCGCACCATCGTCTGCTACAAGATGCGCCCCGAGACCGATCCCGACCAGGGTCCGGGCCGAACCGGCCGGTTCCGCGACGTCCCCGAAAACCGGCCCGAGAACGAGCTGATCGGTGTCATGTACGAGTCGTGGCTGCTCGTTGCGCACTCTTGGACGGTCGCGGACGCCGCCCACTTCCTGTACGCGGGAACTGGCCTGTCGACCGGCGACGTCATCCCCCAGATCGTCGGCTATGAATACGACCGCAGGATGGGCGCGCAGCCGCCGGGCGTGCTCGCGTTGGCCGGCCGTGCCGCGGTTGTCGACGCCGAGGGCAAGCCCGGCGTTTTCGAGGCGACGAGCTATCGCGCCCCGAGCGGCGCACTGGTGTTCGGCGCAGGCACCATCTACTGGTCGAACGCCGTCGACGGACCCGGGCGCGACCCCCGCGTCGAACGGATGACCGCCAACGTGTTCCGCGAGGCGCTGAAGCTCCCCATCCCCAGTGCGCTGCAGGGCACGGCCCAGCCGCAGGTCCCCGCCGCACGGGCTGCGCAGGCCCCCACGCCGGCGTTGGTCGCCGACGGGTTTCCGGGTCCGAGCGCACTCGCCGTGCTGCCCGACTCCGCGCTGGTGGTGGCCGATGCGCGCGCGAATCAGATCTTTCGGATCGAGCCCGCCCCCTCGTTCGCGGTCAGCCTGCTCGCCGGCGACGGCAACCCGTCGGCGTCGAAGCTTTACGACGGCGTCCCCGGCCTGCGCGCGCGTTTTTTCGGTCCCAGCGGCATCGCCGCGGACGGGGCGGGCAACCTCTACGTCGCCGACACGCACAACGACTGCGTCCGTCGGATCGCGAGCGACGCGGCCCACACGGTGACCACTTTCGCCGGCGTGCTCGGTGCCCAGGGCTCCGCCGACGGCATCGGCGCGGCGGCGCGGTTCTTCAGGCCGATGGGCATCGCCTGGGACGGCCCCCGCAACCGGCTGGTGGTGGCGGACAGTGGGAACCACAAGATCCGCGCGATCAACGTCGCCACCGCAGCCGTCACCACCCTCGCGGGGAGCGCCGTGGGCGTGGGCGACGGCCCGGGCGCCTCCGCGCGCTGCTCCTTCCCCACCGCGGTCGCGATCGCCGAGGACGGGCGGGTGTTCGTCATCTGTTCCGGCGACTCGACGCTGAAGGTCGTGGGCGCCGACGCGCAGAGCACCGTGACGACCCTGGTCATGGGCGGCGCCGGTTACGCCGACGGCCCCGGCACCACCGCGAAGCTTGCCGCGCAAGGCGGCCTCGCCTGGGCCGCGGGATCGCTCTACGTGAGCGACCCCGGCAACTCGCGCATCCGCCTGGTGCGGCCCGGCGCCGACGCCGCCGGCACCACCGTCTCGAGCTGGGCGGGCACCGGCCTCGCCGACAATAGGCCCGCAGCGCTGGGTCTTCCGCTCGGGCTCGCGCTGGGCAGCGGCGTCCTCTATGCCGTCGAGGCCAGCACCGGCAGCGTGCGCAGCATCCCGCGTTGAAGCGGCGTTCGCGCACTCGGGTTACAAGGGGGCGATGAGCATCCAGGTCCAGCAAATGTTCGCCGATCTCGCGGGCCGCTACGATGCGGCCAACGAGGTCCTGTCCTTCGGCGTGCACCGCCTCTGGCGCGCCGAGGCGGTCCGCCAGTCGGGCGCGGGGGCGGGCGACCGGGTGCTCGACTGCGCCACCGGCACCGGCGACCTCGCGTTCGCCTTCCGCAAGGCGGTGGGCGGCGCTGGCGCGGTGGTGGGCACCGACTTCTGCGCGCCCATGCTGGAGATCGCGCGGCGGAAGTCGCAGCAGCGCGCGGCCTTCGTGGAATTCAAGGAGGCCGACGCCTTGGCTCTGCCGTTCGAGCGCGGTGCGTTCGACGTCGCCTCGATCGCCTTCGGCATCCGCAACGTCGACAACCCGGTCGCCTGCCTGCGCGAGATGGCCCGGGTGGTGAAGCCGGGCGGCCGGGTGGTGGTGCTCGAACTGGGCCAGCCAGTAGGCCCCTTCGGCGCCCTCTACCGCGTCTACAGCCGCACCGCGATGCCGATCATCGGCAAGCTGCTCACAGGCCAGGGGGCGGCGTATCAGTACCTGCCCCGGACGGCAGCGGCCTTTCCAGCCGGCGAGCGCTTCCTTGCGTTGATGGACGAATCGCGCGCCTTCTCCTCGCGGCGGGCGACGCCACTGATGTTCGGCGCGGCCTTCGTCTACGTGGGCACCGTCGCCGTTTAGCGCACCGCGCCGAAAGCCCTCGGTGGCAAAGGCCGTCTCCGCCGCTGACTCGCGACGGGGGATGGGCTAAAAGGCGCGAGTGACTTGAACCGGGGCACTCATGCGTTCGCTCGACAAGCTTCGCCAGAGCTACGACGAAGACTCGCAGGTCGTCATCCAGGACAAGCGGTCTCCGCCGCGCATGCTCTTCTCGGACACCGAGGTGCTGCTGGAGGAGGTGCCGATCGGCACGCGGGTGATCTTCCCCAACCCGCCGATCGAGCCGCTCGCCAACGCGCGCGCCGCCATCCGCTGGGCGATCAACCACCCCGAGGGCTGCGACCCGCTGCATGCGCAGCTGCGGCCGGGCATGAAGGTGCTGATCGCCATCGACGACATCTCGCTGCCCCTGCCGCCGATGCGCACGCCGGACGTGCGCCAGCTCATGCTCGAGATCGTGCTCCAGCTCTGCGCCGACTCCGGCGTCGACGACGTCTACCTGCTCGTCGCCAACGCGCTCCACCGGCGCATGACCGAGGGGGAGATGAAGCGCATGGTGGGCGAGAAGATCTTCGCCGCCTACTACCCCGATCGCTACGGCAACCACGACGCCGAGGAGCCGGGGGGCATCGTCGAACTGGGCGAAACGTCGGCCCGCGAGAAGGTGCGCATCTCGCGCCGCGCCGCCGAGGCCGACCTGGTCATCTATCTCAACGTGAACTTCGTCCCCATGGACGGCGGGCACAAGTCGATCGGCACCGGCCTGACCGACTACCTGGGCCTGCGCGCGCACCACACGCCTCAGGCCATCCGCGGGAGCAAGTCGTACATGGAGCCCGCGCACTCCGCGCTGCACGACTCGGTCGACCGCATCGGGCGGGTGATCGACCAGCACCTGAACGTCTTCCACATCGAGACCGCGCTCAACAACCAGATGTTCGACGGCCCGATGTCCTTTCTCGGCAAGCGCGAGGAGGACTTCACCGACCTCGACCGGGCGGCGCTCTCGGCCCTGCGCTGGACCCTGGGGAAAACGCCGCGCGCCCTGCGGCAGCAGATCTTCCACAGGGTGCCTGCCGCCTACGGCCTGATCGCGGTGGCGGCGGGGCGCACCGAGCCTTCGCACGAGAAGATCCTCGAGGCTTGCCGGCGCCAGAGCTTCGTGCAGGTGAAAGGCCAGGCTGACATCCTCATCGCCGGCATCCCCTACATCTCGCCGTACAACGTGGGCGCGGTGCTGAACCCGCTGCTCGTGCAGGTGATGGCCTGTGGCTACTTCTTCAACATGAACCGCGGCGTGCCGCTGGTGAAGAAGGGCGGGACCCTGATCGTGACCCACCCCTGCATGGACGAGTTCGATCCGGTGCAGCACCCGAGCTACATCGAGTTCTTCCACCGGCTCCTGCCCGAGACCACCGACGCGCTGGCGCTGCACAAGAAGTACGAGCGAGAGTTCGCCGCCAATCCCAGCTACGTGCACCTGTACCGGAAGGGCAACGCGTACCACGGCGCCCATCCGTTCTACATGTGGTACTGGGGCGAGAACGGCCGGCAGCACCTGGGACAGATCATCGCGGTCGGCACCGAGAACACCCACGTGCCGCAGCTCCTCGGTTGGGAGCGCGCCGACACCCTCGCCGAGGCGATCGACATGGCGCGCGGCCGCCAGGGCCGCTCGGCGGAGATCTCGCTGATGCACCACCCGCCGATGGTGATGGCCGAGGTGCTGCCCGCAGTCAGGGGTGACGAACGGCTGATCGACGGCGGCGCGGGGCAGGGCAACGGAGCCGGATCCGGCGCTGCTGCGCCGCCCAAGGGGATCGCGGCCAAGGGAGAGCCGTGAGCGCAAGCCGGCTGCCAGCGGCCGCGAACGGCGGCCCCATCGACCTGACCGAGGCATTCCGCGGCCGCGAGATCATGGTCACCGGCGCCACCGGCTTCCTCGGCAAGGTCTGCCTGGTGATGCTGCTCGACCGCTATCCCGAGGTGGGCAAGGTGCACGTGCTGGTCCGGCCGCGCGCCGGCGGCACCGCCGAGGAGCGGTTCTTCGACAAGGTGGTGACTGCGCCGCCCTTCCAGCCGCTGCGCGACAAGTACGGCGCGGAGTTCGAGGCCTTCATCCGCGGCAAGTGCAACCCGGTCGCGGGCGACGTGACCGATCCGCTGTTCGGCCTCGACGAGGCCGCGGTGGCGGGGCTCACCGGCAAGCTCGCCTGCGTGATCAACTCCGCCGGCCTGGTCAGCTTCAACCCGTCGCTGGAGCTTGCCCTCTCGGTGAACACCGAGGGCGCGAAGAACGCCGCCGGGCTGTGCCGCAGGACGGGCGCCACGCTGGTGCACATCTCGACCTGCTTCGTCGCCGGCACCCGGCGCGGCCCGGTCTTCGAGGACGACGCCGTGGTGGGCGATTTTCCCCGCCGCCACGGCGACGGGAACAGCGGCTGGGAAGCGATCGAGTTCTCGGTGGAGACCGAGCTGAAAGACGTCGCCACCCTGGTCGCGCAGCTTCGCGCGCAGGCCGACGATTCCGCGCTCGCCGCCACCTTCCGCGCCGCGGCCGTGCGCAGGCTGGAGAGCGAGGGCCGCGATCCCTCCGACGAGAAGGCGCTGCGGCTCGCGGCCGGCCGCGAGCGCAAGCTCTGGCTCTCGGCCAGGCTGGTCGAAGCGGGGATGGAGCGGGCGCGCGCTTGGGGCTGGCCCAACACGTACACCTACACGAAGGCGATGGGCGAGCAGGCCATCGCGGCGTCGGGCTGCCGGTACGCTCTGGTGCGGCCGGCCATCGTGGAGAGCGCGCTGCGCTTTCCCTTCCCCGGCTGGAACGAGGGCTTCACCACCAGCGCGCCGCTGGCGTTCATGGCGCTCAAGGGGCATCGCGCCTTCCCCGCCGGCAACAAGCTGGTGCTCGACCTCATCCCCGTCGACCTGGTGGCGGCGGGAATCCTCGGCGTGGCCGGCGCCGCCTGCGTGGACCGCGCCCGCCGCGTCTACCAGCTCGCCTCCGGCGACACGAACCCGCTCTACGTCCGCCGCGCGGTCGAGCTGAACGCGCTCTCCAAGCGGCGCTACTTCCGCGCGCGTGGGGAAAAGGGCGAGGGCTCGTCGCTCCTCAACTGGTTCTTCGAGAGCTGGCTCGAGCCGTACCCGGTGTCGGCGCCGCTCTACCAGTCGTCCAGCGCCCCGCTCTTCCGCAAGCTGGCCAAAGGCGCGCGCGAGCTGATCCAGTCGCACGGTCCGCGCTGGGGAATGCCGGCCGCAGGCGCGCTCTTCGCCCGCGCCGACCAGGCGCTGGAGTCTCTCGATCGCCAGCTCGCGGTCATCGAGATGACCTGGGACCTGTTCCTGCCCTTCGTCGCCGGCGAACGCTTCATCTTCCAGTGCAGCAACACCCGCGCGCTCTGGGACCAGCTCTCGCCCAGAGACCGCGAGAAGCTGCCCTGGGACCCGGACCGGATCGACTGGCGCACCTACTGGCTCGACGTGCACATGAAGGGCCTCGAGGAGTGGGTGTTCCCCGGCCTCGAGGAGGAGAACAAGGCGCTGCGCCGTGAGCTGCCGCAGAGCAAGGACCTGCTCCAGCTCCTCGCCGCCGCCGTGCACCAGTTCGGGCCGCGGACCGCGCTCCGCTTCTACGCCGGCGAGGAGAACGCGGTCGAGCTCTCCCGCACCCGCGACGACCGAGTCACCTACGCCGAGCTCGGTCTGTTCAGCGACCGCGCAGCGCGCCGCCTCGCCTGGGAGGGGATCCGGCCCGGCGACCGCGTGCTGCTGCTCAGCGAGAACCGGCCGGAGTGGGCGATGGCCTACTTCGGCATCCTCAAGGCCGGCGCGGCTGCGGCGCCGCTCGACCCCGCGCTGGGCGTCGCCGAGGTGGAGAACTGCGCGCGCGCGGCTTCTGCGCAGCTGCTGGTTGGCTCGCCCAAAGCGCTCGCGAGCCTCGGCGGGCCGCCGCGCGACCTGCGCGTGCTCGAGCTGCACGAGCTGCTCCGCGGCCCTCCCGGGGGCGCCACCGCGGACCGGAACGGCAAGCCGCTGCCGGAGGTGCGCAAGTCCGCCGCGCCCGACGCGGTGGCGTCGATCCTCTTCACGAGCGGCACCACCGGCAAGCCCAAGGGCGTTCTGCTCACGCACCGCAACTTCGCCTCGCTGGCCTCCAAGCTCTCCGGTCTCTTCGATCTGCGCGTCGGCGAAGGGCTGCTCTCGGTCCTGCCGCTGCACCACACCTTCGAGTTCTCGTGCGGCCTTTTGGTGCCCCTCTCGCTCGGCGCCGAGATCACCTATCTCGACGAGCTGACCGCGGAGCGGCTGGGCGAGGCGCTGGAGCGCGGCCACGTGCACGCGATGATCGGCGTGCCCGCCCTGTGGCAGCTCTTGCACCGGCGCCTCACGCAGGAGCTGCTCGCGCGCCCGCCTGCGGTGCAGGCCGCGGTGCAGGCGGCGATGGCGCTGCACGGCGAGCTGCGCAACCGGACCCAGCTCAACGTCGGCAAGCTCCTCTTCTGGCCCATTCATCGCAAGTTCGGCCGCTCTCTGCGACTGCTCGTATCCGGCGGCAGCGCCCTGCCCGATGAGGTGCACGAGGCCTTCCACCAGCTCGGCCTCGATCTGACCGAGGGGTACGGTCTCACCGAGGCAGCACCGGTTCTGGCGGTGACGGTCCCCGAGAACAGGCGCCGCTTCGGCACCGTGGGTCCGCCCATCCCGGGCGTGGAGATCCGCATCGCAGAGGCAGACGCAGACGGCGTGGGCGAGGTGATCGCGCGCGGGCCCAACGTGATGGCCGGCTACCTCGACGACCCCGAGAGCACCGGGCGCACCCTGGTCGACGGCTGGCTGCACACCGGCGACCTGGGCAAGCTCACCGAGGACGGGCGCACCCTGGCGGCGGGCGAGTCGCGCGAGGCGCTGCGGGCCGAGGTAGCGGAGCACTTCGCGCGCATCTCCGCCGAGCTGCCGTTCTGGAAGCGGATCAAGATCCTCCACTTCTGGGAAGGCGCCCTGCCCAAGACGGCCACCCGCAAGGTCAAGCGGTCCGCGGTCGTGGCCGAGCTGGTGCGGCTGGAGCGCGCAGCCGCGAGCGGCGCGAGGGCGGCAGCCACCGCCTCCTCCGGGGCGGGCGCGGACGCGTGGCTCTTCGACCTGCTCGCCGAGCTGGTGCAGAAGCCTTCGGGCTCGGTGAACGCGCAGTCGCGGCTGGTCGCCGATCTGGGGTTCGATTCGCTGTTGGTCGCCGAGCTGTCGGTGGCGCTGGAGAAGGCCGGCGCGCGGGCGCCCGACGAGGAGCGGCTCTCCTCCCTGACGACGGCGGGCGATCTGGCGAAGACGATCGCCGAGCAGGCCGGCGCGCCCTCCGCGGCGCTTCAGGCGCGCCGGGTCCGCGAGCCGGAGAGCGACGGGGTGAAGAAGAGCGGCGAGATCGAGCTGCCCGCCACCGTCGCGCGCGCCGGCAGGGGCGCGATCGCGCTGTTCCAGCACGCGCTCTACCGCGGCGTCTTCGATCTATCCGTGGAGGGCACCGCCAACATCCCGCGCAGCACTTCGTTCCTCGTGGCCGCGAACCACCAGAGCCACCTCGACGTGGGCTTGGTGAAGATGGCCCTGGGCGACGAGGGGCCCAAGCTGGCCTCGCTCGCCGCTCGCGATTACTTCTTCGACACGCCCTGGAAGCGCGCCTGGTTCGGCTCGTTCACCAACTTGGTTCCGCTCGACCGGCGCGGCTCCCTGAAGGAGTCGCTGCAGACGGCGGTGCGCACGCTCGAGCTGGGCTACCACCTGCTCCTCTTTCCAGAGGGAACGCGCTCGTTGAACGGGGAGCTGCAGGAGTTCAAGCCGGCCATCGCCTACCTGTCGTTCGCGGCCAACGCCGACATCCTGCCCGTCTACCTCGAGGGCACGTACCAGGCGATGCCCAAGGGCTCGTTCCTGCCCGACCCGCGCCGGCGCAAGAAGCTGTCGGTGCGCATCGGCCCGCCGCTGCGGGTGGCCGAGCTGCGCGCCGCCACCTCCGGGCTCTCGCGCTCGGCGGCGCACCGCGAAGTCACGCGGCTGGTGCGGCTCGCGGTGGAGGCGCTGCGCGACCGCAAGCCGCCGCCGCGCATCGATTCGCGCGCACAGATCTTGGCGGCACAGCTCTCCTCCGCAGCGCCCGGGGAGGACTGAGCCGATGAAGCTCCTCGTCACCGGGGCCACCGGCTTCCTCGGCAGCGCACTCGTCCCCCTGCTGCTCGAGGAGGGCCACGAGGTGCGCGTGCTCACCCGCGGGGGCGCGCCCGAGGCAGAGAAGCTGGGCTGCGAGTCGCTGCGCGGCGACGTCCGCGACCCCGACGCCATCCACCGCGCGCTGAAGGGCCGCGAAGGCCTCTATCACCTGGCCGGCCTCGTCTCCCGCGACCCGGCCGACGCACGCAAGATGTACGAGCTCCACGTCGACGGCACCAGGCTGCTCCTCGCCGAGGCGGAGCGGGCGGGGCTGTCGCGGGTGGTGCTCGCCTCGTCGAGCGGGACCATCGGCGTGTCGCGCACCCCGCGCATCGCCACCGAGGAGGACGACTACCCCCTCGAGACGGTGGGGCGCTGGCCTTACTACCTGTCCAAGATCTACGAGGAGAAGATCGCGCTCGAGGCCAGCCGGCGCGGGCTGCCGGTGGTCATCCTCAACCCCTCGCTGCTGCTCGGCCCCGGCGACGCGCGCCTCTCCAGCACGCAGGACATCTTCCGCTTCCTGCAGGGCCGCATCCCAGTGATGCCGCGAGGCGGGATCTCCTTCGTCGATGCCCGCGACGCGGCCCGCGCCTTCGTCGCCGCCCTCACCCGGGGAAACGCCGGCGAGCGGCACCTGCTCGGCGCCGCGAACTGGGAGTTCAGCGAGTTCTTCGGGCGACTCTCGCGCATCGCCCATGTGCCCGAGCCGCCCTGGCGGCTCCCCAGCGCGATCAAGGTGGCCTGCGCCCATCTGCTAGAGAAGTGGGCTCGCCGCCGCGGCCGCGAGCCCGAGCTGCCCGCCGCCGACGTGGAGATGGGCGAGTGCTGGTTCTTCATCGACTCCAGCAAGGCGCAGCGCCTGCTCGGCTTTGCGCCGCGCGACCCGCTGGAGACGCTGAGCGAGACCGTGCGCTACGTCCGCGCGCATTTCGTCGAGCCGCGCCGCACTGCCTGAAACCGCCATCCTTGCATCGCTTGGCCCTCCCTCGTCGGGCTCGGTCCGAGCTCTTCAACACCTGCCTGGCAGGCGGGGGCTCGGCCCGAGTTCCTGAATAGGCTGCTGGAGGCCAAGTGTCAGAATTCGCGATTGCTTTTCGGGGCTCCGTAGACAGGTTGCTCTGGGGGGAGAAATGCAGGGAGCGCCCGTCACTCTGGCTCTCGTCTCCGCTGCGCTTGCTTGCGGACGTGGAGCCCCGGCTGGCGAGGCCGCCACTACGCCACGGCAGCATTCACTGACCGTCTCAATCGGAGGAGGCGGCGCTGGCAAAGTTCGCTCGGCTGGCCCCTCGGCCCTCGATTGCGGTCTGACCTGCACCGCTCAGTTTCCGACGGGCACCATCGTGGTGTTGCAGGCAGAGCCTTTTCCCGGTTCCCGATTCCTGGGATGGAGCGGGTGTTTGGTAGATGCCGCCGGCTGCACCGTCACCGTTTCCGGCGACGTCGTGGTCATTGCCACCTTCGAGCCCGTAGCGCCTCCCGCACCCGGGCCCATAGCGCCTCCCGCGCCGGCCAGCTGCGCCGAGTTGATGCCGCCTGGGCCGCCGGGTGCGCCGGTGCGATTCCAAATCCAGAAAGCCGATCCGGCGCATGACATCTGCGTGCCGGGCACCTCGGACGGCAAAGGTGGCCTGGCCCTCCAGACCCTTCATGAAGGGCAGCCCGGCGGCTCGCGCGTCTGGTTCGTCGCTCGGGACGCGAGCCACTTCAACGCGGTCCCATTGCCATCGGCGACACTGAGAGGACAAGTCGACGGCTTCGAGGGCGCGTCCTGGACGGCAGAGCCCGCGTCCGGGATTCTAGCCTTCGACGATAGTGGGCATTTGGTCGGCGGTTCGGGGCTTCTGAAGTCGTTCCCGCTGTTGGTCGCCGATCCACGCGGCGGCGTGGTCGTGGCAAACTTTCCCGATGCCATCCACGTTGGCAGCGTCGAGTCATACGATGCATCAGCACGCTTGCGGTGGCACGTATCGGCGCGGCCGGTCCGCACGGGAGTGTGGCCGTCGGATGAAGTCATTGCACTCGGCGTGGACCTCCGCGGCAACTCGCTGGTGGTGCTGGGCGGCGCCAGCGCCATCGCGAACGAAGTTCGCACAGGCATCTGGATCGATCCTCTGGGCAACGCCGGACAGCCATTCGTGATTGGAGCCATCTCGCGCAGCGCGGGAGCAGCTCTGTTCGCGCGTATTGGGCAAGGATTCTTCATCCGGCAGGTTACGCCGTCGGGCAACGAGTGGGTGGGCCAGGTCGATGCACTCTCGTCCAGCGTTGCTCCGCCGCCGGATTGGTTGGTTCCCGAGCGGACTGCCCTGGTGCAGGTCATCAAGAATGGCGCGGGATATGCTCTGTTGCCTCCCGCGGGTATCGCGGCGAGCCCCTGCGATCAACAGATCGCGATCTTCGATTCGTCCGGCCTCAATTGTGGGTCCATTCCATTCCCCCTGGGGCCCGACGCGTGCGTGGCTGCCGCGATCGCGATTGGCTATGACGGGACAGTGGTTCAGCAATTACCGGCTTCGATGGAAAAGCGGGCCGCAATCGCGAGCCAGACGTGTACGTGGCAATGGTGGTCCGCTTTCCTGAAATGACCTGCTGCCTTCGGAATGCAGGAAGCCGTCAGGCGGGTTTGCCCTCGAAGAGGAAGGCGCAATCCTCGTGCCGCGCGCCGCGCGCGTCCGCCACCGAGAACTTCGCTGGATGCCCGTTCTTCGGGTCGCTCCACATCGAGGCAGAGCCGTAGTCGCCCCGCTTGTTCACCGCGTAGAACTTGATGCCGAACTTCGGGCGGCCTTTCGAGTCGAGCAGCCGCTTCGCCCGCGTGGTCGCGGCGATTCGGCGGAGCACCTCCAGGCACGCCTCGCGCGGGTGCTTGCCCTGCCGCATGAACTCCACCGCCAGGTGGCCGCCGGCGACGAGGATGTTCGCCTCGCCGCGCCCGGTCGAGCCCGCGCTGCCGACCGCGTTGTCGGTGAAGCAGCCGGCGCCGATGATGGGCGAGTCGCCCACCCGGCCGGGCATCTTGAAGAACAGCCCGCTGGTCGAGGTGGTGCCGGCCAGGTCGCCCTTCGCGTCCACCGCCGAGACGTGGATGGTGCCCTGCGTGCGCGGATCGCGGAACTCGTCGCGCCCGTACTCCTGGAGGAACGCCTTGACCTCGGGATCGAGGTGTTCCTCGTCGGGCTCCAGCCACTTGTCCTTGTCGGATAGGTTCTGCCGCCAGTAGAGCCACACCTTGCGCGCTTTTTCGGTCAGCAAGTTCTCCCGGGCGAAGCCGTTCACGTCGGCGAAGCGACGCGCGCCCGGGCCGACGAGGAGCACGTGATCGGTGGTCTCCATCACCAGCTTTGCGACCTTGGTTGGATTCTTCACGCCCTCCAGCGATGCGACCGCTCCGGCGCGCGCGGTGGGCCCGTGGAAGACGCAGGCGTCGAGCTGCACCACGCCCTCCTCGTTGGGGACGCCGCCGTAGCCCACCGTCATGTCGTTGGGGTCGTCCTCGACGATGTTGACGCCCGCGATCGCCGCGTCGAGCGGGTCCACGCCTTCGCGCATGCGCTGCACTGCGAGCGCGACCGCGCGCAGGCCGTTGGCACTTGAGACCGCCACCGGCGGGGTCGCGGGCGAGGGTGGCGGGGCGCCGCCGGGCTGCGCCCGGACCTGCCCGAGCTTGAGTGCGGTGGCGCCCAGCGCCGCGGCGCCGAGCAGGTTCCTGCGGGAAACGCGTCTGGTCATGGGCGCGCATCAAAGCGGAACCGTCGCAAACTTCAACCTTCTGGTCAGCCGTGCCGGGGCGGCGGGTCCGATCGCGAGCGGCGCGCGGCGTTGAGCGAGCCCAGCTCCGGGTCGAGCTTCTCCAGCGAGGCGATGTCGCGCCAGCCGATGCCGAGGAGGTACAGGATCGCGTCGAGGCCGGCTCCCCTGATGGCGGTGTCCGCCGCCTCGCGCAGCTTGGGCTTCGCGTGGAAGGCGATCCCGTGCCCCGCCTTCTGCAGCATGAGCAAGTCGTTGGCGCCATCGCCGATGGCGATCACCTGGTCGAGCGGGATCCCCTCCCGTTGCGCCACCTCCTCGAGCAGCTCCGCCTTGCGCTCGGCGTTGACGATCGGCCCGACCACCCGTCCGGTCAGCTTGCCGCCCTCGACCTCGAGCGTGTTCGACCAGGCGAAATCGATGCCCAGCCGCTCGCGCAACGCCTGCGCCGCCACCGAGAAGCCGCCGGAGATGACCGCGGTCCGGTAGCCGAGCCGCTTGAGCACCCGCAGGAGCACCTCCGCGCCCTCGGTGAGCGGCAGGTTTGCGGCCAGCCGGTCGAGCACGGACACGTCCATGCCGCGGAGCAGCGCCACCCGCTCGCGCAGGCTCTGGTCGTAGTCCAGCTCGCCCTGCATCGCGCGCCGAGTGATCGCCGCCACCTGCTCGCCGACGCCGTACTCGCGGGCCAGCTCGTCGATGACCTCGATCTGGATCAGCGTCGAGTCCATGTCCATCACCACCAGGCGCTTGCTGCGCCGGAGCAGCGACTCCTCCTGGAGCGCGACGTCGAACGCGCCTGCGCCCGCCACCGCGAGCAGCGCGCGCTTGAGCGCGCCGGAGTCGGCGGCGGGCGGCAGCGAGAGCGAAAGCTCCACGCAGGCGAGCCCTGCCGCGGAGAGCCGGTGGATGCGCTCGATGTTGGCGCCGTGCGCAGCCAGCGTGGTGGCGATGTCGTGCAGCGCCGAGGTGCCCAGAGACGGCGCGATGGCGGTGAGCGCGAAGCGCTGGAGCGCGAGGGTGCGCATGTCGAGCGGAGCCGCGTACTCCATCTGCAGCCCCTGCTTGCGGGCCACGAAGAGCAGCTCCTTGAGCGTGTCCTCCTCCTCCGCCTTGCCCGCGAAGCCGACCGCGAACCCGAGGGTGAGGAAGCCCTGCACCACCACCTGCTCCACGTCGAAGAGCTGCGCGCTCTTGCCCGCGAGCACGGCGGTGATGGCTGCGGTAATGCCCGGCCCGTCGCGGCCGGTGAAGGTGATGCGCAAAGTCTCCGCCGCCATCCGCGCAGTCTAACAGGCAAGCCTCAGCGGACGCCGAGCAGCTCCACCTCGAACACCAGCGTCGCATTGGGCGGGATCACGCCGCCGGCCCCTTGCGCCCCATAGCCCAGCTCGGGCGGGATGATGAGCTTGCGCTTGCCGCCCACCTTCATGCTCGCGACGCCCTCGTCCCAGCCGGCGATCACGTGGCCTTTGCCGATGGGGAACTCGAACGCCGCGCCGTGGTCATGCGAGGAGTCGAACTTGGTCCCGTCGGTGAGCCAGCCCGTGTAGTGCACCCGCACCGTCTGGCCCTTCTTGGGCGAAGCGCCCGTGCCGACCACCAGTTCCTCGATCCCCAGTTTCGCCGCCATCGCCGTGTCCTCCACCTCGAACCGCCTTCCGTGGAAGATTAGCAGAGGATCGCGAGGGCCGTGGGCAGCGAATCGGCGGGCAAAAAGTGTGTCAACGCGGGCGCTCGCGGTACAGTCTTGCGCACGGTGATCGCTCCCCTCAGCCGCGTCCGGCCGCCCGGTCGCCGAAGCGCCCTTGTGCTCGCCTGGCTGCTCTTGTCCGCGCCCCGCGCCATCGCGCAGGAGCCTGCCGCCGACCGCCCGGTCGGACCACCAGCCCCTGCTGTCGCGCCCGCGACCCCAGCGAACCCAGCCACACCCGCGACGCCTGGAGCGCCGGCAGCGCCCGCGGTGAAGGAGACTCGGCTGGACGTGCATGGCTTCAAGGTGGTCGAGGCGTACTCCGGCGCGGTGAGCTACTACCGGATCATCGAGGATCCACAGGAGCCCTTCATCCGGGCCACCTACCACCCCAAGATGGAAACGGTCACGCTCGGCTATCAGATCCCCGACGAGCTGCGCAGCCATCCCCGCAAGCTGCGCTGGAAGTGGCGGGCGATGGTGCTGCCGCGCAACGGCGACGAGTGCGCCTGGGGCATGAGCGACTCGTCCGCGGTGGTCTACGTGTCGTGGAAGCGCGGGCTCAAGTGGTACTCGATCAAGTACGTGTGGAGCTCGGTGGGAAAGAAGGGCCAGGTCTGCGACCAGCGCCGCAACCTGTTCGTGGTGCAGGACACCGTCATCCTCGAGTCGGGCGGTCCGACCGGCATTTGGAAGACCGAGGAGATCGACCCGAGCAAGGAGTTCATCTCCCACTTCGAGGACGGCAATCCCGACGCGGACGTGCCCGACTTCATCGGGGTCGGCATCATGAGCGACGGCGACCAGACCCAGAGCGTCAGCGCCGCGGACTACGCCGGCTTCGCCGTGCTGCACTGAGAGGGCATTTTTCCGGTGGCCGAATCGTTTTTCAGCGGGTCGAGGAGCGTGCGCGAGTCCGGGAGCTTTGCTTGAAAGTGCGACGGTTCGTCAGCCTGTCCTGGAACAAGACCACCGCCGGTTGGATCGCACTCTGCATGCTCGGACTGTCGGCGCTCACGCTGGCCCGCGCGGCTCTGGCCGGGACCGCGCGAGTGGACGGCGCGGGCGTCGGCCTTCACCAGCTCTGGTTGGGCCTGCTTTGGCTCTGCTTCGCCGCGGCCGCGATGCGACTCTATCTGGCGGCCGTAGAGGATGGGCCAGACCTGCGCCAGGTCCTGTGGGCCGCGATCCTGATCCACGCCGCCGCTGCCCTGGCGCTGCCGTACAGCTCCAACGACATCTTCTCCAACCTTGCCTACGGCCGGATGCTCCGCCTCGGCATCAATCCCTACCTCGCAGGTCCCAGTGCGCTGCCCGCGGGCGACCCTTTCCTCGCCATGGTTGGACCGCGCTGGCTCGCCACTCCGTCGGCGTACGGCCCGGTCAACCTGGCGCTGAACTGGCTCTCCGGCCGCGCGGACTCGGTCGCCGCCTCGATGGCCATCTACAAGCTGGGGGCCTTCGCCACCTCGATCGGCACGGTGCTGGCGGGCTACGCCATCTGTCGCCGCCACCTGGAGGGGAGCGCCGCCAGGGGCGCGTTCGCCTTCCTCGCGCTGAACCCCCTCCTCGTCTACGAGGTCAGCGGCCAGGCCCACAACGACGGCGTGATGGTGCTGGGCCTGATGCTCTTCGTCTGGGCGGCGCTGGCGGAGTGCGAGCTCTTGGCCGTCGCATGCCTGGCGCTGGCCCTGTACGCGAAGTTCGCCGTCGCGCCCGTGCTCGGCCTCTACCTGGTCTTTCTGTTTCGGCGCTCACCGCTCAAGGCTGCGGCCGCCGCGGCCCTGGTAGCCTACGTGGGCGCCGTGCTCTTCCTGCCCTTCTGGCACGGGATCGCGACGCTCGCGGGGCCGCTCACCACGATCTCGGGGGACGTCACTCGGGTGAGCCGGTCGTACACGGACCTGTTGTGCTCCCTGGGCGAACTGTGCGGCGGCGAGGCCGGCAGGCTCTGGGCCTACCGGCTGTGCTGGGGCGTGGGCACGGCCTTTCTGCTGATCCTGGCGGGCCGCGCGATCACGCGCGTGCGCTCCGTCGAGTCGGTGTTGCGCGAGTCGCTCGTGTACCTGCTCTGCTACGGGCTGATCGCCGCGCCCTGGTATCTGTCCTGGTACGAGACCTGGCTGCTCCCGCTTGCGCTGGTGGACCGGGACGTGCGCCTGCGCCGGCTGGTCGCCATTTACACCGCGCTGAGCGTCGTGCAGTGGTGCACGAGCAGCGCCGTCGTGCAGGGGTTGGTGATCAACACGGTGGTGCTGACGCTCGCGTACCGCTGGTGGTTCAAGCCGGCCGCTGCGCCGGGGCTTCCCGTCGTGGAAGCGGCCCACGAGATGCCCGCGGTCGGCCAGCTCGAAGAGGCCTGAAACCGTCTAATCGCGGCGGCGGTACAACACCACGCCTGAGATGCTGCCCTCCGGCAGGTAGTGCGCCGCGAGGTAGTCGGCGAGCGGCGGAAACGACGCGATGGGAAACTTGCCGTACGACTTGAGCCCGGCAGCCGCGGTATCGAGCACCAGCGCGGGCCGGTTGCGATCGAGATCGCGCAGCACCAGCGGCCAGGCCCAGGAGAGCGCTCGCGAGCGCGGGTCCTGCGCGTCGTCGTACTCCGAGGGCGTGCCCGGCGAGAGGCCGGTGAGGTAGTTGCAGAACGAGAAGCGGACTCCCGGGCTGCGCGAGGCGGCGTAGTAGAGCTGCGGGACGTTGCCCCACACCCAGATCGTGTCCTGCGCCCCGGTCCGCCGCTCGACGGCGCGGCCGATGCGGAGGTAGTCGGGGTCGCGCGAGTTCAAGATCGGCCGCGACAGCTCGGGCAGCGCGGCGATGACCAGGAAGAGCAGCGCGGGAGCGGCAAGAGACGCCGCCGCGAGCCGCGGCCGCGCCGCGAACAGGCGCTTCGCGGGGCCGGCCGCGAGCACTGACAGCGGCACCTCCGGCTGGAGGAAGTAGTGGCCGAAGAAGCGGAAGCCCAGCGCGACCGAGGCGAGCGAGAGGAGGGCCCAGAGCGCGAGGAACCCGCGCGCCGCAGCCCCAACGTCCCCGAGCGCCGCGGGCGCTCGCCGCAGGAGGCCGGCGAGCGTCCAGAGGCCGCAGGCGTAGAGCAACGCGCCGGGGAGGAGAAGGCCGGGAATCTGCGCCGCGAAGCGCCCGAGCGCCCAGAGCGGCGGCGGGCCTTCGGCGAGGTAGCTGCGGTTGAAGCCGATGCCCCAGGCGATGGCCTCGGCGAGGGCGCCATGGGCTTGGAACCAGGCGGCCGCGGCGGCCACCGGCAGAAGCGCGCCAAGGACGCTGGGCAGTCCGCGCACGGCCAGGCCCTTCGCGACGGCGAGCGGCCGAGGAGCCGCGGGCGGCGAAGGCGGGTCCACGCCGGGGACCTGCGCCGCGCTCGCGGAGAAGAGCCAGAGCATCGGAAGCGCGAACAGGACCACCGCCGCCTGGTACTTGTAGAGCGCCGCGAAGGCCCCGAGCGCACCGGCGAGGAGATCGAGCAGCGTCCGCCGTGTGCGCGACGGCGTCCTTCCTGCCTCGAGGGCGCAGAGGGCGCAGAGCGCCACCGGCAGGTTCATCAACAGCTCGCCGTTGACCGCCAACCCGTCCGCGGGCTCCTTGCAGGCCGAGACCACGCCGTAGAGGAGCGGAGGAAGCGACCAGGCGGCTTGTGGTCGACCGCGTCGCGATACATCACGCCGCCCGCGGCCAAGGTGCGGCCCATGGCATGGTAGATCGCTTCGTCGTCGGAGATGACGTCGTAGCGAAAGGCGGGCAGCCGCAGGCCCGCGCACAACGCGCAGGCCAAGAGGGCCCCGAAGAGCCCGGACCGCGCCCGGCTCAAGGTCAGCGCCTGAGGCCGCCCGAGACCGCACGCTCGGCGATCGGCTCCGAGTCGACCCCCGCGGTCTGGGACCACGAAGGCAGGTTCTCGCGGATGGGACGGGCGCCCAGCGCTTCCTGGTACTCAGAGCGGAGCTGGCCCGCGAGAAGGTTCCAGTCGTACTGCAGCGCCTGCAGCCGGTTGTGGTGCCCCATCGCCCGCCTGCGCGCCGGGTCCTGGGCGAGCTGGTGCAGCGCCACCGCCAGCGCTGGGGCGTCGAGCGGCGGGGGCGCAGTTCCGCTTCGGAGACGCGGCCGTGGAAGGTGACGCCCTCGATGTCCGGAGGCTTGGTGCGACGGTCACCCTGGCCGACGACCTCGAGCGTCACCTGGACCCCGCGCGCGCGCAGCCCGCGGTACGCCTCGAGCAGGACGTGAAGCCCCTTGCGCGCGTCGGTCCACTGGCCGACGAAGAGCGCGCGCAGGATTGCTCGGCGGTCGCCGTCGCGCCCGTTCTGCGCCGGACCCGGGGAGAAGTACTGGACGTCGACGCCGTTGGGGACGATCGACATCTGCTCCTTCCACGAGACGCTGGCGAAGCGCGCCGCCGCGTCGGACACGGCGATGCCCCGGTCGAGCCCTCCGAGCACGGGCCGCAGCAGGGTGCGGCACACGCGCCGCACCTTCCCCTCGAGCTCCGGCTCCGTGTAGCAGTGGAAGGTGGCCACCCGGGCCGCGTCGCCGGCCGCCCACAGCGCGTAGTAGGTCAGCGCCGGCGTGAGCGGCTCGTGGACGTGGACCACGTCGAAGCCGCCCTTGCGGATGTAGCTCCACACCGCGAACGGATTGGT
>WNFI01310411.1_pt1 | contig 20402 bp, 17 predicted proteins | sample 5400471 | NCBI WGS metagenome assembly WNFI01 (sample SAMN13153348, study PRJNA577476) | soil metagenome | isolation source: 100 cm saprolite on Douglas fir-dominated hillslope | place: USA:California | collected 2013-09-17
CTCGGTGGGTGTCAGCTCCATGAGGTTGGGGCGCTGGTCGAGCCCGGACAGCGCGTCGCTTTCGGCGACGAACCGGGGATCGACCATGCTGAACTCGAGGACCGGGCGCACGGGCACCAGCTCGGCCGGGCTCTTGGACACCGCGGCGGACAGGTGCTTCAGGCACGCCAGGGGCTGCACGTTCGCGAGGTCCAGTTCGCCGAAGACACCGCGGGTAGTGCGCAGGGTCACCAGGCACGGCCGCACGCGCAGGCCGGTGCCCGGGTCGGTGGTGTCCACCACTCCGTTGAACACCACCGTGTCGATATGGCCGCCGGCATCAGCTTTCAGCAGCTCGTGCACCGTGCGGACCGCGATCTGCGCGACCGCGGACGCATACAGCGCCTTGACCTGGGCCTGGGGCCGCGCGGTCTCGGCGATAGTGTCGGATACCTTGATGTACCGGTAAGCCTTCACCGCGGGCACGACCTGCACGGCCGGCAGCTCGTATTCGGTGACCAGCTGGCGGGACTCCGGCACATACGCGATCTGGAATGTCTGCGGGAAGCCCTCGGGGTACCGGGATGCCTCCAGCACCATCGAGCAGTAGGTAACGACCGCATCCAGATCACCGCGGCGGTAGTCAGCCTCGAACGCGTCGATCTCCGCATGCTGCCGTGCGGCCTCGGCGTTCGCGGTGTCGGCGGCGGCTTGCCAGTCCGTCCGGGCCCGGGACAAGGCAGCCAGCCGCTGCTCTTCCCGCTGCCGATGCTCCTGCGCTGCTTGCGCGAACGCTGCCTGCCCGGCCGCCACGGCCTGCTGGTGCCTGCCGCCGCCGAACACCTTCGACAGGCCAGCCGGCGGAGGCGGCATGAACGTCTCGGGAACCGGAGCAGGCTCAGGCTGCTCCAGGTGACCGTGCCGCCAGTCCGGAACGGCCGGGGGTCTCTTGAGCGCGGAGAAACTGATCCGGCTGTCAGCGCGCAGAGCAATGGTTAGCAACCCCTCCAGGGCCGCTACCTTGGCGTCCAGGTCGCTGTTCGCCGCGGCGACCGCTGCGGCGCGGCTATCCGCGTACAGCCGCTTGCGCTCCTTCTCGTCAGCGGCGTGTGCCCGCAGGTACGCGGCGTGCGCCTTGTCCGCCTCCTTACGCGCGGCAGCCTGCGCGCGTAGCTGAGCCGCATTGGCCCGAGCGGCCTCGCGCTGCATCTGCGCGAACGCGGACACAAATGAACGGCGACGTGCCACCGCCGCCTCCTCCCAGCCAGCCCAGCCCGTGCTCTATCGTCAGCGCTGAGGCTACTCCCGTCCGAATGACCGAGGAAGACCCTTTTGACTCCTGCGCCCACCTTCACGCATTGCCGGCAGAGACATGAACCCTGCGGCAGAAGCGGACGTTCATGGCGGCAGTAGCGAATCAGTGCGCATACCGGCCAGCAGCAGTTGGCATCGGGCGGCGCAGCAACGACACTGCTGTCATGATCCTCGCCGCCACGACTCTCGGAGCAGTAGTAGCCAGCGATCCTTGCCGTACAACGCGGCTGTCAAGATGAGCACCCAAGTTGTTGTCGCCGTGGTATCCGCTGTGGTCGCGCTGGTGGGCGCCGTCGTAGCAGGCATCATGACGACGTGGTCAGCTCAGCGGACGAGGCGGTACGAAAGCCTCCTGGAGGCTCAGCAAAGGGCGCTCAGCAAGGCTGAACAGGCTGAGGCAGTGCTCAGCCGCTATCGCGAGCCACTATTAGCAGCGGCGCACAACCTGTCGTCGCGGCTGTACAACATCGTCGAACTGTCTTACTTGGCCGTATACCTGCATTGCGGAGAACCGGATCAGGAACGCTATGCGCGAGACTACTCTGTCTACGTGCTCGCCGAGTACTTGTGCTGGGCAGAGATCATCCGACGAGACATGCGTTTCCTCGATCTGGGTAGCGTGGAAGGCAATCGAGAGCTTGTGCGAAAGCTGAACGCCATCCATAGTGCCATTGCCCACGAGAGTGCACCGAGAGCATTCCGACTTTTTCGCGGTGAGCAGCGCGCCATCGGAGAACTGATGATGATCCCAACCGATGATCCAGGATCTGCGCGCCACCAGTCCATGGGCTATGTGCAATTCTGTGCACGTCTGAGTGACGACGCGGCATTCGCGAAATGGTTTCAGCGACTGCGAGACGATGTGGACGAGATCGCTGAAGCTGAACAGTCTGAGCACTCTCGGCTAATCGTCATGCCGAACAGGCTTATGGACCTCATCGAGTTCTTGGACCCAGACTGCTCACGGGTGCCCGCCAACCGCCGCGACCGACTCATCCGGCCAAGCGCGAAGACAACCACGGCCGACGCCGAGCAAGGGACGTAGACGAGCAACACCCGCGCCGCGGCATGACCGGATGTCGGTGTGCCTGCTGACCCGGCCTGCCTCAGAGTCGGGTTACTTCGCCGCGCCGATCTGCGCGTCGGGAGAGGCAAGGACGGCGATCACCTTGCACAGCTCGTCAGAATGGTGGCTGATGGCGTGACGGGTCCCCGGTTTGATGATCACCGCGTCGCCGCTCCTCACGGCCTCCGGCCGCCCATCGACCGTGACGATGCATTCGCCGGCGGTGACCAGCAGGACCTCCTCGACCTCGTGGGTGTGTCCGGGGACCGCTTCACCGCTGGTGAAGGTGTTGATGAGGACGGTCACGGCATTCGAGCCACTGGCCCGGTCGACCAGGCGCTGCAGCGTCGGCAACCGGGGCCCGCGCGCCAGAACCGGGCGGTCGTCGCGGCGCACGATTGACATCAAGGCTCCCAGCGGCCGGGCTGTGCTCCGGCTGACCAATCATGCCATGCCTCGCCTGCCAGGTAGTTCTTCGCGCCGCCATGACACATGCACTGCCCGCGGCATGAGCGCGCAGTGTCAGTGCGATGCGGGCACGTATTCATGCAGCGCGATGCGCCATCGCCGCGCCGAACCGAGGTGCCGGGCATCCTCCCGGACGCGCGTAGCCGCCTGATCGGCGCTGCCTTTGTGCCGTTGGAGCACGTGCGCGCTCCTGCCTGCGAGCACAGGCTGCCCGGGGGGCTTGCGGCACGGCCGTGTTCCCCAGCTGCCGGATGATCATGCTGCGAGTACCTGTCGGCGGTCACCTGACGCCGTCGTCGCCCGGGCAATGGAGAAAGGGCACTGCCCGTGACCGGTGGTGACCTTGTGCGCTGGGGCGCTAGGCCGTCAAGAGCGCCGTCACCTTCGTGACCGCCGTCCTGACGGTGAGCGCCCAGCCGATGGCGGCCACTATCTGCTCGTCGGTCAGCGTGAACTCGCTGGGCTTGAAGCTGGCGCGGACGGCCTCGACGAGCTGCTCGTCGGTCAGCACGCCGAACTCTGCCCTGTACCCGCTCGGTCCCATCGCCGTCGCCGTCACGCTCTTGGCCGGGGCGGTCTTGCTGGCCGCCGCCTTCACGCGCGCCTTCACGGCGGCCGGCTGGCGGCCCCCGCCGTTGTCGCCAGTCGTCGTCCGGCCGATCGCGCTGACGATCACAGGCTTCGCGGTTGCTGTGATCTCGCAGGCGGCCGGGGTCGCGATGGCGCTCATGGCGGTACTCCCTGGGCTGGCGAGGGGTGCTTTTGTTCCTGCAGTTAGTATACGTGACGGCATGTTTAAGGAAGACGTCAGCCAGAGCCTTGCCAGGACTTGATTGAAATGCTCTGCGCTATTTTCGAGAGCAAATTTAATTTCCAGCGCCGGCGAGCCGGACTGCTGCCGCCGCGAAAATGCACGAGCGGTCGCGGCGCTGGCCGGGGTAGCGCCCCGGAGTCGGAGATGACCGGCTGGCCGCCGCAGCAGGCTAGCTCCGCGATGACGATGCGGGCTGGCCAGCCAGCGCAGGCCGCCGAGCACCGCGGGCCAGGTGTCGCCGCAGGACTCGCGGCGCCGGCGCTGGCATGTCCTCTCCCTCTTGCGTCGGCACAGCGGGGACGAAAAGCCTCCGGGGACGAAGCCCTCAAGGCTTACACGGCCGGACAGCGGCATGAGAGCGCGTTTCCGCGGAAGCGGCTTGTGAAATTCTGCACAAGGCGCTTCCGCGTCATGCCGCGACTGCCGACACCATCCGATCCGGGCCAACGCTGTCTGCGGCAGATGCGGATCTGGGTGGCTTTACGCTCTTCATAGGCTCGGGTTGAGTAGGACTATGTCTGATCAGCCTTCTGCCGTGCGTTCCTGGCATGCCGTTGTCGCGTCGCGGGACCTAGCGCTGCTGGACGATTTGCTGGCCGACGAGGTGGTGTTCCGGTCACCCGCAGTGTTCGCGTCGCAGCATGGCAAGGCCCTGACAGTCCGCTATCTGACCAGTGCGATGCTCGTGCTGGGCCCGTCCCTGCGGTACATCAGCGAGTGGCATGACCACAGCAGCGCGGTGCTGGAGTTCGAGGCCGAGCTCGACGGCATCTACGTCCAGGGCGTCGACATGCTGCGGTGGAACGGCGAGGGCAGGCTGGTCAGCTTCACGGTGATGGTACGGCCGCTGCGCGGGCTGGAGAAGCTGATCGAGCTGATGGGACGCCAGCTGGCCGCCGGCCAGACCTGAGCAGCATGCCCATCTTTGCGCAGCTCAGTTAGCGCTGCCATTGGCACGACTCGCTGCCAAAGACTCGAGCACGCACTCCGTGCGGCTTGCGGCAGATGAGGTCGCGGCACCCCCGACGTGGGCAGCCAGCGTAGGCGGCAGATCTAGCCGCCAGCGCCGCCGACAGGAACTGGATTGAGGGCGCTTCCGGAGAGTGGCGCATCTTCCAGATCCTTGCCTGACAATTGCTCAGCCCAGGTCTTTAGCTTTGTATAACGGTGATTAGCGAGTCGGTTCAGGTAATCGTCTGGGCTATCTTCTTCATGGTCGGCGGCGCTTTTCAAGTCGTCTAGCATTACCGTTACGGTCCCCTGCATAAAATTAGAATAATCGAGGCGCTCGAGGGCTGGAATCAGCGCGTGGATCAACTTGCCAATGCAGCCCCTTACATGGTCCTCTTTATCGTCCCTATAGATTCCGTAAAGTCGAACTGATATGGAACGCAGAGAACCCTCAGTAACGGGCCTGGCGAGGGTCATGTTTATCAAAGCCTCAATCAGCAACAGCTTGGTCCTAGGGCCGAACTTGGTATCCCAGCAGCCATCAATCGAGCTTGGCCAGTGTAGTGACTGGCAAGAGTCAAGGCGCGACGCATTCCGGCACAATATCTCAGCTGCGAAAAGTTGCGCATTTGGCGGAGTCGGCGATCTGAGCGCTGCGTCGATGATCAGAATTGCTACTTCAGTCAATATTTTTTCGTTGTCAATGGACCAGAAATCCACGAGCAGAGCTACGGCAAGATCCGCGCGATCAAGGCGCGTAAGTGACAGGAGGGATGAAGCGACCGACGCAGGGTGGGCAAGTCCTGAGCGAGACGAAAATAGTGCACCAGCTTGCGTCGCTGCTTCTATCCGCAATCTCGCTTCCTCGTCGAGATGTTCTCCCGACAGGCGTTTTGCTTCCTGCTCCGCCTGTTGACTAAGACGCAGGTGGGACTGACGTGAGGCCGTTAGACTAATAAACGATACTGCTGCGGTAACCAAGCCACCCACGAAGATCAGAACGGCTCCCAAATGGCCCGAGGCATCGCCAGCGCGGTTCAATGGACCTTAGCAGCAGCAAGAGCGGCGCAACCACGACTGCTGCCAGTACTCCTACGCATCCAAGTGCCCACTTGACATTCTGTCGCTTCATAACAATCTTCGCCTCCATCGAGCCGGACCGTTCTAGACCTGATGATGCCCTCACGGGACCTCGAAGCGCTAGGGCCGGTCAGCCCAAATCAGGCACAAAGGCCCATATCGCCCAGACAAGTCGCGCATCTCGACGGCCTAGACGGCCTAGTCGGCGAGGCAGAAGGGCGCACAGATCACCCTGCTCGGCGCGGCATAGGCGGCGTGCCGCCACGCTGAGATTGGCGCTCATATCGGCGGCAGTGTGCGCTCGCACCCAGACCTAGCGGTGACGCTTCGTAACAGTCTGGTGGTCATGGGGAGCCGCTTATGACCGCGTCGGCGGACGGATCCCGGCTGCTGACAGGAGTCGCCCAGTGCGTTCCTTGGGGCGGAGTCTCTGATGGACCGCCCGACTCGCGGCATGTGAGTGCGATCAGTCAGCTGTGCGGGTGGACTGTTCCGTCGTCGTCCACCTCATACACGCCGATATGGAGCCGGTCGCGCACCCAAGCGGGCACGCGAAGAGCTGCGACCAGCGCAGCCGTTGGAACCACGACTGCATACTGTGCGCTGGTCCCTGGATCTTTCATTCGTCTCAGGAGCTGGCCGTACAACGTGTCCACATCTAAGCCAATCGCCGCAGTCCGGCCCTTGCCCTCGGCGTAGAGCTTGTCGTCTCCGCGTTCGGCGTAGACGTCGACGAAGTCGACCTCACGTCTCACTATCCAGCTCTGTCCTTCGAGCCAGCTTACGTAGGCCGCTACTACTCGTTCCTCGCCACCGCGCATGATCGAACTGTACGGAACAGTCGGCGGGATGAACCTGTCGGCGGCATGACCGGATGTCTCGTTCTCGTTAGTCTCGCATCACTATGCAGCCCGCACTTAACCATCGCGATCGACGCACGCGTCAGAACAGCTTCGATCTGTAGTGGGAGTTCGGTGGGTGCTTTCCCTTGTCACGCTGGCCGTTCATCTGACGAAGTGACGCGACAAGCTCGTCGAAAGTCGTGCCTTGACTCACCGGCGCAGCGTTGCCGATTGACGCATCTCGTCATCGGGACCTCTACCGACGCCAGCAGCCGGTTGAGCTGTCCGTGACCGATAGGCGCATGCTCGTGTCCGGCCGCAAGCCCGGATGAGAGCCATGCGCACTGCTGGTCCTCGGCTGAGGCGCATCTTCGACTCGAGTCGCGCGCCGGCTTGCGACGTCGCCGACCGGCTGCCCGGGATCTTCGAGGACCATAACCTCGTCGGTCCGGAAGACGCCGGGTTTCGGGAAATGGCCCGGCGATCGCGGCAGAACGGGCACGGGTAGCAGGCGGGCTCGTGCAGCCTCACGGCCGGGATCGCAGCACGGCGATCTCGGGGAACTCCTCGGGCGAGCCGTAGCCGTGCTCGGCCAGCCAGCGGACGTTAGTCAGGCATCGCAACGACCACCACGCGCGGATGAGGTCGCGGTCGACGTCGGTGCCGTAGCCGGCGACGACGTCGCCAAGGTGCTCCCTGCGTCCGAGCGTGAGGATGGCGACGTCGAAGAGCGCGTCGCCTTGGGACGCCTCGGACCAGTCGACGACGCCGGTGACCTCGTCACCGTCGACGAAGACGTGATCGACCTGCAGGTCGCCGTGGATGAACACCGGTGTCCACGGCCGGAGCGCAGTCTCGGCGAGCTGGCGCCGCGGCCCACGCCGCCGACGACGCGGTAGATCGCTCGCCGAGGTGGCCGAGTGCCGTCCCCGCGAGAGCGGCGAGCGCGAGCGCGGGCGGCTTCCGCCACAGGATCTCCGGGGTCGGGATCGGCGCCATCGCCATCGCCTCGACCTCGACGTCGGTGCGGCCCTGATCAGCGTCGATCTTCAGGAACAGGTCGCCGACGCGCAGGGTCGCGCGCTCGTTATGGGCGACGACGACCTCGACCTCCTCCACCTTGGCCATCATCGCGGGGATGACTACCGACGTCACCGGGTTTATCGCGCGCGACCGCGCGGCTGACCGCGTCCCGCTGCCCGGCGGCCTCGTGCCGCCACCGACCGCTGACGGGCCGGGTACTGCCTCGGTTCGCTGGGCCTCGGCACGTGGATCGTGAAGTCCAGGCGGCACGTCGTCGCGGTCGGTGACCTCGACGCGACCGAAACTGTCGGTCCGATGACGTCGAGCGAGCGCTGTCGCGCATGACCCGGCTGCGCTCAAGTCATCCGGTTGCACGTCGAACACAGTTGGCCCATGCCTCGGCGCACCCGAAGCGGCGAACTGGTGGCACGCGCTCGCTCGGAGTACGAATCGGGATGCGTTACGGCGCATAGGCATGCGACCTAGCCGACTCGCTCACATCGGCAGAGTTGCAAGTCTCCCGCGTGAGCAGAAGATCCTCGGCGCGGTCAGGTGCCGGATGCCATGTAGGCGGCCAGGATGTAGTTCGGGTGTCGGTCGAGATTCTTGCGGGCTCGGTCATAACGCATCGTCGTGCGCGGATCGGCATGGCGGGCAGCGATCTGGACGTCTCGCAGGTCGGGCGGTTACACACCGAACATCAACAGTGAGGTGCTGCCCCAGACGCTGAAGACAGCCTTCGCCACGGGGCAACTTCAACCGCGTTCCCATCATGAATGGCACGAACCGCGACGAATGGCGGCTGTTCGTCGCGCTCAGCGAACTGTCGGGCCATCCGGTCACCGCGAAGAACTACCAGAGCATGATCTCTTCAACCCTCGGTGTATCCCCGCCCGTGGCAGCGGTTATCGCGGCCGAGTACCCGCTGAGTGCGTATCCCAGCCCATCTGTCGCCCTCGGCGCGGTCGGGACCGACGCGATTTTCGCCTGTCCTGCGCTGACCATCGATCAGTCGGTGTCGAACTTCGGGCCGACATTCGCCTACGAGCTCAACGACGAGAACGCGCCGGAGAACTTCCTGCCACCGGTGAGTTTCCCATATGGCGCGGCCCACGCGTCCGAGATCCAGTACATCATGGACCTTCCGACGGCTGCCTTCCCGGGAACGCTCTCGTCACAGCAGCAGCAGCTAGCGACGATCATGAAGAGTTACTGGACGAACTTCGCCAGACGGGGATTCCCCTCCTCGTCCGGCACCCCGTTCTGGCCACACTTCGACAACGTCACACAGCGGATGCAGTCCCTGGTCCCGCCCATGCCGCAGACGGAGACCAATTTCGCCAGCAATCACAAATGCGCGTTCTGGGCGGCGGCCGGGTAGCCGCAGCACCGCTAATCCGTAAACCGCCCGGTGCCCGGCCACCGGGGTCAGCCTAGGACTCACGAGCACGCGGAAGGCCTACGGCGTGACCGGGTCGCAGGCGCCTAGCCACACCGAGGCTTGCGGCAAGCTCTCCACCGGGTCCGCTGGGCCCCGCCTGAGGTAGTCATCCGATCCCCGGCTCGTCCCCGCGACGGCGCGGTGGGTCATCCCCAGTGTGGCCTCGATGAGGGCGTCGGGGATGTCGATCTGGCGGGTGAAGGCGGAGCTCAGAGCTTTGCGGATGGTGGCCTCGGTGCGCAGCCGCCACAGCAGCCGCCCGGGTATCGGGGCCAGCAGGAGTCGGCCCAGCAGGCCCTAGTCGATGTAGGCGTCCAGGCTGGGGCCGATGTTGATGAGTGCCAGCGCCGTCACCTTGCCGGGCCGCTGCTCGGCCAGGGCCGTGGCCACCGTGCCCCCGTGGAATGTCCGATCACCGTCACACGGCCCGCGCCCAGCCGGTCCAGGACGGCGCCGGCCCGGCGGGCGTGGGCGGGGATGTCGTACCCGCCGGCCGGGCTCGCCGACCTCCCGTGCCCGGCCAGGTCGACCCGGATGACCCGGCAGGCGCCCGCCAGGGCCGGGACCACTGGGTCCCACGAGGCCGTCGAGGCGGCGGTGCCGTGGATCAGCAGCGCGGCGGGCGCACCCGGTTCGCCGTCCTGCACGAGGTGCATGTCACCATCGTCAAACCGCACGAACCAGCTGCCAGCGTCCGGATCGCCGGGTATGTGCTCTGCCATTGCGCTGTCTCCTGTCATCTAGCGTGTGTCTTGATAGCCGCCTCGCTTGTCCCGGTGCCGGGCGGGGGCGGGCATGCGGGGCGGCACGAAGGGCCGCCGGGCGCTTTCTGGTAGGCCCGTGTGAGGGGCCTGCAGCAAGTGGCTGGGGGAAGTCGTGGGCCGGGTTTCCCTGCTCAGCTTGATTCTGAGGGCAGCGCGATCCCGAAGGGATGGAGCATGCATTCCCTCGGGATCGGGCTGGTCAGCTGGCTGCGCCGAGCGCGGCGCTGACGCTGGCGATGATCGCCCCTGCGATGGCGATGGAGATGAACGAGCGGAGGAAGCCGGCGGCGAAGACGCGCCACCGGATCCAGGCCAGGGCCGCCAGTTCGACGACGATCGTGGCCAGGGCCGCGGCCAGCGCGGCGTGGTAGACCGGGATCAGGAAGGGCAGGGTGTGCAGGACGCCGCCGAGGAACGTGCCCGCCCCGGTGATCTTCCCGCGCAGCAACGGGTGGCCACGTCCGGTCAGGTCCCCGGTGTCGGACAGGCCCTCGGAGAAGGCCATGCTGACCCCGGCGCCCAGTGCGGTGGCCAGGCCGGCGAGGAACGCGTAGTGCGGCTGGCGGGTGGCGAGCGCGACCGCGAAGATGGGCGCCAGGGTGGATAGCGAGCCGTCGATCAGGCCGTTGAGGGCGGGCTGCGCCCGCTGCAGCAGGAATGATCGCTGGTCCTGGCCCGCCCGCCGGGGTGGGCGGGCCGGGGTGAGGATGGTCACCGCAGGGCTCCTTGCTGGCGATTCGAGTGCTAAACGGATCGTTCCGCCTCGATCAGTGCTGCGTGGACTGGGACGGGTGGGGCCGGAATTCCCTCCGGGGGCTCGATGGCCAGGTGCGGCAGGCGCTGGTCGAGCCAGCGGGGCAGCCACCAGTTGGCGTTGCCGAATATGTGCATCGCGGCGGGGACCAGCACGGTGCGCAGGATGAACGCGTCCAGCGCGACCGCGGTGGCCAGCCCGATGCCGAACTCGGCCACGTCGCGCTGGCCCTGGAGCGAGAACGTCACGAACACGCAGATCATGATGGTCGCCGCGGCGGTAATGACCCGTCCGGTCTCGGCCTGCCCGGTGCGCACGGCCAGCTGGCTGTCCCGGCTGTGCGCCCATTCCTCTTTCATCCGGCTGACCAGGAAGACCTGGTAGTCGGTGGACAGGCCGAACAAGATGGCCAGCGTCACCACGGGCAGGAACGCCTCGAGCGGCCCGGCCTTGCCCAGGCCGAACGCGTCGGTCCCCCAGCCCCACTCGAAGAACGCGGTCAGCACGCCGAACGAGGCCGCTCCGGCGAGCAGGTTCATCAGCGCTGCGGTGGCCGGTATGAGCAGGCTGCGAAACGCGGCCACCAGCAGCAGGAAGCTCAGCCCGATGATGGCGAGCAGGAACCACGGCATCTTGCCGGCCACCACGGTGGCGAAGTCGGCGTACGTCGCGGTAATGCCGCCGATGTACACCCGCAGCGTGGTGCCGTGCCCGGCTGCCGGGATCGTGTCGTTGTACAAGGTGGCGATGAGGTCGGAGGTCGCCTTCGCCTCGGGCGAGGTGCCGGGGGTGACCTGGATGACCTCGGTGCCGTGCGCCGCGGCCAGGGGGGTCACCTTCGTCACGTCGGCCACATGGGGAAGCTGGTTTTCCAGCGTCTTCAGCGCGGCCACGTCGGCTGGGCCGCTGGTCTGGGCGACCAGCAGGAGCGGGCCGTTGAAGCCCGGCCCGAATCCGTCGGCGAGCAGGTCATAGGCCTGCCGGGTGGTGTCCGGCGCGGGGTCGTTGCCCGCGTCGGAGGAGCCGAGCCGCACGCTCAGCAGCGGGATCGCGAGCACCAGCATGACCGCGGCCGCCGCGATGGCGAGCACCGCCGGCCTGCGCTGGATGGTTCCCGCCCAGCGGCTCCATGCCCCTGGGGAGATGACCTCCCTGGCTCCCAGGCGACGGCGCTGGCGGCGGGAGAGCACCCGGATGCCGAGGACACCGAGCAGCGCGGGCAGCAAAGTGACCGCCGCGAGCACGGTGAACACGACGGTGAGCGCGGAGGCGACCGCGAGGCCGTCCAGGAAGCTGACCCCCAGGACCAGGATGCCCAGCAGCGCGATGCACACCGTGCTGCCGGCGAACAAGACGGCGCGGCCGGAGGTGTCGATGGCCGTGACCGCCGCCTGTTCGGGCGGGAACCCTGATTGCAGGCCCCGGCGGTGCCTGGTGACGATGAACAGGGCGTAGTCGATGCCCACGCCGAGCCCGATCAGCGCGCCCAGGATCGGCGCGATGCTGACGACGTTCATGGCGTGGGTCAGCGGCGCGATCGCCATCAGCCCGCCGCCGACCCCGGCGATGGCCGTGACCAGCGGCAGCAGCGTCGCCAGCAGCGAGCCGAAGACGATGAACAAAACCACCGCGGCCGCGATCACGCCGATCGCAGTGCTGAAGCCCAGTGAGGACTGCTCGGAATTCCTGATGGCGTCCCCGCCAAGCTGGACGTCGAGCCCGGGCGCGCGGGCCGCCTCTGCGGCATTCACCACCCGGGTGATATCCGCCGTGGCTATGTCGTTGGACTGCCGGGTGAAGTTGACCACGGCGTACGCGATGCGGCCGTTCCGGCTGACCTGGGCGCTTCCGCGCGGCCCGTACGGGCTGACCACGCCCTCGACCTCAGGCATCGTGGCGACCGTGCGGAGCATCGAGCTGATCCGGGCCGTAACCGCCCGATCGCGCACCGTACCGTGGCTCACCTGCCAGACGATCGTGTCGGAGTCGCCGGCCTGAGCCGGGATGGTCTTGGCCAGCAGCTCCTGGGCGGTGGTGGAACCCGTGCCGGGCAGCGAGAACGAGTTGTTGTAGTTGCTTTTCACGGCCTGGGAAAGCGTGCCAAGGCCCACCAGCACCAGTACCCAGGCGGCAATGACCGCGAACCGGTGGCGAAAACACCACCCAGCGATGGCAGACATGATTCTGAAATGTCCTTCCTGCAGTGACTTTCATCTGGCGGGTTGCGCATGGGGCTGGCTGGCGTGGTCGTCGTTCGCGTGTCTCATGGGCGCGCTATCGTCGGCGCTGCCGCTGCCGACTGCTCGGCGTCGGAATACGGCGCGCCGGCTGTCTCGGCGGGCCAGACGTCGGGGAGGTGGTGCCGGATCATCTGCGGTTCCTCGTCATAGCTGGTGGAACACTGCCTCTTCGGTCAGAGCGGATGTCATGACCGGCGCCGAATGCCCTGCGTTCCAGCCGGCCGTATCCCAGCCGGGAGCCGGCCAGAGCGATCCGGGCCCGCCAGCCGCCGGCGGCCAGCAGCGGGCGCAGCTCGCCATCGCCCGCGTGCCGTGCCAGCCAGGGCATGGTGAACCGCAGGCCCGGCGGCGCGGCCGTGCGCAGGATCTGCCTCTCACACCACCGCCAGGCCCCGGCGGTCATGTAGCGGCGCATGGCCGGGAGGAGCCGTGCCTCCTCGTCGGCGATGTGCTCATCGACCATGTCGCGCAGCTCGGCGACCGATGCGCGCAGCGCGACAGCATAGGTGCCCGGCTCGGCGGCCAGGCACGCCAGCGCCTGACTGGCCCGGCCAGATGCGGCCTCGATCGCCTGGTGGTCGTCGGTCAGCGGGGTCAGGTCCATGGCCTGCCGCGCGGTGGCGGCGATCACTGGCCAGATGATGGTCTCCTCGTACACGTCATGGGCGCGCACCGCCGCCAGCAGCGCCGCGGTATGCCGGCAGAAATCCCGCGCCTGGCCAGGCGGCAGGCCGCGCCCGGCTATCGCGCCGGACAGCGTGGCGGCGCGGGCCAGGTCCTGGCGGATCGCCCGGTGGGTCACCACCATCGAGGTGAGGTCCGGCTCGGGGTCCGCAGCTGATCTGGCCCGGAGCGGGAATAGCTTGCGTGTCACGTACCGAGCCTGGGCCGGCGAACTGGCGGCAGCCTTGCCGCAAATTTGCGGCAAGCTTGCGGGGCTGGCACGCTACGGGCGGATCGGCGTTTGTGAGCGAGGTGCCAGTGATCGGGATCCAGCTACTCGGCCCGCTGGCGGTGACCGTCGATGGCGTCCCTGTCGGCGTCGGCGGACCGCGGCAGCGGTGCGTGCTGGCCCGGCTGATCGTCGCCCACGGCCAGGTGGTCTCCGCCGACCGGCTGATCGAGGACCTGTACGCCGGCGAGGCCCCGCCGAAGGCGCTGGCCGCAGTGCAGTCGTATGTCTCGCATCTGCGCCGGGCGCTGGAGCCGGGCCGGGCGGCCTGGGACCGGGCCGGCGTCCTGGCCGCCTGCGCGCCCGGGTACGCGCTGCGGCTCGGCCGCGGCATGGTCGACGCCTGGGACTTCGAGGACCAGGTGCACCAAGCCGCCGGGCTGGCAGACCCCGCCGCCGCGCACGCAAGGCTGTCGTCCGCGCTCGCGTGCTGGCGCGGTGAGGCGCTCCAGGAGTTCGCCGGCCTGCCGTGGGCTGACCTGGAGGCGTCCCGGCTGGATGAACTGCGCCTGACGGCCATCGAGGTGCGCGCGGACGCGGCTCTGCGGCTGGGCCGCGCGGCGCAGCTGGTCGCGGACCTGGACCAGCTGACCACGCAGCACCCGCTGCGGGAGGAGGCATGGCGGCTGCTCGCGCTGGCGCTGTACCAGTCCGGCCGCCAGGGCGACGCGCTCGCCGCGCTGCGCCGGGCCCGGGCCCGGCTCGCCGAAGAACTCGGCGTCGACCCCGGGCCGGCCCTGCGCAAGCTGGAAGAAGACATCCTCGCCCAGGCGCCCCAGCTGTCCGCCCCGGCGCCCAGCCCGCCGCGGGCGTGCCCGCAGGCCGTGACCGCGCCCGCGCCGACGTCGCCAGGTCCCGCGCCAGCACCCGGCGAGCCGGCTCCACTGCCAGCCGAACCGTATCTGGGCCGCGATGCCGAGCTGGCCCAGGCCCTGGACGCGGCGGCCGACGCGGCCGCCGGCCGGACACGAATCGCGCTGGTGACCGGGGACGCCGGGGCAGGCAAGACCGCGCTGGCCGACCGGGTCAGCCAGCGTCTGGCCGCGGGGGGCTGGACCGTGACCACCGGCCGCTGCCCCGAGCACGAGGGCGCCCCGGCGGCCTGGGCCTGGGCCGAGGCTCTGCGGCGCCTGATCCGCGCCGCCCCGCCGGCCGAGCCGCAGGCCCTGGCTGCGCTGCTGACCGACACCCCGGAACCGGAAAGCGATGCCGCCGCGGCCCGGTTCCGGCTGCACCGCGCCGTCGCCGGGTACCTGGAGCTGGTCAGCAGCGCCGCGCCGCTTCTCGTCGTGCTCGACGACCTGCACCGGGCCGATAGCGAAACGCTGGCCATCCTCGCCAGCGTCACCGCCGACCTGACCGGCGCCAGGATCCTGATGCTGGCGGCCTACCGGCCCCCCGAGGCCGGTGAGCAGCTGGAGGCCTGCCTGGCGTCGCTGGCCGCCCGCGAGCCGGTCCGGATCGGCCTGGCCGGGCTGGGTCTGGCCGCAGCCATGGACCTGGTCCGGGCGACTTGCACCGTCCCTGTCGGCGACCAAACCGCCTCGGCGATCGCCGAGCGGACCGCCGGCAACCCGTTCTTCATCCGTGAGACCGCCCGACTGCTTGACTCCGAAGGCGCTCTGGCGGCAGCCACCGAGGTACCCGCCGGAGTCCGCGACGTCCTGCAGCGCAGGATCGCCAGGCTGCCGGCCACGGCGCAGACCATCCTGGCGCAGGCCGCGGTGATCGGCACCGAGACCGACGTCGGCGTGCTCGGCGAGGTCGCAGGAGCCGACGAGAACGTGCTGCTGGAGGCGATCGAGGCCGGGCTGCTCACCGGGCTGGTGACAGAACCTGTCGGCGGCCGGATCCGGTTCGCTCACGCCCTCGTCCGCGACACCCTCTACCAAAGCCTGTCCCGGCTGCGCCGCTCCCGGCTGCACGCCCGGGCCGGTGAGGCGATCGAGCGGCACAGTCCCACCGAGGCGGCGGCACTCGCCCACCATTTCGTCGAGGCGGGCACCGATCCAGTGAAAACGGCGCGGTACTGCCAGCTCGCCGCCGCCCAGGCCGAGCAGCGCTTCGCCTACCGCGAAGCAGCACGGCTGTGGGAGCAGGCCATCGCCTGCCTCGACCGGGCAAGCGACACCCCGGCCCGGGACCGGCTGGAACTGGTGCTGCGCCTAGTCGGCGCGCTCGCTCAGACCGGGGAGCTGGCCCGCGCCCGCTCCTGGCGGCGCGACGCCGTCCGCGCGGCGCTGCCGCTCGATGACCCGGCCCTGGTCGCCCGGGTCATCACCGCCTTCGACGTACCCAATCTGTTTCACACGCACGAATACGGCGTCACCGACCACGAGCTAGTGGGAACGGTTGAACAGACGCTGGCCCGGCTGCCGCCCGGCGACGATCCGCTGCGCTGCCGCCTGCTGGTCACGCTGGCCTTCGAACTGGCCGGCGCTGAATCCGAGCGCGGCTACCAGGCTTCCGCCCAGGCCGTGGAGATGGCCCGGCGCCTCGGCGACCCCGGCCTGCTCACGATCGCCATCAACAGCGCGCACAATCAGAGCTTCCGCCACGACGGGCTGGCCGAGCGCCGGAGCCTGGGCGCGGAGCTGCTCGCCTTGCCGGGCAAGCCGGTCACCGCCGACGCGTTCGCCCACGTGATGCTCATGCGAGCCGACAGCGGCGGCGCCGACTTCGACGCCGCAGACCTGCACGCTGCCCAGGCCGCGCACATCGCCGAACGGTACGACCTGCCGGTGGTCGCGGCACAGGTTGGCTACTACCGGGCGCTGCGGGCAATGCTGGATGGCAACCTGGCCGCCGCGGAAGACCTGTACCAGCGGGCGGACGCTCACATAATCGCGCTCAGAATGTGGCAGCCCGGGACCGGGCTGAGCGGCGGCGCGGGAAACCTGGGCCGGTTCTGCGTGCTGCTCGTGCACGACCGGCTAGCGGAAATTGTCGGCGAACTGGAGCGCGCCTGCCGCGAAGTGGGCGCGCCTGTGTTTCTCTCGGAGCCGTACGCGCTCGCGCTCGCCGCCTCCGGCCGGATCACCGAGGCCCGCGAGGTGGCCGATCGCCCGCGCCCGATCCCCCCGGACGGCTTCTGGCTGTTCTTGACCGGCATCCGCGGCCTGCTCGCCATCGCCATCGACGACCGCCAGCGCGGCGAATCCGCCTACCAGGCGCTACTGCCCTACGCCGGCCGGCCTGCCGGAGCTGACTTGGCGATGTTTACTCTCTGGCCTGCCGCCCAGATCCTCGGTGACCTAGCCCGCTACCTGCGCCTTCCCGGCGCCGAAGCCCACTACAGGCACGCTCTCGCCATAGCCGGGCGGGCTCACGTCGAGCCGTGGCGTGAAGCCGCCACAAGGCGACTGCATGAGCGGTCGGCGAAATAGCGGCCGCGGCGTCGCGGCCCTTAATCCAGGGTTCAGCCGCATCCGCTCTCGTCCGAGCTGCCCTTGACCAGCCAAACGTCAGCTACCAGCCAGTACGCGCTGACGTCGCTCAGCGGCACAAACGCGATGACGCGCCGCAGACGGCGCACAAGAACGGCCAATCTGCGCGCTCAGCGCAGCAATCCCACGAGCGGGCGTCGCGACCGTATTCGGCAGCGATCGGCTCACGGAGGTGGGGCGTTTGTCATCGCGCTGCGTGATCAGCCCTCGTCTGAAGCAAGGCGCACAGTGCCGCCCAATTGCGCGGCCGCGCGATCGGGCTTAGGTAGACCGGCGAACGTGCAGATCCGGGTGATATGGGCACCGCCACGCACACTCAACTCGGCTCACCAACGTCCTGTCGTGCATGCCGAGGGTGCGTCAGGCAGGCATGATGTGGCCGCCTGGCGGCCGCGGGGCAAGATCGACAAGCACATCGACCGACCTCCGGATGCAACCTCCAGCAGATCGTTCACCGCTGGACCGATCCGAGATCGGCATCGGGCTACGCCGATCGGCCGCATCACGGTGAGTGACAGGGACGTTAGGGGAGAACGCTCGCCGAGCCGCCGATATGTACGCCGATCCATGTCGGGTCGCGGGCCGTCTCTGGCGCGCCGAAAGGTCATTATGAGTGCAGGGTGGAATCGTGAAGCAGCCCGGGCATTCCGGGAACGTTGCCGCGGGCGGGGACGGTGTCCAACCAAAGGAATCTGTGGCGTACCGGAACCGGCTGCAGGGCCCTGCGCCCGTGCCCACCAGCGTGCGTCCTCTATTGGCACGCCACTGGCATGGAACGCCTGCGTCACCGCCACCCGCCCCATCGAGATACAGCCAGCAAAGTCACGGCTGTGGACTGCTTGAGATTCTGCATGTTGACCGCGCGACCTGAGCTGCCGCGGCTGGCAGGGCCATGTGCGCTTGGTCACGATCCTGTGCGACGTGCGCACCTACGAGCGGATGTCCCCCACAGGGCAGTGAAGGCGATGGTCCGTAGGCGCGCCTGCTCCGCGCCTACCTGCCGTTCGTGACGGTGCTGGCTGTGATAGCCGATGCCGCGCCGCGCCGGACAGGCGCGGGAACCATGGCCGGCTCGGCGGGTGCCGCCAGCGCACGCCGGTAGACAGCCTCGTAGCCGGCCGCCATCAGGTCGGTGGTGAAGTTCTGCTGCACGTGCTTGCGGCAGATCCAGGGGTAATGGCTCGTCCCAGCAGATAGGGAACACCAGGCAGGCCGCCCGCGCCAGCAGATCGCGCTTGGCGGCCGCATCAGCGACACCGAACATTGTGGTGTCCGGGCCGAGCCTGGGCTCGACCTCGCGGGTGAAGTACGCGCGCTCGGCTGGCTCTGCACACTTTCCGGCCAGCACGATCGGCAGCCTGGCCGCGCGGGCGGCCTCCACGGCCAGGTGGGGCGCCTTGTCTGGACAAAACCTGCCCAGGAACAAAGCGAACTCGTCCTTCACTGCCCGGAACGGGAAGGTGTCGACACGGATCGCGTTATGCACGGTCGCGGCCCAGGGCAGCCCCGGCGCCTGGGCGCGCTGCGCGTCAGAGATCGCAACCAGGCCGACGGTGCTGCCCAGCGCGCCGTAGTACGTGCCGGGTTCGCCGGTGGCAGGGCCATGAACGGTGACCACTGTCGGGGCAACCCGGCCACGGGCCAGTAACGGGCCGGCGAGGGTGTGGTCGTGCACCACGTCGGCATCGAGATCTTCTAGCAGCCGTGCGGCCTGTGCTGCGTGCACGACCTCAGGAAGCGGCTCGCCTAGCTGGTCCGCGGGCTGCCGCTGATACGTGGCGAGGAACCGCTGCGCTCGTGTGCGGTGTCGGCCGGCGCCGATGAGGGTCACCTGATGGCCGCGGTCGGTCAGGGCGTCGACCAGGTCCGCCACCACAGCTTCAATTCCGCCGTACGCTGTCGGCGGAATGTCGAAATACGGCGGGGCGATCATTGCCACGTGCAGCGGTTTGTCCCCTGCGGCCACCGTCGGAATCTTGGTGAGAGTCAGGCCAGGCGGGTTCACTGGGGATGCCTCCTTCCGCCACTGGTGCCTGGTGCGGCCCCCACTGCGCCCAGGAATCAACCCGCTCCGGAAGGAGGTTATCGGTTCCCCAGCTGGACTGCGGTCACAATGGCGGCAATCGGCCGGGCTGCGGTCCCGGCAGAATGGTCACCGCGGATGTATCCGACGCGTTGTGGACACCGCGTTACGTAGTCGTAGAAGCCGGCGGAGCCGTCATTGGCGATGATGACCATGGCGACAGGGTCTGGCGCACCTGCGTTGTGGGCCGCGTCAGCCCCAGGTGAGCTGGTCACGCTGCGCGTCGGCCTAGTCAAGCTGAGGGCCGCAAAGATCTGGCTTATCTGCGCCCGCCCACCAAGGCGAGCCGCGGAATCGGCATCGATATGCGCCAGCGTAGATCCCGGCGCTGTGGTCCATTCGTAACGCTACGTCTCTGCGGGCATGGCTGCTCATTTCTGGAGGAGGGCTGGGGCCGGCTGAACGCTCTGCCGTGCGAGCTTCCGGGGTCTCTCGCGAGGCCCCACAGATAGCCCACAAGTTCCGCGCTCCGACGGCGGCCCACACGAAACCTGAAATTGCCCGCTCTTTCCCCGAGGCGACTAGCCGGGGTGGCTGCCATAGCCTGCGCCGCAGCGCTGGCACCGGCGGCCGCGCTGGCCGCCACAGCCTCCCCGCCGTGCCGGACGCACCCGGTGATCGCCTACGTGGTCAGCCCGGCTTCGGGACGGTGACTCCGATCCGGACCGCCACCAACACCGCGCTCACGGCCATCAAGGTCGGGATCACCCCTGTCGCGATCGCGATCACGCCCAGCGGGAAGACCGCCTACGTCGCCGACACCCCGTTGAATGCGGTGACGCCGGTCTTCACCGCCACCGGCACGGCCGGCAAGCCGATCGGGGCCGGGGAAGACCCGGAAGTCATCGCAGTCACGCCGGCGCCCGGTGGGCTTCCGCTCGTAGGGCGCGGCAGGCCGCCCGCCCCGGAGTCGGCGCGGTGCCCGTGCCCGCTGAGGCCTTGGCGCGGTCACCGCTTGCGCTCCCGCCGCCCCTCGATGTGTTCGCGGCCTCGCGTCCAAACTCGGCCGGGCCCGGACCGGGCCCGGCGCGCCGAAGGCGTGCCCTTGAAGTATGTAAGGGAAGTTCTCACCAGCAGGAGATGGGTACCGGGATGCGCCCGGCGCGGCCGGGGGCGCGCCGTTCGGTCTCGATCTGGTGCATCTTGCCGAGCTGGGTGATGGAGGTGGACTTGCCGGTGCCGCTC
>WNFI01059389.1_pt1 | contig 20396 bp, 19 predicted proteins | sample 5400471 | NCBI WGS metagenome assembly WNFI01 (sample SAMN13153348, study PRJNA577476) | soil metagenome | isolation source: 100 cm saprolite on Douglas fir-dominated hillslope | place: USA:California | collected 2013-09-17
ACGTCGGCCACGACCTGCACGGCGTGAGGATTGCCCATCGAAAGAATCGCTGCTTCGACTGCCGTGCCTCCAACTGAAAGCGTTTCAACGAGTGGTTCCTTGAAAGCCGGGGGCCCCATCTCGACGCTCACCTCGCCGTCGGCCTCGAGGCGCGGCACGATAGCACCACCGAGCGTCTCGACGCGGATCTCGCGCTTCGTAGTGAGGCCTTTCTGGTGCACGAACTTCACGAAGCAGCGCGCGCCGTTGCCGCATTGCTCGACCTCGCCGCCGTCGGCGTTGAAGATGCGGTAGCGGAAGTCCATGCCGCGCCCTTGCGGCCGCTCAACGACGAGGATTTGGTCGCAACCGACTCCCAGATGTCTATCTGCGATCTTCTTCAACTGCTCTTTATTGAGATTGAATGCCGTCTTGGTGGCATCCAGGACCACGAAATCGTTGCCGGCACCTTGCATCTTAGTAAACGAAAGCTTCATGCAGATTGCCGAACACAGGCGCAGATGCGGTCGATGTCCTGCTCGGCGAGCAGCGGATGGATGGGAAGCGAGAGCACGCTTTTCGCCGCCGCCTCGGCGGCCGGCAGCGTCAGGCCGCGATTCGACGGCTCGTACGCCGGCTGGCGATGCAAGGGCAGCGGATAAAAAATGGAGCTGGCGATGCCTTCGCGGGCAAGCGCCTCGCGGATCGCGTCGCGCCGCTCGCTGCGCAGGGTGAACTGGTGGTACGCATGCCTGCCGCGCCCGTTCTCCGCGGGCAGCGCGAGCGGCGCGCCCTGCAGCTTGCTGCGATAGCGCTGCGCGACCCGGCGCCGCGCGTCGTTGAATTCCTCCAGCCGGCGCAATTTCACGCGCAACACCGCGGCTTGCAGCTCGTCGAGGCGGCTGTTCCAGCCCACGCGCTCGTGCAGGTAGGCCTGGCGGCTGCCGTGGTGGCGTAGCACGCGAAGAGTGGTGTTGTAGTCGGGGTTATGAGTAGTAATCAATCCTGCATCACCCACGGCACCCAGGTTCTTCGTCGGATAGAACGAGAAGCAGCCGAAATCGCCCCAGCTGCCGGCGCGCCGGCCGTCGTAGTCGGCGCCGAGGGCCTGGGCGCAGTCTTCCACGAGAAGAAGATTCTTTTCCCTGCAAATCTTGGACAGTTCATCCAGGGCGGCGCACTGGCCGAACAGGTGCACCGCGATGACCGCTTTTGTCCTGGAGGTAATGCAGCTGTGAAAGGACGCGGGGTCGAGGTTGAAGGTCCCGGCATCGATATCCGCAAAGACCGGCGTCGCACCGGTGTAAGAGACGGCCTCCGCAGTTGCGAAAAAGGTAAAGGACGGAACGACCACCTCGTCGCCGGCGCCGATCCCCGCCGCGACGAGCGCGAGGTGCAGCGCATCGGTGCCCGAGTTGACGCCGACCGCATGCGGCACGCCGGTGTAGGCGGCGAGCTCGCGCTCGAGCGCTTCGCCCTCCGGCCCCAGCACGTAGCGCCCGGAGGCGAGCACGCGGCCGACCGCGGCGTCGATCTCGTCCTTGAGCGCGCGGTACTCGCCCGCCGGATCGACCATCGCGATGGCGGGCTTCATGCCGTCGAGCGCTGCATCCGCTCGCGCACCAGGCGGCCCACTTCCAGCGCCAGCGCGAGCGCGCGGCGACCGTGCTCGCCGCTCACCTCGACCGGTTTCTGGCGCGCTACCGCGGCCACGAACGCCGCCGCCTGCACGCTCAACGCATCGCCGCCGGCGTGCACCTCCTCGGTCTCCTCGATCGCGCCGCCCGCCTGGCGCACATAGCGCAGCTTGCCGGCCTGCAGGTTCGCCGAGACGTAAACGTCGGTCTGGAATACGCGCAGCTTTCTCACCGGGGACTGGCTGACGCGGCTCGCCGAGAGGCTGGCGACGCAGCCGTCGGCGAACTCGATGCGCGCGTTCGCGATGTCGATCTCCTCGGTCAGCACCCGGAACCCGCAGGCGCTCACATCGCTCACCGGCGCCTTGACGAGCGAGAGCGCGAGGTCCAGGTCGTGGATCATCAGGTCGAGCACCACGTCGACGTCGGCGCCGCGGTGCTTGAATCCCGACAGCCGCTCGGCCTCGATGTAGAGCGGCTTTGCCATGCGCGCCGCGAGCGCGCCGAAAGCCGCGTTGTAGCGCTCGACGTGGCCGACCTGCAGCACGACGCCTTTTCGCGCGCCCGCGGCGACCAGCCGGTCGGCTTCCTCGAGGTTGACCGCGAGCGGCTTTTCGACCAGCACATGCAGGCCGGCATCGAGGCAGGCGCCGGCCACTTCGAGGTGGCGCTCGGTCGGCACCGCGACCACCGCGGCCTGCGCGCGGGACATCGCCTGCCGCCAGTCGGGGAGGGCGGGGCAGCCAAGCCGCGCCGCCACTTCCTCGGCGCGCGCGCGATCGGCATCGGCGACGCCGACCAGCTCGACCCCGGAGAGCCGCGCGAACTTCTCCGCGTGCAGGCGCCCCATATGGCCGGCGCCGATGATCGCCACCTTCAATAGAATCTCGCCTCTCCCTCGGGTCGCGTCTTGAAGCGCTTGTGCAGCCAGAAGTACTGCTCGGGCATCTCGAGCACGCGCTCCTCGACGAAAGACATCAGGCGGCGCGCGTCGGCCATGTCGTCGCCGCTCGGAAAACCGGTCCACGCCGGGTAGAGGCGCGCCACGTAGCCTTTGCCGCCGGGCAGCATGCGCGTCACGCACGGCACGACGTTCGCAGCGGTGAAGCGCGCAATATACGACAGTCCGGTCACCGTCGCCGCCGGCACGCCGAAGAAGGGCACGAACACCGAGCGCCGGCGCCCGAAATCGAGATCGGGAAGATAGTAGTAGATCGCGCCCGAGGCGATCGCGCGCAGGCTTTCCCGCACGCTCGCCTGCCGGGGAAAGAGGCGCGCGCCGAACCGGGTTCGCCCGAGGTACATGAGCCGGTCGAACAGCGGATCCTTCTGCCGCGAGTACATCGAAGCCACCGGGTAGTCCATCGAAATGCGGAAAAGCGGGGCTTCGAGGCCGACGAAATGCGGCGTCAGCAGGATCACCGGACCTCCGGCGACCGCCTGCAGATGCTCGAGCCCTTCGATCCTGACCATGCGCTCGATGCGGCTGCGCGGCGCCCACCAAAGGATGCCGCGCTCGATGAAGCTGCGGCAGAAGGCCCGGAAATGGGCGCGGGCGAGGCGCTCGCGGTTGCGCGGCGGCATCTCCGGAAAGCATTTTTCGAGATTGATGCGCGTGACGCGCCGCCGCTCAGGGATCAGCCAGTAGAGAACCGCCCCGATGGCGTTGCCCATGGCCGCGATCATCCTCAGCGGGAGAAAGTGCGCCAGCCAGATGAAGGCGAAAATGACCCGGCTCACGGCGCGTTTTCCTCAAGGGGCCTGGCGCCTTTCGGCGTCTTGTAGCGGTTGTAGCTCCACAAGTACTGCCCCGGGCACTCGCGCACCAAGGCCTCGAGCGCGCGGTTCAGGTGGCGCGTGGCCGTCTCGCCCGGAAGCGGCGGCGGCAGCTCGCGCAGCACGATCGAATAGCCCGCGCCGCGCGGCAGCCGCCGCGCGTATACGAGAAAGCACGCGATGCCCTTGCGCTCGGCGAGCCGGGCGGCGAGCGTCATGGTGTAAGCCGGCCGGCCGAAGAACTCGGCCCATTCGCCCTCGCCTTCGCGCGGCACCTGGTCGGGCAGGAACCCCACCGCCTCGCGGCGCCTGAGCGCGGCGAAGACCTCGCGCACGCCGGTGAGATCCGCCGGCACGAGGCGCACGTTCGGCCGCTCGCGTCCCTCGCGCATCAGCGGCTCGAGCCACCCCAGCCTGGGCGGGCGGTAGAGCACCGTGATCGGCATGCGACGCGCCGCATACTGCGCGGTGATCTCGAAGCAGCCCATGTGCGGCGTGAGAAAGAGCAGCGCCTCGCCGCGCTCGCGCGCGGCATACGCGGCCTCGACGCCGGTCGCCTCGCGTACCAGAGCTGTCACCTTTTCGTACGGCCGGAACCACAGCACCGGCAGCTCGGCGAGCATCTGCCCGGCGGCGGCGATGGCGGAGCGGCGCGTGCTCGAATCCGCGTAACCTGCCTGGGCGAGATTGGCGCGCAGGTTGGCGCGATAGGCGGGCGATATCCCATACATTGCCCAGCCGAGGACCGTTCCCACCGCGTGCAGCACGCGCAGCGGCAGGATTGCAGCCAGCCGTAGCAGAAACCTGGGGAATCCTTGCAAGATTTGGTATCCTTGCGGCCTCTTTTCAGGCGCGCACGCAATGAGCGATTTTCTGTTTACTTCCGAATCGGTGTCCGAGGGCCACCCCGACAAGGTGGCGGACCAGATCTCCGACGCAGTGCTCGACGCGATTCTAAAGCAGGACAAGACCTCGCGCGTCGCCGCCGAGACGCTGGTCAAGGACAACCTCGTCGTGCTCGCCGGCGAGATCACCAGCAACGCGCGCGTGAACTACGACGAGGTGGCGCGCAGGACCATCCGCCGCATCGGCTACACCGACCCGGCGATCGGCTTCGACACCGCCACGTGCACCGTCCTCGTCGCGTACGGCCAGCAGTCGGCGGACATCGCGCGCGGCGTCGACGAGGGCAAGGGCCTGGACCTCGAGCAGGGCGCGGGCGACCAGGGCCTCATGTTCGGCTATGCCTGCGACGAGACGCCGAGCCTGATGCCGTTGCCGATCTTTCTCTCGCACCGCCTGGTCGAGCGCCAGGCGGAGCTGCGCCGCAATGGCCGGCTGCCCTGGCTGCGGCCCGACGCCAAGTCGCAGGTCACCATCCGCTACTCGAACGGCCGGCCCTACTCCATCGATACCATAGTCCTGTCCACGCAACATGCTCCGAACATCGACCACAAGAAGCTCTCTGAAGCGGTGATCGAGGAAGTCATCAAGCCGGTGCTGCCCAGGAACCTGATCAAAGGCTCGGTCAAGTACCTCGTCAACCCGACCGGCGCGTTCGAGATCGGCGGCCCGAAGGGCGACTGCGGAGTCACCGGCCGCAAGATCATCGTCGACACCTACGGCGGCTCGGCGCCGCATGGCGGCGGCGCCTTCTCCGGCAAGGATCCGTCCAAGGTTGACCGCTCCGCGGCGTACGCGGCGCGCTACGTCGCCAAGAACATCGTCGCCGCCGGTTTCGCGTCGAAGTGCCTGGTGCAGCTGTCTTACGCCATCGGCGTGGCCCGCCCCACCAGCGTCATGGTGACGACCCAAGGCACCGGGAAGATATCCGACGATGCGCTCGCGGCGCTGGTCACCAAGCACTTCGACCTGCGACCGAAGGGCATCATCCAGATGCTCGACCTGCTGCGCCCGATCTACGAGAAGACCGCCGCCTACGGCCACTTCGGACGCGAAGAGCCCGAGTTCACCTGGGAAGCCACCGACAAGGCGCTCGCGCTGAAGCAGGCGGCGTAGAAGCTCTTTCATGAAACCCCCGTTCCGCGCCGACCACGTCGGCAGCCTGCTGCGTCCGCAGGCGCTCCATGCCGCGCGCGCCAGGCACAGGAAGGGCGAGATCGATCAAGCGGCGCTGCGTGCCGTGGAAGACAAATGCATTAAGGAAGCCGTCAAGTTGCAAGAGGACGTCGGCCTGCAGGCGGTCACCGACGGCGAGTTCCGCCGCGACTGGTGGCACATCGACTTCATTCACGGCTTCGACGGCGTCGAGCTGACCGAGAACAAGTTCGCCACCTTCCATGGCACCGGCGAGCAGCCGCCGCTGTTCAAGGTCACGGGAAAAATCCGCCGCTCCAAGCCGAGCATGCTCGACCACTTCAAGTTCCTGAAGTCGGTCGTGAAGCGCGGCACGCCGAAGTTCACCATGCCGTCGCCGGCGATGCTGCACGCCCGCAGCGACCGCGAAGCCCTGGCCAAGATCTATCCGGACCTGGACGATCTCTGGACCGATATCACGCAGGCCTACCGCGAGGAGATTCGCGACCTGTACCAGGCGGGGTGCCGCTACCTGCAGATCGACGACACCACGATCGCCATGTGGGGCGATCCCAAGGTGCAGGAGCAGTTCCGCAAGCTCGGCGACGATCCGAAGAAGGACGCGGCGATGTACGCCGACGCGGTGAACGCGGCGATCCGAGACGTGCCCGACGACATGACGGTCGCCATCCACACCTGCCGCGGCAACTTCAAGAGCACCTGGCTGGCGAGCGGCGGCTACGCCGATTTCGTCGCCGAGCGTGTCTTCACGGGTCTCGATGTCGACGGCCTTTTCCTGGAGTACGACACCGAGCGCGCCGGCGGCTTCGAGCCGCGCTGGACAATCTCGCCCTCAGCCCGCAATGCGGCTTCTCGAGCACGCATCACGGCAACAACCTCACCGAGCAACAGGAAGTCGCGAAACTCAAGCTTTGCATCGACGTCGCCAGAGAGGTATGGGGCTGATCCCCATCGCGGATACTTCGATCTTCGATCTGCGCGCCTCCAGGCGCGGCTACCGGCTGAACAAGATGTGCGGCTCGCTCTGTTCGCCTGCGAACCGGGAAGAGTTCAAGCGCGACGAAGAGGCCTACATGACCCGGTTTTCACTTTCGGAAGGCGAGAAGCGGCTGATCCGCTCGCGCGACTTCGCCGGCATGATTGCCGCTGGCATGAATATCTATTTCATGCTGAAGATCGGCTCTGTCACCGGCAACAGCCTCTATCGCATGGGCGCGCAGATGCGCGGCGAGCGCTACGAGGAATTCCTTTCGACGCGCAGTTTCAAGGATGCCGTCTAGGATTATCGCCGGGCTGGGCCTGTCGCACGTGCCTTCGGTCGGCGTCGCCTACGACCGCGGCAAGATGCAAACCCCGGCATGGAAGCCGCTCGCCGACGCCTACGTCCCGGTACGCGAGTGGCTCGCGCGCCTCGAGCCCGACGTCGCGATCGTGGTGTACAACGACCACGGCGCCGATTTCATGTTCGACCAGTACCCCACCTTCGCCCTCGGCGCGGCCGACCGCTATGCCATCGCCGACGAGGGCTTCGGCACGCGGCCGCTGCCGGAGGTGCGCGGCGACGCCGAATTCTCCACGCACCTGTGCGAATCCCTGATCTACGAGCACGAATTCGACCTCACGGTCTGCCAGGAGCTCGCCGTCGAGCACGGCTTCCTGGTGCCGATGAACCTGTGCTTCGAGCACGGCAAAGACGGCTGGCCGGTGGCCGCCGTGCCGCTGCAGGTCAATGTCATCCAGCACCCGCTGCCCACCGCGCGCCGTTGCTACAAGCTCGGACAAGCCCTCAGGAAAGCCGTTTCTTCCTACCACGAGGACCTGCGTGTGGTGGTGCTGGGCACTGGCGGCATGTCGCACCAGCTGCAGGGAAAGCGCTTCGGCTTCATGAATGAGTCCTTCGATCAGATGTTCCTGGACCAGATCGACGCAGATCCCGACCGATTGGCCAACCTCTCCCACCAGCAAATCATGGAGCAAGCCGGAGCGGAGGCGGTCGAGCTGATCATGTGGCTGGTGATGCGCGGGGCGCTCTCGCCGCAGGCGCGCCGCGTCCACCGGCACTACTACGCGCCGATGACCACCGGCATGGGCTTGATTACTTTTCAAGACGGTTAGAAGGTCCGCTCGCGGCTGCGGCCAATAGCGGGCATTCGCCACGTCCTAACGCTCATCCCGCCTAAAGCGCGGGAATCGACCTGTGCTTCTCTTCGTAGGCCTGCTCCGTACGGTACAGAACAGACAGAAACGTTAGCCGGTACTACGATTTCCGCTCGAATTGCCAGTTCCACGAAGGGGGGTATGGCGATGCGGCGGTTTGGTATGCGTTTCGCTTTGGCATTTGGTCTTTCGACATGGCTGCTATTCGCCTCAGTGGCCGCTGCGAATACGGTCGTTCAATGGAACGCCATCGCTCTAAGCACAGTTATCGGAGCTGAGCAGTCGCCTGCGGCTCGATTGCGGGTCATGACGCTCGTTCACGTCGCGATGTTCGAGGCACTGAACTTTAACCAATCGCGCTATAGGTCTGAACTTGTGGTCGTGCCGCCGCAAGCGTTGAAGATGGCGGAAGCGGTTATTGCGGCAAGCGCCGCCCGCCACGTCCTTGTCAAGTTTTATCCTGAATGGCGCACATCTCTTGATAACGAATTGCGCCTTATTCTCGAGTCCACCGCGAATGAACAAGATGCATGGAGCGCCAAAAGTCTAGGCGCTGTCATCGCCAGCAATATTCTTGCAGCCCGCTCTCATGATGTCGTTCCAGGGAGGCTGGACACACCCGCGATCTACCCATGGTTTATTCACGCCCGCGTGACGCAAGCGAAGCCACCCGAGGTAAACAGTGTGATATGGGTGCGAGATGTTGCAGAGACGAGATCGCTTGGCGGTCGAACCAGCGCAATTCGCTCTACTGACCAAACGAGCGCTGCAAAATTCTGGGCAACGTTTGGCCCACTGAGCTGGAACCCCGTTGTAGCTCATCTGGTGGTAGCGAAGCGGCTCAACCATGTTGAGGCGGCGCGCCTATTTGCGCTCACTTCGATGGCTGTCAGCGATACCTACGTCGCGATTTCCGAGGCCCAACGCCAATACAAAGTCAAGGGCCCATCGGAGGTGTTGCGGGATGATCACTGGGCTCCGCTTGTAGACTCTCGCCCCGAATACCCTTGCGCGCCTTGTGCCGTAAGCGCTGCGCTCAAAGTGATATTGGAAGCCGAGCTTGGGACCGATGAGGTCGCACCATTCGCAGTAAATGCACCGATGACCGCCAGCGCGCCGCGACGCTGGACTCGCGTGCGAGATTATGCAGATGAGGTATCCGCGGCGCAGATTAACGCTGGAGCGCACTTTCGACATTCGACAGAGATTGGAGAACGAATAGGGCTCTGGATCGGAGTTCGCGCGCTGGAGCATCTCAGGCCTCGACGGTGATGCCAAGCAGCGGATCAAGTAATTTCGACAACCTAGGGGCTCAAATGCGCCGAGCAATACTCTTAATGGTCTTCGGTTTGCTTTCTCCTCTATCGTGTTTTGCTCAGCAGCCCGTTGTCGGAACCTATAAAGCTAGTTTCCTACGTAACCATCATTGATGGTGAGATCCGCGAAGCACTGGGTAAGGACCCCCGTGGTTACCTTGTCCTCACGCGAACTCGGTGCTTTGTTCTGATGACTGCCGAAAACCAGAAGATCGGTCAGTCGGCTGCGGTTAAGGCAGCGCTGTGGGATTTGACAGTGTCGTATTCTGGCCCGTACCGCTTAGAAGGAAACAAGATGATCATGTCCAACGAAGCGTCATCGAACGAAATCGGGAACGGTATCAATTATTCGCGCAATTGGGAGATAAGAGGAGATCAACTGGTAATCACAACAGTGCCGTCACCGTATTCGCCAGATGCGTTAAAAACCGGCATTGCCCGCGTCATATGGGAGAGGCTCGACTAGGGAATCTCTGAATTAGTTCCCTGTTTACTTGTCTGAAGGGAAGCGCCTGGGCGCTCAACAAACAAGAACAGGGGACAACGATGAAGAACAAGCAAATGACGCTGGCTGGCTCCGGGTTTGAGAAATACGCGAAGACGACGCGCCGTGCGCAGTTTCTGGCCGAGATGGAGCGCGTGGTGCCGTGGAGCGAGGTTTGTGCGCTGATAGAGCCGGTATACCCGAAGGGTGAAGGGGGCCGCCCCGCGGTGCCTCTTGAGCGGATGCTGCGGGTGTACTTCCTTCAGCACTGGTTCAATCTGTCGGACCCGGCAGTGGAAGAAGCGCTGTACGAATCGGCCTCGATGCGCGCGTTCGCAGGGGTGGATCTTGCCTCTGAGGCTGCGCCCGATGAGACCACAGTGTGCAAGTTCCGGCATCTGCTTGAACGCAACGGCCTTGGCACCAGGCTCTTCCAGGAGATCGGGCGCTACTTGCAGAGTCGCGGCATGAAGGTGAGCTCCGGCACGATCGTCGATGCCACCATCATCAACGCACCGAGCTCGACCAAGAACGCCTCCGGGGAACGCGACCCCGAGATGCATCAGACGAAGAAAGGCAACCAGTGGTTCTTCGGAATGAAGGGCCATGTGGGCGTGGACCAAAAGACCAAGCTCATTCATTCGGTGGCGGCGAGCGCCGCCAACGTGCGCGACAGCAACCTGCTGCCGGAGCTGCTTCATGGGCGAGAAACCCATGTCTGGGGCGATAGCGCCTACGCCGGGCAAAGCGAGATGATCGAAGCTCTGGCTCCCGCGGCGAAGGACCTTACTCAGAAGCGCGGGCGCGGCTACCAATACCTGAAGCCTCGTCAACGCATCATCAATCGAGCGCGCTCGCGCGTGCGCGCCAGAGTCGAGCACGCCATCGGCGTTATCAAGCGCATCTTCGGCTTCACCAAGGTGCGCTATCGCGGTATTGCGAAAAACGCGAATCGGCTGTTCGTCGCCTGTGCGCTCGCCAATCTGTACATGGTGCGATACCGCTTGATGCGACTGCAGGGGGCGTAGTGCGTCCAAAATCGGCAAAGACACTTGTTCAGAGCCCGATCGGGCGGCAAAAAAGCCCGAATCCGACGCCGATCGCGTTCTCGGAACCAAATTCATTGTGGCCGCGCGCATTCGTGGCTACTTCTTCAGACTTTCCCTAGTTGTTCCTGCGGTAGGTTGAAGCCTCGCGAGTTTCGCGATGTCAGGGGGTCACGGCGGTCATTCGATCACCCGGTCGGCGCGGCGCAGCACCGAGTCGGGAATGGTAACGCCGAGCGTCTTGGCAGTACGTCGATTGACGACCAGCTCGGCCTTGGTCGCCTGTTCGACCGCGATGTCGGCTGGCTTCACGCCCTTCAGAATCCGGTCCGCGATTCCCGCAGTGCGCCTTAGCGCGTCGGCGACTTCCGCGCCGTACGTCATTAGAGCGCCAACCGCGGCCCATTCCGAGCGATGCCCGATGAGCGCGAGCCTGTTGCGCACCGCCGTCTCGACGACTTCGCGGCGGCGCGCGATAAGCGTGTACGACGGCGTAAGTCCCACCGCAACAATTCCCGCCCTCCTTAAATTGGCGAAGATTTTGGCGACCGCTTCGAAGTTCGTGAACTTCTCTGTCATCAGATCCAGGCCCACACGACGCGCTGCGTCCTGATACATCGCCTCCTGCCGCGAGGAGTCGGGTGCACGGCGGTCAAGCAACAGCCCGAATCGCTTCAGGCCCGGATAGATCTCGCGTATGAGCTCGAATCGCATCTGCGCCGCGTCCGGCAAGCTTTGAAACGCACCCGTGGCGTTGCCGCCGGGCCGGACGAGCGAGGCCACCAGCCCGGCGGCCACCGGATCCGCTGCTGATGTGAACACTACCGGAATGGAAGCGGTTTCCTTGACCACGGCGAGCGCGGTGCTCGTGGTGGTCGCATAGATTAGATCGGGGATACGGCTCGCCGCAGACCTCGCCAGCCCCTCCACATACTCCCTTTCGCCACGCCCCTCGAGCCGCTCATAGGTGATGTTTGTCCCTTCCACCCATCCCAGGCGGCGCATCTCGTCGAAGAAAGACCGCGTAGCGGGCTCGTCCTCCTCCGATTCTCCGGCAAAGAGCACGACCACCGAAACTATTCGTGCAGGTTGCGCAAACGCAAGTCGCGGCGCGACAAGGCCGGCGACTAACGCGCCGAGCAGTGTCCTTCTCGTCGAGACTGTGCGGACCATTTTCCCTTCGAGCGTCTCAGCCGAACGCGATATACGCGCCGGCGAGCGCGGCCGTCAGCGCAACCGTGAACAGCAGGCGCGGCCCGCCGTCGCTCGCCAGCCTGCGCAGCAGGCCGACCGGCCGCGGCGCGCGCGCGAGGCGCTCGCGGTCGCGCCCGCCCTTCGCGGCCACGCGCTGCAGCGCCGCCGAAGAGTCGAACTGGCGCGACAGCGGCAGGCGCGTGTCGGAGACGATCGCGCGCGCCGCCGGCGCAAGCGGCGCCTTGTCGTCGGTGGACTCGAGCTTCACCGTCTTGGTCACCTGGTCGCGGTCCCTGCCCGCGGCCGCTTCGCGCGAGCGCAGCTCGGCGAGGCAGCTGCGCAGGTCGGCGGCCATCTCCGTTGCGTCCTGGTAGCGCACCGCGGGATCCTTCTTCAGCGCGCGCGCGACGACGAAATCGAGCATCGGCGTCACTTCCGGGTTCGCGTGCGAGGGCGGGACGTGCTCGAGGTGCGTCACGTTATGGGCGATCTGCGGCGTGTCCTCGGCCGCGAACAGCGGCGCGCGGGTCAGCATCTCGTAGAGCACGGCGCCAAGCGAGAAGAGGTCCGAGCGCTGATCCACCGGCGAGCCCGCCACCTGCTCCGGGGACATGAACCTGGGGGTGCCGAGCACGATGCCGGTGCTGGTCTTGAAGTCGTCGGAGCGCATGCGCGCGATGCCGAAGTCCATGATCTTCACCTGGCCGCGCGCGAGCAGCATGATGTTGCCGGGCTTGATGTCGCGGTGCACGACGCCGCGCTCGTGAGCGAAGGCGAGCCCGTCGGCCACCTGGTAGGCGATGTCGACCGCGTCTGCGGTGGGGAGCGGCGCCTTCAGCAGGCGCTCGCGCAGGTCGGTCCCCTCGAGCAGCTCCATCGCCAGGTAAGCGAGGTCGCCCTCCTCGCCGAAATCGTGGGTCGTGACGATGTGCGGATGCGTGAGCTTGCCGGCGGCCTTGGCCTCGAGGAAAAAGCGCTTGTGGTAATCCTTGCGGCCTTCGGCGTCGTCGCTCAGGATGATGGTCTTCAGCGCGACGATGCGGTCGAGGTTCGGATCCTCGGCGCGGTAGACGATGCCCATCGCGCCGCGACCGAGCTCGCCGAGGATCCTGTAGCGGCCGACCCGCGCGAACTTTTTCTTCGCCACTAGAACTTCACTTTCTGCACCAGGCTGCGCACGTACTTCTCGCCCTGCGCCGCGGTGTCGCGGTACGCGGCCAGCATGCCTTCGACGAAGCTCTCCTGGCCGACCTTGGAGACGCGGCCCGCCACGCCGGCGGCCAGCAGGACCACCACCGCGCCGGTGCTCAGCGCTGCATAGCGCCGTGCGCGGCGGCGCGCCGCATGCTGGTCCGGCCGGAACAGCTCGTGCGTGCGCAGGCCCGCATCGGTGAAGGTGCCGGCGGGCACCAGCGCGGCTTCGCTCCCCGGCGCCGCGTCGGCGAGCGCATTGCGGAAGGAGCGCGAGATCAGGATGCGCGAAGGCGAGGTGAAGTCGGCGACGCTTGCCGCCACCGCAATGCCGTCGCCGACCATGCCGTCGCTGCGCATCGTCTGCACTGCGCCGTGATTGATGCCGACCGAGAGCGGGAGGCCGGCGGCGACGGCGGCCATGGCGCGCTCCGCGAGCCGCAGCGCGCCTGCGGGATCCGCAAGGACCACGATGGCGATGCCGTCGGAAGCCTCGAGCACGATGCGGCTTGCCGGCACCAGCTCTGCGCTCGTCACTGCCACCACGGCGTCGAGCTGCGCTCTCATGCGCGCCTGTTCGGTGACCGGCCGGCGCGCGAATTCCTGGACCTTGAGGAAGACGACGCTCGCGAGGATGGAGGTGCTCTTATTCTTGCTCACCCCCGAAGGATGCAGCTTTTGCGAACCTTTGAAAAGGAGCAATAAGCGGTTAGAATCCCGCTTGCTGAGGAGCGTTGCGTCCCCGCGATTCGCAAAGCTGGATCAGGGGTCAGGCTCAGCTAAATTAAACGGCGCTCGCATCGGAGACGGTGCGGGCGCTTTTTGCTTTCAGGAGGTCTAGATGAAGATCGATTCGAAGTTCAGCGACTTCAAGGTTGCCGACCTGTCGCTCGGCGACTGGGGACGCAAGGAAATCAGGATCGCCGAGTCCGAGATGCCGGCGCTGATGGCGATCCGGGCGGAATACGCGGCGCGGCAGCCGCTCAAGGGCGCGCGCATCGCCGGCTCGCTTCACATGACGATCCAGACCGCGGTGCTGATCGAGACGCTGAAGGCCCTGGGCGCCGAGGTGCGCTGGGCCTCGTGCAACATCTTCTCGACCCAGGACCACGCTGCCGCGGCGATCGCCGCGGCCGGCGTCCCGGTGTTCGCCTACAAGGGCGAATCGCTCGACGAGTACTGGGAGTTCACCCACAGGATCTTCGATTTCGGCGAAGGCCGCGGCCCGAACATGATCCTGGATGACGGCGGCGACGCCACGCTGCTGGTGCACCTGGGCCAGCGCGTGGAGAGGGACCCGTCTGTGCTCGCCGATCCGAAAAGCGAAGAAGAAGTGGCGTTGTTTGCGGCCATCAAGAAGCGCAAACCCGGCTGGTACTCGCAGATCGCCCGGGACATCAAGGGTGTCACCGAGGAAACCACGACCGGAGTGCATCGCCTCTACCAGATGGCGAAGGAGAAGCGGCTCCTCTTCCCGGCGATCAACGTCAACGACTCGGTCACCAAATCGAAGTTCGACAACATCTACGGCTGCCGCGAGTCGCTGGTCGACGGCATCAAGCGCGCCACCGACGTCATGATCGCCGGCAAGGTGGCGGTGGTCGCCGGCTACGGCGAGGTGGGCAAGGGCTTCGTCACCGCGACCGGCAACTTCCACGTCATCACGCACGAGCACATGAAGCGCATGAAGAACAACGCCATCGTGTGCAACATCGGCCACTTCGACAACGAGATCGACATCGCCAGCCTGAAGCGCTACCCCTGGGAGAACATCAAGCCGCAGGTCGACCACGTCATCTTCCCCGACGGCAAGCGCATCATCCTGCTCGCCGAAGGGCGCCTGGTGAACCTCGGCTGCGCCACCGGGCACCCTTCGTACGTGATGAGCTCCTCTTTCGCCAACCAGGTGCTGGCGCAGATCGAGCTCTTCGGCAACCACGGCAAGTACCCGATCGGCGTGTACATCCTGCCCAAGCAGCTCGACGAGAAAGTGGCGCGGCTGCAGCTCTCCAAGCTCGACGCGATGCTGACCGAGCTCACCGACGAGCAGGCGCGCTACATCGGCGTGCCCAAGAGCGGTCCTTACAAGACCGACCACTATCGGTACTGACGTGAAGATCGCCGTCATGGGGTCCGGCGGCGTGGGCGGCTACTTCGGCGCGCGCCTGCAGCAGGCAGGACACCCCGTCGCGTTCATCGCCCGCGGGCGGCATCTGCAGGCGCTGCAGCGCAATGGCCTCGCGCTGAAGAGCCCGCTCGGCGACGCGCAGCTGAAAGTGAAGGCCGTCGAGAAACCCGCCGAGGCCGGCGCGGTGGACGTCGTCGTGTTCGCGGTGAAGCTATGGGACACCGAGAGCGCCGCCGCGCAGTTGCGCCCCATCGTCGGCAGCAATACTTTCGTCATTCCATTCCAGAACGGTGTCGAGTCGATCGAGCGCGTCGGAGCCGTCCTCGGGCGCGAGCGCGTCATGGGCGGCGCGGCCTATATCGCCGGCCGCATCGCCGAGCCGGGCGTGATCGTCCAGACCGGGCAGATGGCGCGGCTGCGTTTCGGGCCCGTTCTCGCGGCGCAGCGCAAGGCCGCGGAGTCGTTCCTCGCCGCCTGCCGCGAAGCGAAAATCGACGCCGAGCTGGTTGACGACATCGTCCGCGTGCTGTGGGAGAAATTCGTCCTCCTGGTGGCGCTGTCCGCCACGACCACGGTGACACGCAAGCCGATCGGCGTGGTGCGCTCCGACCCGGACATGCGCTGGCTGCTGGAAGCGACGATGCGCGAGACCTGGGAAGTGGGAAGGAAGCGCGGCGTCGCCCTGCCCGACGACTTCGTCGCCAAGACCCTCGCCTTCGTGGACGGCCTGCCGCCCGAGATGAAGGCCTCGATGCTGGGTGACCTGGAAGCCGGCGGCCGCCTCGAGGCGCCTTGGCTCTCGGGCGCCGTCGCGCGCATGGCGCGCGAGCTCGGCATCGAGGCTGCGGCGAACCGCGCGGTCCATGCCGCGCTGAAGCCCTACCTCAATGGATCTGAAGTCAAAGCTTCTTGACCCGGCGCAGACGGTCCTTCTTTACGGCACCACCCCGCCCCGGCTGGGAACGCCCGACGAGCAGGTAAGCGCGGCCGCCGGGAAGCTCGCCGCACGCATCGCCGCGCTGCCGCTCGACGGCGTGGTGGTCTACGACATCCAGGACGAGACCGGCCGCACGCAGCTGCCGCGGCCGTTTCCCTTCATGCACACCATCGACCCACGCCAGTACTCGATGCAACTCATGGAGAGCACCGGCCTGCCGACGATCACCTACAAGGCGCTCGGCAACCTGAATGAATCCGGCTGGCGCGCATGGTTGTCCGAATCGCAGCGCATTGGGTTCATCTCGGTAGTAGGACGGCCTACGTCCGGCGTGCGCTATCCCTTGCCGCTGTCCAGGGCCATCCGCATCGCGGCGAGCGATGCGGGCGGCTTTACGATCGGCGGAGTCGTGATCGCCGAGCGCCACACCGTGCAGCGCAGCGAGGCGGCGCGGCTGCTGGCCAAGGGCATCGAGGGCTGCGGCTACTTCATCTCGCAAACCGTCTATTCCGCGCGGCCCGCCCCCGACACCGAGCGCGCGATCCTCGGCGCCGCCAATCCGCTCGCCAAGTCGATCGAGATCTGCCGCGACAACCTGCGGCGCATCCTCGACGAGCCCTACGCCGGCGAGATTCCGCTCGGCGTCAATGTCGAGAGCGTGTCGATCAATCGCGACGAGATCGACGCCAGCATCGACCTGTTCCACGCGCTGCGCGCAGTGCTCGCCGGGAAATGAACCGCTTTACGGTGGAGGCAAAAGCCGCCAGGTAAGGTCCTGATCGCGGCAGGCGCCGAAGCGGAACGGCATCGTGTCGCGGCCCGGCGTGAGAAAGCGCAGGTCCACGAACCGCGCGCAAACCGATCCCTTGGTGAAGCCGTCGAAAGCCGGCAGGTCGGCGAACCAGCGGAAAAAAGCGAGCGGCGGCGACTCCCAGGCGTCCTTCACCAGTTGATGGGTCGGCGGGTAGCCGTAGCGCGGCCGGGTCACCCAGATCGCCTGCTCGAGCGGGAGGTAGGGTGCATCCAGCTTGGCTATGAAGCCGTCGCCCGGCCGATAAGGGCGCGGCTCCTGCCTCACCAGATTGACGTGCGCGAAGCGATGCACTTCGTCGTCGCTCACGAACACGGTCCAGTTGAACGGCGACACCGGGCGCGGGTGCGCGGTGACTCGCGCGCCGCTCATTCCCCGGTTCTTCGCATACTGGTCTGCAAACTCCAGGGCGTGCTGGCGCTGGACGAACTGAAAACCCACATACGCCACGAGCAGCGCTGTCGCCACGACTGACGGCCATCTCGAGCGGTAAAGAAATGCCGAGGCAAGAAGGCCGGCGAGAATGATTCCGGTGAACCAGAGGTCGATGATGAACGTCGTGCCGATTCCGGCGCGCCAGTCCGACAGCGGCGCGAGCACCATCGTGCCGTAGCTCGTGATCACGTCGCCGGCGATATGGGCGGCGATGGCGAGCGCGCTGATCCCGTAGAGCGCTTTCCAACCGCGCGGGTCCCTGAGAACTTTCGCCAGCAACCAGGCGACCAGAAACGCCCACAGCGGCAGCAGCAGCAAGGAATGCGTGATGCCGCGGTGGTTGAGCAGGTACTCCACCGGTCCGGCGTAGCCGAAGACGAAGTCCAGATCCGGCGCGGCGCACGCGAAAAAGCCCGCGGCGACGCGGCGCGGAATCGAACGCGGCGGCGCATCCCGCGGCGTGCTTGCCCGCGCGAAGAGCGCGCCGGATAACGCGTGGGTCAGGGTATCCATCCTGACGAAGTTTAGCTTCGAGCGCTCTCCCGAGCCCGGGATCCCGCGCTGTGCACGAGAACCCCGCCAGCGCTATCATGCGCCGATGGTCGGCGCCTATAACTACTGGCTGGTGCTGGTGTCGCTGTTCGTCGCGATCCTGGCGTCCTACACGGCACTCGACCTCGCGACGCGCATCACCGCCTCGAGCGGGCGCTCGGTCCGCCTGTGGCTGATCGGCGGCGCATTCTCGATGGGCACCGGCATCTGGGCGATGCACTTTATCGGCATGCTGGCGTTCAGCTTGCCGATCCCTATGAGCTACGACGTTCCGGTTACGCTGCTGTCGATGCTGGTCGCGGTGGTCGTCTCGGGGTTCGCCCTCTATACCGTGAGCCGCGACGCGCTGAGCAAGGCGAATCTGCTCAAGGGCGCGGTGCTGATGGGCCTGGGCATCGGCTTCATGCACTACACCGGCATGGCGGCGATGCAGATTTCGCCAGCGATCGAATACGACCCGACGCTGTTTGCGGCCTCGATCGCGATTGCCATCCTCGCTTCGCTTGCCGCCCTCTGGATCGCCTTCACGCTGCGCGGTAGTTCGACCTGGATGCTGTACGCGAAACTGGCGAGCGCGGTGGTCATGGGCTTCGCCATCACCGGAATGCACTACACCGGCATGGCGGCTGCGCGCTTCGCGCCGGACTCGATCTGCCTCACCGGCGGGCTGGTGGACAGTTCGTGGATGGCGGGTACGATCGCGATCGTGACGTTCATGATTTTGAGCGTCACGCTGGTGCTGTCGGTCGTCGACGCTCGCATGGCGTCCACGACGGCGCGCATGGCGGCATCGCTGCAGAAGGCGAACGAGGAGCTGAAGCGCGTCGTGCTGCACGACGCGCTGACGGGGCTGCCCAACCGCACGCTCCTCGAGGACCGCATCCAGCAGGCCATCGAGGAGTGCCGGCGCGCCACGGCGCACTGCGCGCTGCTCTTCGTGGACCTCGACCGCTTCAAGGCGGTGAACGATTCGCTCGGCCACTTCGTCGGTGACGAGCTGCTGCGCGCGGTGGGCGAGCGTCTGCGCTCCGCGGTGCGTGCGGAAGACACGGTGTCCCGCCTCGGGGGCGATGAGTTTGTGGCGCTGCTGCGGCGCGTGCGACAAGCGGACGATGCGAGCCTGGTGGCGCGCAAGATCATCGACTTGCTGGGCGCGCCGTTCCGGTTGCATGGCAGCGATCTGCGCGTCACCCCAAGCGTTGGGATCAGCGTTTACCCGTTGCACGGCGACAATGCGCAGGCGCTGCTCGCCAACGCGGACGCCGCGATGTACCACGTGAAGAAATCCGGCCGCAACGGCGTGCAGCTGTTCGCGCCTGAAATGAGCACTTTTTTCCCCGAGCGCCTGACGCTGGAGAACGATCTGCGCAGGGCGATCGAGAACGGCGAGCTGGAGCTTCACTATCAGCCCACGGTGGACGTGGACAGCGGAAAGATCACCGGCATGGAAGCCTTGCTGCGCTGGCGTCACCCGGAAAAGGGCCTGATCATGCCGATGGAGTTCATTCCGCTCGCCGAGGAGACCGGGCTCATCGTCCCCCTCGGCGAGTGGGTGCTGCGCGAAGCCTGCGCGCAGAACAAGGCCTGGCAGGACCGCGGCCTGCCGCGCCTGAGGGTATCCGTCAACATCTCGGGCGTGCAGTGGCGCAAAGACGATATCGTGGAATGCGTCGCGCGCGCTGCGAGAAAGCGGGCTCGATGCGAGCTATCTGGAGCTCGAGATCACCGAGAGCGTGGTGATGCAGAACGCCGCCAAGACCGTCGGCATGCTGGAGCAACTGAGCCGCATGGGCGTGCACCTCTCCATCGACGATTTCGGCACCGGTTACTCGAGCCTGAGCTATCTCAAGCGCTTCCAGGTCAACACGCTGAAGATCGACCGCGCGTTCATCCGCGACATCGCCAGCGATCACGAAGATTCTGCGATCGTGCAGGCGATCGTTGCCCTAGCGCACAGCCTTCAGCTCCAGGTGGTCGCCGAGGGGGTGGAGAACGATACGCAGTTGCAGCATCTGAAGCGGCTGGGCAGCGACGAGTACCAGGGGTTCTTCCGTAGCAAGCCGCTTCCTGGCGAGCAGTTCGAGCGCTTTCTGAAGGCGGAGATGCAGGCCGGGGATCGACCGCTTCCCCTGCCGAGCGGCGCCGCCTAACGACTCCGGGGCGCTAGGGCGATCATCAAGCAGCGCGTTTTTTACGCTGCGCATCCTTGACGTGCATTTGCGCGTAAGCACCGTGCGCCGCGGCTTCGGCGTCGCCGACGTGCACCGGCAGGGCCATGTCGTTCAGCACCGAGCCCAGCGCCGACAGGCACAGCATCACGTTGTCCGGGCGGCAGCTGTAGCCCATCAGGCCGAAGCGCCAGATCCTGCCCTTGAGCGGCCCGAGGCCGGCGCCGATCTCCAGGCCGAACTCGTTGAGCAGCGTGCTGCGCACCTTGGCTTCGTCCACGCCCTCGGGGCACAGCACCGCGTTCATCTGCGGCAACTGATTTTTTTCTGCAACCAAAAATTTCATTCCCATTGCTTCCAGGCCGGCCTTCAATGCGAAGTGGTGGCGCGAGTGGCGCGCCCAGGAGTTCTCCAGCCCTTCCTCGCGCAGCAGCAGCAGCGCCTCGTGCAGCGCGAAGAGCGAATTCGTCGGCGCGGTGTGGTGATAAGTGCGCGTGCCCGCGTTCCAGTAGCCGAGCAGCAGGTTC
>WNFI01103632.1_pt2 | contig 20393 bp, 22 predicted proteins | sample 5400471 | NCBI WGS metagenome assembly WNFI01 (sample SAMN13153348, study PRJNA577476) | soil metagenome | isolation source: 100 cm saprolite on Douglas fir-dominated hillslope | place: USA:California | collected 2013-09-17
CGGTGAGCAACCTGGGCAAGATGTCGGAGGTGCTCGAGGACTATTCGCCCCTGCAGATCGGGACATCGGGCCAATTCGCACAGCGCTCTTTCTCGCTCATCGGACGCATCCAGCTGCAATACTCGGCCGGGTTCTGGAACGAGTGGTATGCCTTGTTCGACGACGGTACCACCGGCTGGCTGTCGGATGCCTCAGGGCAATTCACCATGACCTTCGCCAAGCAGAGCGGAGCCACTCTGCCGCTCTTCGAGAAGCTCGTGCCTGGACACACGCTGTCGGTGTCGGGAACGACTTACACCACATCGGACGTGCGCACCGCGCAATGCACGGCGGGCCAGGGCGAACTTCCTTTCAAGGTGGGTCAGGGGTGGCAGGCGCGCGTCGCGGACTTCCGCTCGGGCGACCGCTTCTTGAGCCTCGACTACTCCGACGGCACCGACGCTCGCGTTTTCGCCGGCCAGGCCGTGGACCTCACCGCGCTGAAGCCGCAGCTGCTGCGCGATCCCACGCAGATCAGCGACGCCGCCGGGCACTTTCGCGGCAAGGTCAGCGCGCTGGCATGTCCTTCCTGCGGTGCGCCGGTGAAATGTGTCCCCGGCATCACGGTGCACATCGTCTGCCCGAGCTGCCACGCCGAGGTCGATACCGCGGGTTCCACCGCGGCGGTGCTGGCCGCCGGCGCGTCGGTCGAGGCGGCGCATTTTACGCTCACGCTGGGGGCCGAAGCGACCATCGATGGAGCTCGCTACACGGTATTGGGCGCCATGCGGCGCACCGAAGGCGATGGCGGCTCGGAGTGGAGCGAGTATTTGATGTATGCGCCGGGGCACGATTTCATCTGGCTGATCGAGACCGGCGAAGGATGGCAGCGGACCCAGGTACTCAACCGCTGGCCGGAGTGGGACAACTCCGCACGGGCCACCCTCGACGGCCACCATTTCCAGAAAGCGAGCGAGTATGGGGCGCGAGTGGCATTTGCGGCCGGCTCGTTCAATTGGCGCGTGAGCGTCGGCGACGTGGTGCGTGTAACCGAATTCGCCGACGGCGGGCTGCGCCTTGCCGCCGAGGCGACGAGCGAGGAACTGACCTGGTCGCGCTCCACGCCGCTGGCTCTCGATCAGGTGCGCGCCTGGTTCGGTGAGCACGTCCACGTGGATCAAGCACCCCACCCGAAGTACCTGGGGACGGCGCGTCAGATCGTGATTGGCTTATTGGTCATCAATTCCATTCCACTGTTGCTCGCGACCGGGAACGTCCTGCCTTACGCGCTGCTCGCCGTTGCCGCGATTTACCTGCCGGCCTATTTTCTCGACAAGCTCGACGAAGGACACAATGAAGAATAAGTTCATGGCCTACTCCATCATCGTCGCCTTGCTCTGCTCGGTGGCGAGCTGGTCCAGCCTCACGCGGCGCGCCGCCGGCGGCCAAGGAAGCGGCAATTCCTGGCATTCGTGGTCGTCGGGGCCGGGCTACAGCGGCGGTGGATGGGCCACCGGCGGCGGCGGCGGGCACAAATGACCCACACGGGCGCCGCTTTTGGCAGCCATATCCTTGCCGACCTCTACGGCGTCACTCCCGACCTGCTGCGGGACCGCATCGCGCTCGAATCGCTGCTGCGCACTGCGGCGCTGGGCGCCGGCGCTCGAGTTCTCGGGAGCCACTTCCACAGCTTCGGAACAGGCGACGGCGTGACCGGAGTGGTGCTTCTCGCCGAATCGCATATTTCGATTCATACTTGGCCGGAGTCCGCCTTCGCCGCGGCCGACATTTTCATGTGCGGCGCTGCCGATTCGAACCGTGCACTCGCGGTTCTGCTCGATGCATTGGCCCCGGCCCGTCGGCACATCGAAACGGCCAGGCGAGGCTCGCTCGCGTGATGAATTGCTCTCCGCAGTGGAAATCAAATTTCGCAATAGGAGACCGCAGATGAGCGCACACAAAGCATCGAATGCCAAGGTCCAGATCGCCAAAAATGGTCCCTACATGGTCTCGGGCGGCCTGCCTTTAGCCAAGCAAACCATCGGCACGAATTCGGCCGGCGAGTCGGTCAAATGGATTGCGGGGAAGACGTATCCCGCACAAGCAAACTACGCGCTATGCCGGTGCGGACAGAGCGCGAAGAAGCCTTACTGCGACAACTCGCATACCAAAGTAGGATTCGACGGCACGGAAACAGCCAGCCGCGAACCCTATCAAAGTCAGGCCAAGGTCATGCAAGGTCCCAGCCTGTCGCTGACGGACGTGGAGCAACTATGTGCCTTCGCGCGCTTTTGCGACCCGCACGGACAGGTGTGGAATCTGGTGAATGAAACGGACAATCCGAGCGCCAGGAAAAATTTCGTGAGACAGGCCGGCGACTGTCCGTCCGGGCGGCTGGTCGCCTGGGACAATGCCACGGGAAAATCCATCGAACCCCAGTATGAGCCGTCGATCGGGCTCATTGAAGATCCCGCGAACGAGTGTGCGGGGCCCGTGTGGTTGAGGGGTGGTGTTCAAGTGATCGGCTCGGACGGATTTCACTATGAAGTGCGTAACCGTGTGACCTTATGCCGGTGCGGTGCGTCGAAGAACAAACCGTTTTGCGACGGGACGCACGCGGCGATCAAATTCAAGGACGAATGAGCCGCAGGCAGGGCTTGGTGCAACTCTGCCGCCACCCATGGCCGCCACTCGATCATTTGTCACGGCGTCGCAGACACCAGTCGAATGCGCGTAATTTCCGAGGGGACGCCGAAGCGATTCGGCGGTCCCCAGTATCCCGTGCCGCGGCTCACGTATACCCACAAATTCTTCAATCGATACAGACCGCCGGTGAAGGGCTGGAAGAAACGCACGAACAAGTTCCACGGCCAGAACTGACCGCCGTGGGTATGCCCTGAGATTTGCACATCGAAGCCCGCGCCGGCGGCGCCGGCCGCAGAATTCGGTTGGTGAGCGAGCAAGATTTTGGCTCCGGCATCGGCCGGTGAACCGCGCAGGGCCGCTGCGGGATCACTCTGCTGACCAGCATCAAAATGATGGGCGCTCAAGTCCGTGACGCCGGCGAGGACCAGCAGCGCGCCGTTATGGTTCAAGACCACGTGCTCGTTCTTGAGAACCCGCAATCCGAGGCGCCTGATTTCTGCGGTCCAGGCCCGTTCGCCGGAGTAGTACTCATGATTGCCGGTCACGAAGTAAACGCCGTGCCGTGCGGCCAGCCCGGCCAACGGCGCGGTGTGCGGAGACAATTGTTGCACCGAGCCGTCGACCAAATCACCGGTCACGGCGATCAGATCCGCCTTCAGCCCATTGACGAGCGCGACGATTCCCTCGACGAAGCCACGCTTGATCGTCGGCCCGACATGCACGTCGCTGATTTGAGCGATCGAAAAGCCGTGCAAAGCCTCGGGAAGCCCGGTCACCGGGATGTCGACATCGACCACCTGAGGCCGGCGGCGCGCAATCACCAGCCCTGCCAGCGTGACGAAGACAGTGAGTGCCAATGTCCATAATGCGGAGGGGCCTACCAGTGAAGCGGCCAGCTCTCTGGACAGCAATAGATGTGCGCCCAATAGAATGAGATCGCGGAGCAAGGTGAAGACGAATAGCGACGAAAAGAGTCCCATGGACAGAACGCCCACCCAAGACAGAAGATCCGCCAGCGCGGGGTTGCGGATGGCATGATTTCGTACGGCAAGCGGAATGACGACGCAGCAAACGAGCAGCAACGCAACGCCGGCGAACGCGCCCAAAGGACCGATCGACAGCGCGGGCAGCAATCGCCAGCAGATGTAGGCAGGCAGCGAGAGGACCAGCCACAAAGGGTTCACGAATAGGCGGCGCACGCTCACATTCCTCACGTTGGGGGCGGTACACCGCCAGTTCAAGCCCGCATGGGCTTGCGCAGCGATTCCATCCCCCTGAATTCGACGAACTGGGTGGTGGTTGCCCACAGGTAGTCGCCGTAGAGGAAGGGCTCGAACGCCGCACCGTCCATGGGCAGCGGCCGGATCTCGGCATCGGCGCGCGCCTCGTAGAAAAACGGGATGGACATGCGCTCCCGGCCGGTGCCGATCACGCGATGCTCGGTCGCCTTGATTCGGCCCCCGCACCAGCGCTCGAGCACCTTGCCGAAATTGACCGCCAGACCGTCGTCGTTCGGCGGCACATCGAGCCAGGTGCCGTCGCGGTGGCGCGCCTGCAGACCCGAGACTCCATCCTGTGCCAGCAGCGTCAAGAATCCCGAATCGACATGCGGCGCGCCATTGACATAAAACCGAGCTCCGTCATGAGTCACCCAGACGTTCGGATCCGACTGCGCCGTGAGCTCGGCGTCGGTTCGAACCGGGTAGCGCAGCAAGCGCAATGTCGACAGACCTCTGTCGAACGCCTGATCGAAGAAGCGCTCCTCCAGCGACAGACCACGCGCAATCGCTCTCATCAGCGCCTGGCTCACTTTTTCCATGGCACGATAGTAGGCAGACACCGATTCCCGCCAGCCCGGCAGCGCCTCCGCGGAGGGCAGGGGAGTGACCTCGCGCAGAGGATCGCCGCTGCACACCACCGCGGCGCCATGGACCACGTCGGGGCCCATGTCGATGCCTTCCTTGGCAGTGAGGAATCCGGTCTGCAGCGGGAACCATCCGCGATAGACGTTCGGGTGCGCCGGATCGAACTTCTGACGCCAGAGTTTGCGAGTCTCATGCTCCGGCAGCTGAAACAGACGCAAGAGATCGGCCCGGGCCGCGCGTCCCACCGGCACGTCCGGCGGAAATCCTCTCACCACCATGAAACCCGACGTGGCCGCCGCCGCCATGATCGCTTGATCGGTGAGGTCGCGCTCGAGCACGCGCATGCCGAACAGCGGACCGATATCGATGAGAGGAATAGAGTGACCCATCGACACATCCTACGAGCACGTGCGGCCCGACATAGTAGAATATACCCATGGATGACAAGTACCGCCAATCGTTGGACGACCAAGCCCCCGACGCGCCGCGCGGCAGCGAAGAATTCAACAAGTAGAATCCAGGCGAGTTCATGGGTCCGTACGTCGATTCCATCATTTCCGATGAGGTGATGCCGGCCGCCACCAGTGTGGTCGTCATCGGCGGCGGCATTATCGGCACTTTCGCCGCGCTGACGCTGGCCAATCGCGGGATTCCCGTGGTGCTCTGTGAAAAGGGATATATCGCCTGCGAGCAATCCAGTCGGAACTGGGGATGGTGCCGCCAGGCCGGGCGCGATGCGCGGGAAATGCCCCTGATCGTTCAGAGTCTGCAGCTGTGGCGCGACATGAACCGTTTGACGGAAAGCGACACCGGGTTTCGCGAATGCGGCGTTCTGTACGTGGGCGAGAGCGAAGCCGACGAACGGCGTTTCACTGCATGGGCCGAGATGGCCAAACCCTACGATATCGGTACCCGGATCGTACGCGGCGCCGAACTTGCTGCGCTCATGCCCGGAGCGAGCAGGACCTACGCTTGTGGATTGTATGTACCCACCGACGGCTGCGCGGAACCGCAGCGGGCCGCGCCCGCGATCGCGCGCGCCGCGCAGCGCAAGGGAGCGATCATTCTCGCCCATTGTGCCGTGCGCGGCATCGAACGCACGGGTGGCCGCGCGGCAGCGGTCATTACGGAACGAGGGCGAATCGCATGCGATGCCGTCGTGCTCGCCGGCGGGGCGTGGTCAAGCCTCTTCTGTGCGAATCTCGGCATACGTCTGCCGCAATTGAAGGTGCTGTCTTCCGTGATGCGCACGGCGCCCGCCGTGGGACCCGACCCTTGTACGTATATGGACGAAGTGGGCTACCGCAAGCGGCGCGACGGCGGGTATACGATTGCCAGGGGCGCAGGCTACGTAGCGCCCTTCGTACCCGATTCGCTGCGGTATGTGCGCGAGTTCCTGCCGACCATTCGCGCCGAACGCGGGTCGTTGCGCTTGCGCGTGAATGCGCAGTCACTGCGCGAGTTTCGCGCACCGCGCAGCTGGCCGCTGGATCGACCGAGCCCGTTCGAGGCGGCACGAGTGTTGGACCCCGCGCCGAATAAAACCCTGAACCGGGAGGCCCTGGCGGCGATGATCAGGCTCTACCCGCAGTTCCGCGACGTGCATATCGTGCAGCAGTGGGGCGGGTACATCGATGTCACGCCGGATGTCGTGCCCTACATCAGCCCGCTCGGTACCGTGCCCGGCCTTAACGTCGCGACCGGATTCTCCGGACACGGCTTCGGTATCGGGCCGGCCGCGGGGCGGTTGGCGGCAGAACTTGCGATCGGCGACGCGCCGTCGGTGGACCCCACGCCCTTTCGCGCCTCACGATTCAGCGACGGCTCACCGATCGTGCTTGGCCCCGAAATCTAATCCGGCGAGCGCGCCGCCACGCGCAACGTCATTGTGGTTTGCGGAACTTGAGCACGTAGTTATCGGCTTCGCCGATGGCGACGTATCGAGCGCGGTCTTTCTCCCCTTGAGAGAGCGTCGGCGGCAAGGTCCAGACACCGTCAACCCAGTCCTTCGTGTCGCGCGGGTTCGCATTCACTTCCGATGCAGCGACGAATTCGAACCCCGCCTTCTTCGCCAATGCGATCGTGTAGTCCTGGCGCACGTAGCCATTCTTGGCCTTAGGATCCTGCGGTTGATCATTCCGGCCGCGATGTTCCTCGATGCCCAGAATTCCGCCGGGTTTGAGTGCTTTGAAAGACGCCGCCAGCGCTTCGTCAGCATAGCCGTCATACATCCAGTTGTGCAGGTTGCGGAATGTGAGCACGAGGTCGGCGGAGCCGGCCGGGGCGATGTCGAAGTGGCCCGCGCCAAGCGTGGTTTCGTGAAGAGTGCCGAGCCGGCCCTTCTCTTCGGCGATACGAGCGTGAAAACGCTTCACGCCGGCATCTTCCTCGGCATTTCCCGGTGCAGGCAAGGCGACGTAGTAGTGGCCCTTCGGGGCGAGATAAGGGCCCAGGATGTCGGTCCAGTAGCCTCCGCCGGGCCACAGCTCAACCACCGTCATCGTCGGCGCAAGACCGAAGAATGTCAGCTCTTCGACGGGGTGGCGAGCCGGGTCTCTCGCCACCGCAGTGGGGCTGCGCGCAGGACTCGCGACCGCGCTCACCAGCACAGGATCAGGGTTTGTGGCGGCCGAGGACGCGACGGACCCGGCCAAGGCGAGCAAGGCCGCAGCGAACAATGCACGGAAGCGGGGAATTAGCATGGCTATACCTATCTCGATGCGTTATATGAACTGAACTGCAGTATCACAAATTCACCGGCGCAGAGTCACGCTATCCTGGTTCGCAGTGATTAATCAAGTTCGCGGTGATTAATCAAGTGGGCGGGGTCTCCCCGCTGAACGATATCGGCGTTGCCCCGGTCACCGTGCCGACAGTTGCCTTGTCGCTGACGAAGAGCTGCACCGTGCGTTCGAAGTGCAGCTCGCCCTGCACGGTCGCTCCCGGTCCAATCACGATCCGTGGCACGTCGCGGACCAGTCGTATCAATTCACTGGACGGCTTTTCCACGCGTATGCCGCCTTCGACGCGGGATGCACCGGTGATGCTCATGCTGCCGCTCACTGTCTTGATTCCGCCGCCCACGTGCGCGGCGGTGAGCGTGATCTTGCCGTTCACGTTCGAGAGTGATCCGGAGACGTCCGCGCCGTCTCCGAGTGTTAGCTCACCGTTGACCGACGAAATGCCACCGGACACATGCGCACCGCTGCCGAGCGTGATCGAACCGTTCACGCTACTCAGCGACGTCGCGGTCGTGTGGTCGCCCAGGTGCACGCTGCCGTTCACCGTCGTTGCACTGGTGACCGCGGCATTTTCATCGACGTGAATCGAACCGTTGACCGTCGCGACGGCGCCGGGTTGCCTGCCGGCGGGCACGTGGATGGATCCGTTGACCTTGGTCGACTCATCGCCGTCCTTCGATTCACCGCAGGCCGAGAGCGTAAGCATCATCGCAAAGGCGATGGCAAAACCGTAGTCGCCGAATCGGCGCGCAGGGCTCGCGTCGCCGCTGCCGAAAATCGTGTGTATCGAGTGCATTCCTTCGCTCACGGCTGCTCCTTTTGGGGGTCTTTTGCCGCTACTGTACCAGTACGGCTCAAGACCTCAACCGGTCCATCGTTGCCAGATGCTCCTGCAAGCGGTCGAGTGTCTGATTCCCACCTTCGATGGCGTGATGTTCTTTGACGACCCAATCGAGCGCCGCGGCCGACTCGAACAGGCTGCGCATGGTGAGAAGGGTCTCGCCGTTGGATCGGTCCACACGTCGAAGACCAGCGTTCGCGGGGCATCGAGGACACGGGAAATCACGATTTCCCGGTCTGATGACGCCGTCACGGGATTATTTTTTTGATCGGCCACGTTTTTTCTCCGTCGACTGCAGTTCGTGCAGATAGTCGTCCAAGCCATCCAGGCGCTGCTCCCAATGGCGGCGGTAATCCGCAACCCAATCGGACACCTCCTTGAGCGGCCCCGCCTGCAAACGGCAGGGGCGCCACTGCGCCTCGCGCCCGCGCGCAATCAACCCGGCGCGCTCCAGCACCTTGAGATGCTTGGAAATCCCGGGAAGGCTCATGTCGAACGGTGCCGCCAGCTTTCCCACCGAGGTCTCTCCCATGGTGAGGCGGGCGAGTATGGCGCGGCGCGTCGGATCGGCAAGCGCGGCGAAGGTAGCGCTCAATCGATCGGGTGTCATATGTAATAAACCTATTAGTTAATTAACCAGATGGACAATTACATCAGGACAGTGAACAAAGCAAGTGCCGCTGCCATCGGCGCGGCGATCCCGAACACGCATATACTGCAATCACATCGACACCGGGGGGACAACGGACATGCCCATCATTCCCGCAAGTTGCGCGCTGGCTTTGGAGACAGCCCTGACAATCTGCCTGTGCTCGATTCCGCCGCAGACCGCGGGCGCGGCGACTCCTCCCGTCGATGCGTGCTCGTTGTTCACCGCGTCCCAGGTCAGCAGAGTGCTGGGGGTTGCCGTAATGGATGGGCAACATCCGATACCCTCCAGTTTGCTGTTGTGCAGCTGGGCGCCGGCCGGCGGACCGCAACTCGACGGCAGGAAGCTCTCCGCCAATCTGATGACTGAGCGCGCCTTCGAGGTCGCCAAAACCCCCGTCCACGGCATCGCCAAAACACCGGTGAGCGGAGTGGGGGATGACGCCTACTACGTTACCGACGGCGGCCGCGGCATCGGGCTTTCCGTGAAGAGCGGCGGCACTTTCGTTCAGATCTGGGTCGGCGGCTTTCCAACCGAAAAGCAAAAGGAGCTGGAGAAAGCGCTGGCACTTCAGATGCTGACGAAGCTTTGATTTGCGTTTACCTGCGAGCAGCCCCCGCCCCAGGAGCCTGTCTGACTAATGATGCGGCTACTGAGGGCGCCCATAGTCAGACAGGCTCCTGGGGGTTGACAAACGAAGGCAATCTGGCCATAACTTCACTACATGGTGAACTATAACGCGCAACTGGACCGGACCTTCGCGGCGCTCGTTGACCCGACCCGGCGTGCGATCCTCGCCCGGCTCGAGCGTGAGGACGGCGCCTCGGTGAGCGAACTCGCGAAACCCTTCGCGATCAAGCTGCCGGCGGTGATGAAACATCTTGACGTGCTCGACGACGCCGGACTGATCACGCGATCGAAGGTGGGGCGGACCGTGACGGTGCGGCTGTCACCGGAACCCATGCGAGCAGCCATGGAATGGCTCCGCCGCTACGAGCACTTCTGGTCGCGCAGTCTCGACCGGCTCGCGGCCTACGCCGAACGCAAGGAAGCCGAGGCGAGGAAGCGCGGCCGATGACCAGCCTCACCCTCTTGCGCCGGATCGCCGCGCGGCCATCCATCGTCTTCGACGCGCTCACGACGCCCGAAGGCATCGCCTGCTGGTGGGGCCCGGATGACGGCCCCGTGCTGCTGGCCGAGACCGATGTGCGCATCGGGGGGCGCTTCCGGGTCCGCTTCCGCATGCTCGACGGCAGCGAGCATGAGAGCAGCGGCGAATATCTTGAGGTCGTAAGACCAGAACGCCTGGCAATGAGCTGGCGATGGCAAGGCAGCGAGGATCCCGGCGAATCGCTGGTCGAGATCGACCTTCGCGCGTCTGCCGAAGGCACCGAACTCACCTTCACTCATTCGCGTCTGCGCGACGAGAACACGCGCCGAAGCCATGAGGAGGGCTGGAACGGTGCGCTCGACAAGCTGCAACGGCATTTTTCCCGCAACTGACAGGAGATACTCATGACTAAGCACGAGGTCGTCTCGGAGGAACAATGGATCGAGGCCCGGCGCGCCCTTCTCGCCGAGGAGAAGGCTTATACGCGCGAGCGTGACCGCTTGTCGGAAAAGCGCCGCGCGTTGCCCTGGGTCAGGGTCAAGAAGGACTATGTTTTCCGGGACACCGACGGCACAGTGACGCTCGCCGACTTGTTCGACGGACGCAGCCAGCTCGTCGTCTACCACTTCATGTTCGGTCCCGATTGGCAGGAGGGCTGTCCCGGCTGCTCACTCCTCGCCGACCAGGTCGACGGGGCGCGGCAGCATTTCGAGCACAACGATGTCAGCTTTGTCGCAATCTCGCGCGGACCGATCGCGAAGCTGAATGCCTATCGTCAGAGAATGGGCTGGAAATTCCACTGGGTCTCTTCCGCTGCCAGCGATTTCAATCTCGACTTCCATGTCTCCTTCCCGAAAGGCACGCGCGAGGGCGGTGTCTTCTACAATTTCGGCGAACGCCCCGATCCCGAGATCGACGAACTTCCGGGCGTCAGCGTCTTCTGCATGGACGACGACGGGATGATGGGCGACCACGGAACGATTTATCACACCTATTCGACCTACGGCCGCGGCGGCGAGATGTTCCTGCCGGTCTATAGCTGGCTCGATGTCGTTCCCAATGGGCGCAACGAGACGAAGAACGGCAACCTCTCCGACTGGGTGAGGCGGCACGACCGATACGAGAATGATGGACGGACCCGGCAGGCCAATCCTGAAATGGCGGACGCGTCCTAAAGACGCGCGAGTGGGTCTTCCCCTACAGGGAGATCGCTTGAGAAAGCTCATTCTGCAAATGCAGACGTCGATTGCAGTAAACAATGGAGAACTCCGATGATTACGTTGAGTGCATTCCGCTGGGTACCGCCTCTTGCGCAGGGCCTCGTTCGCGACTTTCGGGTGCGCTGGGCGCTCGAGGAGGCAGGTATCCCGTATCAAGAAAGACTGATCGGACCTGAGGACCAGTCAACGGCCGCCTATCGCGCCCTTCAACCGTTTGGCCAGGTTCCTGCCATTGAGACGGAAAATCTCAAACTGTTCGAGTCCGGCGCCATCGTGATCCACATCGCCGAAAAGTCCGATGCGCTGATGCCGTCGGACCCAAACGGGCGGGCGCGGACCAGCGCGTGGATTTTCGCCGCGTTGAACTCGGTCGAGCCCCAGATCCAGAACCTCGCCGAGCTCGATCTATTCCATGCACGCGAAGCTTGGGCGCCGTTGCGCCGGCCGATGGCGCTGGAGGCCGCGCAGAAGCGTCTTGCCGCGGTCGAAAACTGGCTCGGCAACCGCGACTACTTGGAGGACCGGTTCACGGCGGCGGATTTGATGATGACCACCGTGCTCCGCATCCTGCGCCACACCGACATTGTGTCCGATCGGCCGGCGCTCAAAGCGTATCAAGAACGCTGCGAGGCGCGCCCCGCCTTCCAAAAGGCGATGGCGGATCACCTCAGGCCGTTCGAGGCGACCGCCGCCTGAATAACGGGAATTTTGATCGTGTTCACGGTGACGGGCTCATACCGCCGGTAAGGCTGTTCGGCGCCGGTGCGAGAGCCGTCAGCGCCCGAGGTTGTGAATGATCACGTTGCTTCGTTCTACATACCTCGGGCGAGTCTGAGCTCTTGCACGTGGCGCAACCTGCCAAAGAAAAGACAAGAATTAGACTGACAAATCTCTTCATCCCCACTCCCTAATTCATTCCCGCTCCCCAAGGCCATATCCGGGATTCGCAAAACGACCACAGCACTATGTATTAGAAAGTGTTGCCCGTCCAAGTCATCTGAGCCAGCGCCCGAAGAAGCTGAAGGTGCGATCCCACGCCTGCTGCGACCAGACGGGGTCGTACTGGGTGCCGGCGATGCGGCCCGGCCCGACGGCAGTTTCGTTGGCGAAGGCATGACGTGCGAGGTAGCGGTGGAAGTCGAAGTTCACGCCGGCTTCGCGCAGTTTGTCCTGCAGCTGATCGACGGTGGCAATCGGGAAGAACTCGTCCTGTGTGGCCCAATGGCCCTGCAGCGGCGCCCGGATCTTGGTTGCATCGATGTATTGCAGCGGCGGGCAGCCGTACCAGACCACGCCGGCGTCGATCTCGGGGGCCGTGCACAAGGCCAGCAGCGTCAACGCACCTCCCATGCAAAAGCCGGTTACGCCGACCTTGCCGCTGCGGGTCTTCAGGAACTGCACCGCGCCTCGGATATCCTGCGAGGCTGCATCGCCGAAGTTCAGCCCCGTCATCAGGTGGTGCGCTTCTTCGGCCTCAACCGTGGTCTTGCCGCGGTAGAGGTCGGGCACGAGCGCGATGTAACCTGCGCTCGCCAGTCGGTCGGCGACGCCGCGGATTTGTTCGTTGACCCCCCACCACTCCTGGATGACGACGATTGCCGCAGCACCCGTAGTGTGCTCCGGCTCGGCCAGGTAGCCCTGAACATTTTGCCCGTCGGGGCGCTTGAAGGTGACTGTTGTTGCCATAAGTAGATTCCAACTTGTGAATGCAGAGAACTAGTTTGACAGCGTACCCAGGCCCGGCGGCGCAGACAACTCTGAGGTTGCCTACGGGCCGGCGTGCTTCGCAACGAGCTTGGCCGCCACCGCATCGATCACGCCACCTTGCTCTTGAGCGTGCGCGATCTACGTGACCTGCCCGGGCCCGTGCCGGCGTTGCTGTGCCGAATCGCCGCCGCGATTTCGTCGAGATCACGGCGAGTGAGCTTGATTGCCGCGGCACCAATCCAGCCGTCCACCTGCTTCGGCGTGCGGGCGCCGACGATGGCTCCGCTCACCCCGGGCCAGGAAAGGGCCCATGCAATAGCGATGCACGACACCGAGGTTTCGTGCCGTTGCGCGATGGGCAGTAGCGCGTCGCGCAAGGCGAGATTCCGGCCGAGACGCGGCTGTTGGAACTCCGCCGCGCGGCGCCGCCAATCGTCCTCGGCCAGGGCCGCCACGCGCTCCGCCGTGAAACTCTCCGTCAGCAGCCCGGACTGCATGGGGCTGTAGCAGATGACGCCGGTATCATGGCTCGCACACCAGGGAATCTCCTTCTCCGCCGCCGTGCGATCGATCAGTGAAAACGGCGGCTGCAGCGAATCCACGTGCCGGATCGCCTCGCAACGCTCGAGCAAAGCCGCGTCGAAGTTCGATACGCCGGCCGCGCGGACCTTTCCCTCCTCCATGAGCTTCACCATGGCGGCCCAGGAATCCTCGACGGACGTACCTGTGTCCGGCCAGTGGAATTGATACAGATCGATGCGCTCGACACCGAGCCTGCGAAGCGAGGCTTCGCATTCGCCGCGGATCGAATCAGGGGTGAGATTCCGCTGCGGCGGCTGCATGCGATCGCGCTCATCCCAGACGAGGCCGCACTTGGTGAAAATGAGCGGGCGCTCGGCGTGCGGCATCTCGCGAAGCAGCTGGCCTACCACTTCCTCGGAATGCCCGAGCCCGTAGATCGCCGCGGTGTCGATCCAATTGACCCCCAACTTAAGCGCGTGGCGCATCGTGGCCAGAGACGCCGCATCGTCTTGCGGTCCCCAGCCGTACGACCAGCCGCCGCCGCCGACGGCCCACGAGCCGAATCCGACGCGGGTGATGTGCATTCCGCTGTTGCCGAGAGGATGAGTGGGTAATGTCATGGTGATGTTCCTTCTAGAGATAGATAGAGAGAGGTGGCAAGTCCGCGCTGAAGGCCGGACGTTATGACACCCGATCCGCAAAGGCCTCAGCTCTTCAGCTGGGCACCGATCGGGAGCCGTCGAATGCGTTTGCCTGTCGCCGCAAAGATGGCATTGCACAACGCGGGTGCGAATGGCGGCACGCCCGGTTCACCGACGCCGCCGGACGGTCGATCGCTGTCGACGATGTGCACATGCGTCTCGCGGGGCGCCACGTTCATGCGTGCCACCTGAAAATCGTTGAAGTTGCTTTGCTGAACCCGTCCCTCGCTGAACGTGATTTCTCCATAGAGCGCCGAGCTCAGCGCCATCACGGCCGCGCCTTCCATCTGGGATCGGATCCGGTCCGGGAATACGGGGAATCCGCAGTCCACGGCCATGTCGACGCGCGGGACGGACAGAGTTCCGTCCTTGCCGACCGCCGCCTCAACCACGATGGCCACGTAGCTGACGAAGCTGCGGTGCACTGCGATGCCGAGCCCGTGGCTGGCGGGGAGCTTTCGACCCCACTGCGCCTTCTGCGCCACCAGCTCGACCACATGGTGCAGCCGGCCCGTGTCGATGGGGAACACGTTGATGTCGTCGCCATAGTTCTGGTAATTCACGCCGCCCGGGGTGAGATCGACGTGCCGCGGCGGTCCCAGCAATTCGAGGAGGTAGTCCTTCGGATCGCGGCCCGCCGCATGGGCCAGCTCATCGGCGAACGAGCACACCGCGAAGGCGTGCGGAATATTGAGAACGGAACGGAACCAGCCAATGCGCACGTGCGGCAGCGCCTGCCCGTTCTCGCAGCGGATGTTCGGAATCGCATAAGGCAGGTCGACCACGCCCTGACCGAGCTCGCCATCGCTCGCGTAGATGATGTTGGGCTGGAACGTCGAGGGAATGGCCGGGAATACGGTTCGATGAAGCCATGCGGTGGCGTGGCCCTGAGGATCGAGCGCCGCTTCTAGATGCTGCACCTTCACGCGGTCCACCGGAATCCGGAGTGCCTTCGCGATCTCGTCGCGCGATACTTGCGGGAACTGGGTGCACGACCACACTTCGCATCGCCCGTCGGCGACAACGGCGGTCGCGGCCTGCGGCTCCATCGGCGCGTGTGCGATGTGCGGGACATAGTAGTCGGCCTTTACGATGCTCGTCGCGGAGGCGAGCGCACTCAGTGCGTCACCTTCGTTGCGCACCACCTTTCCGGGCCGGCGTGCCGTCTCCTCGAGTTGCGTCTTGTACGCGGCCGAGTCATAGGACCGATTCGGCCCGTCGTCCCAGGTGATGTTGAGCTTCCGGCACCCTTGGATGGCCACCCATGTGTTGCGTGCGATGACGGCAACGCCGCCAAGCGGCTGAAAGCCGGACGGCGGTGGCGTGCTCTCGAGTTTCACCACACGTTCGACGCCGGGCACGGCCAGGGCGGGTGCTCCGTCGAAGGAGGCGACACGGCCGCCGTAAACCGGAGGACGCGCGATGACCGCATACTTCATCCCCGGCAATCTGATGTCGATGCCATAGCCGGCGCGGCCAGTCGTCATTTCGATAAGATCGACTATCGGCAGGCCCTTGCCGATATAGCGGAACTCCGAGCGCTTCTTCAGCTTCAACGTTTCCGGCTGGGGCACTGCCAGCGCACGCGCGACTGCGGCGACTTCGCCGTATCCGAGGACCCGACCAGTTGGGGCGTGAATGATCTGGTGATTGCGCGCGTAGACCTGACTTACGTCGACGCCCCACGAAGCTGCCGCCGCCGCCTCCAACATCTGGCGTACTGCGGCGCCCATTTGCCGCATGGGCTGCAGAAAGTGGCGCATGCTGCGGGAGCCGTCCGTGTTCTGCCCGCCGTAGGTGGTTTCGTCACCGACAGCCTGCGAGACGTACACCCGAGACCAGTCGGCCTCGAGTTCGTCCGCGACCACCATCGGGAGCCCGGTGCGGATCCCCTGTCCCATCTCGGATCGATGCGCCACGATCGTGACGAGACCGGTGTTGTCGATGGCGATGAATGCCGTGGGATTGAAACGCGGTACATCCGTCGCCGGTGCCGCCGCCCGCGTTGCGGCGTAACTGCCGGGTAACAACCTCATGCCAACCACCAGTCCACCGATTGCTGCGGCGCCGCCGATGAAATGCCTTCGGCTGACATTCTCGAGAATCGCGCGCACGTCATGCCTCCTGTGCGGCGGCTTTGATTGCAGCGCGGATCCGCTGATACGTGCCGCACCGGCAGATGTTGCCGGACATTGCGTCGTCGATGTCCTGATCGCTCGGCTTGGGCTTCTTCGCGAGCAGACCAGAGGCCTGCATGATTTGTCCGCTCTGACAGTAGCCGCACTGAGGAACACCGAGGCGCTGCCAGGCCGCCTGCACCTTGCGGCCGATCGGCGTGCCGCCGATCGCTTCAATGGTGGTGATCGCCTTGCCGGCTGCCGCAGAAATCGGAGTAATGCAAGAGCGCGTCGCCACGCCATCCAGATGCACCGTGCACGCTCCGCAAAGCGCCATACCACATCCGAATTTCGTGCCGGTGAGGCCCAGCGCATCGCGGAGCGTCCACAAGATAGGCGTATCCGCGGGCACGTCCACCGTCACCGTCTTGCCGTTGACATTCAGAGTTGGCATGGCGATTTTGCAGCTCCTCAAGTCGAGATGATGGGCGTCAGTGTTCGCGTAGGCGGTTACGTGCTGGTTACGTGATGTGGGTCGTGCGTTACGAATGAAATCCAGATCGTTTGAATCTCAGCCACGAGTGATTCGCCGGCATCGTTCACAACGAAGAACGGTTGCTCTTCTTGTTGTCGGTGCTGGCGCGCTGCAGCGCGCGAACGGCAGCTACGCCAAGCTTATGGCACTAGCTGCGGCCTGTGCCACGAGAGTAACCGATCACTATCGAAACGCGCGAGCATCTTTCGTGCGCTGCGCCGGGTTTTCAGCACTCACGCGCTGTCGCAACGACGCGACCCGGACCGGCACGTCAGAGTAGAAGTTTGAATTCACGAGTTCAAAAAATAAAAGACCTAACACTATGTTGACATTTGCAACGCGATGGGCATATACACTTTCGGCTTCTCGCGATGCTTAGTCTGCAGTTCCTGTGTAGGAGGCAACTCGCATCATGCCCGCTCGTTGTTGTAACGGAATCAGCCGCTCTTTCATCAGCCGCTCATTCAGTGGTTCTCGCGCAGTTGCATGCCTATTCTCGAAGTTCACCACTCACAAAAACAAGGAGAAGAATTTCACAGAGAGAATTTAACAGAGAGGAGTTACAAGTCATGAGACTACAAGTGTCTATGGTGACAGGGAAGATCATGCGCAAAAGCGTAATCATCACCGTGTCGAGCGCCCTATGCATCGCTCTGGGAGCCGCGATGCTTTCCAATGCCGTGGGGCAGGAAGTTGAGGAGGCTCCTTCGCCGAACTACAACCCGTACCCGCCCGGGATTCTCCCGGCCGATTTGAATCCCGAGATTCTACGAGTTCAAAAGGAAGTTCAAACGGTTTTTCAGCGGTATCTCCTACAGTGGATAGAATTGCCAGCGCTAACTCCGACCGGTCAACCTCCGACGCTTCAGGGCTCTGGCTACGAGGCCGTACGAATACTGGGCGGACTCCTTAACTACGATCTGAACATGTCCCCGTTCAAGAACCTGGCCTGCGCCTCCTGCCACATGCCCTACGCCGGCTTCAGCGGACCGATCCCGTCCGTCAATCTGACCATGATCGCGTATCCCGGATCAGATCACTTTCGGGCCGGTAAGCGCACCGCGCAGAGATATACGTATTCACCCAGATTTCCTGTCCTCGAGGTCTACCCAGACCAAATGCTTTTGTTTGGCGGAAACTTCTGGGATGGGCGCTCGACTGGATACAAGCTACAGAGCCCTGACGCCGAGCAGGCGCAGCATCCGCCGGTCGATACGCAGGAGCATGGCTTACCGGACACGGCCTGCATCGCATTCCGGCTTCAGACGGCCGTGTACAAACAGCTGTTTGTGCAGGTGTGGGGCAACGAGTTGGACATCGCCTTTCCAGGCGATACGGAGGAGATCTGCGAAACCCCGGGAGGGGCTTCGATATTCCATGGGAGCGCGACGCCGGTGCGTCTCAGTCCGCAAGACCGTGCCAAGGCAGATCGTGTATATGATAATTGGGGGCAGTCGATCTCCTTCCTCGAAGCCTCACCCGACATTAGCCCGTACACCTCGAAAGTCGATGCCAACATCAATGGGCTGTACACCTATACGCCGAATGAGCTTGCCTCTGTCATATTGTTCAGCGGCAAAGCGAACTGCAATTCCTGCCACCTCGACGGACAAAGGACCCTCCTGAAGCCGGGCGAGACCGACACCGGCATATACGCCACAAATGCGAGGCCTGTGTTTACCTGCTTCGGCTATTCGAACCTCGGCCTGCCCCTGAATCCCCGAGATGCTTTCTTTTACCAGACCAAGCCGGATTTCTTTGGGTTCACGGCGAACCCCTACGGCTTTGGCTACAGAGATTTGGGTTTAGGCACCTTCCTCAGAAGCGGCTTCGGCTCTGCCCCCAATCCCAACTCGGCCTGGCAGGCGCTCGCGCCGCGGATGGACGGCCGACAGCAGGTGTCTACGTCGCGCAACGTGGCCATGACGCCGCCACAGTGTCCGACAACCGAGGCTGGCCAGGTCGACGCGATCGGGAAGCCAATCCCGTATTTCCAGAAGGAGTTCTTTCACAACGGCTACATCAAGAGTCTGAAGCAGCTCGTCCATTTCTACAACACGCGCGACAAATTTGCGTTCAAGGTTACGTCTGGTCACTGCCCGCCAGGCACAACGGAAAAAGTGAATTGCTGGCCGATGCCCGAAGTTCCGAACAACATCGACATGACCGTCGGCAATCTCGGCTTGACGGATCACGAGGAGAACCTGCTCGTGATCGCCCTGCAAATACAGACGGACGGTTTCAACGTAGATAACCCGAGCGCCAGTACCTACCCCAACATCGATACGTATACTGGTACATGCAAGACCGGTGGTTCCGCCTCAACCCAAGGTAATGAGACCCTTATACCTACTCCACCGCTTCCGGCATGCCCATCGGCCATCTGCGGTCTGCCGCCTTTGCCCAGTCCTAACCCGATACGCTAGCTGGAGGGGGAACGATTCGAGCGAACAACGGACGCATGGGGTCGCCTGCGGGCGGCCTCCATGCTCCTTTTATAATTCACTAGTTAGCAATCACTCATCTCGCTGTGAGGTCTGCACATGAATAAACTGCTTCTAAGACTCGCAGTCACCGCTGCGGCAGGCAGCCTTCTCTTCAAACCGATTGTCGCTCAGGTTCAAGCTATTCCAAAAGCCGCGAGCGTACGGATCACCGAAGGGCCGGCACCAGAACGGGCTGACGACTATTTAACAATCATCACGTGGACCAGCAACAACCCTGGGGGGTCGCTCGACCATCTCGGTGTCGTGCATTATGGTACGGATCCCAAGAACCTGAGCCAGACTGCGAAATCTCCTAACAGGCTAAACGCGGCCCATTCCTCCACAATTTTTCGCGTGCGCATCGAAGGGCTTAAGCCGGGAACGACCTACTACTACACGGTTGACTCGGAGGAGCCCAATGGCAAGGGCGATGGAGTGAAGAGCGCTGTGAAGCAATTCACCGTCAAGCAATCCACCGTGCCCGGGACGACATAGACAGCAACGGAACGAACGACGTGCGAGGTTGGACGGCTCGGATGGGCACAGGCATGGCCGCCTTATTGCGCACCGCGTTTTACCTGTAATTCGTGACCGCGCGCGCCGATGGGCCCGGCGGCGCGCGCGGCCGTCAACTTCTCGACAGTTGATCGCGGATCGGCAGCTCGCGGATGCGCCTGCCGGTGGCGGCGAAGATGGCATTGCAAAGCGCCGGTGCGACCGGCGGAACGCCCGGCTCACCCACGCCGCCCAATGGCGCCGACCAGTCCGATGTCGGCGACAGGTGCACCCTGATATCGGGCGGCGCCTCGTTGATGCGGGTAACCCGATACTGATTGAAGTTGTCCTGCTGGGCTCGTCCATTCTTGAATGTGATTTCGCCGAACGTCGCGAGACTCACACCCATGATGACGGCGCCTTCCAGCTGCGATCGGATGCGGTCCGGGTTCACTTGCGGGCCGCAATCGAAGGCGATGTCGATGACCGGCGGCAGATTAATCGTGCACTGGGCAAACTGGCTACCGGCTCGTACGAGGAGGCGCTCGATGAAATTCACAATCCAGGTGTTGATCGAATCCCCCGACCCGCTGCCACTCACCGTTCCGATCCAGGCCCTTGACCGCACGTGTGAGCACGTCGAGGACGTAGGCCTGCGATTGGACGAAGCGAAGGCAATCTGCATGGCTTGCAAGAGCAGCTGATCCGGCAACAACTGGCAGGATATCTCGATGCGCACCGCCAGTGCCCGTGTTGCCATCGATTGCGTGCCATCAAG
>WNFI01157344.1_pt3 | contig 20393 bp, 14 predicted proteins | sample 5400471 | NCBI WGS metagenome assembly WNFI01 (sample SAMN13153348, study PRJNA577476) | soil metagenome | isolation source: 100 cm saprolite on Douglas fir-dominated hillslope | place: USA:California | collected 2013-09-17
CCGCGCCCCCGCCTCGCTCTCCCGGTAGCCCACCACCACCGAGGCCCCGGCTTGGGCGAAGCGCACGGCGATGCCCGCACCCAGCCCGCGGCCGGCCCCGGTGACGATCACGGCCTTGCCCCGAAAGTCGAGTAGTTCCGCCGGAGAGGGGATGGGGGGCATTTTCAAGCGGGGAGGGCGGGCCGCTTCCGGTGCCAGTCGGTGGCTTGCTGGTAGCGGTCGGCGATGGCCAGCAGGGTCGGCTCCGAGAAGGCGCGGCCGATGAGCTGGAGCGAGGTGGGAACGCCGTGGCCGCCGAAGCCGTTGGGGACGCAGAGGGCAGGCACTCCCACCAGGTTGCCGGCGGGGATGGTGGCAGGGGCCTCGGGCCCCGCAGGCCCGGGCGAGGGGCTGGGGGACGGCGTCCCCGGGAGCGGCTGGTCGAAGTCGTACCCGATGGGGCGCCCGCCGTCGCGCCGGGTGGGCGCCACCAGCGCGTCGTACTGGGAGAGGAGAGCGTCCAGGGCCGCCCGCATGGGCACCCGCACGCGCAAGGCCTGGATGTAGTCCACGGCCAGCGTCATCATCATCGCGTAGCCCCCCACGCGGTCCTTCTTGGCCCGGAGGCTCCGGGTGCCCCCGCTCTCGATGAGGTCGCGGAAGGCGGCCGCGCCCTCGGCGTTCACGATCACCCTCACCGTAGGCCCCCAGGGGAAGTCGGGAAAGGGCACGTCCATGTCCAAGGTAGCAAAAGTGCGGAGGGTCTCGAGCGACTTCGCAAAGTTGGCCTTCACCTCGGGGTCGGCCCCGAGGTCCGCGTCCTTGACGACGCCGATGCGGAAGCGCCGGGCCGGTCCCCCTTCCTCCGCCCCGCGCAGGCCGTAGGTGAAGCTGCCCTCGGTGGTGGGGTCCTTGGGGTCGGGGCCGGCGATCGCCGCCAGCACCAGACCGCAGTCGTCGGCGGTGCGGCAGAGGGGTCCCAGCTTGTCGAGCGTCCAGCAGAGGGCCATCGCGCCGTGCCGGGGGACGAGCCCGTAGGTGGGGCGCAGGCCGGAGATCCCGCAGAACGTGGCGGGAGTCAGGATCGAGCCGGAAGTCTCGGATCCGATCGCGAAAGCGACCAGGCCGGCGGCGGTGGCGGCGCCGGATCCGCTCGAGGAGCCGCCGCTCCAGTATTCGATGTTCCAGGGCGTGCGGCCGGGGCCGGTGAAGCTGGCGTCGGGGTTGTTGTAGCCCATCCCGCCCGCGAGCTCGACCATGGCCAGCTTGGCCACGAGCACGGCTCCCGCCTCGCGCAGGCGCTCGATCACGGTCGCGTCCTCGTCGAAGACCTGGTTCCGGTAAGGCTCCGCCCCCCAGGTGGTGGGGATACCCCGGGTGGCCAGCAGGTCCTTGGCACCGTAGGGAATGCCGTGCAGGGGCCCGCGGTATTTGCCGGCGATGATCTCCTGGTTGGCTTTGTGAGCTTGGGCGAGGCCCAGCTCGCGGGTCACGGTCACCACCGCCCCCAGCTTGGGGCCGATCGTTTCCAGCCTCTGTAGGTAGGCTTCCGCCAGGTCAACCGCTGATATCTTGCGGCTCTTGAGCAGGACACCCAGCTCGCGGACAGAAGAGAAGAGGATGTCGTCGCCGATCACCGCCGGGCTCCGCTCTTGGCCGGGCGTGGGCGGTGGGCGCCGTAGCGGCGGCGGGCCACTTCCGCAAGGGCCTCCGCCATGGGGTTCGGGGTAACGGGAGAGGGTGACGGCGCCGGAGTGGGGGGCGCAGCCTGGGGGAGGGCAAGGGCCGCGGGCGCAAGGGGCACCGCGGCGAGAGAGCCGAGGAAACGGCGGCGGGGTGTGGTCATGGATCCTCCTCGGCACGAGAGCTTACACCACGTGCGCGAGCCAGAGCACCAAGACCGAGAGGGCCAACCCCTCGCGAGAGAGGCTCGCTACGTCAACGCTTGGGGGTCGACAACAGCATCGTGCCTTTCTCGAGTAGGTTGGTGGCGGCCGGTGCCAGCATCGCCGCCATGCGCTCCGGATTGCGAATTTTCTGCTCAGTCATCCAGGCGTCCGCTCGCGCTACCAGGCCACGCCCCGCTTCCCCCCCCAAGACCTCCCCCTGTCGACGGCGCGCGCAGGCAGCATGCAAGGCCATGTCTGCAGCCATGAAACGCTCCTCCGCTGAGACCAACCGCGTCATCGCGGTCGTCGCTTCCCCACGGCCGGCAGCCACTCCAGCCAGGATTAGGCCGAGAACGCGTCGGCCCAGGCCCTTCGTTCGCGCTTCAAGCGGCGTGCATCACGCTCCGTGGCTGCCACAAATGCCCCTCTCCCGGACGGTGGACCGCCATGGCCAACGCGCTGCGCGCCCGCAGGTAAAGGGAGAGTATCCGCGTGCTCTGGACGCGCATCAGCAAAACGCTGCGTGAGAATCGGCCAATGTTCACTGATCCTCTCCCAGGCGTCGACGGCCCTGCCCAAGTACAGATCAATGTCCCCCTGTGCGAGAAATGCCACAAGTGTTGGAGATGGAACCCCTCGCGTGACCATTGGTCAATGGCCAGCTGCACGTCGCGCCGAGCGGTATCTGGCTGGTCGTCGGCCAGCACGGCCACGTACTTCAACCACACCATCCAGCAGCACATCTTTGGAGACATCTTGAAGCGCTCCCTCACGGCCGAGGTCCGCTACTCCTTCTGAACTGGTCACGAACAGATCGGGGGCCTCATGCGACTTTGTTAGGGGCGTTCAGGACCGCGCCAAGGTGATCGTGATACGTACAGATCACACGGTCGAAGTCTTGGTCCCTGGACTCGGACCCCCTCTGACCGGGTAGGGCGGGCAATCCCGGATCAAAGGAATCAATGCTTCCTGCACCCCCGCTACCGTCGGGAACCTCCCCTCGGGATCCCGGGCGAGGCACTTCCCCAGGCCAGTGTTCAGGGCTTGGACCGCGGTGCTTTCACCTTGGATGCGAATCGCGTCGCTCACCTCGTCAGCCGTCATCTCCGCAGCGCTTTTGTGGCGAAAAGGGTTCTCGCCGATGAGACACTCCACGATCATCACGCCCAGGGCGAAGATGTCGGTCCGCTCGCCGACCTCCTGGCCCCGGAGCTGTTCCGGAGACATGTAGGCCCGGGTCCCCATGACCGTTCCCACCGCGGTCAGGCTGGCCGAATCCGAACCCTCGGGACGACGGAGCTTGGCGAGGCCGAAGTCGACGATGTTAAGGAGGGCTCGTCCGTGCGCGTCTCGGCTGACGAAGACGTTCTCAGGCTTCAGATCGCGGTGCACGACCCCGCTGCGATGGACCGCCTTGAGGGCCTCGAAGATCTGGTCGAACCACTCAGCTACGATGAGAGGAGGGAGGCCTCCTTCGGCCTGCATCTCGGACCGCAGATTTGTCCCACTGAGCAGATCCATGACGATGTAGGCGCCCAGGGGGTCGATCGCACCGAAGTCATGGACGGCCACGATATGCGGGTGTCTCAATCGCGCCAGGGCCCGCGCTTCGGACTCGAAGCGTCGTAGCGCCTTCCGATCTCCGAATGAAGCCGCGGTCAGAACCTTGACGGCCACCTTGCGATCTAGGCGCATGTCTCGGGCTTCGTAGACCGTCCCCATCCCTCCCTTTCCGCGGCGTCTCTCCAGCCGGTACCTGTCGTCGATAGTCCTTTGGACGGGCAGGGTGAAGGTCAGCGGCTCCTGGTCCCTTTCACACATAGTCGCCGAACTCTCGTAGCAAAGGCCGCAGCGCGGGCATTCCTTGAGGAGGCTGACACCTTCCTGGTCGAGGCGGGCGAGAACCTCACGCTGCACCCTTTCCCCCTCCGCAACTCTCTTCCTTAAGGCCTCGTTCTCGTAGACGATCGCGATCTGCGCCGCGAGGGCTTCGAGCAGCTTCCGATCGGTCTGGGAATAAGGCTCCTCCGATCTCTTGCTGCCGAGGAGCAGCATCCCGACCAGGCGCTCGTCGCTCGTCCTGATGGGGACGAGCACGCGGGCCCCGAGCGCCTCCGACATCTCCGCCTCGCCGCTGGAGATGAGCTCCACCACACCTCCTGCGTCTTGCGCCCGTTGCACCAGCGAGGAGGCTTCGGCGATCCAAGGGCCCTTGGGATCCTCACGCGAAGAGTAGCCGGGGCTGAACTCTCGCCCCACCGAGGCGCGGAACAACAGTTGGACGCTCTCGGGATGCAGTGCTTGCTCCAGCCCGTGGCCCACGAGCTCTGAGAGGCGGGGGAGTGAGTCGTGCCTACCGACGTCCTTGATCAGCGCTATGAGAATCTGCTCCTTTGCATACGCCTCTCTGAAGAATCGCCGGTCGAGCCACGCAGTGAGACGGTCGCGGGAGCGTAGGCTCACGCCGCTCGCCGCCATGAGAAGCAGGTACGCGGGGTGAGCGAAGAGCACCTCTCCCACGGTCCGCTCGGGATGAGCGAGGACACCACCGACCAGCAGTACGAGGGGCAGGAGGAGCGTCAGGCGCAGGAGGTTCCTGGCCAGCACGTACTGGAGCCCACGGCGGAGCACGAGGCTGATGTCGAAGAGCCGGTGTTTGACGACGGCGTAGAAGAGCGTCACCGGAATCGCGAGGAGGAGAAAGTTGGTAAGTTGAATGCTCAGGAATAAGGCGCGGCTGATCAACGGGTTGTGGTACCCGAGTGCGTCTGCTACGACGAAGAAGACAAGGACAGCCGCCCTGGGTAGAACGGCCACGGCAGATCCGAAGAGGACCCATTTCACTCGGCGGCGCTGGTCGGAATTCATTGACGTCCGCAGGCTCTGAACGAGCGCCACCCCGATCGCCACAAGATTGACCGTGGCGAGTAGATTCCACGTCCTATCCCAAGCTCTCCAGGAGTACGCCAGGTGGGACAGCTGGGAAGCCAGGGGAGTCACGGCCAGAAACCACCACAGACAGGAAAGGACGCCCCAGGTATAGAAGACGACGGTCAGCAGCTTCGTGACGCGGCCGCGAGGAACGCCTTCCGGGAAGGCCTGATAGAACTGATAGGCGACGGCGAGCGCCAAGTCGCTCGGGCCACGGGCCGCCAAGGTGACGACGAACGCCCATCCCGTCAACAGATCGGACGGGAAGTACTGGACGATCACGCCGGGCGCGAAGAGCACGGTGGCGATCGCCAGCAGCCTGGACGCGCGTTGCTCCGGCCGTAGGAGCCCGACCAGGAGTCCCACGACGTAGCAGGACAGCCCCAAAGGAACGACGGATACCGTGAGCCAGAGCCATGTGGGATCGCGCCGCACTCGGACCGGGAGGGTGAACTCATAGGCGGCGCCCCCGCGAAGGATGCGAATCGTGTACGACTCCCCGGGACGCGCCAGCCAGAGGTTCCACAGCGCACCGCTGGGATCGCCGTCGACCGCAAGACCCGTGTCCCCGGCTGCGACTCGCCCAGCGGCGGGGCTATCGGGGTTCACGTGAGAGACCACGACGGTGCCGTTCCAGCGGTGCTCGGGGACCCAGCCAACGTCTTTGGTCACGGGTCCGGTGCGCGCGGCGATCAGCGCGGCCAGGACGAAGAGGACAAGAACAGCGACCCCAAGCGCGAGAATCATCCAGAAGAAGGGGTGATTCTGGGGCCGGTGCGCTTTCCGACCCGGCAATTGTAGACGAGGCACTTCGCTCACTGGGGACCCCTCTGCCTGATTCTGCCCCAGAAGGAACGCCAGAGGGGGGTGCTAGAAGGGCAGACTGTGGGTGTGCTACCTATCTAGAGATCTCGCCCTCCCCCTTCGGGGCCCTTCACGGGGCCGTCTGCAGCCGCAGGAGGCGGCCTGCTCGAGCGGAGGGGAGCACCTAGCTTTTTCTCCGGGTCTTCTCGGCCTTGGAGCCCTCATGGGGGCGATGTCTTTCGCGCAGAACGTCGCGCAGGCCGTGAGACTAGGGCGGGCAGGGGGGAGGAGAGGGCGCCGTCAAGCAACTTTGGAAGCGGTCTGGGACTGTGGTCGTGAACGAAGAGTTCGTTCCGCGTCTGGAGTGCGCTAGATCCGGCGATCCTGACAGCTGAGCCTCCGTCGCCGGTTGGACACCCGGTGTGCGGCCTCCCAGGCATCCCGACTCAGTGGCGGTGAGCTCCACGACAATTGCTGCCACGGCACTGGGCACGGGGCAAGCGATGCACCACTTACTCCCCTGGATCCCAACGACTCCCAGAGGAGGACCGATGGAGATTAGCGAGCATGCTGCTCCCAAGGTCCGCTCGCAGAAGTTGCAGGCTGTAGTGCCCGAAGGCGCCCGGCTCGCTCACGAGACGGTCGAACAGCGCTTCCTGCCGCTCCTGACCCGGCGGAATCTCGATGTTGTAATACCCCGCCGCCTTCAGAATCACGGTTCGCCGGCGCCCCGGCTTTCTCGGGGGAGCTAGGAAAGCGATATCGACAGAACCCTCGGTGGGCTTCATGACGTAATGCCGATCGTCCCGCATCGTGACAAGCGCGAGGACATCTTTGCCCTCGCGGGTCTTGGCGGAAAGCGGGCTGAGCTCGACGGCTTCGAGGGGCGCATCCGCCCCAAAGTCCGCCTCGACCCTGTCGACACTCCACAGGCCCACGCTGGACTCCACCCGCACCTTAAGGCGTTCTCCTGGGATCCCGGCCAGGTTTAAGTCGACCGACTGATGGGACGTGACGATCCCGACCTCCTGCCAGGAGGCTCCCGTCCAAACGCTGAGGATCAGCTGGCCTTCGCGTCGCAGCGCCTCCAGGAACCTGGCGCGGGCGCCGCTGTCCGCATTCATCCGCTCGGTCCACGCGGCGAGCTGCGGCCCCTGCGCCGCGAGCACCCGACGCAGCAAGATGGAAGCCCAGGGGGTCGTCTCAGCTGCGAAGGTCAGGCGGACCGACGAAGCGCCGGGTGGCCTCGGGAAGCCGAGGATGAGGCCATCACGCCGGTCTTCGGGGCTCTCCCCGTTGCGCCCAAAAGGACTGCTGACCCACGCCCAGCCGTCCCGCGAGGTGACCAAGCGCACTACGTTGCTGCCGCGCAAGTCCGTGGCTTCAACGGGCGCGAGGCGAGATCGGAGTCCATGGAGTCGGCCCTCAGGCCCCGGAACGACCCAGGCGTCCTCCGGCCCGTCCACTACGATGAGCTTGACCTCGTCGACGTATTGGGTCTCCTGTAGCTCGTTGGTCAGGCGGAGACGATACATACCCTGCGATTCGGCAAGATGCGCGAGGACCAGCCGGTCGGAACGCTGGGACGCGTGGAACATCGCCCCCGCGAGGACCTCCCCCTCGGGCTCGTAGCGGTGACCGTCGAAACTCGAGACGTAGGGACAGGAGGTCTTCACGAAGGGATGATTGAGAGCATCGACGGTCGCCACGATGACGACAGCGTCGACGGCAAGGCCTATGAGCGCGCCGATGATCTTGGCGTGACCACGGTGCGGGACCTCGACTCGATTGACGAGCTCGATGGGAATGAGATCTCCACCCACGGCCATCCGGTTGCGCTGGGGCAGCGCCCCCCGCCCACTCAGGGCCTGGAGCTGCCCTCCCGTCAGCGGCTCGCGGCCGGCGAAGGAGACGGCGGAAACCTTGTCGAACGGGACGTCGACCGGCGAGGCATTCCCTTCAGGGCGAAGGCTCATCGATGCGAACTCGAATCCTTCGAATCGGCCCGCTTTCGTCTTTCCCTTGGGATTGCTCACGGCGATCGTGTCACCGAGGGGAGGGAGCGCGACGCCATCCGCCTGCCTCTGATACTCCTCGTACCTCTGCGCGTATTCCTTGGCATCGAAGCTTACGCCACTGAAGGTGCCTTGCACTTCGCTACCGTCGCGGAGAAAGACCGTGACCCGCGTTCCCTTCTCGATCCGCAGGATCTGCCACCCTTCTACCGTGTCTGGACTCTTGTGGGAGTTATCTATGGCCGCTCCGATGCCAAACCCGATGGCTGTACAGCCGGCGGCGACGAGGGCCATCGCGAGCACGGCTGGTAGCACGGAAGACGGGACAGCCGTCATCGCGCTGCGACAAAGCTCCAACGTCTTCTTCATTTGGCCACCTTCCTGGACCGGGGCCCAAGAGATAATCTGCTCCGCCCTCCGCGAGCGAAGTGTTCTCGGAGCTGCCGAGCCAGAGTAGGGTCGCACTGGGAGGCATCGCAGACCGCGGCAAATCCTGATTCCGTCACCGTGAGAGACACCGGGAAGTCAGCGGACGTCACCGGAGTATGGGCAGAGGGATCAGCCGTGCCAAAAACCTGGACGAAGGCAGAAGAGGGTTGAAAGGTGTGCTCGTTGCAAAAGCTACGCGGTCTCGCTGCCTTTGTGAAGCCTGTGAAGCGAAGTGTCTGGCCGTTGGCCGTCTTCGGCCGCTTCATCCCTTTTTCCTTTCTCGCACGTCCGCGTCGGTCGCAGCCGCTCAGCCTTTGAGCGTTGCCGTCCTCCCGGGACGTCAGGGCTCCGAATCACGCGTACGCTGCGCTGCCTGCTCGTGCTCACCAGGGGCGCCTGCGCCGAGAGCCGGCCAAGTCTTCCTGAAACACTGGATCGGTCGCGTCTATCGAGGGCCAACGCCCCACATGGTCCGGGATGAATGGGCCCGCCATGAAGGCCATCGCTCCGCAAGAATGGTGCCGGACGTGGGGTTGTCGTACACGGCGATCACCCGATACTGATGATTCGCAGCGAGGTGGAGCCCCCCTCGTTTGAAAACGAACCGCGTGGAGGTCACCGCAATCAGCCGGCCGTCCGTATGGCGTTTTGTCGTGAGTCGCGCGAGGGTCTTGCCCGTCCTCACGTCCTCCAAGCGAATTTCAACCGCGTAGTCGTGGAGGTGTCCTCCGAGGGCGCGCAGCCGGCCGCCCACGGGGAGGGTGAACTCTGCGCTCATGATGGACAAACCAGGGGGGACATCGAAGGCTCGTGTGTCTGCGCCGGCAGCCTTCGGGTTAGCATCGAGGAACAGCGGGAACACATCGTGCGGAGGATTGGCGCCTTCCGGTGTCCACGTCATGGAGAGCCGCAGTGACGCCCCGTCGATAGGGCTGGCAGTGGCGTTGGCGAGCGCATAGTAAAGAAGGAGTTGCTGACCCGGCGCGAGCGGCACGCCCATGGACGCCGGCAGCATCACCGGCCGAGTCTCGCGACCCACCGCAAGCAAGCGCTCCACGAGCGGATACGGAAGCTGGCGACGATCGAGGTTGGCGACCCCCGCGTGGTGCAACATTTCGCGCGGCAGGGTGCGGCCCCCGGAGTCGAGCAGGTCCAGGCGGTACCCTCGCACCCAGCCGCGAACCGGCCATTGGAAGCGCAAGTAGGTCTCCGACGGGTGGTGGTGGTAAAGCGTTGCTTCTGGAATGTGTATGGGCCAGGCGGTTACGACGACCTCCCGGTGCTCGGCGTCGATCCGGACCTCTACGGCCGATGAGGACTCCTTGCCTGAGGCGGGCGTCGGGACGGGCACGGCGAGCATCGCCACAACCAGATGGACGAGCATGGTCGCCTCCTTCGTCGTCACGTCACGTCATGGAGGTGCAGAGTCCGTGCCGTTGAACGCAAGACAACCGAGCGGCTCGATGCCCGGGACCACCTCTGCCTCCTTATCGTCTGAGCTGTCTTGGGTTGGCGGGTTTGCGGTCGTGTGGGTCGTTCCGCCTCACGCGTCGGCGGGACGACCGGGGACGGGGGTGCCGCACATCCGTGTGTGCGCAACCCTGCTCAATTGCTGGGCAGCTAACGGTTCATGACGAAACCAGCCAGAGGCCACCCGAGCCTAGGTGCACAGCGACGCCAAGGCCCGCCCCTTAAGGAAGCTTCAAGAAGACTCCCCCGGGAAGCGCCGGCCCGCCGCCTCCTGGGTGCCGCTACTTCCTCGTCCCCTGGGTCCTTTTGAGAGCCACACGCCCCAGCTCACTTGAGGCCATGGAGCACAGAAGGTCGTCGCGGAGCTCCCCCGTAAGCCGCCCACTTGCCGGAGGCGGCGGGGCCCCGAGCCTTAGCCACAGACTCTCGCGCACGTCCCGGGGGAGGACGTTGTAGAGATACTCGAGGGCCGTGCCGCTCAACGCCTCATCTCCGGAGCGGAGGGCCCACAGCGCCATCTTCAGCGGCTCACGCTCGAGGGTAAGCGACAGGACTTCGAATACGTGTTCTAAGGTGCGCCTTGATTCCACGTCGGTCGCAAGCTCGCCCAGAGCAACCAAGTAGACCTCACCCGGCGCGATCACGAGCCCAGGTTCATGCCTCTTCACTTTGACGAGGGCTTGCGCGCACCGGAAGCGGACATCGAAGAGCTCGTCATGCAACCCCGCCAAGAGCCCGTCCACGACGCGCTGCGTGGGCACAGCCGTAAGCACCCTCGGGATGCGGCGTCGGACAATCACGTCTTGCGAAGGATCAAGAAGGGCATCCACAAGTTGGCCGGTACAGCGGGGCGCCGCGCTCCTGAGCGCCCGAAGGACGTCGACGAAGAGGTTGTCCTCGGCCAATAGAGGGATCACGAAGCTGACGAGTTTCCGATCCAAGACTCGCTCGCCGAGCGCCTGGCGAATCCGCTTCCGGTCCCCGGAGCCCAGCTCCGCTACCGCGCTGGCGATCTCCATTGTGACCACGGAGCCTCCGGTGTCTTCGTCCTCGCGCAGCCTTTGCGCGGGGACCACCTTGTCCCGCTCCAATTCCGCGAGGGTGCGGCGGGTCGTCGCGTCTATGGCTTCCACCTGCTCGGACCGGACGACCCCCGCCCGCAGACTCTCCACAAGGGCTGCTATGTACCCTCGGTGGAGGAGCCGCGCGACCAATACCATTGTCAAACCGGCGGCAGCCGCGAGTGCCAGCAGGGGCCGTACAGGGTGCTTGGGCGCGACGAAGAGCACGAACAGTACCAAGGAGCTTCCGAAGATTGTTCCCACCCGGTCACAGCCCACGTCCACAATGGCTTTGGTCGGCCGCTTTTGGTCGGGGGCGAGCGGGGTATAGAGCAGCTCATAGCTCGAGCGGAAGAGAGAGTTTCGAAGCACTGCCTGCGCCCCCCGCAGCACAATCCGTGGCGCCAGACGTGGGAAGACCATTACCAGAAGCGACCCGATCGTCGTGAGCGCAGACGGGAGAGCGAGGGTCGCAACAAGGCCCAGCCTCTCGAGGCTAGGGCGAACGAGGGTGGCCTGTGCGGCCACGCCAAGAAGACCGGTCGCGCCGTGGTAGAGCGCGAAGAAGGACATGAGCGGTTGGCCCTTGCCGAGACTTCCGGCCGCCGCGGCATTAAACACGTAGTCGAGCAGCGTCTCCATCAATGCGGAGAGTCCCATCAGGAAAGCCAGGTTCCTCAAGTATGGCTCCCGGCGGATCAGCCCAAGCCCAGAGGGCGGGGATGCTCCCTCCCCCGGCGCGGGCGTGGTCGTCCCGCTCCCCCGCGGACGAAGTCGAAACATAGGCACCAGGCACAACAAGCCCAGGGCGGCCAGGACCACGAGCATCGTCGGCACTGCGATGACAACCGCCGCGCGCCAAGCGATCAGCCCGCCGACCAGTCCGCCCACGCTCGCGCCGGTCCCGATCTGGCCTGCCACGCGCTTCGCCGCGTGGGGGTCGAGCCGCTCGTTGACAAGAGACCAGAAACCCGACAGCAGCGCTGCGCCGAACACGCTCACGTGCAGGTAGACCGCCACCGCCGCGGCTCGGGGCATGACCAGGCTCAAGGCCCACTCCAAGAGCAGCAGGGCGCTGCTCACCACCAGCGCCAAGGGAACCATGCGCGCGGGCGTCAGTCGCGCCATCCCTCGCGCGAACGCCAGGATCGCTACAAGCGAGAGAATGGCCGAAGCCGCCGCCGCCAAGGGCAGCGTTGTGATCTCAAACTGCGTGAGGAAAAGGGCGTCGCGGGTGGCCTTGCCGGCGACCTGTTGCGCCACCAACATCCCAACCGCGAGGACGGCGGAGCGGACGTCTGGCGAGGTCCCAGGGTCAAGGACCGTCCCGTGATGCGACCGCGTCTCCGTCCCCGCTGCCCCCGCCACGCGATTCGCCTGGCCTCAACGAGCCTGGACACTCACACGGCGGACCATCGACCCGGTGCCAGCATCGCAGTCATCCGCTCCGGGTTCTTGATGCTCTGACCGGCCATCCAGGCACTGGCGGTGTCGACGAGGCTTCGCCCCTCGTCGCCGCCCATCAATTGGCCACGTCGGCGTTGCACCGCGGCGAGGTAGAGGGCCATGTCTGCCCCGGCGAAGCCCGATTCCGCGGAGGAGAGCAGCGCTAGGGCCCGCTCCGTCTTGCCACGGGTCGCGGCGGCCCCGGCCTGGAGCAAGAAGGCGAGGGGATCGCCCCAGCGCGTCCGCTCACCGAGGATCGTGCGCGCATGGCGCTCGGCGCCCCGAAGGAGGGCGTCCCGTACCCTTGGACTCTGGCTCTCGGCGGCCGTGGCGAGCCGACGACGCGCGCGTTGGTCGAGCCCCCGGATGAAGCCCGCCTGGACAAAGCGGTCCAGGGCCCGCGCGGAGAGTCGCCACTGCGGCGCGACGCGTTCGGGTAGGAGGGTACTTTCCCCGGAATAGAGGGCAATGTCCGTCCGCGCGCTCCGCGCCCACAGTTGGAGATAGTCGAACCTCCCCTGCGTCCATCCTTCCAGACCGGCCTCCAGCTCCTGGCGGGCTCTCCCGGCATCGTCCGCGGCCAGCCACGCCATGTGAGAGCAGAAGCCAATGCGCAGGAACGTCGCTCGGAGCAGATTGCCCCGCGCCATGGCCTCTTCGAGAAGCGAAAACAGCCGCTGCGACAGAGCAGCCACCTCCCCCAGGAAGAACATGGAGGCCAGGCCGAAGACCTGGGCGAGGAGGATCTCCCAGACAGCGCCTGTGCACCGCTCGCGCAGGGTCTGCTCCGCACGTTCGCAAAGAGCGCGCGCGTCCCTCCAGCGTCCGTCGAGCCAGGCGGCATTGCCAGCGGTCATCGTCGAGAGTCCCAAGGCATATGGGTGCTTAACGCGCTCTGCCAGCATGCGCGAGGCCTGGATGAGCTGCTCCGCCCGCGCCCGACTCCGATTCCCGCCCATCGCCACATAGGCTCCTTCCATGGCCAGGGCCCGTGCGACGCGGTATGGCTCGCCCGCGCGAAGCGCGAGGAGCAGGTGGCGCGCTTGGAAGTCTGCGCCACGGACCATGTCGATGTCCGACATCCCAACTCCCACCGCCCAGCAGGTGTCAATCCGTAGGAGATCCTGGCCAGCAATCTCGCTCTCGTCGCGCTCACGAAACCGCAAGCCACGGAGCCGAATCTGGGCCCGCCGGAAGAGGAGAGAAAGGAGAGCCTTCCGTGGCGTCTCCGGTAGCTTCATGTCGAGCTTCGCGAGAACGGTGTCCAGGACGCGGATGCCATCCTCGATCTGGCCGCTGATCAGGAACTGCTGGGCTGCGCGCCGGTGAAGGTCGATGGCGAGGGCCGATCCAGCTCCCGCCGAGGCCGAGAGGTAGGCGCGGGCTGCTTCCGCGCCCTGGCCGGCGTTGGCCAGGGCGTCGCCGAGTTGGATCTCCAGCTTAGTCCTCTCGAGCGGCCTCCTTTCGAGGTTGAGGGCAAACTGGTAGAGGCTCGCTGCCCGGTCGAACGCGAGGGCCTGGGATGCCTTGCTCGCCGCCGACGTCGCGTACTCGGCCGCGCTCTCAGCGTCGCCGGCCCCAAGATAGTGCGTGGCCAGCATCTCTTGGTCGGGCCGACCGCTGGCGAGCAGCGCCGAGGCCAGCCGGTGGTGGCATTCCCTGAGCAACTCCGCCGAGAGATGGTCCACCACCGCGTCCCGGATGCGATCGTGATAGGCCTCAATCTCATGCCGGCCGGGCGTAGTCCGCATCCGGACCAGATGGGCGGCGCGCAATGGGGCCAAGGCGCTCTCCCCGTCCGTCTCGACGTTTGCGGCTCGGTACGCGACCCCTGCTTCGATGGGCACCCCCGCGACTGCCACCACATCCAGGAGCCGCCGCGCCGCCTCGGACAGTCGGGAGACGCGGGTCTCTATGACCCGATCGAAGGTGAACTCTGGTGTGATGATTTCGCCACCGGCCACCCCCCTGAAGGCCGCGCCCGCCCCCTGTTCCGTGTCGGCCTGAGAGAAGCGCACCAGCTCCTCTATGAAGTAGGGGTTGCCACCTGACTCGCGTGCGATCGTCTCGGCACGGGTTCTCATCGCCGGCCCGGGGTCGCCCAGGAGCGCCAGCGCAAGATCGCGTGCCTCCGGCAGGGCCAGCTCCCCGACCTCGATGTTATGGCTCTCTAGGGAGGGACCGATACTGTCTCGCATGGGAAGGAGGACACGGAGAAGAGGGCTGGTAGACGCTTCCTCGCTCCGGTAGCAGCCGATGAGCAGGACGGCCGGCGAATCCGGCGGCCGGAGGAGGGCTTCGAGCAGGGCCGCGCTGTCGGCGTCCCCCCACTGCAGGTCGTCGATGAAGAGGACGAGCGGCCTGCGGTCGGCCAGCCGCACGATCAGCTCACGGAGGGCGGCAAAAGCGCGGCGGCGCAGTTCCTGGGAATCGGGAATCTCGAGCACCGCTCGCCGCGCACGGTTCACCGCGCTAACCTGGCGCAGAACCGGGAAGACCCGGGCGAGGGCCAGGATGTCGTGGGGCAACAGAGCTTCTGCTTCCGCGGAGGGGAGGTGTCTTAAGTAACGGCTGAGCGCGTCAACCAGGGCGTCGAGTGCCTTGAAGGGAACCGACTCCCTTTCGTAGCACCGCCCCCACAGCACTACCCTCTCTCCCTCTTGCTCCTTCAGCTCGTCGAGAAAGCGCCGGACGAGGGCGCTTTTCCCCATCCCCGAGCCGCCGTGGACGGCCACCGTGACCGCGTGACCTCCTTTCATCGTCCGAAAAGCGGTCTGGAGGGCCTCAAGATGCTGCTCGCGGCCGACGAAGGGTGTCGCTCCAGGAAGAACGGGAAGTGGCGTGTCCGTCCCTGGGCCGGGTCCTTTGACTCCCTTCAGCCGTCGCAGCACCTCTGGCCCCGAGGGTCGCTTTGCCGGATCGAAGCGCAGGAGTTCCCAACACAGAGAGTCCCTCCTGCTTCCGCTTCATCACGTCCAGAAGCTGGCCCGAGAACGGCAGGCAGCCCGTGAGCGCTTCGTAGAGCATGGACCCGACGTTGTACCAGTCGCTCGCTTCCGTCAGCGGAAGCCCGGCTGCCTGCTCGGGTGACATGTACACCGGCGTCCCTGCCTGCTCCAAGGTATGCGTCGGCTCCGGAGCAAGCTCCGTGACGAGGCCGAAGTCGAGAAGCACGACCCGCCCCTCGCGCGTGACCAGGACGTTTGAAGGCTTGATGTCCCGGTGGAGCTTCTCCGCCCGGTGAAGGGCCAGCAGACCTTCGGCCAGCTGCGGGAGCGCTTGCCGCAAGCGGTCCGGGTTCAGGGCGCCGGTTGGGGACCCCTTTGCAACCCTGATCTTGTCGACGGCCGATCTAAAGAAATCGGACTGCGCAGAGCTGGTGGGCGACGATAAGGCACTCGTGGGGCTGGACTCGTCGGTATAGGTGTCACCGCGGACGTACCAAAGGAAATTCACACCATCGACCAGCTCCATGGTGAAGAACCACTGATCTTCGTGCGAGGACAGCTCGTAGAGGGCGACGAGATTGGGGTGGGAGACATCCGCCAGCGCCCGGAACTCTTGCTTGAAACGGACGAGAGCCTTCGCCGTTACGTGACGCAGTATCTTGAGGGCTACGGGCGTGTTTCGCTCGCGGTCGAGAGCCCGATAAACGACTCCGTAGCCGCCCTCGCCGAGCTGCCCTTGGACCAGAAACCGCTCGTTCCCCCCGAAGTCTCCGGGATCGAGTCCGGCCATCTCGGCCACCTCGTCGCTTCCGCGTCCGCTGCGAAGGAAAACTGGAACTATGCTATCACGTGAACTCCCTGCGAGCTTCTTAGGCCCACGGCCACATTCGCCTCCGACATGCGGTTGCCCAGCGGTCAGAGCCGGGCCGGTGCCCGCGGCAGCGAACGAGTTGGATCGGGACGGTCGGTGATAGAATTCCGCGACTCCGAGTTCCACCCTAGGTTGACTATGAGCCCTGCAGATTCGTCCGGGCTTCAGCGGAAATATCGCCTCCGCGGGGAGGTCGCAGGCGTCGAGCGATCCTACATCCTCGACTCCAGTGCCCGGATCGGAAGCGTGCGCGGCGACAACGAGATCGTGCTGCAGGTGCGGGGGGTCTCCCGGCATCACGCCCGTGTGTTCGTGCAGAAGGGTGAGCTGACACTGGAGGACCTTGGCAGCAAGAACGGCACTCTAGCCAACGGCGTCCGCATCCAGCGAACTCGGATCGAGCCCGGCGACAAGATCGGCGTCGGCCCCGTGATCCTTCGTCTCGAGGAGATCGACCCTGACGATGCTCGGGTGGTCTTCGTGCCGGAGCCCCTCCCTCTCTCCTCGGAACCGGGCGTCCAAGGGCAAAGGACTACAGATATCTTCAATGTGGGTAGCCGCGGCCCCGGGGGCGCCTGGCTGTCGCTCGTGGAAGGCCTCCTCGCGCGATTGAGCGTCCGGCCCCAGCCGGACTTGGCAGGGATACTTTCCCTGTTGGTGAAGGAGTTAGGCGTCCGCGGGGCCTGCGTTTTCGAGTGGCCTCGGGGATCGGAGCCCGTCGTCTTAGCGGCCCATGGAGAGATTGAAGGCCTCTCCCGACACCAGGGGCTTCAAGACCTGATGGCAAGCAGGTTCCCATCCGGGCCACTGGGAGCCATCGCCTCTGCCAGCCTCGCCGGTGATGCTCCATTGACGTGCGCGGCCCTGGAGGGCCCGGGAAGTGATCGCCCGGGGCTGGCTGTTTTCGGAAAGATGGGGGAAACAGGAGAGACGGAAGAAGCGAGGTCTTACGTTGAGGCGTTGTTGCGGATCGTTCTGGGCCTGATCGATCGTTTCCGTCCCCAACCCGTTCACGTTCCGGAGAGCTCCCCGCGCGGCGTCGCCGGCCCTGGTCTCGTCTTCCCGGAGGGGTACATCAGGGGGGAATCGCCAGCCATGGCCTCGCTGTACGGGCAGATGCAGCCGCTCCTCGAGGGAGATCTGCCCGTCTTGATCCTCGGCGAGACCGGCGTGGGCAAGGAGATTCTGGCCCGTAGCCTGCACGCTTCCTCCGCACGCCGCGAGGGGCCCTTCGTGGCCATCAACTGCGCAGCCATTCCCGCCGACCTTCTGGAAGCGGAGATGTTCGGGATCGGCAAGGGGATCGCCACCGGCGTTGTTGAGCGAACTGGAAAGTTTCAGCTTGCCCAGCACGGTACGCTTTTCCTCGACGAGATCGGGGACATGTCGCCCGAGCTCCAGGCGAAGCTCCTGCGCGCGCTGCAAGAGAAAGAGATCCAGCCAGTAGGCGGAGCTCCCGTGGCCGTCGACATCCGGGTGGTGGCCGCCACCAACTCCGACTTGCTACAGCGCATCGAGGAGGGACGCTTCCGACGCGATCTCTACTACCGTGTCGCCGGCTATGCCCTCCGCGTGCCAGCCTTGCGCGAGCGTAGGGAGGACATTCCCGCGCTCGTCGAGGGCTTCATGCGCGCCTTCGCCCGCGAGGCGGAGAAGGCGGTGCGCGGCATCACGGTCAAGGCCCTCGACACCCTCGTGGGGTATGGCTGGCCGGGGAACATCCGCGAGCTGCAGCACGAAGTCCGACGGCTCGTCTACCTCTGCCCCGAAGATCAGGCCATCGATTCAGGCATGCTCTCCAGCCACCTGCTGGTCCCAGGTTCACGAGAGGAACTCAACGATCCCCTCCTCGAGGTTGGGCCCTTGGAACTCGAGGCCCATATTCACAGAATCGAGGAACGCTTGATTCGTCTGGCCCTAGCCCGTGCGGGCGGGAACCGGACTCAGGCGGCCAAGCTTTTGGGTATCTCGCGCAACGGCTTGACAATCAAGATGGAGCGCCTCGGCATCACAGACTGAGCCCCTCCAAACTCGGGCTCCCTCCGAGGCTTTCGGAAGCAGGGATCAGGCTCGATCGCCTCCCCCGCCGCCCAAGCGCGACTTGGCCGAGAGCCACGCTCAGTGCGCTCGGACACATAGCCCGCCACTCCGAATCAATCCTCAAGCCAGGTTCCGGGCGGCTCCCTCGCCCAGTAAATGGGCGCCCCGCGCAGCGATCGAGCGGTCACGGGGCCTCGTGACGCGGGCCTCGGTCCCGATTTGCCTGGTGGGATCGCTATTTCGGCGCGACTCTCCGCCCAAGCACCGATTTGGCACGAACCCTGCTCAGTACCTCGGCGAACAGCCATCCGGAGACTCGGTCACCATGGTCCCTTGGCCGCGGCACGTCCGCGGAACCACTGCTGTCCTCATCGTTCCGTGGAGGAAACAATGTTGAACAGGAAATTCTCTACCCGCCCGTGTGGCCTAGCGCTCGGCCTAGGTGCCGCGCTGCTTTTCCCCGCCTGCGGCGGGAACCAGGTCACCAGCCCCGGCTCCAGCCCGCCTCCCCCGACCATGGCCCCCTGCACCCACGTGCAGGGGGCCTGCAACCTTCAGCAGTTCAACGCCCGCTCCTGCAACTTCTTGCTCCGCTCAGACACCGGGCCGAAGCCCCGGAGGGTTTCTGCTCCCAACGTGGCCGCCGGCAGCTACTCGCTGCTCATTGGCAACTTTGGCTCCCAGAATGAGTCGGTATCTACCCAGGTCGTCCTGAGCAGCTCCACTTGCCCACCCTTGGCCGCGGCCACCGCCCAGAGCCAGACACACGACCTGCAGATCGGCGGACAGCGCACGGGGATTTTCCGTCACTGATCGTCCGCAAGGAGCATTGTCTGATGCACAATGCTTGCGGGACGGACGCCGGGGCGGGGCCATGGCGGCCTCGCCCCCGCTCTGAGCCCATGCCAGCCCCTTCTCCCAAACCGTCGTTGACCCTGAGACGACGATTTGGAGTCGACTCGGCGGTGACGGGCCTGGCCCGGATTCTCCAGCACGTCTTCTTCCGCGAGACCGAGGTAACGGGCATCGAGCGGATCCCCCGCGATGCCCCTCTCGTCTTCGTCGCGAACCACGCCAACTCGGTCGTGGATGCCGTCTTACTCCTAGCCCTGCCCGGAGCACGGCCGCGACTGCTCGGCAAGAGCACGCTCTGGTCGCACCCCGTCATGCGTCCGCTGGTGGTCCTCGCCGGGGCCGTGCCCGTCTTTCGCCGTCAGGACTCAGGAGTGGACGTGGCCGGCAACTTCTCGACCTTCGCTCGCTGCCATGATGCCCTGGCCGCGCGCACCAACATCGCCCTCTTCCCAGAGGGCACGAGCCACAACGAGCGGTATCGCCTGCCTTTGAAGACGGGCGCCGCACGAATCGTGCTCGAGGCCGAGGCCCGTCGGGGTCCCTTGGGGATAAGGATCGTCCCCGTGGGCCTGAACTACGAGGCCAAGGACCGCTTCCGATCAAGAGTCCGGGTCAACGTGGGTCACCCCATCGACCCTGCGCCCGAGGTCGCTCGCTACGGTACGGAGCCGGGTGCAGCCGTCCGGGCGCTTACCGCCCGCATTGGCGACGGCCTCGACGTGGTCATCGGCGGCGGCAGCTGGCCGGAAAGGACGATCGCAACGCCGATGGAGAGCGGGGTCTGGCGCGGGGCCATCTGGCTCCTGAGCCTCCCGGTGTACGCGGTGGGCGTGGCGCTCAACTGGATCCCCTATCGCCTCCCGGGATGGATCTCCGATCGCATTTCGAAAACGCCCGACGAGCCGGCGACGTACAAGCTGCTTGCGGGCCTCCTGGCCTTTCCTTTGTTCTGGGTCGCAGAGGCGGCGCTCGCGCTGCACCTGGCGGGGGCGGTCGCGGGCTTTCTCATGGCGATCGCTGCCCCCATGAGCGGCTATGCGGCTCTGCGATTCTCGGAAGAGCGTGGCCCCCGGGTGAACCGTTGATGCGGCTCCCGGTCCCAAGCTTTGGTGTCGCTCTCCTTCGGAGAGCAACGGCGAAGAGGATCTCTCGTCCAACTGCGGCTACCCTTGGTCTGCTGCTGTTGGCGATCGGCCCCCTCGGGGCCGAAGATGAAACCCTGATCGGGCCCAGGCGGCGCGAGCTGCGTGAACAGATTGGGGCTTCAGTAAACAACCTGGGCCTGCAGAACTCCCTCGACCTCTCCTGGAGATGGCCGCTCTCGTCCTCCTCCAACCCCCTGTTGTCCGACGCCCATCTCCCCCTCGGGCTCACCCATACCCTGAGCCCCTACTACACGCGGGTGGGGGCCTGGGCGGAATTCTCGCCCCTGTCGGTTCTCGACCTGCGTGTGGGAATAGAGCCTGGGGTCTGCTTCGGCAGCTTCCACTCCCTCCTGAGCTTCAATTCGTACTCTGACAACTTTAGCAATGATGCTCGGGACAAACGGGGCGACGCCGCCTTTGGCACCGCCGGGCGCCTCTATGCGTCCCCTACCCTCAAGATGAAAGCGGGACCGCTGGTTGCCGCCGCCAGCGCCGACTTCGAGTGGTGGA